>Ga0070677_10000075_pt1 | contig 31359 bp, 28 predicted proteins | sample KBSM63metaG_FD_64674 | JGI IMG/M metagenome (GOLD analysis project Ga0070677, IMG submission 64674) | Miscanthus rhizosphere microbial communities from Kellogg Biological Station, Michigan, USA - KBS M6-3 metaG | ecosystem: Host-associated > Plants > Roots > Rhizosphere > Soil ... | reverse complement strand
GAGCGTCGTCCAGACAAGCCCCCACTGCACGCGAACGGGATATGACGGGATTCTGGCCAGTGGTGGGATCTGACGTTGATCGGCAAGCGAGGGAATCCGGATGCAGGAACCGTCGCCCGCCCACTCCCAGCCGTGGTAGGGGCACTGGATCGAGTCGCCCTCGACCTTACCCATCGAGAGCGACGCGCCGCGGTGGGCGCAGCGGTCGGAGACGACCGCGGGCACCCCGCTCTCGGTGAGGAAGACGGAAAGCGCTTCGCCGAGCAGCACGCTGCGCCGCGGACCCTGCTCCAGGTCGCGCACTCTGGCAACCGGCTGCCAGCAGCGGCGCAGCGCCAGCGAGATCTCCTCGCTGGTCGGGACACCACCTGGCCGCTCGTCGAACATCGTCCTCCTTACAAGCCGCTTTGAGTTTCCAGTTTATTCATGGCTGCCTGCCGAGATATGCCCGCAGCACGTCGGGGTTGCGTTGCAGCTCGCTGCGCGAGCCCTGCGCCCTGACTTTGCCCGTGCTGAGCACGGCACAGCGATCGCAGAAATCGATCGTGCGGGCGGCGTTCTGCTCGACCAGCAGCATCGTCACCCCTTCTTCACGCAGGCCGTGCAGCAGCTCATAGATGGTGTCGATCATCTTCGGTGCCAGGCCGAGCGAGGGCTCGTCGAGCACCAGCAACTTGGGTCGACCGAGCAGGGCGCGGGCGATGGCGAGCTGCTGCTGCTCGCCGCCGGAGAGGCGGTCGGCCCGCCGGCGGGCCCGCTCGCGGAGGATCGGGAAGCGCCCGAGCGCCGCTTCCGTCGATTCGGCCCCGTCGCCGTCGGCCGGCGCGGCGAGCCGCAGGTTCTCTTCCACCGTCAGGGTCTTGAAGATGTGGCGGCCCTCGGGCACCAGCGCCAAGCCCAGCCGAGCGACCTGCTCGGGCGCCATGCCGGTGAGAACGCGGTCGCCGAAGACCGCACGGCCGGCGGTCGGGCGGACGAGGCCGAAGATCGCCCGCAGGATCGAGCTCTTGCCGGCGCCGTTGGGACCGATCATGCCCACCGCTTCGCCCTCGCCGACGCTGAGGTCGACTCCGTGGACGACCTCGATCCGCCCGTAGCCGACCCGCAGTCCCTCAAGCTCGAGCATCGACCGCCACCAGGAAGTTGCTGCCGAGGTAGGACTCGATGACCGCTGGATCGGCCTGGACCTCGTCCGGAGCGCCGACCCGCAGCGTCCTGCCGTCATCGAGGACCTGCACCCGGGGGCAGAGCTTCATGACGATGCTCATATCGTGCTCGATCAGGAGGATTCCGCAGCCGAAATCCGCGAGGACGTTGCGGAGGATCTCGGTCAGCTGCTCACCCTCCTCCTCGCTCAGCCCGGCTGCCGGCTCGTCGAGCAGCAGGTAGCGCGGCTGGATCGCGAGAGCGCGAGCCACTCCCAGCAGACGCTGGCTCCCCGGCGGCATCGAGCCGGCGGGGACCGTGGCCAGCCTGAGCAGGTCGAGGCGGGCGAGCACGCCGGTGGCGATCGTGACCGCGCGCCGTCGGCCCGCGCCCATGCCCATCGCCCCGACGGCGACGTTCTCGAGGCCGGTCAGGTGCGGAAAGGGAAGCGCCGCCTGGAAGGTCCGCCCCAGGCCGCGACGGGCGAGGCGCGCCGGCGAGGAGCCGGTGACCGCGGTGCCGTCGAGTGAGACGGTTCCGGCGTCAGGCCGCTGGAAGCCACTGAGCACGTTGACCAGGGTCGTCTTGCCGGCACCGTTGGGCCCGATCAGGCCGAGCACTTCGCCGGGCTCCAGGGTCAGGTCGACGTCCCTGAGAACCTGCAGGCCGGCGAAGGCGAGCGAGATCCTCTCGGCGCGGAGGGCCCCTGGGGCGGGACGCTCGGCCGGCCGCGCACCATCGTTCACTTCCGGCTCGACAAGAGGTGGCCGCACCGGCCAACCCAGGCGATGCAGCCAGGACAGCTCGCCGGCCTCCCTGCCACCGGTGAGGCCGTTCGGCATCGCGATCATCGTCGCCAGCAGGATCAGGCCGAGCCCGATCGCGGCGAGGCCGGGCGCTTCGCCGATCGAGATCACACCGAGGAGGTCAGCGCCGTTCTCGACTCCGCGGAGAAACTCGTTCACCACCGCGATCGCGATCGCTCCGATCACCGCCCCGAGGACGCTGCGGGCGCCGCCGACGACGAGCATCGTCAGCGTCGTCACGGTCGCACCGAAGTAGAAGGTGGTGGGATTGAGCACTCCGGACTGGTGCACGGCAAGTGCGCCGCCGATCCCACAGAGGGCGCCGCTGAGGATGAAGGCGATCATCCGCTCCCGCATCAAGCCGATCCCGATCGAGCCGGCAGCCACCTCGTCCTCCCGCGTTGCCTGCAGGCGGTAGCCGCTCGGCAGCCACTTGTACGCCAGGGCGAGGACGACGGCCACCGCTGCCCAAAGGCCTGCCGCGCCGACGCCGGTGGTGGTGGGAATGCTGACCAGGCCGGCGTTGCCGCCGGTGATCCGGTCCCAGTTGGCGACGACGTTGTAGATGACGATCAGGAAAGCGAAGGTGGAGATCGGGATGGCCAGGGTGGAGGTGCGCATCAGGGGAAGGCCGACCGCGGCGGCGAGCAGGGCCGAGACCCCCGCGGCGATCAGGGTCGAGACGAGTGGGCCCGAGTCAGCGCCGGCGATGAAGTGCGGCAGGCCCGGCGTCTGCAGGAGGATGAAGGCCGCCGGCAGCGTGAGCAGCGCTGCGACGTAGGCGCCGGCGGTGGCGAAGCCAAGCTGGCCGAAGGAGTAGACGCCGCTGTTGCCGACGAAGACCTGCAGGCCGACGACGATGATCAGATTGCAGAGGATCTGGATCACCGTGCCCTCGAGCGAAGGCGTGCCGGTTGCGCCGACCAGCACGACGAGACCGATCAGGGCCAGCGGAACCAGCAGGGAGACGAGAGCGGAGGGGCGGGAGCGAAAGAGCGCGCCGCTCACACGCGGGCCCTTCCTACTTCCCCTCCCAACAGCCCGTGCGGCCTGAAGATCAGGATCAGCACGGGAACCGTGAAGACGATCGCGTCGCGGAACGGCACCAGTCCGTCGGGGAGGTAGACGCCGAGCAGGGAGGAGAGAATCCCGAGCAGCAGGCCACCGATCACCGCGCCGAAGATGCGGCCGAAGCCGCCGATGACAACGGCGACGAAGCCGACCAAGACGGGAGTCAGGCCCATCGTCGGCGATACCTGGCCGGTCTGCATCACGATCAGCACTCCGACCGCGGCGGCGAGCGCCCCGCTGATCGCGAACGAGATCGCGATCACCCGGTCGGCGCGAACGCCCAGCAATCGCGCCATGTCGAAGTTCTCCGCCGCCGCCCGCATCGTCAGCCCGGTGCGGGTGCGGTAGAGAAGCCAGCCGAGGCCGCCGAGGACGATCGCGGTGAGCCCCAGGGTGACGAACTCCAGATTCGGCACCAAGAGCCCGCCGATGCTCGTCGTTTCGCTCAGCCCGGCGGGCGTTTCGACCGACTGGGCGCGGGCGTTGACCGCGACGGTGACGATGTTCTGCAGGATCGCCGCAACGGCGAGCGAGGTCACCAGTTGGGCCGAGAGGTCGGCGTTTCGCACGGGGCGGAAGGCGACTCGCTCGGCGAGCAGCGCGACCAGACTGCCGGTCAGCAGCGCCGCGGCGACCGCCACGCCGAAGGGCAATCCCGCGAGGACGTAGAGGGCGTAGGCGGCGAGCATGATGAACTCGCCGTGGGCGAAGTTCATCATTCCCATCACCGTGTAGACGAGCGTGATGCCGAGCGCGATCAGCGCGTAGAGGCTGCCGAGAGCGAGGGCGTCGATCAGGTGCTGGCCCAGCTCGGTCATCGCTCAGCCCAGTTCAAAGGCGAGCTGGGCGCTGTCGGCGCGATAGATAAGGCGAGCGAACTCCAACGGCCGCTCCCGCTCCTCTCCCGCTTTCCGACCGAACTGGACGAGACGGCCCATGATGGCTGGATCGCCGGCCATCGCCCCCACTTGAGATGAGCCCCACTCACCGAAGAAGGTGTGCTCGACGGCGACCGTCGCCCGAGTGAGCTCAGTGCCGTTGGGGCTGGGCGGGAAGCCGCCGCTCTGAAGCGTCTTGGCAGTCGCGAGCAACCAGGGCATGTCGGCGACCGAGCAGAAGGAGTCGACGAGGCAAACCGACGGCCGGCCGACGTCGACCACCGCGGTCAGGTGCGCGACCGGGGTCCGGTCGTCGCCGATATCGAGGAACCGCGACACGGTGCGGTTGGGACGCTGCTCTTTCGCGCTGAGCACTGTGATGGTGCAGTCTTTGCGGCGATCGAACCACAGTCGCACCAGCCCCGCTACCTCGATTTCGTGCCGGGGAGGAGCGACGAAGGCGCCCGACCCCTTGACCCGGAAGATCGCCCCGTCGCCGACGAGGAGGTCGAGCGCGGGGCGGATCACCGCCCGCGAGACTTTGAACTCTTCTTCGAGCTCCCGCTCGGAGGCAAACCGCGCTCCCGGCTCCCAAGGTTCGGCCTCCAGCATCACCTTGAGTGCGGCGGCAAGCTGAAAGTACAGCGGAACCTCACTGTTGCGATCGAGGCTGGCAGCACCAGAAAGCGAAACGTCCGCCGACTGCCTAGGCCGACCCCGCACCGTTTGAGTGGGCTTGGCCATCTGAATACCCAGGATACCTTTTGCATCCCCGAAATCTGCGTTTAGTGGGTTTCAGTCCACCAAAATTCGGAAACTGGCCGGCTAGCCAGTAGGATGGCAAGGCGTGGCCGACCAGACCCAGATTGCCGCTGGACATGGAGACATCGAGGACGCCCTCGTGCTCGAGCGGGAGCACTGGGTCAACGGCCCACCGCTGGAGCTGTTCAAGCGAATGCGCGGCCGATGTCCCGTCCATTGGACCTCGGAAGTGACCGAACTCCCCCAGGCGAAGGGGTTTTGGTCGGTCACCCGGGCGGACGACGTGTATACGGTCAGCCGCGACTGGGAGACCTATTCCTCCGAACTAGGCGGGGTCGTCGCAATCGACGAGGTCTTCCCGATCGAGCTGGCGCGGGCGATGTTCATCGGCATGGACCCGCCCAAGCACGATCGGCTGAAGGCGCTGTTCCAGGCTGGCTTCACCCCGAAGCGGATCGCCGCCCACGAGAACGAGATCCGCGAGATCGTCATCAAGGTGCTCGATCGGCTGGAGGGTCGCGAGAGCTGCGACCTGGTCACCGACGTCGCCCAGCCCGCCGTCTCGCGGGTGATCGGCAGCTTCATGGGGATTCCGGAGGAGGACGACGCGGCCTGGGCCAACCTGATGAACATGGCCCTCGCCGCCAGTGACCCCGACTTCAGCCCCTCGGCGGACAACATCGAAGAGGTGATCCAGGAGGCGATCCAGCAGGTCTTCGCCCGCTGCGGCGCGATGATCGCCGAGCGACGCGAGAACCCCACCGACGACCTGACCAGCGTCCTCGTCCACGCCGAGGTCGAAGGTCAACGGCTCGAGGAGCACGAGATCGTGATGGGCTTCTTCCTCCTCGTCGCCGCCGGCAACGACAGCACCAAGGCGACCTACAGCTCCGCCATGCGGGCGCTGATGGAACACCCCGACCAGCGCCAACTCCTGCTCGAAGACCCCTCGCTGATTCCCAGCGCGGTCGAGGAGGCACTGCGCATGTTCCCCGCCTTCGCCCACTTCCGCCGCACCGCCACCAAAGACACCGAGCTCGGCGGCCGGCAGATCAAAGAGGGCGACAAGGTGGTCATGTGGTACGCCTCCTCCAACCGCGACGAGACCCGCTACGAGGACCCCGACCACTTCGACGTCCGCCGCAACCCCGACCACCAAGCCTTCGGCGCCGGCGGTCGCCACTTCTGCCTAGGCACCGCCCTGGCCCGCCTGGAGCTGAAGATCCTCCTAGAGGAGACCCTCGCCCGCTACCCCGACATGGAACTGACGGGCGCCCCCACCTTCATCGAGTCCGGCTTCCTCAACCAACTGAAATCCTTGCCGGTTCGACTGGGCAACCAGCGAAAGCGCGCCTGACAGGATTCGAACCTGTGACCTTCGGTTTCGTAGACCGACGCTCTATCCAACTGAGCTACAGGCGCGGGAGTGGGCCGGGTGGCCCGGAGGGCGATTCTAGGGATTCAGGCGCACGTGCCACTGGATGGTGGCGGTTGCAACGCGCTGGCCATCGGCGTCGATGAGCTCGATCTCGCAGGGGAAAACGACCTTGCCCTCGGCGTCAAGGGTGGCCAGGGCCTCCTCGGCGGGGACGGCGAGCTTGCCGTGGGCCTCGATCGGGCCCTTGGCGATCTTTTCGTAGGAGATCTCGGCGCTGCGGGCGAGCGGCGTGACGTCGCCCATGCGCTCGGCAAAAGCGCCGACGAAGGCGGCTCCGGAAGCCGTCTCGGCCGCGGTGAAGAGGGCACCGGCGTGCTGGGAGCCGACGTGGTTGCTCAGCTCCTGCCCCTCGGGCAGGACGACAACGGCCTCGCCGGGCGCGACCTTGGTGATCTCCAGACCGAGATGTCCGGCAAAGGGGACCGCCTGGGTCATGCCCTGGGCTATCGCGTCGTAGTCGACCATCGAGCGGAGACCCTACCCCGCCTGGCCTCAGCGACCCTCGAAGGTCGCGTGACCGGGGCCGCCGTGCTCGAGGAAGGTTTTGACCGCGCGCTGCAGGTCCTCGGTGGCGAAGAGCTCGCCGGCGTCGGTGCGGATCGCCTCGTCGGCGGCCGGAATGCCGCCCTCGCGAAATCGACGCAGGACCAGCTTCGTCATCGCGTGCGCCTTGGTCGGCCCCGCCGCCAGCTCGGCGGCGAGCTCGCGGGCACGCGAATCGAAACCCTCATCGTCAAAGACCCGGTTGACGACGTTCCAACGCTCAAGCTCCTCGGCCCCGAACAACTCGCCGGTAATCACCAGCTCGCGCGCTCGTCCGCTGCCGGCCCGCTCGGCCAATCGCTGCGTTCCGCCCATCGAGGGCGTCAGCCCCACCACTTTCTCGACCAGGCCGAACTTGGCCGAGCGCGCGGCGAGGATCAGGTCGCAGCCGAGCGCCAGCTCAAAGGCGGCGGTCAGGGTCAGCGCATGGGCGGCGAAGACGACCGGCAACGGCAACGCTTCGACTCTTTCGACAGCGCCGATCAGTTCGTCCCAGAGAGTGCCGGCGCGCTCCGGCGTCAGCCCGTCGAACTCGGCGACGTTGACCCCGCCCGAGACGGCTCGTCCCTCAGCGCGGAAGAGCAGGGCGCGCGGGAGGTCGGCCTCGACCGCGTCGATCGTCGCCTTCAACGACTCGAACATCTCAGCGTCGAAAAGATTCAGCGGCGGGCTATCGAGAGTAGCCACCGCCAGCCCCTCGTCGTACTCCAATCGAATCGACATGCCAGGACCCTACCGCGTGCCTTGAGGCGTTCTGGGGCCAAGCGGGACAAGGAAGAGCGAGCCGGAAGGCACCCGCCTTTCGGCGAGCGATGACGCCGTAGCGCGCAGGCGCCGGGGCGCCTCAAGGCACGCGGTGCACCTCGAAGAGATTCGTCCCCAGCTCTTGCTCAGGCAGCCCGGCCGTGATGGCGATCAGGTCACCCGACGAGGCAATGCCGTGCTTGGCGGCCAGCACCGCGCAGTCCTGCAGCAGGCCGCGCACGTCACTTTCGTTCTCGTTGAGCACCGCGGTGACGCCGAAGAGCAGCTTCAGCCGTCGCACCGTCTCGATCCGCGGTGAGACCGCCAGCACCGGCACGTTGGGACGGTGGGCGGAGACGAGGCGAGCCGTGCGACCGCTGCTGGTCGGCACGACCAGCGCCGCGAGACCGAGCCGGTAGACCGCTCCGACCGCGCCCTGCGCGACCGAGTCGGCGACGTCCTGAGTTGCCTGGTCCGTGCGACCGAAGAGCCACTCGCCGTAGGGCAGATCAGGCTCGGTCGCCCGTGCGATCTGGTCCATCACTCGCACCGCCTCGACCGGGTGCTGGCCGACGGCGGTCTCCTCGGAGAGCATCACCGCGTCGGTGCCGTCGTAGATCGCGTTGGCGACGTCGGTCACCTCCGCCCGGGTCGGCCGCCGCGCGATCACCATCGAGGCCAGCATCTGCGTCGCCGTGATCGCCGGCTTCGAGCGCCGGCCGGCAGCGCGGATCAGCCGCTTCTGCACCACGGGCACGCGCGAGAGTGGCAGCTCGATGCCGAGGTCGCCGCGCGCAACCATCAGGCCTCCCGTCGCCGCCGCGACGATCTCCTCAGCGTTCTCGGCAGCCTGTGGCTTCTCGATCTTGGCGATCAGGGGGATGTCCGAGTCGAGCCGCGCCAGCCGCTCGCTGACCGGCTCCAGGTCCGCCGCGCTCGAGACGAAGGAGACGGCGAGCAGGTCGATTCCCTGCTTGACGGCGAACTCGACCCAGTCGAGATCACCGTCGGTCGCTGCCGGGGTGCTGATCCCCGGCACGTTCATGCCCTTATGAGAAGAGAGCGTGCCGCCGACCTCGACCTCGCAATCGAGGCCACCGTCTTCGGGTCCGCGCACCCGCAGTCGAATCGAGCCATCGGCCAGGTAGACCGGCTCGTCCTCGTGCAGCGAGGTGACGCCGGGCCAGCTGACCGGGATCGTTTCCTTGTCACCCTCCACCGCCTGCGGCGTCAGCTTCACGTGCGTGCCGGTCTCCAGCTCAGCGACGTCGTCGCGCAGCTCGCCGATCCGCAGCTTCGGGCCGGGCAGGTCACCGAGAATCGCCACCTCGTCGCCGACCCGCTCGGCGGCGACCCGGATCGCCTCGACCGTGCGCGCGTGGCGGTCGCGATCAGCGTGGGAGAAGTTGAGCCGAAAGACGTCGGCGCCGGCTTCGATCAAGCGAACCAGCGTGTCGGGGTCCCAGCTCGCGGGACCCACCGTGGCGATGATCTTTGTCCGTCTTCCGTGCTGCACCCATATGACTGTAGAGAGTGATGCATCGCACCCTGGCGATTTCCAATGTGACATCGATCTCTGTGACAATCCGGAGTTGTGAGCACCGTCGCCGAGCGTCCAGCCGGCGCCGAGGGTCCGGCCTTTCCGGACCTCGTCGGCGCCGCCCCTCCCTCGCCCGCCGGACCGATCGAGCCCGCCGAGCTGGCTGAGCTCGGCAAGCCCCCGGTCGTGCCGCTGCCTCGCAGCGCGCAGATGCTGCGCTTCAGCATGCGCCAGATCGAGTACGTCTTCGGCGCGAACCGCCGCATCGGTGAGGTCTTCCGCATGCGCACCGCGATGCCCGGCGGTCCGGTCGTCACCAGTCATCCCGACCACGTCCGTTCGCTCTTCACCGCCAAGCCGGAGCAGGCGCCCTCGCTGACCGGCGAGTCGCCGCTGCGGCCGATCCTCGGCACCGGCTCGGTCCTCACCTCGGTCGGCGCCCGCCACATGCGCCAGCGCAAGCTGCTGCTGCCGCCCTTCCACGGCGAGGCGATCGAGCGCTACACGGCGATGATCACCGACGCCACCGAACGCGAGATCGATCGCTGGCCGCTCGACAAGCCCTTTGCCCTGGCGCCGCGCATGCAGGCGATCACCCTCGACGTGATCATGGCCGGGATCTTCGGCGTCGAGGGCAAGCCCCGGCGCGGCACACCGGAGCACCGCCTGCGCACCGTGGTCAAGCAGCTGGTCAACGCCTCGACCTCGCTGGTCGGCCAGGCCGGCGAACTGCTCAACATCGGCCGCGAAGAGGCGGTCGGCGTGGTCAAGCTCGGCGTCAGCATCCTCGACCGGCCCACCTACGCGGTGATCGAGGCCCGCCGCCGCGACGAGCACCTGGCCGAGCGCCGCGACATCCTCTCGCTGCTCCTGCAGGCGCGGACCGAGGAGGGCGAGGCGATGAACGACAAAGAAGTCCGCGACGAGCTCCTCACCCTCGTCCTCGCCGGCCACGAGACGACGGCGAACTCGCTCGCCTGGACTTGGGAGCGCCTGGTCCGCAATCCCGAGGCGCACGAAGCGCTGCGCGAGGCGACCCGCAACGGCGGCGACGCCGAGGAGCGGGTCGAGGCGACGATCATCGAGAGCATGCGCTCACGGCCGGTCGTGCCTTTCATCGGCCGCCGCGTAAAGGTGCCCTGGCGACTCGGTCCCTACGGCGTCTCCGCCGACACCCCGATCGGGATGAGCATCCTCCTCGTCCACCATCGCGAGGACCTCTACCCCGAACCCTTCGCCTTCCGCCCCGAGCGCTGGCTCGGCCGCAAACCCGGCACGTATGAGTGGATCCCCTTCGGCGGCGGCATCCGCCGCTGCCTCGGCGCCGCCCTGGCGATGGCCGAGATGCGCGTCGTGCTCGAGGCCACGGCCCGCCGCCTCGACCTCGAAGCCGCAGATCCCGAGCCCGAGCGCGCCCTGCACCGCAACGTGACGATGATCCCCGCCCAAGGCGGCCGCGTCGTTCTGCGCTCCCGCAGTTAGACGCAGCAAAGCGGGAAAGAAAATCCGTCCGCTTCTCGAGCCTTTTTTGCCCAAAGAAAATCCCGCAAATGCCGGCCTTTGCGCAGGGTCCTTTGAAAAAGACCAATTGCTCCAAGCAGTTCCGCCGTCAGGTCGATATAAGTTGCAGCTGGGGACGGGGCGTCGGCGTGGATCGGGGTGCTGCCCTCGGACCCACGTTCGACCATGGATGACGCAAGCATCCATGAGGCCTGATAGTCCCCATAGAAGGGGCCATGCCCCGTCCCCGATGTGCCTGGGGACGGACAAGACCAACCTTCGGTTGGAACGGAGAGGGAGGGATTCGAACCCTCGAGAGAGCTTGCGCCCCCTACTCGCTTAGCAGGCGAGTGCCTTCAGCCACTCGGCCACCTCTCCGGGCAAGGGCTCGATTGTAGGAACTCGCGGGGTACGGCGCGGTTAGTCTCGTGTTCGTGTCCGGCCGCTCTCACGAAGAATTCGAGTCGATCTTCGCCGAGGTGGAGGCTCCGTTTGCCTTCGTCGACCTCGACGCGATGTGGTCGAATGCGGAGGCGATGCTCGGGCGCGCGGGGACGAAGCCGATCCGTGTGGCGAGCAAGTCGCTGCGCTGCCGGGCGCTCTTGGAGCGGATCCTCGACCGCGACGAGCGCTTCGCCGGGCTGATGACCTTCACCCTGCCGGAGACCCTCTGGCTGGCCGGGCAGGGCTTCGAGAACCTGCTGCTCGCCTACCCGACCGCCGATACCGGCGCGCTCGAGGAGCTTGCCCTGCGCTCGGCCGCGAGTCCGAGCGAGGCGCCGATCGTGATGGTCGACTGCGTCGAGCACCTCGACGCGATCGAGTCGGTGCTGGGCACCGGGGCCTCGCCGATGCGTGTCTGCATCGACCTCGATGCCGGCTGGTGGGCGCTGGGCGGGCGGATCAAGGTCGGCCCGAAGCGCTCACCTGTGCACACGGTCGAGCAGGCGGTCGAGTTGGCGCGCGAGATCGAGCGACGCGAGAAGGTCGAGCTGGCGGCGCTGATGTCATACGAGGGGCAGATTGCCGGCGTCGGCGATCGGCCACCAGGACGGCGCCTGCGCGGGGCCGCGATCCGTGGGATGCAGCGGCGCTCCGCCGCTGAGCTGGCCGAGCGCCGCGCCGCGGTCGTCGCCGCGATCCGCGAGTTCACCGAGCTGTCGATCGTCAACGGCGGCGGCACCGGCAGCCTCGAGCTGACCGGTGCCGAGGAGGCGGTAACCGAGGTCACGGCCGGCTCCGGCTTCTACGCTCCCACCCTCTTCGATGCCTACAGCCGCTTCAGCCTCACCCCTGCCGCGGGCTTCGCGCTGCCGATCGTGCGCAAGCCGAGCGATGCGATCGCGACCGCGCTGGGCGGCGGCTACCTCGCCTCCGGCCCCGGCGACCCATCCCGGGTCCCCTCGCCGTGGCTGCCCCCCGGCCTCTCGCTCGACCCCGAGGAGGGCGCCGGCGAGGTGCAGACTCCGCTCAGCGGCGCCCCTACGCGCGAGCTGAAGATCGGCGACCGCGTCTACATGCGCCATGCCAAGGCGGGAGAGCTCTGCGAGCGCTTCGATGCCCTGCACCTGGTGGAGGGCGACGAGGTGGTCGACGTAGTCCCCACTTACCGAGGCGAGGGCCAGACCTTTCTCTGATCCACTGCAACGCTTTTCGGTCCCATACGGCCGGAAACGCGTTGCAGTGCGTCGGGCTATGGACCGAGGACGCGTTCGGCGTATTCGTTGGTGAAAGCGTGGCTGGGATCGAGCTCCTCCCGGGCCGCGAGGAAGGTGTCCCAGCGCGGGTAGCGCTCCGCCAGGGTCGCCGCCGTCTGGAAATGGCGCTTGCCCCAGTGCGGTCGCCCCCCGTACTCATTCATGATCGCCTCGACCGCTTCGAAGTAGGGCCGCCACTCCATGCCGCGGTACTGGTGCACGGCGATGTAAGCGGTGTCGCGTTCGTGCGAGGGGCTGATCAGCGCGTCGTCACCGGCAGTGACCCGCATCTCGATCGGGAAGAAGACCGGGTAGCGGTTGGAGCGAACCCACTTGATGACCCGCCGCGCCGCCTCGGGCCCGTGCTCGCGCGGCACGCCGTACTCCATCTCGGTGAAGCGCACACGGCGCTCGTTGGCGAAAATCCTGTCGCTGCGGTCGGTGGAGGTGCTGCCCGAGGCGAGCCGGGCGGCGAAACGCGAGAGCGAGGGAATCGCTCGCGGCATCGCCTTGCCCGCCGCCGAGACGGCCTCCAGCGCCCAGTTCTCGAGGACGACGTCGTTGAGGTAGGCGGCAGCGCGAGAACGCGGCCGCGGAGGACCCTCGGTGCGGTTGCGCTCGAGCACAAGAGCGGAGTCGGCGTAGGGAAAGGTGAAGAGCTCGAAGTGCTCGTGGGCGTCGGCCCGCTCTTGGAAGCGGTCGAGCACCTCTTCCCGAGGCTCGGGTTTGTCGACCCGGTGCAGCGTGAAGGCGGGCAGGCAGCGCAGGGTCACCGAGACGATCGCGCCGAGCGCACCGATGCTGACCCGTGCCGCGCGCAGCAGATCGGGGTCACCCTCAGCGGTCAGCTCACGCACCGAGCCATCGGCCAAGACCAGCTCCATCGCCACCACCTGTGAGGAGATGTTGCGCAGCTTTGCGCCGGTGCCATGGGTACCGGTGGAGATCGCGCCGGCGACGGTCTGGCGATCGATATCGCCGAGGTTCTCCATCCCCAGACCCAGCTCATGCAAGCGCTGGTTGAGATCGGCGAGCACCGTTCCGCCGCCGACCTTGACCAGGCCCGAGGAGCTGTCGGCGTCGAGCACACCGCTGAGCAGACCGGCGTCGATCATCGTGCCGTCGGTCATCGCCGTCTCGGTGAAGGAGTGGCCGCTCGCCGCGACGCTGATCTTGCGCCCCGCCGCGGCAGCCGCGGCAACGACCTCTGCCAGCTCCTCCCGGTCGGAGGGCCGCCACCGCTCGATCGGGGTGCAGACCTGATCGCCGGCCCAGTTGCGCCAGGCAGAAAACCCGTCCCGTGCGGACGCTTTCGAAGACATGCGCTGAGAGCCTAGTCCGGTCAGCCTTCAGCAGGGCGGACGGGAGAGGGTGGGGCGAGCGCGTGGGACGCGTATGCCACCGTGGCCAGCAGCAGGACGATGATCGCCACGCTGGGCGCGGCGTTGCCGGCGACGCTGGCGGCACTACCGCCCGCGAGTCCGCCGATCACCTGTCCCGTCGCCCAAGCCATGTTGGAGAGACCAGCCGCGTAGCCCTGGTGGAGGTCGCTCGATTCGGCCACCTCGGAGAGCATCGTCAGCGCCGGTGTGAAGCAGATGCCACCGCCGAGAGAAGTGAGGATCAGACCCACCATCACCACTCCCATCGCCTGGCCGATCGCGACCGCGGCCATCGCCATCGCGCAGATGGCCAGTCCGACCATGAAGGGCGTGCGCCTTCCGATCCGATCGGAATAACCACCCGCCAGCGGCGCCAGCACGGCCTCCAGGGCGGCACCGGCGATAAAGCCACCGGCGATCAGTGCGTGGCCGCCACCGAGATCGGCGATCTGCAGCGGCACGAGTACCTCGACCGCGCCGAACATCACCGAGGGGATGGCGACAAAGGCGGTCGCCAGCAGGATCGGGCGACTGACGATCGTCTCGGCGACATCGTGCAGCCCTTGGTGCTCGGGTACTTTGACCTCGGGCAAGCGCGACGCGAAGGCAGCCAGCGCTATCGCGACGATGAGCACGCCGCTGAATACCTGCTCGGTGCCGATGGTTGCCGCCAGCGCACCCAGCGCCGGGCCCACCAACGCACCCACGACAGCTGTCCCCAGTGCGGTGCCGATGATCGAGCCGCGCCGCTCCGCGGGATAAGCGCTGACCAGCCAGGTCAACGCTCCGGACCAGATCAGCGCCCCCGCACCCCCCTGGGTGAAGCGGGCCGCGTCGAGGAGGAGAAAGCTGTCGGCAAAACCGAAGACGACGCTGGCAACCCCAAGCAGGAGCAGCCCGTAAATCACTGTCCTCCGTGGTCCAAAGCGAGCCGCCAGCAATCCAGCCGGCAAGGAGAAGATGAGGGTGCCCGCGGCGTAAGAGGCCGAAAGAACTCCGGCCTGTGCCTTGCTCAATCCCAGGTCTGAGACGTAGTCCGGGAGCAACGGCGCAATCGCCGAAAAGAAGACGACGTCGAAGAAGACCATCGTCGAGGCAAGTATGAGCAATCGACGCATTGCAGACAATACAATCATCTAAAGCGATCCCGGTCCTGGGCCATCGCGTCTAGCATCGGCACATCGCCTACTCCCCGGAGGGGTGGCAGAGCGGTTGAATGCACCGGTCTTGAAAACCGGCAGGCGTCTAACGGCGTCTCGAGGGTTCGAATCCCTCCCCCTCCGCCTATCGCCGGGCTGGCCTAGGCGGTTCCCGAGGCAAGCAGCACTACGTTCGAGAGGCTCAGTGGTCCTGAGCCGCCCCCTACGTCCGCTGCGGCCTGGGTGATTGCGTCCCAGGCCTCTTCTTCGGCCTCGCCGGCGTGCTGCTCGATCATCGCCCGGATCGGGGCGGCGATCGCCCTGATGTAGGCGGTGAAGTGCTCGGGAGAGTCAAACTCGAAGGTGACCTTGTTCTGCTCGACGATGACCTCCGAGAAGCCACCTCCTTCGAGCAAGCCGCCGATGGCGGAGGGGGTGGGTCGGGAGAGGGGCCCGGGCGTTCCAGCCGGGGGTGGAGGCACGCCCAGCCGCTCCATCGTCGTCCTCATCGGAATCGAGAGGAAGGGGACCTGATCGGTCTCGCCCCAGGAGGCAATCGCAAGTCGCGCGCCAGACTTGAGGAAGTGCCTGATGCGTTTCGCCGCGGCCTCCGCATCGGGCTCGAAGATGATTCCCCAGCGCGAGACGGCTGCGTCGAAGCTCTCATGCGGAAAATCGAGACCGGAGGCGTCGGACTCGATGAACTCGACGTTGCCCAAGCCGGCGGCCGCCGCGCGCTCACGTCCGAAGGCGAGCATCTCGGCGGAGATATCGGTGGCCACGACGCGGCCCTCCGGTCCGGCCTTGCGCGCAGCGGTGAGCGCCGGCTCGCCATAGCCGGCGGCGACGTCGAGAACCCGGTTACCCGCCTGCACATCAGCGAGCTCCACCAACCGCTCACTGATGTGTCGGTCGGCACGGTCGTTGAACTCGCTCCACTCGTTCCATCCCGCCGCCGCAGAGCCCCAGTGCCTGTGCTGGGCATCGCGGAAGTCGACCGGATCGATTCCGCCGGGTTCCATATTCACTCCTCCCTATCCTCCCTATCCGAGGGGACTGGCGTCAAACCACGCGAGCGACGCTGAAGCCGTCGTAGCCCTTGCCGCCCACGGTCTGGACTGTCGTTGCTTCCACCCGGGGCTCGGCAGCAAGCTGCTCGTGGAAGCGCCGCTGAGCGGCGATCGCCGGGTCTTCGTCGTCGTGGTCGACAAGGCGGCCGTCACGAATGACGTTGTCGGCGATGATCAGAGCGCCGGGGCGCGCGTGGTCCAGTGACCAGGCGAAGTATTCGGGTGTGTTGACCTTGTCAGCGTCGATGAAGACGAGATCGAAGGGACCGACCCCTTCGCTCTCGAGCCGCGGCAGCTGCTCCAAGGCAGGCCCGAGGCGGACTTCGACCGCGTCACCCAGACCGGCGGAAGCGATGCTGCCCGTCGCAACCTCGGCGTAGTCCGGATTGGCCTCGAGCGTGATCAGTCGCCCATCCTCCGGCAGCGCCCGTCCCAGCCAGATCGTGCTGTACCCACCCAGGGTGCCGAACTCGAGGATCGTCTTCGCCCCGATCGTCTTCGCCAGCAGTTGCAGCAGCTTGCCCTGTGGGGGCGAGACCTGGATCGAGGGCAGTCCGGCCTCCTCAGCCGCGTGCAGCGCCCCGGCCAATGCCTCGTCGTGCGGCGCCAACAGGCCGCTCACGTAGCGGTCGACCGCGCTCCAGGTTTCCTGAGCCATGGCTGGAGGTCTATCAGGGCGCCCGCCGCGGGCAGGAAACGCCCCCCGCCGGCCGAACGTGGCCAGGATGGAGACGGCATCGCGGCGAGCGCGAGATCGTGAGCGATGGGTCGACCGCGCGGAGCGGGTCAGCGACGCGTTCGGACTGGTGTTGGTGCTGGTCCTGATCACCTACGTCCTCACATCTCTGCTCGAGAACCGAGGCTGGGACGCCGTGATTCTCGTCGTCGCGACGAGCTTGACCTCGGTCGTCGCCTTGATCAGCTCGCATGCCCGACCCCGGCTCATCCACATCGCCGTGGCGCTTTCGATCCTGACCGTGGCGCTGGCGGCGGAGGCGGCCATCTCGGGGGGCCGAACCTGGCTCAACTTTGCCTCCCTGGTCCAGGTGCTGCTGCTCACCGTGGCGATGGGCGCCGTACTGCGCCGCGTCGTCTCCGCGCCCGAAGTCGGCTCGCGCACGATCCTCGGCGCGCTCAGCGTCTACACCGTGCTCGGAATCCTCTTCACCTTCGTCTACGGCGCGATCGACCGCATCCAGTCCGGCCCTTTTTTCGCGGGCACGCCGCACCCGGTCGGCTCCGACTTTCTCTTCTTCAGCTACACGACCCTGACCACGACCGGCTACGGGGACCTGGTTCCCGGCGGTCAGCCCGGTCGGATGATCTCCGGCCTGGAGATGATGATCGGTCAGATCTTCCTCGTCACTCTGGTAGCCGGGCTGGTCAGCCTCTGGCGGCCGGGCGAAGCGCTCAGGCGCCGGCGCGAGCAGCGCGACGCGAAAGGAACGGCCGGTCCGCCGGCCGTCTAACTACTACTCGGAGAGCTCGACGCGCTCGATCGTCTGCGGCTCGAGCGGCTTGTCCGAGGCATCGGTCTGAGTCGACTCGATCGCGTCGACCACGTCCATCCCCTCGACCACCTGACCGAAGACGGTGTGCTTGCCGTCCAGCCACGGGGCTGAAGCGGTGGTGACGATGAAGAACTGCGAGCCGTTCGTGTCGGGCCCGGCGTTGGCCATCGCCAGCGCTCCCCGCACCACCTTGTGCTGGTTGAACTCGTCCTCGAACGTGTAGCCGGGACCACCGGTGCCGGTGCCCTCGGGGCAGCCGCCCTGGATCATGAAATCCGGGATCACCCGGTGGAAGACCAAGGTGTCGTAGAAGCCCTCAGCCGAGAGTTTGCGGAAGTTCTCGACGGTCTTCGGCGCGTCGTCGTCGTGCAGCTCGAGCACGATCGCCCCGGCGCTGGTGTGAAGTGTGGCCTGCGACATCGCGATCACCCTACCCGGTTACGCGAACTACAAGCGGCCGCGACGGGCCCGGCGCGTAGGGCCAACGCTCCTCCGGTAGGGCCACCGCCCGGATCCGGATGCGTGCCGATCCGCTGATGTAGCGGAATCGATAGGAGGCATGGAAACGACCAGCGTGGTCGCTGCGGACCACGAGGATCGGGCGCCAGCGCTTCGCCGCCGACTCGAAGTACTGGATCGCGACCAGCTTGCCCCGCCTTGGCAGCGGCGCCCCCTGGGCGCGGACTCGGCCATTGAAGCTCACGCTCGACCCGGTGCGCACCTGCGCGGAAGAGGCGTGGAGCTCGACACCGGCGCGGACCCGCAGCGTCAGCGGGCTCCGCTCCGCCTGCTCGAGTCCTCCGTCGCCGGGGAAGGAGACCGAGACCCGGCGAGAGGTACCGGGTGGAAGGCGCAGCTCGAAGACACCGTGAGCGCCGGTCTCGACCTGCTCCACGCTCGCCCGGCCGAGGGCACCGCGCGAGGGACGGGCGACGACGCGCACCGTCCGCCCACCGAGGCCGGCACCGTCGGCATCGAGAAGTCGCCCGCTGAGGAGAGCAGCACTGCCAAACGGAACGGTCAGCTCGGTGCCGCTGCGTCGGTGCCAGCGCAAACGGGCAAATATGCGTGCCTTGCCGCGCACCGGTTCAGCCCGCCGCAACCCAAGCACCGGTTCGCCCGCCAGCTTGCGCACGCTCATCTCTGACCCGTCCGCCCGCCGCGTGGTGGTGGCCGTATTGCCCGCTCCATCGACGGCGTCGGCGCGAAAGACGTAGGTGCCGGGACCAAGGTCGCCGGGCAGGCGCGCGATCAACTCGGCACGATCGGCGGACTCACCGCGCTGGAGCTTTGCCGGCAGCTCGGTCCAATCGCGTCCGTCCAGCCGGCGGTAGTAGATCTCACCCGCAGCGGGCCCCGAGTGGATATCGCTGAGCTGGGCGACGATCTGGGCCGGCAACGCGTCCCCGGCGGGGCTCGGCTCGAAGGCGACGCCTGGGGGTACGTCGTCGAACCGCAGCGGCAGCGATACCGCCGAGGACGCGTTCTCGTTTCCTGCCTCGTCCCGCAGCCAGACGCTGAGCGAGTAGCTGCCCGCGCGTGGGACGAAGAGGTTCTGCAGGCTGCTCAGGTTGTGACCCGGCACGAACTTCGTGCCGCTGTCGTAGCCGCCGGGAGCGGTGATGCGCCAGAACGCGCCGCCGATAGAGCTCGCCGCGCCCTGATCGGGATTGGCCCATCTGGGATCGAAGTCGTTGCTGCGCTGCCATCCATCACCACCGGCCAGAGCGAGTTCGCGCGGATGCGCGGGCGGGTTGTTGTCGATCTGAATCGTGCGAGCGGGCAGACACTGGACGTTGCCCGCGAAGTCGGTCGTGCAGTTGGAGACGCTGTGCGGGCCGTCGCTGAAGCCGAGGGTTGAGATCGGGTAATAGCCGACCCGGTCGATCGGACAGGGGCGCATCGTCGTGGCTCGCAACTCGCCGGAGACCGAGACGGTGTTGCAGGGGTGGTTGTGGGTGTAGACGGAATGCCCGTCGATCAGAGCTTCGGTGGTCTTCACCCCAGCGCCGCCGTCGCGAGCGGCGTATTCGAGCTTGCGCTCGCCGCGCAGCCAGCCCCCGGCAAGCATCTCGCCGCCGATCGAGGATTCCGGTGGAAAGTTGTCCTCGATCGTGATCGTCAAGGCCCGAATCGCGGACCAGGAGCCGGGATTGAGGCTGCACCACTTGCTCTCGGCCCGAGCACAGAGCAGCCGGTCCTCGAGCGCGGGCATCGGGGTGGAGAAGCCGACGACGAAGTCATGCGGCGTCACATCGGTGCCGGCCGCGGCGGCGAAGACGTCAAAACCACCACTCCAGTTGTCGACCCCGAGGCGCTGCTCGAGACCGTCGTGCAGGGTGTGCCACCAGGTGCCGCTGACCCGCGTGATCCCGGTTCCCTCCGGGGCGCCCCAGCGCCAGCGGGCGTATCGCGTGCCGGAGACCGTTTCCTGCCCATCGCGGGTAAAGCTCTTCAGGTGGGCTCCGTCGAATGGGTCGGCCCCGGGTGGCGTCGCGCAATAGGCGTCTGGGCGGAACTTGGCACCGCCGGTGCTGTCGGCCCAGTCCGCGTCGGCCCCCACGTGCCAGCCGCACTGCGCGACCGAGTACTTGCCGGCGGTGGCCTCTTTGGCCGCAAGCAGCAGCAGCGCAAGCGCAAGCGCGACCCCCATCGCGACGATACGACCGAGGCCGCCTCGGGTGCCCGACATCTCTCCTCCTTCGCTCGGGTGCATGTGCCGCGGGCTAAGTCGCGGCGAATCCCGTCTCTCCCCCTCGACGGCGCAGCACCCCACGGCTGCCGCCCGCATGCCTTTGCGAGAATGGCCTCAATGTCACTTCCAACGCAGGACCAGATAACCGAGAAGCTGCGCGCCGTGATCGATCCCGAGTTGCGCCGCTCAATCGTCGAGCTGGGCATGGTGCGCTCGATCGACATCCGCGAGGGGGGTCGGATCGAGGTCGTCGTCTCGCTGACGACCGCCGGCTGCCCGATCCGCTCGCACTTCGAACAGGCTGTCGCCGCCCAGGTCTCAGAGCTCGACGGCGTGACCGCGGTCGCGGTCGGCTTCGACGTCCTCTCCGACGACGAGAAATCCGCCCTTCAGCAGACGCTCGGCCGCGGCAAGCTGCCCGCCGGCGCCCTCGCCCAGGTCAAAAACGTGATCTGCGTCGCCTCCGGCAAGGGCGGCGTCGGCAAGTCGACGATGACCGCCAACCTGGCCGCGGCGCTGACCGCCGAAGGGCACCCGGCGGGAGCGCTTGACTGCGACGTCTACGGCTACTCGATCCCGCGCATGCTCGGGGTCAACAACAAGCCGGAAGTAAACGGCGAGCGCAAGATCCTGCCGCTCGAATCCGCCGACGGGGTAAAAGTGATGTCGATCGGCTTCTTCGTCGAGGAGAACTCGGCCGTCGTCTGGCGCGGTCCGATGCTCCACAAGGCGATCCAGCAGTTTCTCGAGGACGTCGCCTGGGGCGAGCTCGAGTACCTGCTGCTCGATCTACCGCCCGGTACCGGTGACGTCTCGATGACACTCGCCCAACTGCTGCCGCAGGCCAAGTTCGTGATCGTGACCACGCCGCAGCCTGCAGCGCAGACCGTCGCCAAGCGGGCCGCGGACATGGCGGTCAAGTTCGACCTCGAGCTGCTGGGGACGATCGAGAACATGTCCGGCTTCACCACCCCGGACGGCGAGCGCTTCACGATCTTCGGCGAGGGTGGCGGTCAGCAGCTCGCCGACGAGCTGGACATCCCCCTGCTCGGCAAGGTCCCGCTCTCCGAGCCGCTGCGCGAGCACGCCGACGAAGGTGCGCCGCTGGTCACGGCGGAGCCCGACTCCCCCGCCGCCCAGGCGATCCGCCAGGCGGCAAGGGGCATCGTCGCCGCCACACCGCAGGAGCTGCCGGTCCTGCAGGCAGTCCCTGCAGCAGCGGAAGCCCCGCCGCTCAGCGGCACGCCATTGCCCGTCGTCCAGTAGCGCCGAAGGGGCCGGCCCCGGCAGCCCGGGACCGGCCCAGACCGAGCCGACTAGTTGTGCTTGAACACGTGCACGCTCGGGACCACTGCACTGACAGCGCTGATCGTCATCCCAGATCACCTCCCTTCCCTTCCTGCCCGTCTGAACCGGGATTCGGGAGGGAATACTAAAAAGAATCTAAGTATTGAGGCATCGCTGAGTGTGGGGGTCACCGATCAGGGAAACTTGCTTATCCTCCGGCCCGCTTAGCAATCGAAATAGCTCTCGACTGGAGGATCAGCCTTGACGACGACCGTGAAGGGGCAGAGGAGAAGCATCGAGGAGGCGGTGGCCTTCGCCGTCGGGCATCGAATCAGGGTCGATGCGCTCTCGATCCTCAACGAAGGCACGGCCAGCCCCAACGAAATCGCCAAGACGATCGGCGAGGGAGTCAGCAAGGTCGGCCACCACGTCAAAGAACTCTTCGACTCCGGCTGCATCGAATTCGTCGGCACCGAGCAACGCCGGGGTGCCACCGAGCACTTCTACCGCGCGATCGCCAGACCGTTCATCAGCGACGAGGAAGCGCGCGAGCTGCCGAAGGAGACGAAACGCGAGTTCGCCGCCCTGATCCTGCAGGCGATCATGGCCGAGGGGTTGGCCTCGTTGCGGGCCGGGAAGATGGACGCCGACGAGGACATCTGGATGAGCTGGCGCTCGGTCAACCTCGACCGGCAGGGGCGCCGCGAAGTCGCCGACGAGCAGGCCGCCTCCTACGCGCGCATCGAGGAGATCGAGGCGAAATGCGCGGCTCGCCTGAACGAGTCCGATGAGACCGGCGCCTCGACCGTCGTCGCCGCGATGGGCTTCGAGCGGAGCCGTGCCGGCCGACCGCCCGGCGAGCGCCTCGCTACCAGCGAGGCCTGAGCCGACCGCCGCCACAGCGCGCGTCGAATTGACAGCTAGGAGGGCGGCCAAAGAATGCGCCGCCCTCCCAGTCCATCGAGCAAGCATCGAGTACCAACTAGGCGCCTCATGCTGACGACCTAACTGGGCATTACCCGACGCACCTCGATGTTAAAGCTAAAAAACGGTCCACCGCGCCGAGAATGGACATGACAGACAATGCCCAGGCGCGAGTTGCTGCGAAGTGGCCGAAAAGAGGCCGGATCTTCCGGCTTTAGGCAGCCTTGCTCTTGTAGTAATCGGCGTTGATCTCGGCGTACTTTGCCCACTCGGCCGGCAGCTGGTCCTCGGCGAAGCAGGCGTCGACCGGGCAGGCCTCGACACAGGCATCGCAGTCGATGCACTCATCCGGGTCGATGTAGAGCATCTCGACCGAGTCGTAGTCGGGCTCGTCCGGCGTCGGGTGAATGCAGTCGACCGGGCAGACCTCGACGCACGAGTTGTCCTTCTGGCCGATGCATGGCTCGGCGATGACGTAGGTCATTCGATGCTTTCTCCTGGGTCGTGTTTCGGTGCCGTCGGCGGCTCAAGGCCTCCGCCGAAGCGCGGATGCTCATTTTACGGGTTGCGCGGCGAATGACGCCCTCCCACTAGCATCGGGCGAAATGCTGCTGCTGACAGGGGCAACAGGAAGCGTTGGGTCGCGGCTGCTGCCGCTATTGCTCGAGCGGGGCGAGGACGTGCGCTGCCTCGTCCGCGAGCCGCGGCGGCTGGGCGCGCGAAGGGTCGACGTGCAGATCGCCCTCGGCGACCTCGGCGAGATGTCCGATCCCTATCTGGTCCGCCAGGCGCTACGCGGCGTCGACACCGTGATCCACCTGGCGGCGACGATTCGCGACCAGCCGCCGCACCGGATCGAGGAGCTGAACGGGCTGGCCACGGTCCGCCTGCTGCGGGCCGCCGAGCGCAGCGGCGTGCGCCGCTTCGTCTTCTTCAGCGCCCTCGATGCCGCCGCTGCCCAACGCACCCGCTTCTTCCGCGCCAAGTGGGTGGCCGAGCGGGCGGTGGCTTCCTCCTCCCTCGAGACGACGATCTTCGCCCCGTCGATCGTCTACGACCACTCCGACCCATGGGTGACGCTGCTGCGTCGCTTCTCCTTTCTGCCCGTGCTGCCGGTCTCCGGCGATGGCAAGGCACGCTTCGAGCCGATCTGGGCCGATGACGCGGCTCGCTGCGTCGTCGCCGCCCTGGCACGTGCCGACGGACAGCGGCGCTACGAGCTGGCGGGGCCCGAGACGCTCTCCTACGATGAGATGTCCGACCTGGTCAGCCAGATCGCCGGGCGGCCGCGGCCGCTGGTCCACCTGCCGCTGCCCCTCGTCCGGGCCGGCTTGATCGCGATCCGCTCCCTTTTCGGCGAGGCCGTGTTTGCAACCTGGGAGGAGGCCGAGTTGATGGAGGTCTCGATGCTCAGCGAGCGAGGCACCGCCGATGCGGAGGAGCTCGGAGTCAAGCCGAGAAGGATGGGCGATGTTCTGGAGGACGACTAGACGAATCGGGGCGCTGGTTCTGGCGCTGACCGCGCTCTTCGCGGCTCAGGCGCGAGCGCTGACTTTGGTGCCGCCCAAGCCGGGCATCTTCTTCGGCGCAAGCGACCAAGGCTCGACCCAGCAGTTCAACGAATTCACCGAACTGCTGACCAAGCATCCGGCGCTGATCGAGACCTTCCACCCCTGGGGCAACAGCCTCAACCAGGCCTATGAACGCTGGCGCGAAACCAGCACGCGACCGATCCTGGCGATCTCGACGATCGACGACCAGACCCTGGGGGAGCTGATCACGCCGGAGCAGATTGCGCTCGGTGCCGGTGACGACTACCTGTTGCAGCTCAACGACTTCTTCGCCAAACGCGGGCTGCCCGCCTACATCCGGCCGCTGGGCGAGCCAAACCGCTGCCTCAACGCCTGGTCGGCGGTCAACTGCGACGGCAGCCAGAAGGGCGGCGAACACACCACCGGCTGGTACAAGCAGGCCTTCCGCCGCATCGTCGCGATCGTGCGCGGCGGCCAGACCCTGGAAGGAATCAACGCGACCCTGGCGGAAATCGGCCTGCCGCCGCTCAACCGGACCAAGGGCCCCAACCCGACGGAACTGCCGCCCGCGCCGGTGAGCATCATCTGGAGCCCGCTGCCGGGCGGCTCACCGCGGGTGAAGGGCAACTTCCCCGGCAACTACTGGCCCGGCTCCCGCTGGGTCGACTGGGCCGGCACCGACTTCTACTCTGAATATCCCGTCTGGAAAGACCTCAACCGCTTCTACGTCGGCAAGCAGTGGAAGGGCAAGCCGCTGGCGCTGACCGAGTGGGCGGTCTCGGGCAAAGACGAACCTCGCTTCGTCAAACAGCTCGTCGCCTGGACGATCAAGCACCCGCGCGTGCGCATGTTCGTCTACTACAACGGCTTCGGCCCCGGCGCCAACCCTTACGACATCCGCCAGTACCCGCGCACGGTCAACACCCTGCGCCTCAAGCTGCGCCGCGAAACCTTCCTCCAGTACGCCGAATACAACGCCGGCACCTTCCCGCCGCTGCCCCCACCGCCACCGAAAACGGCCGCCAAGGCCAAATAGAAAGGCCCGGCGCTAGCCGGGCCTTTCCGAAACCGCACTCGCCTGTCGAAGACGAGGTTACGCCCCTAAGGGCGTGGCTACATCATGCCGCCCATGTCCGGCATACCGCCGGGCATGCCACCGCCGGCAGCGCCTTCCTTCTCGGGCGGCTCGGCGATGATCGCCTCGGTGACGAGGATGTTCTTGGCGATCGAGGCCGCGTTCTCCAAGGCCGAGCGGGTCACCTTGGTCGGGTCGATCACGCCGGCGCCGATCAGGTCGCCGTACTCGCCCGTCGCGGCGTTGAGGCCTTCGCCGTCCTTCAGCTCGCGGACCTTGTTGACCACGACCGAGCCCTCCTCGCCGGAGTTCTCGGCGATCTGGCGGACCGGCTCCTCGAGCGCCCGGTGGACGATCCGTGCTCCGGTCGCCTCATCGGGGTCGGAGAGCTTGTCCGGGTCGAGGCTGTCCTGGGCGTTCAGCAGAGCAACGCCACCACCCGGCACGACGCCCTCCTCGAGCGCGGCGCGGGTCGCCTGCAGCGCGTCCTCGACGCGGTGCTTCTTCTCCTTCATCTCGGTCTCGGTGGCAGCGCCGACCTTGACCACGGCAACGCCGCCGGCCAGCTTGGCGAGGCGCTCCTGGAGCTTCTCGCGATCGAAATCGGAATCGGTATTTTCGACCTCGTTTTTGATCTGGTTGATCCGGCCCTTGATGTCGTCGGCCTCGCCGGCGCCATCGATCACCGTCGTCGTGTCCTTGGAGATGACGACGCGGCGGGCTTTACCGAGCTGGGTGAGCTGGGTGTTCTCGAGTTTGAGGCCCATCTCCTCGGTGATCACCTCGCCACCGGTGAGGATCGCGATGTCCTCGAGCATCCGCTTGCGGCGGTCGCCGAAGCCGGGGGCCTTGACCGCGACGCCGGTGAAGGTGCCGCGGAGCTTGTTGACCACCAGGGTCGCGAGGCACTCGCCCTCGACGTCCTCGGCGATGATCAGCAGCGGCTTGCCGCCCTGCATGACCTGCTCGAGCACCGGCAGGATGTCCCGCACGGAGCCGATTTTCTGGTTGGCGATGAGGATGTAGGGGTCCTCGAGCACGGCCTCCATGCGGTCCTGGTCGGTGACCATGTAGGGCGAGATGTAGCCCTTGTCGAACTGCATGCCCTCGGTGAACTCCAGCTCCATGCCGAAGGTCTGGCCTTCCTCGACGTTGACGACGCCGTCCTTGCCGACCTTCTCGATCGCGTCGGCGATCACGTTGCCGATCTCATCGTCACCGGCGGAGATGGCGGCGACGCGGGCGATCTGCTCCTTGCCGGCAACCTCCTTGGACTGCTTCTCGCGCAGCGTCTCGACGACGTTGGCGACGGCCGTCTCGATACCGCGACGCAGGGCCAGCGGGTTGGCCCCGGCGGCGACGTTCTTGAGGCCCTGGCGAACGATGATCTGGGCCAGCAGAGTCGCCGTCGTGGTGCCGTCACCGGCGACGTCGTTGGTCGCCGTGGCGACCTCGCGGACGAGCTGGGCGCCCTGGTTCTCGAAGACGTCCTCGACCTCGACCTCGCGGGCGATGGTGACGCCGTCGTTGGTGATCGTCGGCGCGCCGAACTTTTTGTCAAGCACGACGTAACGGCCCTTCGGCCCGAGGGTGACCTTGACCGCGTCGGCAACAGCGTCGACGCCGGCCTGCAGGGCCCCCCGCGCATCCTCTCTGTACTTCAGCTCCTTGTGAGCCATGTGTTCAAGTCCTCCTTGGTTCTTCTAAGTCCTGGTTGGCGGGTTAACCGAGCTTGGCGAGGACGTCTGACTCGCGCAAAACGAGCAGGTCGTCGCCCTCGATCGTGACCTCGGTGCCGCCGTATTTGGAGTAGAGGACCTCATCGCCCTCACTCACGTCGATCGGCTGGCGGGTGCCGTCTTCCTTGACAGCGCCATCGCCGACGGCGATGACCTTGCCCTTCTGGGGCTTCTCCTTCGCCGTATCGGGAAGGACGATGCCGCTGGCAGTCGTCTCCTCCTCCTCAATCGGCTTCACGATCAGCCGGTCCCCGAGGGGCTTCAGCTTCATCCGTATACCTCCATGCTGGGTTCAGGTGTGGATCAGAAGTCAAACTGGGCTTGGCACTCTCATATGGAGAGTGCCAAGGCGTCTGGCCCTGAAAGATAGCGAGGAGCCGGAGCGGGCGACGGCTCAGCCGGCGGCGAGCAGGCGACAGCCCAGCAAACGGGCGATTCCCTCGCCCCCGTGCGCCATCACCCAATCGTGGTTCCACTCGAAGACGGGCCGCGCCAGCGGCGCCAGCAGGTTCATCCAGGCCTTGGTGGTCGCCACGTTCCACTCGTAAAGCACTGCCGTGATGCCGTCCTGCTCGTAGAGGCGCCAGCGACCGACGCCGCTCAGCTCGCCGACCGCGTTTCCCTCCATCAGGTGGGGTCGTTCGATCCGCGTCGTCGTCACCTCGAACTCGACCCTGTATGGCAAGAGGCTCTTCCAGACCATGCGGGAAACGGTGCCGACGCCGTCGTCTTCGCCGGCGTGGATTTCGGTCGCCTCCTCGACCCCGCGCCACCACCGCGGCCAGCCTGCCTGGTCGTAGATCGCCTCGAACACCTGCTCACGCGGCGCGTCCAGCAGCCACGTGGTGAGGAAGGAGTAGTCGGCCATGGTCGAGATACGGCCCGAACGACTCGCGGGCTCAGTTGTGGTGCGGGGTCTCCCCGTTGCCGAAATGCGCACCCGGCGGCTCGACGATCTGGGAGAAGCGGATCACGGTGACCGCATCGTCGGGGGCGACGGGTCGCCCGTAGATCTGTTCGAGGAAGTTGACCTCCTCCTCGAGCCGGCGGAACTCGGGGTTGTCGTGCTCGATGTCGCGCGGCGAGAGCTCGGAGATCCGCTTGACCTCGACGTCGTCGATCACCGCGGTGAAGATCTTCTCGCGCGGACTGTGGCGGAAGCCGACCGTGATCCAGACGACCTGGCCGCGCTCGTACTTGTTGCTCTTGTCACCAAGTCGGATCGTCGCCGTCTTGCGGCCGCGCTTGAGCTGGTCGACGAAAACCGGCGAATAGAAGTTGAGAACGTAGATTCCGCCCCGCATCGGGGAGCGAGCGTATCTGACCGGGCCGCGCGCGGTATCGCGCTCGCGTGATCCTCAGCTCCCGCTCGGGTAGTCAAGGTGGACGAACGGACTAGTCGATTTTGAACGTTCGTCGGTCAGAAGTGTAGGCCGACCCAGAACGGGTCGATGGGGGGTGCATGAACGAATTTGCTGCCAGGGGTGTTACGCGCATGTCCTTTTCGTCCGCCGTCGTGGCGTGCGCGATGTTCTTCGCGCTCGCTTTCGCCGCGAGCGCCAACGCCGCGCAGTGCCACGGCAAGCACGCGACCATCGTCGGCACGGCCGGAAACGACGTAATCCACGGCAAAGGCGCCAGTGACGTGATCTACGGCGGCGGTGGCGACGACACGATCTACGGTGGGCCAAACGGCAACGACACGATCTGCGGCGGCCCTGGAGACGACAAGATCTACGGCGGCAAGGGCTTCGACAAGCTCTACGGAGAAGGCGGCGACGATCACCTCGACGGCGAAAAAGGCTCCGACCACATCGATGGCGGCAGCGGCAACGACGACCTGATCGGCGACAAGGGCAAGGACAACATCGCCGGTGGCAGCGGCGATGACAAGCTGCTCGGCCAGAAAGGGCCGGACAAGCTCAACGGTGAGGCGGGCGACGACTACCTCGACGGCGAAAAGGGCAGCGACGACGAGAACGGCGGCGGCGGCAACGACATGCTGCTCGGCGACAAGGGCAACGACGAAATCGAAGGTGGGCCCGGCAGCGACCGCCTCGAAGGTGGCCCCGGCGACGATCCCGATCTCGAAGGTGGGCCGGACAGCGACTTCGTCTTCGGTGGAGCCGGCAGCGACCACGCCGATGGTGGCGAGGGCGATGGTGACATCGTGCGCGGCGACAGCGGCGAAGACGCGCTCAGCGGCGGGCCGGGAGCGAATGACATCGTTTCCTACGCCAGCGCCACCCGCGGCTCGGTCACCGTGGACCTCTCCACCGGCCGCTCCAAAGGCGACGGCCACGACACCCTGCAGGACTTCGAGGACGTGGTCGGCTCGCCCCAGCCCGACACGATCGTCGGCGACAGCGAATACAACCGCCTCGACGGCGGCGTCGGCAACGACGACCTCGACGCGATGGGCGGCCCCGACGAAGCCTTCGGCGGCGAGGGCAATGACGAATGCGACGGCTTCACGGTCGAGAACTCATGCGGGCCCGAAGAATCGCCTCCGGGCAACGGCACCTTCGTCATCCTCAACCAGGGTCTTGACGGCAGCAGCCTGATCGTCCAGGGCGACGCGAATCCCAACCACATCGTCGTCTACTTCAACGGCGGCTGGACCGTCACCAACGACACCCCGCTCACGGCGGGCGAAGGCTGCGCCGTCGACGGCTCAGGCAACTCCGTGACCTGCCCCACCAGCATCGCGGTGGGCCTGGTCGTGATCACGGGCGGCGGCGGCAACGACTCCGTCGACATCGCCCAGAGCGTCCCGCCCAGCGTCAAGGTCAGGATCAACGGGAACGCCGGCTCCGACACGCTCAGCGGCGGGCCCGGCGACGACGTGCTGGAAGCCGGCGAGAACTACAACGGTCCCGACAACGGCAACGACACCCTGATCGGCAACGACGGCAGCGACGTGCTCTACGCCGACCCCGGCGCCGACCAGCTCGACGGCGGTCCCGGCAACGACCTGCTCGTCTCCTCTGTGGAGGTCTGCCAGGGACATACCTACCGCGGCGGGCCCGGCGAGGACACCGTCTCCTACGGGCGCTCCGACGCAAACATGCGCGTCGAGCTGGGTGGGACCGGCGCTCCGCCCGGTTGTGGCAACCCCGACCACGTGCTTCCCGACAACGAGGACCTCGAGGGCTCCGACGGTCCCGACGTGCTGATCGGGGACAACGGGCCGAACAGCCTCTTCGGTCACATCGGCGCCGACACCTTCATCGGCAGGGGCGGCAACGACTCGATCGAAGCGATCGACGGCCAGCACGACAAATCGATCGATTGCGGACCGGGCAACGACGACGCCGCCAAGGACGGATCGGACCCCAAACCGATCAGCTGCTGAGGGCAACCCCGTGGCTCCGGGCCGGGGCCACGCCTGGACTCAAAAGATGTAGTTGCGCAGCTTCTCGGGTGCCAGCACGGTGACGCGGCCGCGACCCGGCTGGACGATGCCGGCCCGCTCGAGATCGGCGAGGAAGCGGCTGACGCTCTCGCGCGAGGTGCCGGCGAGCTGGGCCAGGTCGGCCTGGTTCATGCGGATCGTCACCTCACCTCCGTCGCCCTCACGGGGTGACTCCTCGGCGACGAGCTGGGAGAGAACCCCGGCGACGCGGCTCGGCACGGTCTGGAAGGACTGGCGCGAGATCCGCTCGTTGGCGGTGCGCAGGCGCCGCACCAGGGCGGCGATCAACTTGACCGTGATCTCGGGGTGGCGGGCGAGCAGGGCGCGTACCTCGCCGGCCGGCAGGGCGAGCAACTCGCCGTCGCTGAGCGCTTCGACGCTGGCCGAGCGCACCTCGCCGTCGAGCATCGCCAGCTCGCCGAAGATGTCGCCGCTGCTGAGCGTCGCCAGCGTGATCGCCCGCCCGTCGGAGTGCTCGCGAGTGACCCGGAAATTGCCGTCGCGGACGATGTAACAGGCGTCGGAGTGGTCGCCCTCGTGGAAGACCCGCGTCCCGGCCGGGAACGAACGGGCGACGGCGACGCGCGAGAAACGCTCCAACTCCCCCTCCTCGAGGTCGGAGAAGAGCGGCACGCTGCGCAGCAGCTCTACCGGCCCCAACCCCGCCTGGACTTCCTCCATATCCCGATTATCACGCTTGTCGGCGCTCGGCGAGGACTCAGCGCGCGGCGAGAGTGAGCTTGCGCGGGCCGCGGCTGAAGCCTGCGTCGAGCAGGGCGTCCTCTTGGCCGGAGCCGATCACCGGGTCGCCGTCGAGCTTCTCGATCGCGAGCTTGGGCAGGCGGCCGGCGCCGACCTCGGTGGCGAGGGCCGCGACCGCGGCGGCGAGCTCCTCGTTGCTCAGCTCGATCAAACGGACGATGCCGCGGCCGCCGCGCTCGACGTAGATCACCGGAGCGCCGTCGCGCATCAGCACGTGGGCGCCGGGCGTGCGGGCGGGACGGCGGCCGCCTGGCGGTTTCGGCCAGGGCAGCGAGGCACCGTAGGGATTGGCGGGATCGGTGGCGGCGAGGAGGGCGAAGGAGCCGTCCTCGTAGGGCAGCGAGCGCAGGCGCTCGACCGCGCCGGGCAGGGCGAACTGGGCGCCGCCGAGGCCCTCGACGAAGTAGCCGCGGCGGGCGGTGCCGAGCAGCTCGAGGTTGCCGAGCTCGGCGTAGAGGCTGGAGAAGCCGCCGGGGATGCCCTCGGCGAGGACGGTCTCGCGGGTGACGATGCCGTAGCGCTCGAGCATCAGCTCGGCCTGGGCGCGCAGACGTGGCCCCGCCGCCGGTGCGTTGGCAAAGAGCGGCGCGGTCAGCGACCAGCGTCCCTGCACGGCCGCGCCGGTGCCGCGGCGCCGGGCGAAGCGACGGCCCCGCTGCTCGCTGGGGGCGGCGGCGCGAAGGCGCGGCTTGCGCAGCGGCGC
>Ga0070677_10000069_pt1 | contig 32294 bp, 30 predicted proteins | sample KBSM63metaG_FD_64674 | JGI IMG/M metagenome (GOLD analysis project Ga0070677, IMG submission 64674) | Miscanthus rhizosphere microbial communities from Kellogg Biological Station, Michigan, USA - KBS M6-3 metaG | ecosystem: Host-associated > Plants > Roots > Rhizosphere > Soil ... | reverse complement strand
CCCGGCGTGCTCAAGAACGCGATCGACGTCGGCTCGCGGCCTTACGGGCAGAGCGTCTGGGACAAGAAGCCGGCAGCGATCGTCAGCGCCTCGCCCGGCGCGATCGGCGGGTTCGGGGCCAGCCACCAGCTGCGCCAGGCCTGCGTCTTCCTCAACATGCCGGTGATGCAGCAGCCCGAGGCCTATCTCGGCCATGTCGGCGACGACAGCTTCGACGCCGACGGCTGCCTCAAGGATGGGCCGCTCAAGACCCTGATCCTGAACCTCGCTGCCGCCTTCGCCGACTGGGTCGACATGATCGTCCGCTCGCGCCGTCTGCTCGCCGAGGATGCTGCCCACACCGCCCAGGCGGCGAAGGAGCCGGCGCTGTCCCAAGCCTGAGCTCGGCGCCCTCAGCAGCCGCCCGTGTCGGCCCGCAGCGCCGCTCAACGCAGCTGGCTGTCCTTGCTGCCTCGGCGGTTAATGGTGGTGTGGACGGTATGGGCATCGCGTTCCGACTGGCAGGGGACGCAGGTGCGCACGCCGGGCAGCGCCAGCCGGCGCCGCTCGGGAATCGGCTCGCCGCACTCCTCGCAGAACTCGGACCCCTCGCCGGCGGGCAGGCGGGCGCGGGCGCCCTTCACCGCGTCGGCGACGGTGTCTTCGATCTGCTCCTGCACCGCGCCGTCGCGCGCCCATCCGCCGGCCATGGCGAGACTCCCGGTTGCCTGGCTGGATAAATGGGGTGCGAGCGCCTTCGTTCCAACGGGCCTCGCCTATCGCTCATGCTGGGGCAGGCCGTCGGCGATCTCGTAATAATCGCCCTTGTCGGCGGTGAAGATGTGCATTTCGAGCTCGGTGCCGGTGGGCGCGTCGAACGCGCCCATCGCGATCGAGGTCCAATCCTTGTGCGGCGGATCCCAGAACAGCACCGAGCCGCAGGTCGCGCAAAAGCCGCGCCGCACCTTCTCCGACGACTGGTACCAGTTGACGTTCTCCCCGCCCCGGACGGTCAGCGCGGCCCTGGGCACGTTGGTGGAGGCCCAATAATGGCCGGACTGGCGGCGGCATAAAGTGCAGTGGCAGGCGTCGGGCGGGGCCAGCGCGCCCTCGACCTCGAAGCTGACGGCGCCACAGAGGCAGAATCCTTTGGGCATGGGCTAAGCTCTCCCGGAACGACCGAATCAGCCTAAATCGCCGGCCTGACCCCGTCGACCCGTGATCGACCGAATCCGGATCAGGACCGGCTGCCGCCGGACCGCCACGGCACCATTGAACAGGTGCCGATGTCCCCCGGACATCAGCAGCCATGCCCGGGGGGCATGGCGACCTGTTCGATTGCCGTGACGTCGATCAGGCTCCGCTCCGCGGATCTGTCGGCCGGCGGGCGCCGACTCCCGGGCATAGTGCTGTCGCGCTATGCCCGGGCGGCTTCGCTACATCCGGTAGGTCACCCGCGCGTAGAAGAAGGTGCCGGGCACGTCGTAGGTGGTCGGGTCCATATTGTTGAGACCGCAGGTGAAGCATTCCGGCGGGTCGACGTCGAACAGGTTGATCGCGCCGATCGCAAAGCCGAGGCCCTCGCCCAGCCAGTCCGGCTGCCAGCGCAGCTGGAGGTCGGTGTAGAAGCGCGAGTCGAGGTGGTTGCCGTTGCCTTCCTCCACTCCGGCGATGTAGCGGCCGGTGAGCGAGGCGCCGAACTGGCCGAGGTTCCAGTCGATGATGCCGGTCGACTTGAACTTGGGGAAGGCCTGGTCGGGGCTGCCCTGCTCGGTGCCTTCGCGCTCGATCACGGTGATGCCGGCGGTGGCCGGCACCGCGACGTGATAGTTGAACAGGAAGCTGCTGTTCCAGATCAGGTTGAAGGTGCCGGCCGAGCTCTCGGCGCTGCGCCAGTTGACGATCAGGTCCAGGCCGTCGGTCTCGATGCTGTTGATGTTCTGCAGGAAGCCGCGGATCTGGGTGATCTGGCCGGACGCCGAACGGTCGGTCGCGGCGCAGCTGAGCGCGTCGCCGGTGCTCGCGCAGCGGCCGAGCAGGGTCCCGGCATCGATCGCCGCGATCGCGCCGTCGACCCGGATGTTGTAATAATTGGCCTCGATCGAGAGGCGCGGCACGAAGCTCGGCCGCCAGACCGCGCCGAAGCCCCAGCTTTCCGACGTCTCCGGATCGAGATCCGGATTGCCGCCGGTGACGACCGGGAGCTGGGCGTTGAGCTGGGTGTAGCCGCCGGGCGGGACGCCGTCGGCGATGCAATTGGCCGAGGGCGGCACCTGGCCCGAACAGGGGTCGTGGACCTCCTGGTCGAAGCGCGAGGGCGTCCCGAACAGCTCGCCGATGCTGGGCGCCCGGAAGCCCTCCGCCCAGGCGCCGCGGAACAGCAGCTCCTCGATCGGCTGCCAGTTGATCCCGGCGCTGAACGTGGTCGTCGAGCCCGAGCTCGAATAATCCGAATAGCGGGCCGCGCCGGTCAGCTCGAGGCGGTGGAAGAAGCTGCGGTCGCTGAGCAGAGGCAGCCGCAATTCGGCGAAGGCCTCGTCGACGTTGAAGCCGCCCGCTGTCGGCAAAGCGGGGATGTCCGAGCCCAAGCCGGCGGCGACCACGGGATCGGGATCGAAGCGGCCGCTCTGGTCGCGATGCTCGACGCCGAGGGCGATGGCGGCGGTGCCGCCGGGCAGCTCGAACAGGCCGCCGGAAAGGTTGGCGGAGAAGTCCCAGAGCCGCTGGCGGCTGCTGTCGCGCTGGGTGAAGGCGACGTAGTTGAGCATCTGCGGGGTGATCGAGCCGGCGCCGCCGAAGATGTTGAACGGCGTGCAGCCGCCGGTGCAGGCGCCGACCGGGCCGAGCGCCAGCGCGAGGTTGGCGGCGTTGATGTTGCCGTGCACCTCCTGCTCGGCCTTGTTCCGGCCCCACAGGCCGTTGACGTCCCAATACCAGTCGTTGTCGAGCATCCGGAACGAGCCCTGGAAGGTGCCGGCCAGATAATAAGTGTCGACGCTCTGGTCGTAGCGACGCGGCCCGTTCTCGACGACGCGGCGGCCGATGAAGGCGTAATTAGGGACCTGCCCGTTCGAGGTGCCGTCGAGGTTGAAGCCCGAGCGCAGCGTGCCGAACGGGTTGAACGGGTTGCTGGCGTCGATGGTGATCCGGTCGAGCAGGTTGCCGTTGCCGGAATCCGGCCCCACGAACAGGGGCAGCGGCGCCGCCTGGTTGGAGGAGTTGCGGCGGTTGTAGATCGCCCTGAGATTGAAGCTGCTGCTCTCCCCGATCTCCTGGGTGAAGTTGACGAAGCCGCCGTAGCGCTCCAGCGGCACCTGGATGAAGTTGAACGGCGCGAAGTTGAACCGGTCCGGAGCGCCGGCGAAGGCGCGGTAGTCGGCGAGCGTCGGCGCCCGGTTCAGCACCGGCGCGATCAGCGTCAGGTCCTGGCCCAGCACGATGAAGCGGCCGTTGGGCGTGCCCGAGCTGCAGGAGGAGTCGCAGGCGGTCGTCCCCGGCGTCGGGAACTGGGAGATGGCGCGGTCGGCCGAGCTGACCTCGTCCTGCTTCACGTAATTGGCGCCGATGACGAGCCGGGTGCGGGCGCCTCTGCCGCCGATCCCCCAGCTCGCCTGGTAGTTCTGGGCGAAGCCGTCGCCTTCGCCGAACGTGCCGAGCTGGGCGGAGAGCTGCAGGCCGTCCTGCTGGGTGCGGGTGATGATGTTGACAACGCCGGCGATCGCGTCCGAGCCGTAGATCGCCGAGGCGCTCGACTGCAGCACCTCGATCCGCTCGATCATCCCCTCGGGGATCGAGTTCAGGTCGACCGAGCCCGGCACGCCGCTCGCCGAGGCGCCGTTGACGTAGCGCAGGCCGTCCACCAGCACGAGCACGCGCCTCGAGCCGAGATAGCGAAGGTCCACCTCGGCCGCGCCGGCGCCGACGCCGCCACCGTCGGGCGGATTGCCGAAATTGCCGCTATTGTTGAACCGGCTGTTGAGCGCGCCGCCCGAGCCCGGCAGGCGCTGCAGGATCTCGGCGGCCGAGGTCAGGCCGGTGCGGTCGATGTCGGCGCGGTCGACGAAGGTGACCGGCTGGTCCTGGTCGAGCGGGTCGCGGCGGATCCGCGAGCCGGTGACGACGACGCTCTGCTCGCCCTGCGCGGCGGGGGGCGCGTTCGGGTCGGCGGCGGGATCCTGGGCGAAGGCCGGCGATGCGGCGGCGGCGATCGCCAGCGTCGCGGCGCCCAAGCGGAGTGTCGTCGAGAATTTGGTCATGCCCTGCCCTTCCCCAAAAGGAGCGCGGGTGCCCGGCACGGGCGCATGCGCCCCACGGCAAGAAGCTAAACTGTAATCGGGACGGCGCGAAAGCTAAAAGCTGCGCGGGATGAGCGATGGCATGCAGATTTCGCCCCGATCGTTGCTTAACGGTTACAATCTTCGGATTCGAGGCGTCCCCACCGGCTTCAGCAATTCGTTCACCGCCCACACCATCAGGGAAACCTCCGCACCACCTCGATCTCCCCCACGATCGCCGCGTTGAACGCCTCAAGCTCCTCCGCCGGGATCCAATATTCGCGATGCGCCCGGCCGCCGGCCTCCTGCGCCTGATAACGGTCGAGGAAGTCGCGGCGCACTTCGAAGCGGGTGACGAAGCCCGAGCCGCTCGCCGCCACGTTCCAGTCGCGTGCGATCTTCACCGCATAATCCTCGGACAGCACCGGATAGAAGATCGGCTGCTCCGGCAGCCGCGGCGGAAACGCCCGCATCCCCGCCGCCTCGATCAGCGCCAGCTCCTTCGGGCCCACCGGCCGCCACAGGGTTACGATTTCGATCACTCGCCCGCACCCTTCCAGCGCAGCAGCAGGAGCAAGGCGAGCAGGACCGCGAGGCCGGCCAAAGTGAACGGAAGCGCGCGGTCGACGAGGTAGCCCTGCTCCTGCCCGAAATCGCCCGCCTCGAGCCGCTTCCCATAGAAATAATTCCAGCCCCAATAGCCGGACCAGAGCACCGCGGCCGCGATCGCCGCGCCCAGCAGGATTTTGCGGCGGCTCATGTCTCTCGCCTCTCCTTGACCCCCGTGTCCAGAATCAACCTCCACCCCCGGCATGACGGGTCTCGGCTTCCAGGCCCTCGGTGTGGCCTTGCCCCTCAAAGGACCACTTTGAGGCGTCCCTTATTCCCCCACCGCCGGCAGGCTCAGATAATGCAGCCGCCGAACCTCGCGCCGTCCGCGCACCACCGTATCCAGGATCAGCCCGGCGAAGAAGCTCAGCGCGGCGAGGATCATCAGCCCGGTGGCGAGGATCGCGGTCGGGAAGCGGGGGACGAGACCGGTTTCGAGGAAGGTGAGGACGAGCGGGATCGAGAGGACGATGGCGAGCGCGGCCAGGAACAAAGCGAAGCTGCCGTAGAACAGGACCGGGCGCTCGATCCGGTAGAGGTGGACGATGGTCTTCAGAATCCGCCAGCCATCGCGGTAGGTGGAGAGCTTGGAATGCGAGCCTTCCGGGCGGGCGCCGTAGGCGGTGACGATCTCGCCGACCGGCATCGCCAGCTCCAATGCGTGGACGCTGATCTCGGTCTCGGTCTCGAAGCCGCGGGCGAGCGCCGGAAAGGACTTGGCGAAGCGGCGCGAGAACACCCGATAGCCCGAGAAGATGTCGCTGAACGAGCGGCCGAACAGGCTGGAGAGGAGGCCGGTGAACAGCCGGTTGCCGAGCGCGTGGCCACGCCGATAGGCCTCGTCGACCTCGGACCGCCGCGCGCCGACCACCATGTCGAGCTGCTCGTCGAGAAGCTTGGCGACCAGCGCGGGCGCCGCCGAGGCGTCGTAGGTGGCGTCGCCGTCGGCCATCACGTAGATGTCGGCCTCCACGTCGGCGAACATGCGGCGCACGACATGGCCCTTGCCCTGCATGCGCTCGGTGCGGACGATCGCGCCGGCGGCACGCGCGGCGGCGGCGGTGCCGTCGGTGCTGTTGTTGTCGTAGACGTAGATTTTGGCGTCCGGGAGCGCGGCGCGGAAGCCCGCGACGGTCGCGGCGACGGCGGCTTCCTCGTTATAGCACGGGAGCAGGACCGCGATGCGCAAGGCTTTGGCGGCGTCGCTCATCTGATCCCCCTCTTCCGTTCGGCCTGAGCCTGTCGAAGGCCTTCCTCCCCTTTAGAGAGAAGGGAAGCGCTTCGACAATGGTCAGGAGAAATTGCCCCCGGCAATTCCAGCCAAGCCCGGGGGGGCTTGGCGACCTGACCATCAGCGCGAACGGCTCAGGATTAGGCCTTTTTGGCAGGCGCCTTCTTGGCGGCAGGCTTCTTCGCAACAGGCTTTGCTGCTTTGGCCTCCTTGGCGGGCGCGGCCTCCTTCTTAGCGGCCGGCTTCTTCGCCGCGGCCTTCTTCGGCTTGCCCCCATGGTCGTGGTCGTGGCCGCAGCCCGGGCCGTGGACATGGCCTTCCTCGGACTCGATCGCCGCTTCCAGCTCGGCCCGCTCGACCGTCCGCTCGGAAATTTCGGCCGTGCCGAACAGGTGATCGACGACCTTATCCTCGAACAAAGGCGCCCGCAGCTGCGCCGCCGCCATCGGCTCGCCGCGGACATATTCGACGAACTTCTGCCGGTCCTCGGGACGATATTGCTGGGCGGCCTGCATGATCAGCTGGTTCATCTCCTGGCTGTTGATCTCGACGCCGTTCTTCTGGCCAATCTCGGAGAGCAGCAGGCCGAGGCGCACCCGGCGCTCCGCGATCCTTCGGTAATCCTCCTTCTCCGCCTCCATCTCCGCGCGGGCGGCGGCGGGATCTTCCTCGTGGCTCGCCTCATGCTCGAGCTGCTGCCAGATCTGCCCGAACTCCGCCTCGACCATCGATTCCGGCACCGGGAAGTCGTGGCTGGCGGCGAGCTGATCCAGCAATTGCCGCTTCATATGGGTACGGGTCAGGCCGTTCAGCTCCTGCTCGACCTGTCCCTTGAGCAGGCCGCGCAGCTGATCGATCCCCTCCAGGCCCATCGACTTGGCGAATTCGTCGTCGGCCTTCATCGGCCGCGGAATCTGCACCTCGTTGACGACGACGTCGAAGGTCGCGGCGCGGCCCTTGAGATAATCGACATTATAGTCGCTCGGGAAGGTGACGCTGACGGTCAGCTGGTCGTTCGCCTTGCAGCCGATCAGCTGGTCCTCGAAGCCGGGAATGAGGCGGCCCGAGCCGATCTCGATCGACATGTTCTCGCCCTTGCCGCCCTCGAACGGCTCGCCGTCGACCTTGCCCTCGAAGTCCATGACGACGAGGTCGCCCTTCTCCGCCTTGTGCTTGGCCGGCGCCGGATCGAAGCTCTTCTGGCCCTCGGCCAACCGGGCGACGGCGGCGTCCACCGCCTCCTCGCTCGGCTCGACCTTCAGCCGCTCGATCTTGAGGCCTTCGATCTTCGCTTCGGGCACGTCGGGGAGCGTCTCCACCTCGACAGTGACGATCGCATCCTTGCCGAGGCCGCCTTCCTCCAGCGCCACGCTCGGCTGCATTGCCGGGCGGATTTTCTGTTCGCTCATCAGCTGCTGGACGCCGTCCTGGACCGCGTTCTGCAGCGCCTGCTGCTCAAGCGCGGGACCGTGCATCTTGCGGACCAGGTTGGCCGGAACCTTGCCTGGACGGAAGCCGGGCATGCGGACTTGCGGAGTGATCGACTGCAATTCCTTATCGACGAGGGCGTCGATCTCCTTGGCGGGGATGGTGATCCGATAGGCGCGCTTCAGGCCCTGGTTCAACGTCTCGACGGTCTGCATGATGGGCGAATTCCTGTGATCAGCATGTTGGTGCGGCGTGGGCGCGGGCGGAGGAGCTGGTGCGGGCGAAGGGACTCGAACCCCCACATCTTTCGATACCAGGACCTAAACCTGGCGCGTCTACCAGTTCCGCCACGCCCGCCGGGCCGCCGGTCGGCGGGGTCTATACCAGCGCTGACCGTGAGGGCAAGCGACTTACCCGAGACCCTAACCCTCAGGCCGCGAAGGCGAAGTCCTGCTGGGCGCCGCCGCGGCTGCGGAACAGGCCAGCGCCGGTGCTGACCGCCTCGACCAGCGGCAAAGCGGTGCCGCAGAAGGCGCATTCCGCCGAGAGCCGGCCGACATACCAGTGCGAACGGCCGCAACCCGGGCAATGGTTCGTCTCGCTCTCGCGATAGACGATATGATAGCCCCGATGCGCCGGATCGTGCGAACGGGCTTTCTGACCGAACAATTGGACCAACATCATCTTCACTCCCTGACCGCAGTCATCGCTGCGACGAGTCGTTGTATTTCATAGACGAGTTGAACAGAAGCTGACTGGCGGCGTCGGCGGCCGTTGGAGCGGCCCTTTTAGTTTGTCGCCGGCGCGCCATTAGAGATTGGCGCTGAGGGCCTTAGAAAACGGCGGAAAACGGCCGAAAAAGGTTGCCGCAATGGTTCCCCAATGGCGCCGGGCATGTCCGCAATCCCGAAACGGCGGAAATCTGCCAATTCCGCCCATTCAGTTTGTCGATTGCGGACATATTGCGGACTCAGTCTCGCTCGCCCAAAGCCGGCCTCATCAGGGCCAAGCGAACCTTCTCATCGCCCGGCGGCTGGCACAGGGCATCAACAAGCCGATCGTAATCCTCCTCGTTATCCGGGCGCGCCTTGCCGAGCGCCTCCGCGCATACCTCCAAGGCCGCAGCGACTACGTTGATGATGGTGCTCTCCCTGAGGTCGCCTAGCAGCGCCGGAGAGAGGTGCGGCGCGTCCAAAGCGCCCTGAGGAATGACAGCCAGCGCCGCCCTCAAGAGAAACTCCCCTGGCCCGTCCCCGTAGACCAGGCGCCGGTCCCGTTGCTTCATCCCGCGCCGCACGTCCGAACGCCAGGCGGGATCGATCATAAACCGATAGCGAGCGGGCACCCCTCCCCTTCGGCGCCATTGAGCTACAGTGGATCGTTCCAGCCCGAGTCTCGCCGCGAGCGCAATATCAGTCTCGGCACCGACCGCTGCGCGCAGCTCGTCTACCTCGTTCTTCATGCGCCTTGTTGACATGTCACTTTAGTCATGTGATGTGACATGTCACTCTCTGTGACCATGAAGGTGGAGATGATGAGCGGCGAGATTCATGCAGGCAGCGATACCTTGCTTTTGCAGGTTCGGGGAGCCTTGACCGCGCAGGGAACGTCCCTGTCGGCGTGGTGCCGGAAGAAAGGGGTCGATCGCGCCCATGCGCACCGCGTCCTCAAAGGCGCCACCAACGGCAAAAAGGCTCGCGACCTCAGAGAGATATTGATTGCCGCCGCCTCTGGCGACGGGCGCTAAACCCGATGGGATGGTTGGACGCAGATACATTCGCGGCCCTCGCGGGTGTCTCATCCCGACACGCGCGCCGCATTTTCGAGGCATCGGTTAGGGGCGAGCGGTGGCAGGGAGTCCGTCTTTCTCTCCGGGCGATTCGCGGCCGAGGGGGGGCGGCTGGACGGCGCTACGAGGTTTCAGCCGCTAGTCTCCCGGAAAGCTATCAGAGGGCTCTCAGGGCCGACTTAGAGCCCTCTTACGATGCGAGCGAAATCGTTGCGCTCGCATCGCCGGAGCGGCGCCGGCCGGCCGGCAACCAAGGCCGCGTGATCGAAGCGCGCTGGCGCGTGATCGAGGACGCGCTTGCGCATCCCGCCCGCACCGCTGAGCGCGCCGCTGAGATCGCGCGCGCAGCCAAGAAATGGGGCCATAGCGTCCGGACCGTTCAACGGTGGATTTCCGATTTGGAGGCGAGCGGCGGCGATGCGAACGCGTTGGCCCGGCGCAAGCCGTCCCATGCCGGCCTGGCGCGCGTCGTCGTCTCGCGACGCTTCGACAAGGCTTTCTTCGCCGCCGGCTACGGCGCTGACTTGCTTCAGGAGCTGGGCGCGCGAGTCGACCAGCTCACCAAGGCGGCATGGGCTTCGCCCGCTCAGCGGGCCGGCTGGAAATTCGTGCGCCGCGAGATTGTCACCGCCTTCAAGCGCGAGTGCCGGGAGCGGGAAATCACGCTGCCGGCGGCGGCGTTCTATCTCTCCCGGCGCCGTGTGATCCAGGCCGAGCATTATCGCCGCGTCGATATCTATCGGAACGACCGCAAAAGGTTCGACGACGCCAAGCCGCGCATCCGGCGCGACAACAGCAAGTTCGCTCCGATGCAGCAAGTCGTCATGGACGTTAAGCCGCTCGACAACATCGTACAGCGCCCGGACGGCTCAACAACTTGGCCGAAGATGATCGCGTTCATGGACACAGGAACGCATCGGATATTCACCCATTTCGTATTGCTGCCGCCCGGAGAAGGCGTCCGGCAAGAACATGTGATCCAGGCATTTCTAGAAATGGTGGCGCATCCTCAATGGGGCCTGCCGCAACAGCTCTACCGCGACAACGGCACTGAGTTCGCGGTGTTCGACATGATCCGGGATGCGCTCGAGCTGGTCGCCGAGCCGGGCCAACGGCCGATCGTAAATGCCAAGCCGTACTCCGGCGCGTCGAAGCCGATCGAAAGCAAGTTCGCGGTCCTAGACCGCTTCGTTTTCTCGCAGATGGGCGGTTGGGCCGGCGGTAACCGGATGAACAAGAAAACTCAGACGGTCGGGAAGCCGCCCGCGCCCTACGCCGGCGGCTTCGACGATTTCGTTGCCGAGGCCAATATGCGGATCCTCGACTTCGAATCGTGGGAGATCGGGAGCGGCCCATTCAAGGGACGGAGCCCGGCCGGCATTTACCAGGACCACGTTGCGGCGGGCTGGCGCCCGGTCCGCGTCCACCAGGACGCATTGGACGCGGCCTTTTGCAAGCGCGACACTCGCCGCGTCGATCGCGGCGCCGTTTCGATCCAGGGCACGCTCTACCGCCACCCGGAATTGCCGAACGGCCGCACTGTCACGATCGCCCTCCCCTACCGGCGCGGAGCGCTGCCCCTCGCCGATCTAGGCGAGCTGGGATGGGCCTATCTGATCCCCGATATGCTGCACCTTCCCGGCGACATTGCCGGCGCGATCGAGAGCGGCCGGCTGCAAAGCCGAGACGCGCGCGACGTTGCGCAGCTCGGCCGCGAAGCCGGCCCGATCGGCTTGGGCCGGAACATCGCCGATCGCGTGACCGCCCTTCCGACCAGGGCGGCCCCGGCGCCGCTGATCGATGTCCTCATGTCCAATGAGGCGCGGTCTATGGCGGACGCGCGCCAAGCTGGCGGCCAGCGCCTCTTGGACGCACCGGACGCGGCCGAGCGGCAGCGCCGTCGCCGGCTACAGGAAACCGAGGAATTGGAGGCTTACTTTGCCAGCAAGCGCGCCTGAAGAGTCGCCGCGGCCGTTCGTCGAAACGACGATCGCCCGGCATTTGCTCAACCGCCTCCGCATGACGCACGAGGAAAAGGCGATCTCGGTTTTCTCCGGCCCTTGGGGGATCGGCAAAACAACCGCGCTGGACGCGTTCCACGAAGCGCACGAGGGCAGCTGCGTCATCGTCAAAGTCGAGCCCGGAATGCGCGGCAAGGGAGCGGCGCCTGCCCGCGTGATTCAGTTCGTAGCGGAGAGCCTTCAACATCAAGCCGGCAAGCCGCGAGCGATCGTCAGCACCGGCTATCTCGCGCTTCGCCAGCTCATCTACACTCACATGCTCGATATGTTCGGACCGGAGTGCGTCGAGCTGCGCCCGGACTTCACCTTCATATTCGACGAGGCGCAATATCTCTCGCGGGAAGCGATCGAAATGCTGCGCTATTGGAACGATGGCGACCGCTGCACCACCCCCTTCCCGGTCGGCCTTGTGTTCGTCGGCAACAACGAATTCTCGCTTCAAGAGGATATGTCCGGGCATAGCGCCATTTCCGGCGCCGTCCGGAGCCGCGCCCTCTTCATCGAACCGCTCGACTATACCGACGTAACCGATACCGACCTTGTGCTCTTCGCGCAGTCGCGCGGGATCGGGGACGCGGCGGCGATCGCCGCGATCGTCGCGCACTACAGCGCGCCGCGCGCCAAGCGCGATCTGCGGAATGTCGAGCGGTTGCTGGCAACCCTACAGCGTCGAGCTGCCGGCCAGCCGGTCACCCGGCAAATCGTCCAATCCTTCCTCAACCCCGCTTAAGAAAGGGTGCCTTCAATGAATGCCCTCAGCACCGATCCCGCCAGCGCCGTTAACCATGATTCCAGGCATTTCCTCAGCGACTATTTCGATGCGCAGTTTCGGAGGTTCACCGATGAGAACAGGAGGCCCGTTCCTAACGACGCGGCCGAAGAATTGGAGCTGCGGTTGATCGAGGCTTGGCACTTGATCCGGACGGCCGGCGAGCTGGTCGGCGAATTGCCCGGCGCCAACGCCGGCGAAGCCGATCGCATTAGGAGCGTGCTGAATGGTGGGCTTGCCATCCTCGGCGCGGCCGGGCCGGCGATCGGGATCATCCGCGAAGCGCTTTTCCGCGCCGGGGCGACGATGAAATGAGCGGCGCCAGAGAGGCCGGATACATGATCTCGCGAGCGATGTTTGCCCTGGGCAATGGCTGGCGCGTCGTAATCTGGGCGGCGGGCGTCGATGGCCGGGAGGTGACAGAACTGCGGTTTCCATCCGAGAGTTCGGTCGTCGAGGCCGAATTGGCCGGCGCCGATCGCGCCGTCTGCTATTTCCTGGTAGAGACGTTGAGGGCGGTTCGAGCGTCCGTCCCGCGTGAGCCTTTGGCGGAGGTTCCCGCGCCTGAACCGAAACAGGGCCTGTGGCGCCGCTGGGGCTCATTCCTGCTCCGGACCCCTCAGGATGCCTAAACGGCCAAGGGCGGGGCTCTTAGACCCTCTTAAATCGGATTCTGAGGCCATTCGGGCGGGCATGGGCGCTGCTCGCCGCGCGGCCGACATAATGGCCGCCGCTCGCCGGATGGCCGACCAGCTCGCATCGGCCGGCGGACTAGCGGCAATTCCGACCGCTGACGAGCTGACCCCCGATCATCCCTATAGCCGCGCGTTCGGCTTCGATCGCGCCCGGCTGCTACTCAATCCGGAGCTGGCGCCACGGCGGGCGAAGGCGGCTGAAAGGCGGTCGATCGTCGAACGGATGAGCCTTGCCAAGTGCCGGGTGCGGGAGATCGCCGACCACGTCGGCATTTCGACCGATTATGTCGTGAAACTTCGCGCCCGGCTGAGAGAAGAAGGCCGCCTTCCGTCGCTCTGATCCTGCCGACATTTGTCATCAAAGCCTTTGCTGACTTGTCATCTAAGCCAACATGACAAGTTCAGCGAAAAGGCGGGATGCGGCGGGACCCACTGACAGAGACGGATGAAGATGCGGATGCGGATAGCATCTGCGTTGTGTCGATCGCGCGGCGGGTCTGCGGACCGGCCGTAGCTCAAAAAATCGTCCTGGACTTTGGCGGGACCAGGCTCTTCGTCCCGAGGCAAATCGGATTGAACCATCCGCTAGCGAAATCCATCGGGATCGAAGCCGCGACCAATATTTCGTCCGAGTGCTTCGGAGTTTCCTCCTACGTCCCGATGAACATCCGTCAAAAGACCGCGCGGCGGCGCGCCCTGGTCCAGTTGTTGGCAGAGGAAGGCAAATCGCGCGACGAAATCGCAGGCTCCGCCGGCTGTAGCAACAGGTCCGTCTATCGAGACATCGCCGCCCTTCGGCTCGCCGGGGCGGTCATCCACTCCAAACGAAATGGAAAGGCTAACCGCCGATGATTATCAACGATTCGAATCTGAGGACCATCTACACGGGTTTCAACGGGGCCTTTACTCGCGGCTTCGAAGCCGCGCCGAGCCACTACGAGTCTGTCTCCATGACTACCGTCTCGCAGACGGCGGAAGAAGAATATGGATGGCTGGGTAACTTTCCCGGCATCCGCGAGTGGCTGGGCGACCGCGTGATCCAGAGCCTCTCCACCTACAGTTTTTCCATCCGGAATCGTGATTTCGAGGCCACGGTTGCCGTCCCGCGCAACAGCATAGAGGATGACAGGATCGGCCTGTTCACGCCGATGATGGAGCAGCTCGGCCGGGAGGCCAAGGAGCATCCGGATCGGCTGATTTTCGAGCTGATCGCCAGCGGCTTCACTAAGCCCTGCTATGACGGCCAATATTTCTTCGACGCCGAGCATCCCGTCACCAAGGCCGATGGCAGCGTGATTTCGGTGTCGAACATGCAAGCCGGCGACGAACCGGCATGGTATCTGATCGACAACACGCGCGCGCTCCGCCCGTTCATCTATCAGAAGCGGCGCCCCTATACCTTCGTCAAGAAGGACAATCCCAACGACGACAACGTGTTCTTCGCCAAGGAATATATCTACGGCACCGACGGCCGCTCCAATGCGGGCTTCGGCCTCTGGCAGCTCGCATTCGCCTCGAAGGCGCCGCTCTCGCAGGTCAATTACGAAGCGGCCCGCAAGGCCATGACGGCGATGCGCGGCGACCAGGGGCGGCTGCTCGGCGTGAGGCCGACAACGCTATTGGTCCCCGCCGAGCTGGAGGGCGATGGCCGTCGCCTGCTGAAAACTCAAATCAACACGGCGGGCGCCAGCAACGAATGGGTGGAGTCCGCCGAACTGATCGTCACGCCCTGGCTCGACGCCTGAGGCCGCAGAAGGAGCAAATTGAAATGCTATTTTGTTTGGAGAGGGCTCGCACGGCCTATTTCAAAATCGGTGAGCGGGAGCACACCGAGCTGATCATCACCATCACGGCGGAACCGCTGATCGGCGAGCCCGACGAAGTGGAGATCGCGGCGCGACAGTCGCTCGTTACGTCCGCCACGGCCGAGGATGGCTCGCCGATCGAATTGAGCGACCTGGACGGCCTGGACGTGAGCGGCGGCATCCGCGCCGCCTACAGTCGAGCGCTGGGAAATGCGCGGCGGCGGCTCGGCCCGTTGATTGAAGGGCAGGCATGATGGCCGAGGTGCACAAGCTGAAGCATCCGGTCACGTTCACCTTCAACAAGGGCAAGGAGAACGAGCGCACCGAGGATTTGGCCGAGGTCACAGTCCGGCGGCCGAAAGGCAAGGACATGCGCCTTGCCGATGCGCAGGGTGGGGCGGTCGCTAACGAGCTGAAGCTGATCGCCCAGCTCACCGGCCTCGAGATCCACCAGGTGGACGAGCTGGACGTCGAGGACATCAACGCGATCTCGGCGATCGTCGAGGGTTTTATGCCGCCTGGCCGGCCAACTGGCGCGACCTCATAGCGGACTTGGTTCTGCGCTTCGGCATAGCGCCGTCAGAGGCGTGGGAGCTGGATTTGGCGGATTTAGAGTTCTGGCTGAGCCAGGCGGAGCGGATCGCAAAAGAAGATGCTGAGGCTTAGGGCACTCATTCAAGCTGTAAGGCGGGTCACCGCGCCGGCACGCCGGGCGGGCGAAATCGTCGATAGACTGACTGGCGGCAAGGATCGCGCGGGCGAATGCTGAAGGTCGGCCTCCTACTTCAGCTGACGGAGCGGGTGACCTCTCCCCTGCGGCGCGTCCGTTCGGGAATCAGGGGCATGTCGCGGGACGGCGAGCGCGACGTTGCCCGCGTCGGCCGCGCCTTCGACCGCTTGCGCTCGAATGCGCTTCGCGCGGCCTCATCGATACGGTCAGGAATGCGCGCAGCGCTCGGCTCAGCGCTCTCCGGCCTGCGATCGATGGCGGCGCGGGGCGGCCTCGCGATCGGCCGTTCGATCGGCACCGCCATGAAGCGCGGCTTGCAGCTCACCGCGCTTGTCGGCTTGGCTGCGGCCGGCGGGCTCTTATGGCAGCTAACGGGCGGCGTCATTCAAACCGCGTCGGAATTCGAGCAGTTCCAGGTTGTCCTGGAAAACATCGAAGGCTCCGCCGCCGGCGCGAGGCGGGCGATGGCATGGGTCCGGCAGTTCGCGCAGACCACGCCCTACGAGCTGGGCGACGTGATGAGCGCGTTCGTCCGTCTCCGCGCCTACGGCATCAATCCAATGGACGGATCGCTCCGTTCGCTCGGCAATGCCGCCTCCGGCATGAGCAAGAGCATCATGGACGCCGTTGAGATGATGGCCGACGCGCAAACCGGAGAGTTCGAGCGGCTGAAGGAATTTGGGATCACCGCCAGCGTCGCCGGCAACCAGGTGCGCCTGAGTTACCAGCGGAACGGCCGAGATATGGTTCGGACCGCTCGCAAGAACGGGACCGAAATTCGGGCCGCGATCGTGGGCATTCTCGATGAGCGCTTTGGCGGGATGATGGATCGCCAGTCGCGGACGCTTGCCGGCCTATGGTCCAACCTCAAAGACCAGTGGGCGGCGTTTCAGCTTTCCGTCGCCCGCGCTGGCGTCTTTGACATGGTGAAGGGCAAAATCCAGCGGTTGCTCGACAAGGTTAATCAGCTCGCCGCCAATGGCACCTTGCAGCGGTGGGCAGAGCAGATTTCGACCGGCCTGGTCCGTGCTGGTGAAGCCATCTGGAATTTCCTCGCGACTACGGATTGGCAGGCTGCGGCGAGCAACGTCACCACTCTGGCTAGAGCGATCATGGCGCTCGCCCGGGCGGTCAAGTTCATGGGCGACGTTGGCGGCTTCGCCTACGGCGCGGGCCGAGACCTGGTCGGCCGTGGGCCAGTCGGCGAACGATATGCCGAGGCGCGGCGGATCGTCGCGGCTCGCGACCGGGCGCGGCAGGAAGCGGCCGCCGCCGAAGCTCGCCGGCAGGCCGGGCCGCTGCGCAGGGCGCCGGGCGCCCGCTTTCCCGGCTTGCCCGGCCGCACCGGCTCGCGCCGGAACTTCATTCAGATGGCGCCGCCGGTCCGGATGCCCTCAGCGCGGCCAGCCGCGCGGCAACCGCGAGCGCAAGCCGATATCCGCCTGCGGATCGATGCACCGCGAGACTTCCCGACGCGGGTAACGAGCATGTCGAGTTCAAGCCGCGACCTTGGGATTTCGGTAGCGCGCGGGACGGTAAGAGTAGGGTGAGTTTGTGCCGCCGGCGTCTCCTTTGGACGGCGGCACCATTGGAGGGTGAGCGCCAGCGAGCGTCATCCCTTCAGGGCGGCGCCGGCGTTGGGATGTTCGCCGGCGTCGCCCAAAATTTTCAGGGAGGCGCGCCGTCCCGCGAAATCCCGGTTCGTCCCGGTTAATCCCGGCCTTCTAGCGCCAAAAACAAGTGGTAGCGCCAATCTCTATGAATCTATCTACCGTTCAGGCGGCGCAGACATTGCCAGGACGGGCGTCGCGCATTAGGCCGAGGCGGACCTTCCCTCTGCCGAGTGTTTCCGCATGAAGATCAAGCTGTTGCTGAGCGGCCTCGCCGCTTTGTCTCTTGCCGGCGGGGCTTTGGCCCAGCCAGCGCCCGCCACCCCCGAATTCAGCGCCGAGGCCTTCCGGGGCCATGTCGCTTTCCTGGCCGACGACCTGCTCGAAGGGCGCGAGGCGGGCAGCCGGGGCTACGATATCGGCGCGCGCTATGTCGCCACCCAGTTCGAGGCGCTGGGGTTGAGGCCGGGCGGCCCGGGCGGCGCCTGGCAGCAGCCGATCGAGTTCCTCCGATACCGGCTGCGCGGGACGCCGACGCTGACGATCGCCGGGCAGACCTTCGAACACGGCCGCGACCTGATCATGCGGCCGCATCCGGACCCCGGCCCCTTCACGCTTGAGGCGCCGATGGTGTTCGCGGGCTACGGCATCGACCTGCCGGGCGCGGGGCATGACGATTATGCCGGGCTCGACGTGCGCGGCAGGATCGTGGTGGTGTTCGACGGCTATCCGCAGGGGATTGCGAGCGACGTCGGCGCCCATCTCGTTTCCGACAAGGCGCGGATGGCGGCGGCGCGCGGCGCGGCCGGAATGATCATCCTGCGCACCCCGGAGCAGATGCAGCGCCGGCCCTGGGCGCGGATGGTGAGCAGCGCCAATCGGCCCGGCACCACCTGGCTCGCGGCCGATGGCCGGCCTTATGCGGCGGCGGGGCTCGGCTTCGTCGCGGTCGCCGAACGGCCGGTCGCCGAGGCGATGTTCCTGCGGGCGCCGCAGGCGCTCGATTCGATCCTTCGGCGGATCGCCGCCGACGGCGCCTACCGGCCGCGCGGCTTCGCGCTGCGGCCGACGGCGCGGGTGCGGCGCGAAGGCACGACCGAGCGCTTCCGAAGCGCCAACGTGCTTGCGGTGCTGCCCGGCACCGACCCGGCGCTGGCGAACGATTATGTGCTGCTGATGGCCCATCTCGACGGGCTCGGAATCGTCGGCGACGGCGAGGGCGACCGGATCCGCAACGGCGCCATGGACAACGCCACCGGCGTCGCCACCCTGATCGAGGTGGCGCGGGCGATGAGCCGACCCGGCAATCGGCCGCGCCGCCCGATCCTGTTCGCCGCGGTGACCGCCGAGGAGATCGGCCTGCTCGGCGCCGAATATCTGGCCAGCAATGTCCCGGTCGACGGCCGGGTGATCTCGGTCGTCAACCTGGACATGCCGATCCTCACCTACGACTTCCAGGACGTGATCGCGTTCGGCGCAGAGCATTCCACCATGGGCCCGATCGTGACTCGGGCGGCGGCGCGAATGGGCGTCCGCCTCATTCCCGATCCGCTGCCCGAGCAGGGCCTGTTCACCCGTTCCGACCATTACAAGTTCGTGCGGGCGGGCGTGCCTTCGGTCTTCCTGATGACCGGCTTCGGCGGCGAGGGACGGCAGCGTTTCACTTCGTTCCTGGAGCATGAATATCACAGTCCCGCGGACGATCTCAGCCAGCCGTTCAACTGGCAGGCGGGCGCCCGCTTCGCCCAGCTGAACTATCTGATCGCCCGCGAGATCGCCGACGCGGCGGAGGCGCCGCTCTGGTATTCGGACAGCGTCTTCGGCGGCGACCGGCCCCGCGCGGGCCGGCCGGCTAGCGGCCGGGCCCGGTAAGGGGCGGTGCCCCGCGCAAGGCGGCCGAGCCCTTTTCGAGGGCTCGGCACAGGCTGAACAGCAGCGAGCGGCGGATGCCCTTCAACGGCACCGTCATGCGAACGATCGAGCGGCGCTCGGTCCACAGGCCGTCGATCATCGGGTGGTCGTCGACCGCGCAACTGTCCATCCAGCCGATGTCGCCGCGCTCGAGGATGTTCAGATTCTCGATCTGGATGAGGACTCCGGGCGAGAAGCGGGCATAATCCTCGTCGAACACGGTCTTGAACGAATAGCTGCCCGGGGGCGTGAGGAGATTGACCAGCATGGCGACCGGCCGGCCGCCGACGTCGAGGCGCAGGAATTGCAACCGCCCCGCCGCCTCAGCCGCCGCGACCGTCTCACGAAAGAAGCGCTCCGTCTCGGGCCGGCAGGCGAGGCCGCTGCCTTCCCTGCCCTTCCAACCGGCTTTCTCGAGCGCAAGATAAGAGTCGCACCATTCGGCCAGATTGTCCTCGCCGGTGAGCTCGCGCGCTTCGACCGGGCCAAGCTCGGCCAGGCGGTTGCGCAGGCGGCGCAGTTCCTTGCGCTTCTTCTGGCGGACGGCCCGCTCGTAATAAGCCTTGGGAGCGAGGTCGCTGTGCAGGAAGGCGCGCAGCCGCCGGTGGACGATATCGCCGGCAAGGGCGCGCTGGACGGCGCCGCCTTCGGCGAGGCCGCGAAGATGCAGGAAGCCCGGCGCCCAATCCGCCTCGCCGAGGGCAGCGAGAATCGCGAACCAGAAGGCCCGCTCCTCGCCGGCCGCCACCAGCGGATCGCCGAGGAAGATGTGGTCGTGATACCAGTTCTGGACGAAGCGGACCGGGAGGTGCGCATAGCCGCGCTCGATCGAGACCAGCAGGATACCGATCAGGCGGCCGCCGCGGCGGGCCTCGAGCAGGCGGACGTCGCGGCCGGCGCCGAGCGTGCGCAGCGCGACGGCGGCGAACCAATGTTCGGCGAAGGGGTTGGGATCGGCTGTCCGGGCCGCGAGCGCGGTCCATTCGGCGGCGAGGCCGTCGATGACGTCATGAGCGCGATGCGCGAAGACGTCGACGCCCGCGCCGGCGGGCACGGCTTCGATCCGCGCCGGCAACGCCTCGGCACGGTCCCTTCCCACGGTCATCTCGCCGGTTCGGCCCATGCCGTCGCGATAGCGGGGAGAGGTAAAAATATGGTGGTCGCCCATATCCCGTCATTCCAGCGAAAGCTGGAATCTCATTGCCTTATTGGAAGAAGAGAGATTCCAGCTTTCGCTGGAATGACGAACAGAGCCCTCAGCTTGCGCTGGAATGACGAGGGGGGCCCTCAGGCGGCCTGGAACGCATGGTCGCGATATCGCTCGCGCAGCGCCGTCTTGAGCAGCTTGCCGGTGGCGGTGTGGGGCAGGCTTTCGACGAACAGGATTTCGTCGGGGAGCCACCATTTGGCGACGTGCTGCTTGAGGTGATCGAGAATGTCGACCTCGCTCACCTTTGCCCCTTCCTTGCGGACGACGAGCAGGAGAGGCCGCTCGTCCCATTTGGGATGCTTGATGCCGATCGCCGCGGCCTCGGCGACCCCGGGGCAGCCGACCGCGGCATTTTCGAGGTCGACCGAGCTGATCCACTCGCCGCCGGATTTGATCACGTCCTTGGAGCGGTCGGTAATCTGCATGGTGCCGCAGGGATGGATGACGGCGACGTCGCCGGTGTCGAACCAATTGTCGGCCTGCGCGCAATCGCCCGTTTCGTCCCGAAAATAGCGGCGGATCACCCAAGGGCCGCGGATCTGCAGCCGGCCGGAGCTTTGCCCGTCGCGGGGCTGGACCTCGTCATCGTCGTTGACGACGCGGAGCTCGACGCCGAACGGCACCCTTCCCTGCTTGGCGACGAGATCGACCTGCTCGTCGAAGCTCATTTCGTCCCAATCGGCCGGCGGCGAGCCGATCGTGCCGATCGGCGAGGTCTCGGTCATTCCCCAGGCGTGACCGACGCGGATCCCCATCTTCATCAGCCGCTCGATCATCGCCCGCGGCGCGGCCGAGCCGCCGATAGTGACGATCTTCAGGTGCTCGGGCGTCTCGCCGGTCGAATCCATATGCTGGAACATGCCGAGCCAGACGGTGGGCACGCCGGCGCTGTGCGTCACCTTCTCCTCGTTCATCAGCTTGCAGAGCACGACCGGATCGTTGGTCGCCGAATAGACGAACTTGATGCCCGCCATCGCGCCCGAGAAGGGCAGGCCCCAGGCGGCGGCATGGAACATCGGCACGATCGGCAGCGCCACCGAGGACGGCGCCAGATCGAAGCAGGAAGGTGCGATCTCCGCCATCGCGTGGATCACCGAGGAGCGGTGCTCGTAGAGCACGCCCTTGGGATTGCCGGTGGTGCCGGACGTGTAGCAGAGCATGCAGGGCTCGCGCTCCGAGCCCTCCGCCCAGGCGTAATCGCCGGCCTCGGCCGCGAGCAAGGCATCGAAGCTGCCGTCGTCGAAGCAGACATAGTCGCTGATCGTCGTCCAATGCGGCTTCAGCCGTTCAACGATGGGCTCAAAAACCTTGTCGTAAAACAGCACCTTATCTTCGGCATGGTTGGCGATATAGACGAGCTGCTCGTCGAACAGCCGCGGGTTGATCGTATGGATCACCCCGCCCATGCCGATCGCGCCGTACCAGGCGACCAGATGATGGCTGTGGTTCATGCCCAAAGTCGCGACGCGATCGCCGCGCTTCACGCCCATTTTTTCAATTGCTTGGGCGAGTTTCCTTGCATCGCCTGCGATGCCGGCCCAGTTCGTCCTGGTCTGGCTTCCGTCGGCCCAGTGGGTGACGATCTCGCGCCGGCCATGCTCGCGCTCGGCATGGTCGATCAGGCGCGGAATCCTGAGCTCCCAATCCTGCATTCCGCCAAGCATTCGGCTTCATCCTCTCGTCCGTCATTCCAGCGGAAGCTGGAATCCCTTTGTCTTCATGTCGAGAGAAAAGTGAGATCCCAGCTTTCGCTGGGATGACGGGGAGTCATCTGGAATGACGGGGGAGTCAGGAGACAAGCGCAAGCCGCGGCGCTTCGGCCACCGACAGGGCAACGGCGGCGATCCCCTCGATCCGCTCGATGCGCGCGGCGAGCTCGGCGTCGACCAGGAAATCGCGGCCGAGAATCAGCTCGGCCTCCCCCGCGCCGAACCGCGCCTTCAGCTTGAGCAGCCCGGTGCCGCCGCGTTCGCCCTGGACGATCGCGGCGAGGGCGCGGACCGCCGGCTCGTCCTCCGCCTCGACCTCGAGCTGCAGGCGGCTGCGCTTGGCAAGGCCCGCGAAGCCCTGCAGCGAGCGGATCGTGACCCGGGGCGTCTCCTCACCCGGCCGGCGGTCCAGCTCGACGTTGAGCAAGGCGCAGGCGCCCGCCTTGGCGGCGGCCTGGACCTGCTCGGCGACATGATCGTCGAAGATCGTCGCCTCGAACTGCCCCGAGGGATCGGACAAGGTCGCCATCAAATAGCGGCGCCCCTTGGCCGAAGTGCGCCAGCGCGTGTCCTCGATCAGGCCCGCCATGACGGCACCGGTGCGGCCGCCGTCGGCGGGCGCCGGCAGCGCCGCCAGCTCGGCGAAGCGCCTGGCGCCGTGGGCAATGGCGAGGTGGCGGTAATTGTCCACCGGGTGGGCGGAGAAATAGAAACCGAAACTGTCCTTTTCCGCGGCCATGCGCTGGGCGAGCGTCCAGTTTTCGCCCGAAGGCATGCGGATCGGCACCACGTTGGCCGGGCCTTCGCCGAACAGGCCGCCCTGCCCGCTGACCCGCGCCTCGGCCGCGCTGCTGGCGGCGGAGAGAATGGTCTCCGCGGCAGCGAAAGCCGCCCAGCGCTCGGCAATGGCGTCGAAGGCGCCGCCGCCGGCGAGGCTTTCGAGCTGGCGGCGATTGAGCGCGCGCGGATCGATCCGGGCGGCGAAATCGTCGAGGCTGGCGAACGGGCCGTTCAGGCCGCGTTCGTCGACCAGTTGCTCCATCGCCTTCTCGCCGACGCCTTTCAGAGCGCCGAGCGCGTAGCGGACGGCCAGCTTGCGCTCCTGCGAAAGCAGGAGCCCAGTTTCAACTTCGGACTGGGTTCCTGCTTTCGCACGAACACTGGGTAGCTTCTCGACGGAGAATTCCGCTTCGCTGGCATTGATCGAAGGCGGCAGGATGGTGTCGCCGCGCCGCCGCATATCGTCGACGAAGACGGCGAGCTTGTCCGTCAAATGGATGTCGAAGCACATCGACGCGGCATAGAATTCGATCGGATGACGAGTCTTCAGCCAGGCGGTCTGGTAGGCGACCAAGGCGTAGGCCGCGGCGTGGCTCTTGTTGAAGCCGTAGCCGGCGAACTTGTCGATCAAGTCGAACAGCTCGTTCGCCTTGCCGGCCGGAATCTGGTTCACCTTCGCGCAGCCGGCGACGAATCCCGCACGCTGCGCGTCCATTTCCGACTTGATCTTCTTGCCCATGGCGCGGCGAAGCAGGTCGGCCTCGCCGAGGCTGAAGCCGGCCAGCACCTTGGCCGCTTCCATCACCTGCTCCTGATAGACGAAAATGCCGTAGGTCTCCTTCAGCACGTCTTCGAGCAGGGGGTGCGGGTAGGAGATCGGTTCGCGGCCGTTCTTGCGCGCGCCGAACATCGGGATGTTGTCCATCGGCCCGGGCCGGTAGAGCGAGACCAGAGCGACGATGTCGCCGAAATTGCTTGGCTTCACCGCCGCCAGCGTCCGCCGCATCCCCTCCGATTCCAGCTGGAACACGCCCACCGTGTCGGCGCGCTGCAGCAGGGCGTAGACCGCCGCGTCGTCCCAGGGCATCAGCCGGTCGAGATCGACCTCGATGCCGCGCCTGGCGAGCAGTTCGACCGCCTTCTGCAGGACCGAGAGGGTCTTGAGGCCGAGGAAATCGAACTTCACCAGCCCGGCCTTCTCGACATATTTCATGTCGAACTGGGTGACCGGCATGTCGGAGCGCGGATCGCGGTAGAGCGGGACCAGCTCGTCGAGCGGCCGGTCGCCGATCACCACGCCGGCGGCATGGGTCGAGGCGTGGCGCGGCAACCCCTCCAGCTTCATGGCGAGGTCGAACAGGCGGCGGACCTGGGCGTCGTTCCGATATTCGGCGGCGAGCTCGGAAACGCCGTTCAGCGCCCGGTCCAGCGTCCAGGGATCGGTCGGATGGTTGGGGATCAGCTTGGCCAGGCGATCGACCTGGCCGTAGGGCATTTGCAGCACCCGCCCCATGTCCTTCAGCACCGCGCGGGCCTTCAGCGTCCCGAAGGTGATGATCTGCGCGACCCGGTCCGCGCCCCAGCGCTCCTGCACGTAGCGGATCACCTCGCCGCGCCGGGTTTCGCAGAAGTCGATGTCGAAGTCCGGCATCGACACGCGCTCGGGATTGAGGAAGCGCTCGAACAGCAGGCCGAGCCGGATCGGATCGAGGTCGGTGATGGTCAGCGACCAGGCCACCACCGAGCCGGCGCCCGAGCCGCGGCCGGGGCCGACCGGAATGTTGTTGTCCTTCGCCCATTTGATGAAGTCGGCGACGATCAGGAAATAGCCCGGGAAGCCCATGCCGATGATCACGTCGAGCTCGAACTCGAGCCGGTCCGCATAGGTTTTGCGCTCGGCCCCGGAGAGATCCTCATAGACCGCCAGCCGCGCCGCGAGGCCGGCGCGGGCATCACGGCGGAGCTGCTCCGCCTCGGCCTCGGTGTCGCCCGCGGTGCGGGGCAGGATCGGCTTGCGCGACGGCGCGCCGAACGCGCAGCGGCGCGCGATCACCGACGTGTTCTCGATCGCCTCGGGCAGGTCCGCGAAGAGGGCGCGCATGTCGGCGGCGGGCTTCATCCAGGCTTCGGACGAGGAACGGACGCGATCGTCGCGGTCGATCTGGCTCGACTGGGCGATGCAGAGCAGCGCGTCATGGGCGTGGTGGAAGGCGGCGTCGGCATAAGCGGCCGGATTGGTCGCGACCAAAGGCAGATCGCGATCGTAAGCGAGCTCGATCAGCCCCGCCTCCGCCGCGCGCTCGACCGGGTCGCCGCGGCGGCTGAGCTCGATGTAGAGACGGCCCGGGAACAGCGCCTGCAGCCGCTCGACGACCGTCGCTACGGGCTGGCCATCGGCGAGCAACCGCGCCAGCGCGCCCTCGCCGCCCCCGGTCAGCGCGATCAGGCCGTCGGTGCGGCCCGCGAGCGCCTCGAGGCGGACATGCGCCTCCTCCTCGAGCGGACGGCCGAGATGGGCTTCGGAGACGAGCGCGCAGAGATTGGCATAGCCCCGATCGTCCTGCGCGTAGAGCGCGAGCCAGTCGATCACCGGCGCCCTGCCGTCTTTCTCCCCTACCCCGCTTTGATTGCCGGGGCGCGCGATGCCGAGCAGGGCGCCGACGATCGGCTGCACGCCCGCCCCGAAGCAGGCGTCGGTGAACGGCATCGCGCCGTAGAGGCCGTTGCGGTCGGTCACCGCCGCGGCGGGAAAATCGAGCCGCTTGGCCTGCTTGGCGATCGCCTTCGGATCGATCGCGCCTTCCAGCATCGTGTAGCAGGAGAAGATGCGAAGCGGGACATAGGGCGCGGCGGCAGACATTGCCGAAAGACTATGGGCAGCCCCGCCGATTCGGGAAAGGGCGTCCGGCGATTCGTCCACAGTTATTACGGCGCCGGCGCCGCTTGCGCGGCCGGGCGGTAGGTGAAGTCGAACGATGGCTGCCAGGTCGCGCCATCGTCCGTCGAAACCTCGCCATGCTGCCGGACGGCGCCGCCTGCTTCGCGGGTGTAGCGCATGCGCACGATGCCGGTCCGGCCGTTGGCGGCGCCGGCCCAGGGCCCGGTCAGCACCATCGCGCCATTTTCGAACGCGCCGGCGAACTCGATCCAGGCGCCGCTCGAATCGACCCAGGTCTGCCGCCATGACCGAGCCTCGGGCCGCCACGCTCTGAAGCTGCCGCCACCCTGCCCCTGCAGCGGCATCCAATTCTCCCGGATGGCGCAGCCATTGTAGCGGCGCTCGATCAGGCTGTGCGCGACCAGGCGATCGGTGCCGGTCGGAAAAACGTCCCACCGACCGACCCAGAAATCGAACTGGCGATGCTCCGGCGTTTCGCAGGCGGGCGGCGGCGCGGACGGCGGGGTCGGCGGCGAGCCGGGTTGCTGGGCGACGAGCGTGGCGGCGAGGATCAGGGTGGCAGGCATGCGGACACTCCCCTTCGGCGAGCCACCGCTAGCCATTCTCCATGCCGAAACGCTTCGACGCAAGCGCAAAACGCGGCGATTCAGCTTTCGAAGAACGTCCCCGCGCGGCCCTCGTAAGGCGACCAGAAGATGAACCAGGGCGTGCCGCGGATGTCGGTGACGGGAAGCTGCTCCACGCCCATTTCAGTGCGCGGCACCCGGCTGTCCGCCGACATGTCGCGATTGTCGCCCAGCACGAAGACATGACCGGGCCGCACCCTCTGCTCCTCAATATCGTCGAACTGGGAGATGCCGAGGTCGTAGATGTCGTGCGGCGCAGCCTCGCCCGGAAATTGCTCGGCGAGACGAACCGCGCGGTTGCCATAGGACGGCGCGTCGATGCGGTCCTCGCCGATTCTCCGCTGCGCGACGGGACGGCCATTGAGGATGACCACCCCCTCCAGCATCGCGATCCGGTCCCCCGGCAGCGCGGCGATCCGTTTGACATAAGTGCTGTCGCCCACCGCGAAGACGATGATCGTGCCGCGCTGCAATTGCGCCGGCGCCGACATGCGCGCGACGATCCGTTCCTGCAGCTGCAACGTCGGCAGCATCGCCTCGGATGGAATGTAGAAGGTCTTGTAGGCGCCCGTGGCGAGAATCATCATCGGCAGCGCGACGATCGTCGCCACGGTCAGGGCGGCTATGCCGGCAATGCGCAAGCCCAGCCGGCGCGGCCGCGCCTCGCTCATTCGAGCACGCCCTCGTGCAAGCGCAAGACGCGGTCCATCTTGGCGGCGATGCGCTCATTGTGGGTGGCGACCAGCGCGGCGCTGCCTTCGCCGCGGACCAGGCTCAGGAATTCGGCGAAGACGATGTCGGCGGTGGCCTCGTCGAGATTGCCGGTGGGCTCGTCGGCGAGGACCAGGGCCGGGCGGTTGGCGAGCGCGCGGGCGACGGCGACGCGCTGCTGCTCGCCGCCCGACAGTGCGGACGGGCGGTGGGTGGTGCGCTCGGCAAGGCCCAGCGCGCCCAGCAAAGTGCTGGCGCGCTCCTCCGCCTCTGCGCGGGTGGCGCCGCGGATCAGCTGCGGGATGACCACATTCTCCAGGGCGCTGAAATCGGGCAGCAGGTGATGAAATTGGTAGACGAAACCCAACGTATCGCGCCGCGTCGCCGTTCGGCCGGAATCGTCGAGGCGGGCCGCCTCGACGCCCGCAATCCGGATCGAGCCCTGGAAGCCGCCTTCCAGCAGGCCCACCGCCTGGAGCAGGGTGGACTTGCCCGAGCCGGAGGGGCCGAGCAGGCCGACAATCTCGCCGGGCGCCACCGCCAGATCCACGCCGCGAAGCACCTCGATGGTGACTCCGGCCTGGGTGAAGCTGCGCCTGAGGCCCTCGACCTCCAGAACCTCATTCATAGCGCAGCACCTGCACCGGATCGGTTTTCGCCGCCCGCCAGGCGGGGAACAGGGTGGCGAGGAAGCTCAGCAGCAGCGCCATCAGCACGATCACCGCGACCTCGACCGGATCGGTGCGGGCCGGCAGCTGGGTCAGCACCCGTACGGTCGGGTCCCAGAGCTCCTGTCCGGTCAGGCGCTGGAAGAAGTCGACGATCGGCTGGCGGAAGATCAGCCCGATCGCGCCGAGGAGCATGCCGGCGACGATGCCGAGCACGCCGATGGTGACGCCGACGGTCATGAACACCTTCATCAGCCCCCGCCGCGAGGCGCCCATGGTGCGCAGGATGGCGATGTCGCGATGCTTGGCGCGGACCAGCATGATCAGCGAGGAAAGGATGTTGAAGGCGGCGACCAGGATGATGATCGAGAGGACCACGAACATCACCACCCGCTCGACCTGCAGCGCCTCGAACAAAGCCGAGTTCATCGAGCGCCAGTCGTTGACGACGGCGCGGCCGGCGAGGCCCCGGCTCAGCGGCGCCAGGATCTCCTCGACATGGTCGGCGGCGACCGTGTCGATCTCGATCATGCCGATCGCGTCGCCCATCATCAGGAAGCTCTGCGCCTCCTCCATCGGCATCACCACGAACGCCTTGTCGAAATCGTAGACGCCGACCTCGAAGATCGCGGCGACGCGGTAGTCGACGATTCGCGGCACGGTGCCGAACGGGGTGGTCCGGCCCTGCGGCGAGATGATGGTGATCGAGCCGCCGACGCTGACCCCGAGCAATTCGGCGAGCCTGGAGCCGATCGCGACATTGTCGGCGCCGGGCTGAAGCTCGGCCAGCGAGCCGACCAGCACATTGTCGCGGATCGTCGGGTTGGTGAGGATGTCCCGGCGCGGCATGCCGCGGAGCAGGATCGCCTCCACCCGGCCCTCATGGCTCGCCATGAGCGGCTGCTCGATCAGGGCGGAAGCGGAGGTGACGCCGGGGGTGCGCCGCGCCTGCTCCAGGATCGGCCGCCAATTTTCGAGGCGGCCGCCATAGGGTTGGACGATGGCGTGGCCGTTGAGGCCGACCACCTTGTCGAACAGCTCGGCCCGAAAGCCGTTCATCACGCTCATCACGATGATCAGGGCGGCGACGCCGAGCATCACCGCGACGAGGCTGATGCCGGCGACGAGGAAGATGAAGCCCTCGCCCTTGCCCGGGAGCAGGTAGCGACGGGCGATCATCCGCTCGTAGCGGGAGAGGATCATGACGGCTCCCCCAAGCCGTCACCCCGGCGAAAGCCGGGGTCTCGGCGAGGCCCGCCGTGACCTATTCTCCCTGAGATCCCGGCCTTCGCCGGGATGACGACGGTATTCATCCCGTCAGCCTCGCCAGTGCGCTTTCGATGCTGAGCTCCTCGCGCTCGCCGGTAGCGCGGCGCTTCAGCTCGACGACGCCCTTCTCCAGCCCCCGGGGACCGACGATCAGCTGCCACGGCAGGCCGATCAGGTCCATCGCCGCGAACTTGGCGCCGCCGCGCTCGTCGCGGTCGTCGTAGAGGGTGTCGACGCCGGCTGCGGCGAGGCGGCCGTAAATCTCGTCCGCCGCGGAGGCGACGTTGCCGTCGTCGGCGCGCATGTTGATCAGCCCGACCCGGAACGGCGCGACGCTGTCGGGCCAGACGATCCCGGCCTCGTCGTGGCTCGCCTCGATGATCGCGCCCATCAGGCGGGAGACGCCGATGCCGTAGCTGCCCATTTGCGGATGGACCTGACCGCCGTCCGGGGTCTGGACGGCGAGGCCCATCGATTCGCTATATTTGGTGCCGAAGGCGAAGATATGGCCGACTTCGATGCCGCGGCGGCTGCGCAGGCGCTCGGCCGGGACCGGACAGTCGGCGACCTTGGCGTGCTCCTCCTCTTCCATGGCGTAGAGGCCGGTGAGGCGGGCGATGGTGGCCGCGTCGGCGGCGAGCAATTCCTCGCGCGAAACATCCTCGAGCGCTGCGTCGTAGAAGATCGCGCTCTCGCCGGTTTCGGCCAGGATGTGGAATTCGTGGCTGAGGTCGCCGCCGATCGGGCCGGTCGGCGCGCGGACGGGCACCGCCTGCAGCCCCAGCCGGGCGAAGGTGCGCAGATAAGCGACGAACATCGCCTCGTAGCTCGCCTTCAGCCCCGCCTCGTCGAGATCGAAGCTGTAGGCGTCCTTCATCAGGAACTCGCGGCCGCGCATGATGCCGAAGCGTGGGCGGACCTCGTCGCGGAACTTCCACTGGATATGGTAGAGCGTGCGCGGAAGGTCGCGATAGGATTTGACGCTGCCAAGGAAGATCTGGGTGATCATCTCTTCGTTGGTCGGGCCGTAGAGCATCTCGCTGCCCTTGCGGTCCGGGAAGCGCAGCATCTCGGGACCGTAGGCATCGTAGCGGCCCGACTGGCGCCAGAGCTCGGCCGACTGGATGGTGGGCATCAGCATCTCGATCGCCCCGGCCCTGTCCTGCTCCTCGCGCACGATCTGCTCGATCCGCTTCAGCACCCGATGGCCGATCGGCAGCCAGGCATAGATGCCGGCGGCGGTCTGGCGGATCAGGCCGGCGCGGAGCATCAGCTTGTGGCTGACGATCTGCGCGTCGGCCGGGGTCTCCTTGGCGACGGGAAGGAAATAGCGGGAGAGGCGCATGCTGATCTTCGGTTCCTGCGGTTCGCCGTTGCTCTAGGGGGCGCCATGCCGCAACGCAACAAGGCGGGCCCGACACGCAGGCTGTTGCCGGTCCGCAACAGCTTCGCCGCAAATTGGCCACGATTGGCAATCGGGCGATGACAAGACCGCCGGGCGGGCATACCGTGATTCCCACGCAACCAAGGACTTATCGGCCTGGTTCGGGGAGGCTTCGGCCCCGCTTGCTCTTTGCGAGGGGAGAAAGCGTGCGGGCCGCAGCGTCACAAAGGGGGTAGACGGTCGCGAGACCGTCTCACGGGTGCCCGGCTCTTCGGAGCCGGGCACTTGTGATTCAGGGGTCCGCCATCCGCCCCTCGGCCAGGTTGATGATGCGGTCGCAGTCGGCCAGCGTCGACAAGCGATGGGCGATGGTGAGGACGGTGATCTCCCCGCCGAGCGCCATGATTGCGTCGAGGACGGCGGTCTCGGTCGCGTCGTCGAGGGCGCTGGTCGCTTCATCCAGAATGAGCACGGGCGCCTGTTTGTAGAGCGCGCGGGCAATCCCCACGCGCTGCCGTTGCCCGCCCGACAGCCGAATGCCGCGCTCGCCGACGCGGGTCTCGTAGCCCTGCGGCAGGCCGTCGACGAACGCGTCCAGCTGGGCGGTCGCCGCGGCGCGCCTGACCCGATCGTGATCGACGGCGGCCGGAGCGATTCCGAAGGCGATGTTGGCGGCGATGCTGTCGTCGGCGAGATAGACCGCCTGCGGCACATGGGCGATCTGCGCCCGCCAGCGGCCGCGGGTGGCGGCGTCGAGCGGCTTCCCGTCGATCAGGATCTCGCCCGAATCGGGCTCGAGCAGGCCCATGACCAGGTCGAGCAGGGTGCTCTTGCCGCTGCCGGTCGGCCCCGCGACCCCGATCCGCGCGCCGCGCGCGATCTCGAAGTCGATGTCGGCGAGCGCGAACGACCCTTCCGGATGGCCGAAGCCGACCGAGCGCAGTCGAATCGAGCGTTCGAAGGGAAGCGGAATGCCGCCCGTGTCGTCCGCGGCGGTCGGCGCCTCGACCAACGCGGCGATGTCGCCGAGGAGACGGAAATTCCCGCTGCCGAGCGTGAAGCCGGCATAGATTTGATGCAGCAAGGGCAACAGACGCTGCGCGCCCAAGGCAAGCGCGCCGAGCACGGGGATGGCGGCGGCGATGCCGCCGGGCCGACGGCTCATCAGCCAGGCGATCAGCACGATGGCGACGATCCCCGCCGCCTCGACGACGAACCGCGGCGCGGCCGCGATGAAGGCGTTGAGCGACTGGGCACGGCGATAGCGCGCGTCCGCTCGGCGGAACCTTTCCTCGAACAGGGGCTGCGCCCGGTCCAGGATGACGTCGCGAATCCCGCCCAGGCCTTCCTGCACGACCTTGATCCGCGCGGTCGCGGCCTCCGACAGGATGGCCGAGTTGCGCCGCAAACGTTCGCGATTGGCGAAGCTCAAGGCGGCATAGACGGCCGTCACGATCCCCGCCGCGACGAGCAGGGCGAACGGATCGATCAGGCTGAGCAGCACCATGATCGCCAGCGCGATGACGGCGGCGCTCAAGGCTTGCATGCCGGGCAGGAGGAGGTCGTTCACGACCTGCTGCACCTTTTCGATCCCGGACAGGATCTCGCTCGACGAGCGGCGGACATAAGCCAGATAGGGTTGGCGCAGCATTCGGGAGAAGATGCCGGAGGCGAGATCGTGGCCGACGGCGGTGACGAAGCGGTGGGTGTACCAGGTCAGCATCACCCTGAGGACTGCCGCCGCCACCGCCGCGCCGGCGAGCAGCAGCGACGCGGCGAGGACCGGATTCCCGCCGACCCATTCGACCCAGCCGGTCATGGCCGGAAAACGTCCCGCTCGCTCCGGCGCCGCGATCAGGGCGAGAAACGGCAGAGCCGCGCCGATGGTGATCATTTCAGCCACGGCGCCGACCACCATGAGCACCAGCAGCAGCGCCAGCTGCCCCCGGCGGCGCGGCGAAAGCCGGCGATAGAAAGTCCGTGGCGCCATGCGGGCAACAGCCGCGAATGGCCTGCCTTTGTAAAGAGCCGCGGTGATTCGAAAATGCGGGCGGCCGCCCCTCCCGGGATTCGAACGCACCTCCCCTGCCGGGCGGGTCAGGCGCGAACGCAGCCCCTATGCAGCGGAAGCCAAATCATTTTTTCGGCCTCTTTATCCATGTGAATGAGTCCGGGGACGAGCGGGGG
>Ga0070677_10000061_pt1 | contig 33960 bp, 33 predicted proteins | sample KBSM63metaG_FD_64674 | JGI IMG/M metagenome (GOLD analysis project Ga0070677, IMG submission 64674) | Miscanthus rhizosphere microbial communities from Kellogg Biological Station, Michigan, USA - KBS M6-3 metaG | ecosystem: Host-associated > Plants > Roots > Rhizosphere > Soil ... | reverse complement strand
TTCGTCGCGCGCGGCGACGGCACGTCGGAGTTCTCGCCGAGCCTCGCCGAGCACAATCGCGCCGTGTCAAAATACCAGCGGGGCGGGCACTGATGCAGGCGCGAGTCGCCCGGCTCGCCCGCACCGCCCGCCCGCCGCACCTCCGGACAACCCCGTGACCGCAGCAGCGCCTCGTGGCCGCTTCATCTCGCTCGAAGGCGTCGACGGCGCCGGCAAGAGCACGCATCTCCCCTGGCTCGCCGCTGCGCTCGAGGCGCGCGGCCATCGCGTCGTGCGCACGCGCGAGCCCGGCGGCACGGCGCTCGGCGAGACGCTTCGCGGGCTGTTGCTGAACGCGCCGATGACGCACGAGGCGGAGGCGCTGCTGATGTTCGCGGCGCGGCGGGAGCATGTGACGACGGTGATCGCGCCGGCGCTCGCGCGTGGCGACTGGGTGCTGTGCGATCGCTTCACCGACGCCACGTTCGCGTACCAGGGCGGCGGCCACGGCGTCGATCCCCGGTTCATCGACGCGCTGGCGCGGCACGTGCACGGCGACTGCAATCCCGACCTCACGCTCCTGTTCGACGTGCCGCCCGAGGTCTCGCGGCAACGGCTCGAGCGCGCGGCGGGCGCCGGCCGCCCGCTCGACAAGTTCGAGCGTGAGGCCCGCGCGTTCTTCGAGCGCGTGCGCGCCGTTTACCTCGACCGCGCGCGCGCCGAGCCCGCGCGCTTTCGCGTCATCGACGCGACACGCCCGTTGGCGGCGGTCCGGGCGGAGCTCGAGGGCATCGTGGCGGCCGCGTGACGACGGACGCGGAAGCGGCGAGCGAAGGCGGGGCCGCGGGCGCCGCGCGCGCGCCGTGGCCGGGCCTCTACCCGTGGCAGCGCGACGCCGCCGCGACGATGTTCGCCGATCGCGCCCGCTGGCCCCATGCGCTGCTCGTGGCCGGCGCCGCCGGCATCGGGAAGCGGGCGCTGGCGCTCGAATTCGCGCGCGCGCTCCTGTGCGAGACACCGCTCGCGGGAGGCGGCGCGTGCGGCGCTTGTCCCGGGTGCCGGTACGTCGCGGCGGGCCAGCATCCCGACCTGCGCGTCGTCGAGCCGATCGAGCTCGACGACGACGGCGGCGAGGCGAAGGCGGTCGAATGGATCGCCGTCGATCGCATCCGGGCGCTGATCGATTGGGCGCAGCTCACCAGTCATCGCCGCATCGCCAAGGTCGCGGTGATCGTGCCGGCCGAGCGGATGAACGCTGCGGCCGCCAACGCGCTGCTGAAGACGCTCGAGGAGCCGCCGCCCTCGACGTACCTGATCCTCGTCACCGCAGCGCCCGGCCGCATCCCCGCGACGCTGCGCAGCCGCTGCCGGCGACTCGTGGCCCCGCGGCCGGATGCCGCTGCGGCGACGCAATGGCTCGCGGCGCAGGGGGTCGCGAACGCGGCGGAACTGCTCGCCCAGGCCGGCGGCGCGCCCCTTGCCGCGCATGCGCTCGCCGATCGCGGCTATCAGGCCGAGCGCGCGGTGTGGCTGGCGGCGCTGGCGGCGCCCGCCGCGCTCGAGCCCGCAATGCTCGCGGCGCGCATCGACGCGGCGCCGCGGGAGGAGCGGCGCGACCGCATCGCCACGCTGATCGACTGGCTCATCGCGTGGTGCGGCGACCTGGCGCTCGTTCGCGCCGGCGTGGCCCCCCGGCGCAACGCCGATCACGCGGCGGCGCTCGCGCGCCTCGCGGCAGCGGTGGCGCCCGTGCCGCTGTTTCGCTATCATCGGGCGCTGTTGCGGCAACGCGGCCTCGTCGCGCACCCGTTGCAGCCGCGCCTCGTGGCGGCGTCGCTGCTCACCGATTACCGGAGCCTGTTCCGCTGACCATGGCCGACAAGATCGTCCCAACCGCCGGCGGTGCGCGTCCCGGCGTGCTCTCCCTCAACATCCGCGAGCGGGCCGCGCTGTACGCGGCGTACATGCCGTTCCTGCGCGGCGGCGGCATCTTCATTCCGACGTCCCGGCCGTACGCGCTCGGCGAGGAAGTGTTCATGCTGCTATCGCTGATGGACGATCCGAACCGGATCGCCGTCCAGGGCAAGGTCGTCTGGATCACCCCGGAAGGCGTCCAGGGCAACCGAACGCAGGGCATCGGCGTCCAGTTCACGCAGGACGAGACGGGCGCCAACGCCAAGGCGACGATCGAGCGCATCCTGGGCGAGTCGCTCGCGTCGACGCGCGCGACGCACACGATGTAGCGTCCAGGGAGCGGAACGTCAGGTAACAGGCGACAGCAAGCGGTTCCGAAACGCGGCCGCCTTCGCCGACGGCGCGCCATGTTCGTCGATTCCCACTGCCATCTCGATTTTCCGGAGCTCCGCGCGGAGCTGCCGCGGCTGCTCGACGCGATGCGCGCGAGCCAGGTCACGCATGCGCTGTGCATCGCGGTCGAGATGGGCGCGTGGCCCGACGTGCATGCCCTCGCCGCCGGCCATGCCAACCTGTACGCGAGCGTCGGCGTCCATCCCGACTACGCCGACACCCCGGAGCCCACCGTCGGCATGCTCGTCGCGAAGACGCGCGAGCCCAAGATCGTCGCGATCGGCGAGACCGGCCTCGACTACTACCGGCTCGAGGGCGACCTCGGCTGGCAGCGCGAGCGCTTTCGCACGCACATCCGCGCCGCCCGCGAAGCCGGCCGGCCGCTCGTCATCCACACGCGCGCCGCCGCCGCCGACACCCTGTCGATCATGCGCGAGGAGCGCGCGGGCGAGGCGGGAGGGGTCATGCACTGCTTCACCGAGACGTGGGAGGTGGCCGCGGCCGCGCTCGAGCAGGGCTTCCACATCTCGTTCTCCGGCATTGTCACGTTCAAGAACGCGACGGCGCTGAAGGACGTCGCGCGCCGCGTGCCGCTCGACCGCATGCTGATCGAGACCGACAGCCCGTATCTCGCGCCGGTGCCGTACCGGGGCAAGACCAACCAGCCTGCGTACGTGCCGCACGTCGCCGCCGAGATCGCCCGGCTGCGCGACGTGCCCGTCGAGACGATCGCCGCCGCCACGTCGCAGAATTTCTTCCGCCTCTTCCGGATCGAACCCCATGTCCATTGATCGCCGCACGCTCCTTCGCACCGCCGCCCTCGCGCTGGCCGCCGTCGTCACGTCGCCGCTCGCAAGCGCGCAGCAGCTCTACGACGACCTGATCGTCGCCGTCGTCAACGATCGCGCCGACACCGTGAAGAGCCTGATCGGCCGCGGCGTCGATCCGAATTCGGTCGACCCCAACGGCGACCCCATCCTCTACATCGCCGCGCGCGCGGGCAACGCCGCCACCGTCGACGTCCTGCTCGCGACCAAGGTCAAGGTCGACGCCCGCACGCGCTACGGCGACACGCCGCTGATGGGCGCGGCGCTCGCCGGCCAGCTCGACATCGTGAAAAAGCTCCGCGCCAAGGGCGCCGAGCTCGACTACAAGGGCTGGACGCCGCTGATCTACGCGGCGACCGGCGGGCACGACGCCATCGTCGCCTTCCTCCTCGACCAGGGCGCCAACGTCAACGCCGAATCGGCGAACGGCACCACGGCGCTGATGATGGCGGCGCGCGAGGGCAAGGGCTCCACGGTGGATCTGCTCGTGAAGCGCGGCGCCGACGTCAACCACCGCAACGAGAACAACGTCTCGGCGCTCGACTGGGCGAAGCGCGGCAACGAGGCGGCCATGGCCGCCGTGCTGCGCCGCGCCGGCGCCAAGGACTAGCGCGGGGCGCGATGGCGACCGGCATGCGCCGCGGCCTCGCGCAGTACGGCGACGCGGCGTTCTCGCTGTTCCTGCGCAAGGCCTTCATCAAGGCGATGGGGTACTCGGACGACGCGCTCGGCCGTCCGATCGTCGGCATCGCCAACACGTACAGCGACTTCAACCCGTGCCACGCGACGGTGCCGCAGCTCGTCGCCGCCGTGAAGCGCGGCGTGATGCTGGCCGGCGCGCTGCCGATGGAATTCCCGACGATCTCCATCCACGAGTCGTTCGCGTGGCCGACGAGCATGTACCTGCGCAACCTGATGGCGCTCGACACCGAGGAGATGATCCGGGCGCAGCCGGTGGACGCCGTCGTGCTGATCGGCGGCTGCGACAAGACGATCCCCGCGCAGATGATGGCGATGGTGTCGGCGGACGTGCCTGCCGTGGTCGTGCCGACCGGGCCGATGCTCACGCGCACGCATGGCGGCGAGCGGCTCGGCGCCTGCACCGATTGCCGCCGCTGGTGGGCGCGGTTTCGCGCCGGCGAGATCGACGCGACGGAGATCGACGCCGTCAACGAGCGCCTGGCGCCCACCGCGGGCACCTGCATGGTGATGGGCACCGCGAGCACGATGGCGTGCATCGCCGAGACGATGGGCGCGAGCCTGCCCGGCGCTGCGACGATTCCCGCCGTGCATGCGGAGCGCCTGCGCCTCGCCGAGGCGTCCGGCGCGCGCGCCGCGGCGCTGGCGACGGCACCCATCAAGCCCTCGGCGGTGATCACGCCGGCGTCGGTGACCAACGCGCTGGTCGTCCTGCACGCGATCGGCGGCTCGACCAACGCGCTCATTCATCTGACGGCCATCGCCGCGCGCGCGGGCATCGCCGTCGACCTCGACCGCTTCGACGCGATCGGCCGCGACGTGCCGGTGCTCGTCGACCTGAAGCCTTCCGGCCAGCACTACATGGAGCATCTCCATGAGGCGGGCGGGCTGTCCGCAGCGCTGCGCGAGCTGGCGCCGCTTCTGCACCTCGACGCCCCCACGGTGTCGGGTCGAACGCTGGGCGAGGTGATCGCGGAGGGCGAGATCGTGGCCGGGCAGACCGTGGTGCGGCCATTCGCCAATCCCGTCTTCGCCAGCGGCGGCCTCGCCGTGCTGCGGGGCAATCTCGCGCCCGGCGGCGCGCTCATCAAGCACGCGTCGGCGACGCCCGCGCTGCTGACGCACACGGGCAGGGCGGTAGTGTTCGATTCGCTCGCCGACCTCGCCGCCCGCATCGATTCACCGGACCTCGACGTTACCGCCGACGACGTGCTGGTGCTGCGCAACGCTGGCCCCGTCGGCGCGCCGGGCATGCCCGAAGCGGGCTACCTGCCGATTCCGCGCAAGCTGGCGCAACGCGGCGTCAAGGACATGGTGCGGATCTCCGACGCGCGGATGAGCGGGACGGCGTTCGGCACCGTCGTGCTGCACGTGACGCCGGAGGCCGCGCGCGGCGGTCCGCTCTCGCTGGTTCGCGACGGCGACATGATCAGGCTCGACACGCCGGCGCGCTCGCTGGAGCTCTGCGTGGCGCCGGAGGAGCTTGTGCGCCGCAGCGAGACCGTCAAGCACGCACCGGCGCCGTCCGCGCCGTCAGGCTACCGGCGTCTCTACGTCGCCCACGTCACGCAGGCCGACCGAGGCTGCGACTTCGACTTCATGCTGCCCGAGACCTTCGGCGCACGCGCGCCGCTGTGATTCCGGCGCCGCGATCGGCTTTCTTCCGCTCCCGGACGCTTCGATTCCGGCCATTCCGCTTCGAATTCCCCTATCATCCTGAGGCCCCGCAAGATCAACGTCGAACAAGGCCGGGGCCGCTTCGAGCCGGCGCCAAAGGCGGTACGCCGAAGTCAACAGGGAGGGTGACCATGCTCCAACGCATCAGCACCAGGGTATTGCGTGCGCTCGTCGTCTGCGTCGCCGCCGCATCGGCAACCACCGCGCTCGCGCAGACGCGCCAGTTCAGCTTTGCGTACGACCAGCCAAACACCACCGCCTACGGCATCGCCGCCAACATCTTCGACGCCAAGCTCAAGGAGCTCTCCGGCGGCAAGATGAGCATCAACCAGTTTCCGGGCGCGCAACTCGGCCAGGAGCCGCAGATGCTGCAAAAGATGCGCGCGGGCGACATCGACTTCGTGATCACGTCGACGGCGAACGCATCGACGGTCGCGCCGCAGGCCGGAGTGTTCTCGCTGCACTTCATCTTTCGCGACCAGGCGCACCTCGCGAAGGCGCTCGCCGACCCGGCGATCGCGGCGGAGTTCCGCGCAATGGTCAAGGACTCGGTTCAGGGCGCGCAGGTCCTCGGGCTCCTCACGATGGGCATGCGCAACATGTACAGCAAGAAGGAAGTCAAGTCGATCGAGGACGTCAAGGGCCAGAAAGTGCGCGTGCAGGCGACCAAGACCGAGGACACGCTGTTCCCGGCGTATGGCGCGCAGACGGTTCACATGCCGTTCGGCGACGTCTACACGTCGCTGCAGACGGGCGTCGTCAACGTCGCGGAGAACGGCGTCAACGTCTACCTCGCCAACAAGCACTACGAAGTCGCGCCGATCCTGTCGATGACCGAGCACGAGGCGAACAACAACTGCCTGTGGGTCAGCGACAAGACCTGGAACAGCCTCACGCCCGAAGAGCAGAAATGGGTGCAGGCCGCCGCCGACGAGGTTGCCAGGACCGAGCCGATGCTGGCGCTGAAGCTCGAGAAGGACTCCGCCGAGAAGCTGAAGGCGTTGGGCGTCAAGGTGGTCGACGGCGTGGACAAGACGGGCTTCATGAAGGCGGCGGCGCCTGTCCAGGACCAGCTCGCCACCGAGCTCGGCCCGCACGCGGTGAAGCTTCTCAAGCTCGTCCGCGACGTCAAGTAGCGCTGCCGCGGGGCCGGGCGGTCCGCGCAACGCGACCGCCGGCGCCGCGCGCGTCCGTGCCCGTCTCAACGCGAGGAAGCACGCAATGGCCGATTTCAGGGCGCTGGTCCTGCAGCGTCATCGCCAGCTCAAATGGAAAGCGCTCGACAAGGTCGAGGCCGTCCTGATGGTGCTGTGCGGAGTCTGCATCGCGATGTTCACGCTGTCGGCGCTGCTCGACGTCGTGACCCGCACGCTCGGCGTGCCCTGGCTGTGGCTGCAGCAAGTCACCACAGCGTTTTTCGCGTGGGGAGTATTCGTCGGCATGGCGGCGGCGACGCGCCGCAACGATCACTTCTACCTGACCGAAATCACGAAGCGAATGACGGGCGCGCCCCGGAGCGCGATCGAGATCGTGAACCGCCTGATCGTGTTGGTCGTGGCGGTGGCGCTGGTGTGGTTCGGCTGGAAGAACGCCCTCCTGGACCTCGGCAGCTTCCGCATGCCGTCGCTGATTCCGTTGACCGTCTACACGGCGATCGTCCCGGCCGCCGGCGTGCTGGTCGCGCTGTTCACGATCGAGCAGCTCGTCAACGGCTGGAAGAACGGCTTCGAAGGTCCCGAGGACCGCGACGAGATCCGGGAGACGCTGCTGTGAGCGCGCCCGCCGTGCTGCTGCTGATGACCCTGTTGTTTCTCGTGTTCGGATACATGGGGGTACCGGTCACGTTCGCGCTGATCGGCGGCGTGCTGGTCGCCACGCTCTTCACGCCGATCAGCATGCAGTCGATGGTCGGGCAGCTGTTCCACGGCATCGATTCCGAGACGCTGCTGGCAGTGCCGTTCTTCCTGCTGGTGGGCGAGCTGATGGCGTCGTCCGACGTGGCGACGCGCATGATCCGGCTGTCCCAGACGCTCGTTGGCCACCTGCGTGGCGGCCTCGCGCAGGTGGTGACGCTGTTCAGCATGTTCTTCGCGGGAATTTCGGGCTCGTCGGTCGCCGACGTCGCCGTGCTGAGCCGGACGATCGCGCACGACATGGCGAAGGAGGGCTACGATCGAGCGTTCACCGCCGCGCTGATCGCCTCGGCATCGACGATGGCCAACCTCATTCCGCCAAGCATCATGGCGGTGGTCTATGGCGCGACGGGCGACGTCTCGATCGGCGGACTGTTCCTCGCCGGCGTCGTACCGGGCGTGCTGATCGGCATCGGCCTGATGGTGTACAGCTATTTCTTCGGTCCGACCGGTGTCATGAAGAAGCGCGCGCCCTTCACCGAGGTCGTCGTCGCGGCACGCGGCTCCGCGCTTCCGCTCGTCATCCCGGTCATCATCATGGGCGGCATCCTGAGCGGCTGGTTCACGCCGACCGAGGCGGGAATGATCGCCGCCGTCTACATCCTCATCGTCCTGATTCCCGCGCTCAACCGAGGGCACGTCAAGGAGCTGCCGCGTGACTTCATGTACGCCGGGCTCCTCTATTCGCTGCCACTCGGCGCCGTGGCCGGAGCGTCGGCGTTCGGATGGATGGTCGCATTCCTGCGAGGCCCCGATATCGTTGCCGGCTACATCACGGCGTTCGCGGGCAACGACGGCACGATCATCATGCTGCTGCTGGTCGCGATGTTCGTGATCGTCGGCGATTTTATCGACGCCGTGCCGGCAATCATCATCTTCATGCCGATCATCCGCAAGCTGGCCGAGGTCGGCAACATCAATTCGCTCCACATGGGCGTGGTGATCATCACGACGCTCGTCTTTGGCCTCATCACTCCGCCCTATGGGCTGTCGCTGCTCGTCGCCTCGAAGTATGTCGGTGTCGGCTTCGGCAAGGCCGTGGTGCGGTCGCTGCCGCTCTACATCGTGTTCCTGCTGACGATCATGTTCACCGTCGCGTTTCCGAAGGTCGTGCTCTGGCTGCCCAAGCAGCTGCTGCCTGAGTCCGTCGGTTGCTTCAAGGCACCCAGCAGCACCGGTTACATCTGCCCGCCCTGAGCGGCGGCAGGCAGGCGGCGCTCAGCCGAACCCGAACAGCCGCGCCGGCGTGTCCCACAGCACGCGCCGGCGGTCGTTCTCGTCGGGGAGCCAGCGGTCGAGCAGCGCGCGCACGGGACCGTAGTCGATGCGCGCCGCAATGCGCATGAACGGCCAGTCGGACGCCCAGACGCAACGGTCGACGGTGAACGCGTCGATCAGCGCCGCGACGAACGGCTCCGCGGCGAAGTAGATCGGTGGCGCGGCAGCGAAACGAAACGGACCGGACAGCTTGACGGCATGGCCGTCGCGCCCGAATTCGAGCAGCGCGCGGAAGCCGGGGGCATCGAGGCCACGATCGGCCGCGGGCCGGCCGCAGTGATCGAAGACCAGCGGCAGGCGCGCGGCGCGGAGTTGCGGCCCGGCCTCCGCCAGCTGGTCGCCCTCGCATTGCACCTGCAGGAGCCAGCCGAGCTCGCGCGCCTGCGCGAACAGCCGGGCGAGCGCCGGATGCCGCAGGACGGCGAGGCCGTCGGCCACGAGGTCGAGGCGCAGCCCGACCACGCCGCCGTCCGCCAGCGGTCGCAGCGCACGCGCGTCGGCGTCGGGTGGCACGCGCGCGATGCCGCGAAAGCGCGTGGGAAACGCGCGGATTGCGGCCAGCATGCAGCCGTTGTCGTAGCCATAGCCACCTGTGGGGTTGACGAGCAGCGCATGCGAGATCCCGTGCGCATCGTGCACGGCTGCAAGATGCAGCGCGGTGCCGACCTCGTGCGGCGGCGGCTGGTACGCGGGCGGCGCCGCGAACGGGAACCGCGCAGGATCGAACACATGGCAGTGCGCATCGACGGCGTTGCTCGACTTATTGCTCAACTCATTGCTCAACACTGCACCTCGTGGTTGAATGATTGATGCCAACGAAGGAACCCGGCCCGACACTCGCGTTGACGGCGCTGACGCCGACGCTCGGTGCGCGCGTCGACGGGATTGCGCTCGCCGACGACATGAGTGATGCCACGTTCGCGGCGATCTATCGCGCATACCTGCGCTTCCAGGTTCTGGTGTTTCCGCCGCAGGATGTACCACCGGCGCGGCAGGTCGCGTTCGCGCGGCGCTTCGGCGAGGTCCAGATCCACGTGATGAACCAGTATCACGCCGACGGCCATCCGGAGCTCTACCGGCTGTCCAACCTCGATGCGGAAGGCAAGCCGAATGGCCGCCATCCGGACAAGGGGACGATGGCGTGGCATACGGACGGCTCGTGGCGGCGCGTCACCGGCCACGCGACGATCATCTATGGGGAGGTCGTGCCGGCCACCGGGGGCGAAACTCACTTCGCCGACATGTACGGCGCCTATGAGCGTCTCGACGCTGGCTGGAAGGCGCGCGTCTCCTCGCTGCGTGCCGTGCACAACCTCGACTTTTCGCGGACGCGCCGCCATGGCGAGGAGCCGATGACCGACGCCCAGCGCCTCGCGACGCCGCCGGTCGACCATCCGGTCGTGCGCACGCATCCCGAGACGGGACGGAGGTGCCTGTACCTCGGCGACCACGCCGAATCGATCGTCGGAATGCCGTACGACGAAGGTCGCGCGCTGATCGAGGAATTGAATGCGCTGGCGATTCACCCGGACCTCACCTACGAGCACCGCTGGACGCCGGGCGAGCTCATCGTCTGGGACAACCGCTGCCTGATGCACCGCGCCACTGCCTACGACCCCGCTGTGCACGGAAGGGTGGTGCGCCGCTGTACCGTGCTGGGCGAAGTGCCCGCCTAGCACCGTCGTCAGCGCGGATCTTCGGTCGCGGTGAGGTCCCCGGGTACTGCAGCGAGGTGCGGTTCGACCGCAGGGGGCGTCGACGCCGGCATTTCCGGAGCGATCCCGAGGGGCAGCGGCGACGCCAGCGCCTCGGGGATGAGGGTCGGCACCAGCGATGGCAGCACGCCCACCAGTCGCCGGGCGCCGTCGAAGTGCTTCTGCCAGTAATTCGCCGAGATCGTCGTGACCTCGACTTCGCGGCCGCGCGACGGCGCATGGATGAACCGGTTGTCGCCGAGGTACAGGCCGACGTGCGAAAAGGCGAAATGCCGCGTGTTGAAGAACACGAGGTCGCCGGCGCGAAGGTCGGACAGCGACACGCTCTCGCCGATCCGGGAAAGCTCCTTCGCCGTGCGCGGCAGCGTGACGCCCGTAACTTCCTGGAAGACGTAGCGGACGAGGCCGCTGCAGTCGAGGCCGCGCGCCGGCGTGTCGCCGCCCCATTTGTAATTGACGCCGATCAGTCCCAGGGCGAAGCCGGCCACGTCCTGGGCGTCGGACCAGGCCTTGGCCACCGCTTCCTGGGCCGTATCGCGGGCCGCCTGGGCGAACGAGCGCTTCGAGGGTTCGGCCCCGGCGGCGCCGCCCGAGGCGGAAATGGCGGTGGCGACGCAGAGCACAACGATGCCCCGCCGCCAACGTCCGGCGTCGATCTCCCTTCGCATGCACCGGATTGTGGCGTAAAACGGGCCGGCGCGCCACGCCCGGGTCGGGCAAGGGGTCAACGGCGCCCGGCGGGAGGCCTCGCGGCGGCCCGCCGCCGCCGGGCGTCCTTGGGGTCGGCCAGCAGCGGCCGGGTCAATTCGACGCGGTCGCCGCGGGCCAGCGGCGTGGCCGGTTCCGCCCGCTGGCCGAATATCGCATAGCCGAGCCGGTCGGGGTCGAGCCCATGGCGGGCGACGAGACCCGAGGCGGCGACGGCGTCGGCGACGCAGGCGCCCGGATCGAGGTCGACTTCGACGATCGCTTCGACGCCGGGCGCGGCGTAGGCCACGACGACGCGGAGGCCGTCGTGACCGGGGGTGCTCACGTGCGCCGCCCGTGCACGGCCTCGGCGCGCCGGACGAACGCGTCGACGAACGTGTCGGCGATGTGGCTGAAGACCGGTCCGATCGCGGCGTCCAGGAGGCCGGTCGCGAACTCGTACGAGAGGTCGAACTCCACCTTGCACGCGTCCTTGCGCAGGCTCTTGAACCGCCACTCGCCGTGCAGCTTGCGAAACGGACCGTCCTTCAGCGTGATCACGATGGACGATGGCGGAGAGTTGACGTTCTCGGTCGTGAAGTGCGCGCGCACGCCATGGAAGTCGATGTCGATGCGCGCCACCTTGCCGTCCGGCCGCGCCTCGAGCACGCGCGCAGCCCCGCACCACGGCAGGAAAGCGGGGTAATCCTCGACCCGGTCGACGAGGTCGAACATCTCGCTCGCCGCGTACGGCACGAGCACGGTCTTGGTGACGCGCCGCATGGGATGGTTAGAATAAGCCATCAGGCGGCAGCGCAGCGCAAAGGCAACCATTGAGCATCGTCGAGAACCGCAAGGCCACGCACGACTATTTCATCGAGGAGCGCTTCGAGGCCGGCCTGTCGCTCGAAGGCTGGGAGGTGAAGGCCGTGCGGGCCGGCCGGGCGAACCTGAAGGAAGCGTACGTCGTGATCCGGAAAGGCGAGATCGTGCTGATCGGCGCGCACGTGAGCCCGCTGACCACGGCGTCGACGCACGTCCAGGCCGACGCCACCCGAACGCGCAAGCTGCTGCTCCATCGCGACGAGATCAACCGCCTGGTCGGCAAGGTGGAGCGCGCCGGCTATACGATCACGCCGCTCGACCTCCACTACCGCAACGGCCGCATCAAGCTGACGATCGGCCTCGCCAAGGGCAAGAAGCAGCACGACAAGCGCGACGCCATCAAGGATCGCGAGTGGACCCGCGAGCAGGGCCGGCTGTTGCGCAACCGCACCGGCGCCACGCGGCACTGAGGCCGGGCGCTCCCGCCCATGCGCGACACGCTCTTGCGCAACGCGGCGAACCACGTGCCGCTGTCCCCGGTCGATTTTCTGGCGCGGAGCGCGCTCGTGTGGCCGCGGCGCGTCGCCGTCCGCCACGGCGCGCTCGCGTACACGTACGCGGATCTCGAGGCGCGCTGCCGGCGGCTCGCGTCCGCGCTCGCGCGCCGCGGCGTCGGTCACGGCGACACGGTCGCGGTGATGGCGCCGAACGTGCCCGCGCTCCTCGAAGCGCACTTCGCCGTCCCCGCGCTGGGTGCCGTGCTGAACGCGTTGAACGTCCGGCAGGACCCGCGGACGCTCGCCTTCTGCCTCGCGCACGGCGACGCGAAAGTCCTCATCACCGACGCCGAGTTCGCGCCGGCGATCAAGGCGGCGCTGGCGCTCGGGCCGCGCGACCTCCTCGTCGTCGACATCGATGATCCGCAGGGACCCGCCGGCGAGCGTCTCGGCGCGCTGACCTACGAAGCGCTGCTCGCCGAGGGCGATCCCGGCTTCGCGTGGCCCGGCGCCCGCGACGAATGGGATGCGCTGTCGCTCCTCTACACGTCCGGCACGACCGGCGATCCGAAGGGCGTCGTCTATCACCATCGCGGCGCGTACCTGAACGCGCTCGGCAACGCGCTGGCGTTCCGGCTCGACGCCGAGAGCGTCTACCTGTGGACGCTGCCGATGTTCCATTGCAACGGCTGGACGTATCCGTGGGCGGTGACGGCGGCCGGCGGCACGCACGTGTGCCTGCGCCGCGTCGAGGCCGCGCGCGTGTTCGCGGCGATCCGCGATTTCGGGGTCACGCACCTGTGCGGCGCGCCGGTGGTGCTGAACCTGCTGATCCACGCGCCGGACGACGTGAAGGTGCGGCCGCGCGATGTCGTCAACGTCGCCACCGGCGGCGCCGCGCCGCCGTCCGCGGTGATCGAGGCGATGGAGGCGATGGGCTTTCGCGTCACCCACCTGTACGGCCTCACCGAATCGTACGGACCGGCGACGCTCTGCGCATGGCAGCCGGAATGGCGCGACCTGCCGCTGACCGAGCGGGCGCTGCGGATGGCACGCCAGGGCGTCGCCATGCCCACGCTCGCCGGCGTGCAGGTGGGGGATTCCGCCACGGGTGCCGCGGTGCCGCGCGACGGCGAGACGATCGGCGAAGTGATGCTCCGCGGCAACACGATCATGAAGGGGTACCTCGACAACCCCGCGGCGACCGACGCGGCGTTCGCCGGCGGCTGGTTCCGCTCGGGCGATCTCGGCGTCTGGCACGCCGACGGCTACGTCGAGATCAAGGACCGCAGCAAGGACATCATCATCTCCGGCGGCGAGAACATCTCCTCGCTGGAAGTGGAGGAATGCCTGTACCGGCATCCGCAGGTGATGGAGGCGGCCGTCGTCGCGCGGCCCGACGCGCGCTGGGGCGAGACGCCGTGCGCATTCGTCACGCTGCGGCCGGACGCCCGCGACGTCGATTCGGCGTCGATCGTCGCCTGGTGCCGCGAGCACCTCGCGCGGTTCAAGGTGCCGCGCACCGTCGTGTTCGGACCGTTGCCCAAGACGGCGACGGGGAAGATCCAGAAATTCGTGCTGCGCGAACAGGCCCGCGCGCTGCCGGAGGCGCCGTGACGCTGTTCGCGGCGGACGCGCTCGCCGGCAAGGTTGCGTTCATCACGGGCGGGTCCAGCGGGCTCGGCCGGCACTTCGCCGCGCTGATGGCGGGCCATGGCGCCCGCGTGATCGTCGCCGCGCGCCGCAAGGCCGAGCTCGACGCGCTCGTCGCCACGCTCGGGCACGGCGCCACCGCCGTCGCGCTCGACATCCGCGACGCCGCCGCGGTCGAGGCGACGATGGCGGCGCAGGGGCCGCTCGACATCGTCGTCAACAACGCGGGCGTGGCGTCGACGCGGCCGGCGCTGGAGGTCGACGACGATGCCTGGCAGCGTGTGCTCGACACCAATCTCTCCGGGGCCTTTCGCGTCGCGCGCGGCGCCGCGCGGGCGCTCGCCGCGGCGAAGCAGGGCGGCGCGATCGTCAACATCGCGTCGGTCCTGGGGCTCCGCGTCACCAAGCAAGTGCCTGCGTACGTCGCCGCCAAGGCTGGCCTCATCAAGCTCACCGAGGCGCTGGCGCTCGAGTTCGCGCCGCTGTCGATCCGCGTGAACGCGCTCGCGCCGGGCTACGTCGAGACCGACCTCAACCGCGATTTCCTGCGCTCGCCGGCGGGCGAGACGATGGTCCGGCGCGTGCCGATGCGGCGCTTCGGCCGGCCGGACGACCTCGACGGCGCGCTGCTGCTGCTCGCCTCCGACGCCGGCCGCTACATCACCGGCGCCACGCTGGTCGTCGACGGCGGGCACACGCTCGCCTGGCTCTAGAAGGAGTGACGATGGACTTTGCCCTGCCCGCGGACGTCGAGGCGCTGCGCGCGCGAACCGCCGCGTTCGTCCGCGATCGCATCCTGCCGCTGGAGACGCAGCCCGGGAGCTACGACGCGCACGAGAACCTCGCGCAGCCGGTGCTGGAGCGCGTGCGCGCGGAAGTGAAGGCAGCGGGATTGTGGGCGCCGCAGGTGCCGCGCGAGCTCGGCGGGCTCGGACTGTCGGTCGTCGGCCGGGCCGCCTGCTACGAGGAGATGAACGCGTCGATCTTCGGCCCGGTGTGCTTCAACTGCGCGGCGCCGGACGACGGCAACATGACGGTGCTCGCCAAGGTGGCGACCCCGGCGCAGCGCGCGCGCTGGCTTGCGCCGATCGTCGACGGCCGCGTGCGATCCGCGTTCGCAATGACCGAGCCGCATCCGGGCGGCGGCTCCGATCCCTCGATGATCCGCACGACGGCCACCCGCGACGGCGACGTGTGGCGCATCCACGGCGCCAAGTGGTTCATCACCGGCGCCGAGGTCGCGCAGCATTTCATCCTGGTCGCGAAGACCGGCGACGACCCGCGCAAGGGCCTCACCGCGTTCCTGTTCGACCGCGACCAGCCGGGGTGGCGCATCGTGCGGCGCATCCCGATCATGGGGCCGGAGGAGCACGGCGGCCACTGCGAGCTCGAGTTCGACGGCCTCGCGATCCCGGACGACGCGCGGCTGATGGGCGTCGGCGATGGGCTCAAGGTCACGCAGATCCGGCTCGGCACCGCGCGCCTCACCCACTGCATGCGCTGGCTGGGCCTCGCGAAGCGCGCGCTCGCGATCGCGCTCGACTACGTGGCGGTGCGCGAGAACCATGGCCACAGGCTGGCCGAGCTCGATAGCGTGCGCGGCCTCCTCGGCGACGCGGCAATGCAGATCGAGATCGGGCGGCTGCTGACGATGCGCGCCGCCGTGAAGCTCGACGCCGGCGATTTTGCGCGGAAGGAGATCTCGATGGCGAAGATCGTCGTCGCCGACGCGTTGCACCAGGCCGCCGACACCGGCATCCAGCTCTGCGGCGCGCGCGGCTACTCGAAGGACACGGCGCTCGAATGGATCTACCGCTATGCGCGGCAGGCGCGCCTCGTCGACGGGGCGTCCGAGGTGCATCGCGGCGTGCTCGCCGGCTACCTGCTGGACGAGCGCGACGCGTTCTGGCGCTGGGACGCCTGACCGTCAGCCGCGGTCGGCGACCAGCGCGCGCGCCGCGGCGATGCCGCTGCGCACCGCGGCTTCCAGCGTCGCCGGATACTCCGCGTCGACGTAGTCGCCGGCGAGATAGAGGCCCGGCGCGAGGCGCGGGCCGGCGGGCCGAACGCGGCCCGGCGTGCAGGCGTACGTCGCCCGCTGCTCGGCGATCACCTGCGACCACGCGCACGGCGCCAGTCCCGGCGCGAGGCGGCGCAGCTGCGCGTCCGCGGCGGCGGCGAGCGCCGCGTGCGTCATCCGCTCGTGCGCGCCGCTGGCGCTGACGACGACCGCCAGCAGCGACGCGAGCGGCGGCGCCGCAGGCGCGGCGCCCGCGTCCGCGCGGGCGAGAATGTCGGGCCGGTCCACCACCCACTGTCCGGGCGCGTCGTCGAGGCGCGCGATGGGAGCCGGCAGCGCCACGCGCTGCGGATAGCCGAGCCAGATCGTCACGATCGGCTCGTAGGCGAGCGCGCCGATGAGGTCGACGGCGGCGGCGAGCGGCGGGTGCGCCGCGAGCGCTTCGCTCGCGAACGCGCGGTCGAGCTGATGCGGCCCCACGGCGACGATCGCCGCGCCCGCCGTCACGGCCTGGCCGCCGACGGCGAGCGTGACGCTGTCCCGGGCGGCCGCGACGACGCGCGCCGCGGCGTTCGTCCGCACGTCGCCGCCGGCGCTCGCGACGCGCGCCGCCGCGCGATCCGGGAGGAACGCGGTGAGGTCGGTCGCGGGCAGCACGAAGTCGCTGGCGTCGCCGGCGCCGGCGAACGCGGCGCGCAGCACGTTGGCGAACACCTGCGCCGACGCGCGCTCGACCGGCGTGTTCAGCGCGGCGAGGCACAGCGGCGACCAGAGCGCCTGCGCGACGCGCGGCGGCAACGGCGCCAGCATCTTCGCGACCCTCTCGGCCGGGGGCCGCACGAAGCCGCCGCGTTCCAGCGCGCGCATCCAGCGCACGTTCGCGATCCGCTCGCGCCACGTGAGGCCGCGCGCGGCGATAAGGCCGAGCGCCAGCCCGAGGCGGCCCGGCGCACGCCGTGCGATCAGGGTCACGTCACCTTGCGCGCGCGCGCCGAACGGCACGATCGCCAGCGGCCGGCGCACCGCCGGGACGGGCGTCGCGCCCGCGGCGAGACGCGCGGTCATCGCGAGCGTCTCCGCGTACGCGCCGAGCAGCAGATGCTGGCCGTTGTCGAGCGGCAGCCCGTCGCGCACGACGCGTCGCGCGCGGCCGCCCAGCACCGGCGCGGTCTCGAACAGCGCGACGCGAATGCCGGCTTCCGCCAGAGTGACGGCCGCCGCGCAGCCCGCGTAGCCGCCGCCGATGACGGCGACCGCGTCGCTCACCGCACGGTCCTCATGTCGCGCGCGCCGTCTTCCACGCGATCCACAGCTTGCGCAGCGGCGTGAGCGCGATGCGCCGGTCGAGCACCTGGTAGCCGTCGCGCGCGATCTCGGCCAGGAGCGTCCGGTAGATCGCCGCCATGATGAGCCCGGGACGCTGCGCGCGCCGGTCGGCGGAGGCGAGCTGCGCGAAGGCGCGGTCGTACCACGCATTCGCGCGCTCCGTCTGGAAGGCCATCAGCGCGCGAAAGGGCGCCGTGACCACGCCGGCGGTCAGCGCCGACGGCGCGACGCCGAACCGCGCGAGGTCTTCCTGCGGCAGGTAGATGCGCCCGCGCCGCGCGTCCTCGCCGACGTCGCGGACGATGTTCGTGAGCTGGAACGCGATGCCGAGATCGCGCGCGTAGCCGAGCGTGGCCGCGTGCTCGTGCCCGAAGATCTGCGCGGAGAGCAGGCCCACGACGCCGGCGACGCGGTGGCAGTACGTCTCCAGCGCGGCGAAATCGAGGTAGCGCGTGTGCTCGAGGTCCATCGCCATCCCGTCGATCACCGTTTGCAGATGGGCCTGCGGCAGCGCGAACTCCCGCACGACCGGCGCCAGCGCGCGGGCCACCGGGTGCTGCGGCGTGCCGTCGTAGGCGGCGGCCACCTCCTGCCGCCACCAGGCAAGCTTGAGCCGCGCGATCGCGGGATCGGCGACTTCGTCGACGACGTCGTCGACCTCGCGGCAGAACGCGTAGAGCGCGGTGATGGCGCGCCGGCGCGGCGGCGGCAGGAACAGGAAGCTGTAGTAGAAGCTCGACCCGCTCTGCGCCGTCTTCTGCTGCGCGTACTCGTCCGGCGTCATGCAGGCCGCGCCGCGGCCGCGCGCGGCGGCACCAGCGCGCGAAAGCCCACGGCGACCCAGTCCCGCGGTCCGAGCAGCGGCCGCTGCCGGAACACGTCACCGCCGACGGCGTCGATGCGCGCCAGGATGCGCCGGCCGCCGGCGATCACCGCCGAGAGCTCGAGCGCCAGCCGCAACGGCAGCGCGCGCACGAGCGGCCGGCCGGCGTCGAGCAGCGCCCGCGCGCGCGCCGTCTCGAACGCGAGCAGTGCCCGCCACCGCGCGTCGGCGATGCCGCCGGCGAGCTGCGCCTCCGTCACGCCGAAGCGCGCGAGGTCCTCCTGCGGCACGTAGACGCGGCCGCGCTGCCAGTCGCTCGCGATGTCCTGCCAGAAATTGGTGAGCTGGAGGCCCGTGCAGACCGCGTCGCTCGCGGCCACGTTCGCCGGCGATTCGCAGCGGTAGAGCGCGAGCAGCAGCCGGCCGACCGGGTCGGCGGAGCGGCGGCAGTAGTCGAGGAGGTCGCCGTAGCGCGCGTACCGCGGGGTGGTGACGTCCTGGCTGAACGCGGACAACAGGTCGCGCAGCGGCGGTATGGGCAGCCGGTGACGGCGCACCGCGGCGGCGAGCTCCGGAAACGGCGGCGCCGCGGGCGTCTCCCCGCGCTCGATCGCGTCGAGCGCCGTGCCGTAGCCGGCCAGCGCGGCGAGCCGCGCGTCGGGCGGCGCGTCGCCCTCGTCGGCGAGATCATCCGCCGCGCGCGCGAAGCGGTAGATCGCGACGACGGCCGGACGCAGGTGCGCGGGGACGAGGCGTGACGCGACGGGAAAGTTTTCGTAGTGATCGACCGCCACGCGCATTGCCCGGCTTATTGACGACGTGGGCCATTATAAGGAGACCCTCGCCGCACGCTGCCGGCGGCGTGCGCGTGCGCGGCGGGCGCGCGCAGGGATCGGCTATAATCGGCGACCACGCGGAGGCTCGCGCCGCCGCTTGCGAAAGTGGCGGAATTGGTAGACGCACCAGCCTTAGGAGCTGGCGGGGCACCCCGTGGGGGTTCGAGTCCCCCCTTTCGCACCATGAGCAGCGGCCGGCCGCGCTTCGCCGACCCTGCGGTTGCCGCAATCCAGCCAGGAATTCCGAAGCATGCAAACCACATTGGAGAATCTCGGCCAACTCGAGCGGCGCCTGAACGTCGCCGTCCCGCTGGCGCACATCGAGGGCGAGGTGCAGAAACGCCTCGCGCGCCTCGCGAAGACGGTGCGCATCTCGGGCTTCCGGCCGGGCAAGGTGCCGATCAAGATGGTCGCGCAGCAATACGGCCCGCAGGTGCGCTCGGACGTCATCACGGATGCCGTCAACGAGGGCTTCAACGACGCCGTGAAGGAGCAGAACCTGCGCGTCGCCGGCTATCCGCGCATCGAGCGGCGCCAGGACGTCGCCGCGGCGGACGCCCTCGAGTTCTCGGCGTTCTTCGAGGTCTATCCCGAGGTGACGATCGGCAACGTCGCGACGATCGAGATCGAGCGGCCGCAGGTCGAGGTGACCGCCGCCGACGTCGACCGCACACTCGAGGTGCTGCGCAAGCAGCGCACGACGTACGCCACGGTCGCGCGGGCCGCGCAACCCGGCGACCGCGTGACCGTCGACTTCACCGGCGTGATCGACGGCGTCGCCTTCCCCGGCGGGCAGGCGCAGGACTTCGGCATCGTGCTGGGCGAGGGCCGGATGCTGCCCGGGTTCGAGACCACGGTCACCGGCATGCAGGCCGGCGAATCGCGCACGTTCGACCTCACGTTCCCCGCCGACTACCACGGCAAGGAAGTGGCTGGGAAGGTCGCGACGTTCGACCTCACGGTGAAGGACGTCGCCGAGCCGCACGTGCCGGCGCTCGACGAAGCCTTCGCGAAGGCGTTCGGCATCAGGAGCGGCACGGTGCCCGACCTTCGCGCCGAGGTCGAGTCCAATCTGAGGCTCGAGCTCAAGCGCAAGGTCGAGTCGACGCTGAAGGACCAGGCGCTCCGCGGCCTGCGCGAGAAGACGCAGGTGGCGCTGCCGCGCGCGCTGATCGACATCGAGGCGCAGGGGCTGATGGAGCGGATGGAAGGTCGGCTGCGCGAGCAGGGGATGGCCGGCGCCGAAGTGAAGCTCGAGCCGGACATGTTCCGTCCGCAGGCCGAGCAGCGCGTCGCGCTCGGCCTCATCGTGGGCGAGCTCGTCCGCAAGGAGAACCTGCAGGCGAAGCCCGAGCAGGTGCGCGCGCGCGTCGAGGAAATCGCGCAGACGTACGAGCAGCCCGAGGCCGTCGTGCGGTGGCATTACGAGAAGCGCGAGCGGCTCGCCGAGTTCGAGGCGCTCGCGGTGGAGCAGAATGTCGTCGACTGGGTGCTGGCACGGGCGAAGGTGACGAACGTCCCGACGACGTTCGACGCGCTGATGACCCCGCCGGCGGAGCCCGCCGCGGGCTGACGCGAGCGGCGGCAGGGCGCGCGGCGCCGGCGGGCCTTGACGTCCGCCCGCCGCGGTCCCATGTTCGATCCATCCGCGCTGTGCGGCCGATGTATTCCACATATCCCATGAAAGCCTACGCCATGAACGATTCCACGGCCCTCGGGCTGGTTCCGATGGTCATCGAGCAAAGCGGCCGCGGCGAGCGGGCGTACGACATCTACTCGCGGCTGCTGAAGGAGCGGGTGGTCTTCCTGGTGGGCCCGGTCAACGACAACACGGCGAACCTCATCGTGGCGCAGATGCTGTTCCTCGAGTCGGAGAACCCGGACAAGGACATCCACTTCTACATCAACTCGCCGGGCGGGTCGGTGTCCGCCGGCATGGCGATCTTCGACACGATGCAGTTCATCAAGCCGGACGTCTCCACGCTGTGCGTCGGCATGGCGGCGTCGATGGGCGCGTTCCTGCTGGCCGCGGGCGCCAAGGGCAAGCGGTTCGCGCTGCCCAACTCGACCGTCATGATCCACCAGCCGTCGGGGGGCTTCCAGGGCCAGGTCTCGGACATCGAGCGCCATGCCCAGTTCGTGATCGACCTCAAGAAGCGCTTCATCACGCTGATGGCCCAGTTCACGGGCCGGCCGGCCGAGCAGGTCGAGCGGGACCACGATCGCGACAACTTCCTGTGGGCCGAGGCGGCCAAGGAATACGGCATCGTCGACCAGGTCTTGCAAAAGCGGGCGCCGGGCGCGTAAAGTGGGGTTGGAGGTATGCCGTCCACGCGATTGTTTCGGCATACTTAGTTGTCACTTGGCAGGAATCGACCTAGGCTGACGCGGCGCGACTGAATGGCAGACAAATCGACCGGCGACAAACTCCTCTATTGCTCGTTCTGCGGCAAGAGCCAGCACGAGGTGCGCAAGCTCATCGCGGGGCCGTCGGTGTTCATCTGCGACGAGTGCATCGAGCTCTGCAACGACATCATCCGTGAGGAAGGCGGCAGCGGCGAGGCCGCGCGCGCCGACCGCAGCAAGCTGCCCACGCCGCACGAGATCCGCAACATCCTCGACCAGTACGTGATTGGCCAGGAGCCGGCCAAGAAGATCCTTTCCGTCGCCGTCTACAACCACTACAAGCGGCTCGAGTCCGGCGCCAAGGAGGACGACGTCGAGCTGTCGAAGTCCAACATCCTGCTGATCGGCCCCACGGGCTCGGGCAAGACGCTGCTGGCGCAGACGCTGGCGCGGCTCCTCGACGTGCCGTTCGTCATCGCCGACGCCACCACGCTGACGGAAGCCGGCTACGTCGGCGAGGATGTCGAGAACATCATCCAGAAGCTGCTGCAGAAGTGCGACTACGACATCGACAAGGCGCAGCGCGGCATCGTCTACATCGACGAGATCGACAAGATCTCCCGCAAGAGCGACAACCCATCGATCACCCGCGACGTGTCGGGCGAGGGCGTGCAGCAGGCGCTGCTGAAGCTGATCGAGGGCACGATCGCCAGCGTGCCGCCGCAGGGCGGGCGCAAGCACCCCAACCAGGAATTCGTGCAGGTCGACACGACCAACATCCTGTTCGTCTGCGGCGGCGCGTTCGACGGGCTGGAAAAGATCATCCGCCAGCGCACCGCCAAGACGGGCATCGGGTTCGGCGCCGAGGTGGCGAGCCCCGACGACCGCAAGAACATCACGCTGCTGCTCCGCGAGGCGGAGCCCGAGGACCTCATCAAGTTCGGCCTGATCCCGGAGTTCGTCGGCCGGCTGCCGGTGGTGGCCACGCTCGACGAGCTGGACGAGATCGCGCTGATCCAGATCCTGGTCGAGCCCAAGAACGCGCTGATCAAGCAGTACCAGAAGATGTTCCGCATGGAAGGCGTCGAGCTCGAGATCCGCGAGGCCGCCCTGCGGGCGATCGCGCGGAAAGCGCTGGCCCGCAAGACGGGCGCGCGGGGCCTTCGCTCGATCATCGAGCAGGTGCTCCTCGACGTCATGTACGACCTGCCGTCGCTGTCGAACCTGTCGCGCGTCATCGTCGACGAATCGACGATCGCCAACGACGGCAAGCCGCTGCTGATGTTCGCCGACACCCCGAAGGTCGCCGCCGCGCACTGACGCTGCGCCGCACGGCCGTCGTTCCGCATGTAACCCCTTGGCGCGACAGGCCTTGTTGCCGCGCCGGCCCCCGCATCGCAGTCCTGCGCTGTGGCTTTGCAGCCACACCGCGACGCCGCCCGGCCGCCGTTTGCGCCCCCGGGCAGGGCGCGCTAACCCCGCGCGTATAATCAGGAATTGGCGAAGCTGGGCCCAGCGCGCTTGTCGCGCGCCGCGCAAGGCCCCATGTTCGTCTCGAATTCCCTACCCGAGAGCCGAATGCCCAACGACCCGATTCCCTCGAACGACATCACCGCGCTGCCCCTGCTGCCGCTGCGCGACGTCGTCGTTTTCCCGCACATGGTGATTCCGCTGTTCGTCGGGCGCCCGAAGTCGATCAAGGCGCTGGACGTGGCGATGGACGCCGGCAAGCACATCCTGCTCGTCGCGCAGAAGCTCGCGGCGAAGGACGACCCCGTCGCCGAGGACCTGTACGACATCGGCAGCGTCGCCACGGTGCTGCAGATGCTGAAGCTGCCGGACGGCACGGTGAAGGTGCTGGTCGAAGGCACGCAGCGCGCGCGCGTGGTGCGGATCGAGGAGCGCGGCGAGTACCTCGCCGCCGACGCCCAGCCCATCCCCGGCGACCCGGGCCAGGCCCATGAGGTCGAGGCGATGCGGCGCGCGCTGCTCGCCCAGTTCGACCAGTACGTGAAGCTCAACAAGAAGATTCCGCCGGAGATCCTCACGTCGATGTCCGGCATCGACGACGGCGGACGGCTCGCCGACGCCATCGCCGCGCACCTGCCGCTGAAGCTCGAGCAGAAGCAGCAGATCCTCGAGATGAGCGAAGTGGGCAAGCGCCTCGAGCACCTGCTCGGCGTGCTGGAGGGCGAGGTCGACATCCTGCAGGTGGAGAAGCGCATCCGCGGCCGCGTCAAGCGCCAGATGGAGAAGAGCCAGCGCGAGTACTACCTGAACGAGCAGGTCAAGGCGATCCAGAAGGAGCTGGGCGAGGGCGACGAGAACGCCGACCTCGACGAGATGGAAAAGAAGATCAAGGCCGCGCGCATGTCCAAGGAAGCCGAGGGCAAGGCGATGGCCGAGATGAAGAAGCTGCGGATGATGTCGCCGATGTCCGCCGAGGCGACCGTCGTGCGCAACTACATCGACACGTTGGTCGGCCTGCCGTGGCGCAAGAAGAGCAAGATCAGCAAGGACCTCGCCAGCGCGGTGAAGGTGCTCGACGCCGACCACTACGGTCTCGAGAAGGTGAAGGAGCGCATCGTCGAGTACCTCGCGGTGCAGCAGCGCGTCGAGCGGCTCAAGGGCCCCATCCTGTGCCTAGTCGGCCCGCCCGGCGTGGGCAAGACGTCGCTCGGCCAGTCGATCGCCAAGGCCACCAACCGCAAGTTCGTGCGGATGAGCCTCGGCGGCGTGCGCGACGAAGCCGAGGTCCGGGGCCACCGCCGCACGTACATCGGCTCGATGCCCGGCAAGATCCTGCAGAACATGACCAAGGTCGGTGTGCGCAATCCGCTGTTCCTGCTCGACGAAGTCGACAAGATGGGCATGGACTTCCGCGGCGACCCGTCGTCGGCGCTGCTGGAGGTGCTCGACCCCGAGCAGAACAACACGTTCGTCGATCACTACGTCGAGGTCGAGTACGACCTGTCGGACGTGATGTTCGTCGCCACGGCGAACACGATGAACATCCCGGCGCCGCTGCTCGACCGGATGGAAGTGATCCGTCTCTCGGGCTACACCGAAGACGAGAAGATCGCGATCGCCAAGCAGTACCTGCTGCCGAAGCAGATGAAGAACAACGGCATCAAGGCCGACGAGATGCACGTGGCCGAGAGCGGCCTGCGCGACATCGTCCGCTACTACACGCGGGAAGCCGGCGTTCGAAGCCTCGAGCGCGACATCAGCAAGATATGCCGCAAGGTGGTGAAGACGCTGCTGCTGAACGAGAGCCAGGGCAAGGCGCGCCGCGGCAAGGGGCCGGTCGAGGTGACCTCGAAGAATCTCGACAAATACCTCGGCGTGCGCCGCTACACGTACGGCATCGCGGAGCGCAAGAACCAGATCGGCCAGGTCACGGGTCTCGCGTGGACCGAAGTCGGTGGCGATCTCCTCACGATCGAAGCCGTGGCGCTGCCCGGCAAGGGCAAGACCACCACGACCGGCAAGCTCGGCGACGTCATGAACGAGTCCATCGCCGCCGCGTTGTCGGTGGTGCGCAGCCGCGCGAAGCAGCTCGGCATCGCGCCGGACTTCTACACGAAGACCGATCTCCACATTCACCTGCCCGAGGGCGCCACGCCCAAGGACGGGCCGTCGGCGGGCGGCGCGATCGTCACGTCGATGGTGTCGATCCTGACCGGCATCCCGGTGCGCTGCGACGTCGCGATGACCGGCGAGATCACGCTGCGCGGCGAGGTGCTGCCGATCGGCGGGCTGAAGGAGAAGCTGCTCGCGGCCGGTCGCGGCGGCATCAAGACCGTGCTGATCCCGGAAGAGAACGTGAAGGACCTCGCCGAGATCGCCGACGAGATCAAGAACCGCCTCGACATCCATCCGGTGCGCTGGATCGAGCAGGTGCTGGAGCAGGCGCTCGAGCGCCAGCCCGTGGCGCTGCCCGACGACAAGGACAAGGCCGAGCCCAGCGTTCCGCCGGCCGTCCCGGACGACCAGCCCGCCGTCATCAAGCATTGATCCTCGCGCGCGACCCGCGCCGGCGCGCGCTGCGCCCGCGCGGTCGCGCGGGACGGTCGCGCACCGCCGTCAGGAGCGTTCGTGAACAAAGCCGAGATGATCGACGCGATCGCGCGTCATGCCGACATTTCCAAGGCCGCCGCCGGCCGCGCGCTGGACGCCACCGTCGGGGCGATCACCGCGTCGCTGAAGAAGGGCGACATCGTCACGCTGGTGGGCTTCGGCTCGTTCTACGTCGGCAAGCGGAGCCCGCGCGCCGGCCGCAACCCGCGCACCGGCGCGGCGATCCGCATCCGCGGTGCCAAAGTGCCGAAGTTCCGCGCTGGAAAAGCCCTGAAGGATGCGATAGAATAGCGGGCTTAGATTTGCTCGACCCGGCACGGCCAGGACACGATCGATCCTGGTGAAGTCATGGTGGCGGGCCAACGGGAAAGCCGGCGGCACGCGACGCAAGGGTGCTTAGCTCAGTTGGTAGAGCGTCGCCCTTACAAGGCGAATGTCGGCGGTTCGAACCCGTCAGCACCCACCAGCACCGGCACGGTGGCCGAACGGCAGATCATGCAACGCGGGAGTGGTAGTTCAGTTGGTTAGAATACCGGCCTGTCACGCCGGGGGTCGCGGGTTCGAGTCCCGTCCACTCCGCCACGAACAAGCAGCACGCAGCGTCTCTCGCGACTCTCCTCGGCGAACCGGCGTTCGCCGAATTTGTTTGAGTCGCCGGGAGCGCCCGCGCACGGAAGGCGTCGCCCAACGGCCATGTACGATCTCCTCTACAAGCACAAGCGCCTCACGCAGCTCCTGCTCGCGCTGATCGCGCTGCCGTTCGCCTTCTTCGGTGTCGACTACTACTTCCGCGGCGACGCGGGTCCGCAGGCGATCGCCACCGTCGGCCGCGACAAGGTCACCCAGAACGAGTTCGACGACGTGCTCCGCGAGCAGCAGGACCGCATGCGCCAGCAGCTCGGCCGCAATTTCGATCCGGCGATGTTCGACAACCCGGAAGTGCGCTACGCGCTCGTCGACCAGCTCGTCAACCAGCGGCTGCTCGAGAACCAGGCGCGCACCGGCCGGTTCCGCGTCACCGACACGCAGCTCGCGCAGTTCATCTCCGCGCTCCCCCCGTTCCAGGAAGACGGCAAGTTCTCCCCCGACCGCTACAAGCTCGTGCTGACCGCGCAGGGCATGTCGCCGCTGCAATTCGAGCAGCGCGTGCGGCAGGAGCTGCTGCTGGCGCCGCTGCAGGAGCCCGTCGTGGCCGCGAACATCGTGGCGCGCGCGTCCAGCGAGCGTTACCTGGCGCTGCTCGAGCAGCAGCGCGAGGTCGCCATCGCCGCGATCGAGCCCGAGCCGTTCGTGAAGAACGTCAAGGTGGACGACGCGCAGGCCAAGGCGTTCTACGACCAGAACCTCGCCGCGTTCCAGATTCCCGAGCAGGCGAAGGTCGAGTACGTGCTGCTGACGCAGGAGGCGCTCGCGGCGCGCACGAAGGTCGATCCGGCCGACGTGAAAAGCGCGTACGACGCGAACGCCAGGCAGTACACGACCAGCGAGGAGCGGTCGGCGGCGCACATCCTGATCGCCGTCAAGCCCGACGCGAGCGACGCCGACAAGGCCGCCGCGAAAACGAAGGCCGAGGCGCTCGCCGCGCAGGCGAAGGCCAATCCCGCCAAGTTCGCCGAGCTCGCGAAGGCGAATTCGCAGGACCCCGGCTCCGCCGCGCAGGGCGGCGATCTCGGCGCGTTCGCGCGCGGCTCGATGGTGAAGCCGTTCGAGGACGCCGTCTTCGCCGCCAAGCCCGGCGACATCGTGGGGCCGGTGCAGACGGACTTCGGTTATCACGTCATCAAGGTCAACGGCGTCACCGCTGCGAAGGTCCAGGCGTTCGACGAGGTCAAGGGCACGATCGAAGCCGACCTGAAGCGCCAGAAGGCCGGCCAGGCGTTCGCCTCCGACGCCGAGAAATTCCAGAACCTCGTCTACGAGCAGGCCGATTCGCTGGCCCCTGTCGCCAAGGCGCTCGATCTCAAGGTCGAGACGACGCCGCTCGTCACGCGCTCGCAGGTGCAGGCGCTCGCGCAGGGCAACCCCAAGTTCACGCAGGCGCTCTTCGCGCCGGAATCGCTGCAGGCCAAGCGCAACACCGAGGCGATCGAGGTCGCGCCCAACGTGCTGATGGCGGGGCGCATCGTCGAATACAAGGCGGCGACGCCGCGGCCGTTCGCCGACGTGCAGGAAGAGATCAAGCGCCAGCTCACGCGGCGCGCGGCTGCCGAGCTCGCCCAAAAGGCCGGCATGGACAAGCTGGCCGCGCTCCAGGCCGGCAAGACCGACGTCGAGGGCCTCACGTTCGGCAAGCCCGAGCTCGTGTCGCGCCAGCAGGCGCAGGCCGGGCTGTCGCCCGATGCGCTGACGAAGGTGTTCCAGGTGAGCCCCACCAAGCTGCCCGCGTACACAGGCGCCACGAACGAGGCGGGCGGCTTCTCGATCTACAAGGTGGTGAAGGTGGTGGACCCGCCGGCGCCCGATCCCGCGAAGCTCGCCGCGGCGGCCGGCCGCGTGGGCGATCAGCTCGGCCGCGAGCTGATGACCGCCTACCTCGCGAGCCTGAAGGCCGGCGCCGAGGTGAAGATCAACCAGGCGCTGGTGGACAAGAAGTCCTAGCGGACGTTACGGCGGGGCGCTAGCCCTGGCACTTGCTGTCCTTGAACCACTTGGCGAGCTTGTCGCGCTCGGCGCGACGCGAGGCCTCGTCCATCGCCACACGCTCGCCGTTGGCGCCCACGCGATAGAGCGTGATGCCCTCTTCGCCCAATTGCCGCAGGTTCGCCTGCACGAGCGCGCAGTTCTCCGCCCGCTCCTTCGCCGTTTGCCGCTCGGTATCGGCGAGCTTCTGCGCGTCGATCTTCTCGAGCTGGCGCTGCTTGAACTCCATCTCCTTGTTGGCGAGATCCTTGACGGCGTTCGGATTGGCGACCGGCGGCGGCCCCTGCAGCGTCTCCACCTTCACGTTGCCGGGGGGCGGCTGGTCGGAATAGACGACGCGCCCGCTGGCGTCCGTCCATTTGTACAGCGCGGCCGTGGCCGGGGCTGCGCAAAGCGCGAGCGCCAGCGCGCAGATCGCCGCCTGTGTAATCGTCCGGGGTTGAACAGCCATCGCGCACTCCTCGCCAGCGTATGACATTGGCAAGCTACGCCCCGGCAGGGTGCGGCGTCAATCGCGATGGCGCGCGGCGGCGAGCCGGCGCCGCGCAGTGTCGTAAACATGCCGAAATGCGCCGCAGGACGCGGCGAAACACACGAAACACGAAGGTGGCGGCCGTGAAATCCGGCTGCGACGGGCCGTCCGTAGACTGGTCTTCGTCGCCGCGTCACGCGGACTTGAAAGGAAACGACATGGGCGCCTTCCTGTCGGCCGTCTACGGCTCGATCGTCTACGTATTCTTCCTTGCGACCTTCCTCTATGCGATCGGGTTCGCCGGCAACATCGTCGTGCCGAAGTCGATCGACACCGGAACGGCGATGCCGCCGCTGCAGGCGGCCGTCGTGGACGTGCTGCTGCTCGCCGTGTTCGCGCTGCAGCACAGCGTGATGGCGCGGCGCGGCTTCAAGGCCTGGTGGACGCGCAGGGTGCCGCCGGCGATCGAGCGCAGCACGTACGTGCTGGCCGCGACGCTCGCGCTGGCGCTCGTGTGCTGGCAATGGCGGCCCATCGCCATGCCGGTCGTCTGGCGGATCGACGACGCCGCCGCCGTGCAGGTGGTGTGGGGCGTCTTCTGGCTCGGCTGGGGCATCCTTCTGTTCAGCACGTTCCTCATCAACCACTTCGAGCTCTTCGGCCTGCGCCAGGCGTTCGCGGGCGCCTCCGATGCGGCGTTGCCGGCGCCGGAGTTCCGCACGCCGATGCTGTATCGCTACGTGCGCCATCCGATCTACCTGGGGTTCCTGATGAGCTTCTGGGCGGCGCCGGTGATGACGGCGGGCCATCTGCTCTTCGCCGCCGGTGCCACCGGTTACATCCTCGTGGGCATCTGGTTCGAGGAGCGCGACCTCGTCCATCAGTTCGGCGACCAGTACCGGCGCTATCGCGCGCAAGTGGGAATGCTGCTGCCGAGCCGCAAGCGCACCACCTGAGATACGCGACATCGATGCTGTTGAATCGGCGGGCGGCGCGAAAATCGTGAAGGGTATAATCGATTTTTGCGCCAGGAGAGTTCGATGCGTGTCGTCCGCAAAGCGCTGACCTTTGACGACGTCCTGCTGGTTCCCGCCTATTCCTCGGTCGTTCCCCGCGACGTCACCCTCAAGACGCGCGTGACCCGCGCGATCTCCCTCAACATCCCCCTGCTCTCGGCGGCGATGGACACCGTCACCGAATCGCGCCTCGCGATCGCCATGGCGCAGGAGGGCGGTCTCGGCATCATCCACAAGAACATGACGCCCGCCAAGCAGGCGGCCGAAGTCGCGAAGGTCAAGCGCTTCGAGAGCGGCGTCGTCAAGGATCCGATCACGATCCCGCCCACGATGTCGGTGCGCCAGGTGCTGGCATTGACGTCGCAGTACCGCATCTCCGGCCTGCCGGTCGTCGAAGGCCGGCGCGTCGTGGGCATCGTCACCAACCGCGATCTCCGCTTCGAGACGAACCTCGACCAGCCGGTGGCCAACATCATGACGCCGCGCGACAAGCTCGTCACCGTTCCCGAGGGCACTGAGCTCGAGGCGGCGAAGGCGTTGATGCACCGGCACCGGCTCGAGCGCGTGCTCGTGGTCGACGGCGCAATGGAGCTTCGCGGCCTCATCACGGTGAAGGACATCTTCAAGTCGACCGAGCATCCGAACGCCAGCAAGGACGAGCTCGGCCGGCTGCGCGCCGGCGCCGCCGTGGGCGTCGCGTCCGACACCGAGCAGCGGGTCGAGGCGCTCGTCGCCGCCAACGTCGACGTCATCGTCGTCGACACCGCGCACGGCCACTCGCAGGGCGTGCTCGACCGCATCGCGTGGATCAAGAAGCGCCATCCCGAGCTGCAGGTGATTGGCGGCAACGTCGCCACCGCGGCGGGCGCGATGGCGCTGGCCGATCACGGCGCCGACGGGGTCAAGGTGGGCATCGGCCCCGGCTCGATCTGCACGACGCGCATCGTCGCGGGCGTGGGCGTGCCGCAGATCTCCGCAATCCAGGCGGCGCTCGAGGGCGCGGACAAGGCGGGCGTGCCGGCGATCGCCGACGGCGGCATCCGCTACTCCGGCGACATCGCCAAGGCCATCGCCGCCGGCGCGCACACGGTGATGCTCGGCAGCCTGTTCGCCGGCACCGACGAGTCGCCCGGCGAGATCGAGCTCTACCAGGGCCGGTCGTACAAGAGCTACCGCGGCATGGGCAGCATCGCGGCCATGCAGCAGGGAAGCTCGGACCGCTATTTCCAGGAGCTGGAGCAGGAGGACCCGATCGCCGCGGCGGAAAAGCTCGTCCCGGAAGGCATCGAGGGCCGCGTGCCGTTCAAAGGCGCGCTGTCGAACGTGATCCACCAGCTCATGGGCGGCCTGCGCGCCGCCATGGGCTACTGCGGTGCGCGCACGATCGACGATCTCCGCACGAAGGCCGAGTTCGTCGAGATCACCTCCGCCGGCATCCGCGAATCGCACGTCCACGATGTGCAGATCGTGAAGGAAGCCCCCAACTACCAGGTCGAGTGATCTTCGAGAAGGCCTCTCGTCCATGGCAGCGACTTCGCATTCCCGTATCCTCATCCTCGATTTCGGCGCGCAATACACCCAGCTGATCGCGCGCCGGCTGCGCGAGACGCACGTCTACTGCGAGATCCATCCGTTCGACGTCGGCGACGACTTCGTCCGCGCGTTCGCGCCCAAGGGCATCATCCTCTCGGGCGGCCCCAACAGCGTCACCGAAGGTCATACGCCGCGCGCCCCGGCCGCGGTGTGGAGCCTCGGCGTGCCGGTGCTCGGCATCTGCTACGGAATGCAGGCGATGGCCGAGCAGCTCGGCGGCGGCGTCGAGAGCGGCAGCGTGCGCGAGTTCGGCTACGCCGAAGTGCGCGCGCGCGGCCACTCCGCGCTCCTCCGCGATCTCGCCGACCGCACGAACGACGACGGCCACGGCCTGCTCGACGTCTGGATGAGCCACGGCGACAAGGTCACCGCGGTGCCGCCGGGATTTCGCGTGATCGGCTCGTCGGCCGCGTGCGCGATCGCCGCGATGGCCGACGAGTCGCGCGCCCTCTACGCCGTGCAGTTCCACCCCGAAGTCACGCACACGAAGCAGGGCGCGGCGATCCTCGCCCGCTTCGCGCACGACATCTGCGGCTGCGGCGACGACTGGAACATGCACGACTACGTCGGCGAGGCCGTGGCGGCAGTGCGCGCCAAGGTCGGCGCCGACGAAGTGCTGCTGGGGCTGTCCGGCGGCGTCGATTCGTCGGTGGCCGCCGCGCTCATCCACAAGGCGATCGGCGACCGGCTGACGTGCGTGTTCGTCGACCATGGCCTGCTGCGGCAGAGCGAGGCAGAGCAGGTGATGGACACGTTCGCGCGGAACCTCGGCGTGCGTGTCATCCATGTCGACGCGGGGGCGGAGTTCCTCGCGGCGCTGTCCGGCGTCGACGATCCGGAGCGCAAGCGCAAGATCATCGGGCGGCTGTTCGTCGACGTGTTCCAGCGCGAGTCGGCGAAGCTCGCGAACGTCCGGTGGCTCGCGCAGGGCACGATCTATCCGGACGTGATCGAGTCGGCCGGCGCCAAGACCGGCAAGGCGCACAACATCAAGTCGCACCACAACGTGGGCGGCCTTCCGGAGACGCTGCACCTCAAGCTGCTGGAACCGCTGCGCGAGCTCTTCAAGGACGAGGTGCGCGAGCTCGGCCTCGAGCTCGGCCTGCCGCGCGAAATGGTGTTCCGCCACCCGTTCCCGGGACCTGGGCTCGGCGTGCGCATCCTGGGCGAGGTGAAGCGCGAATGGGCGGACCTGCTGCGCCGCGCCGACGCCATCTTCATCGAGGAGCTGCGCGCCGCGCGCGACGCCGCGGGCACGTCGTGGTACGACCTCACGTCGCAGGCGTTCGCCGTGTTCCTGCCGGTGCGCTCGGTGGGCGTGATGGGCGACGGCCGCACCTATGAGCACGCGGTCGCGCTCCGCGCCGTGCAGACCACCGACTTCATGACCGCGCACTGGGCGCCGCTGCCGCACGACCTGCTGGCGCGCGTGTCGACGCGCATCACCAACGAAGTCCGCGGCATCAACCGCGTCGTCTACGACATCTCGAGCAAGCCGCCGGCCACGATCGAATGGGAGTAGCGGCGCGGCGGCGGCCCACGGGCGAGGGGAGGCGCAGCAACGGATGAGAACGAACATTTCGTCGGGTGCGGTGTGGGAGCCGATCGTCGGCTATTCGCGGGCGGTGCGGGTCGGCGACGCCGTGCACGTCGCCGGCACGACGGCCACCGACGCCAGCGGCGCGATCGTCGGCCTGGGCGACCCGTACGCGCAGACGAAGCAGATCATCGCCAACATCGCCGCCGCGCTCGCGCGCGCCGGCGCGTCCCTCGAGGACGTCGTCCGCACGCGGATCTTCGTCACCGACATCGCGCAGTGGGAGGCGGTGGGCCGCGCGCACGGCGAGGCGTTCGCGGCCATCCGGCCGGCGTGCACGATGGTCGAGGTGGCGAAGCTGATCGCGCCGGAGATCATGGTCGAGATCGAAGCCGACGCCATCGTCGGCGCGCGCGGGCCAGCGCTCGCATGACCGACGACGCCTGGATGGCGGACGCGCTCGCGCAGGCGCGGGCGGCGGCGCAGCGCGGCGAGGTGCCCGTCGGCGCGATCGTCGTGCGCGACGGCGCGATCGTGGGGCGGGGCGGCAATGCGCCGATCGCCGGCAGCGATCCCACCGCGCATGCGGAGATCGCCGCGTTGCGCGAGGCCGCCGCGCTGCTCGCCAACTACCGGCTCGTCGACTGCACGCTGTACGTGACGCTGGAGCCCTGCGCGATGTGCGCGGGCGCGATTCTGCACGCGCGCATCGCGCGGCTCGTCTACGGCGCCCGCGACCCGAAGACCGGCGCCTGCGGCTCGGTGATCGATCTCTTCGCCGAGCGCCGGCTCAACCACCACACGGCCGTCACCGGAGGCGTGCGCGCGGACGAATCCGGCGCGCTCCTGTCGGGGTTCTTCGCCGCGCGGCGCGCATGATCGACTTCGGCTTCTACGCCCCCGCCGGCTTCGCGACCGATCCCGCCGCCGTCGATCGCGCAGTCGCGCGGCTCACCGGCCTCGGCCATCGCGTCGTCGTCGATCCGACCGCGCGCGGGCGCGCCCAGCGCTTCTCCGCCGACGACGACGAGCGCCTCGCGTCGATCCTGCGGATGGCGCAGGCGCGCGACGTCGACGTGCCGGTCGCCGTGCGCGGCGGCTACGGCTGGACCCGGCTCCTCGACCGTCTCGACTTCGCCGCGCTGGCCGGCGCGCGCAAGCGCTGGCTCGGCCACTCCGATTTCACCGCGTTCGCGCTGGCGGCGCTCGCCCGC
>Ga0070677_10000059_pt1 | contig 34210 bp, 35 predicted proteins | sample KBSM63metaG_FD_64674 | JGI IMG/M metagenome (GOLD analysis project Ga0070677, IMG submission 64674) | Miscanthus rhizosphere microbial communities from Kellogg Biological Station, Michigan, USA - KBS M6-3 metaG | ecosystem: Host-associated > Plants > Roots > Rhizosphere > Soil ... | reverse complement strand
GGCCTTCGCCGGAGAGGCGCTGATAGGCCGCTTCCGCCGCGGCCTCGCCGTCGCCCTTGGCGGCGCTGTCGATCGCGGTCGAGGCGGGCAGCCAGACCATGCCCCGGCGGACGCCGCCGTCGCGCAGCCGAACCCAGGCGCCTGCCGAATAGACGCCTTCGCCGAGCGCCGCCTCATGGTTGCCCGAAGCGATCGCCGCGGCCTGGGCGGGGCCGATGTCGAGCCGAACCTCGGTCTGGCTGAAGCCGGACAGACCGTTGATCATCATCGTGATCAGCAGGAAGGCGAGGAAGCTGGCGGACAGCAGAACCGCGCCGAGGCCGACCAGCTTGAACCGCCGTTCGGCGGCGTAGCGCTTGCGGATGCGCCGCTGCATCGCCGATTGCTTCCAGTCGGTCGGCGTCGGATCGATCAGGGCGAGATCGTCACTCATAGGCTTCGCGATATTTCTTGACGACGCGCAGGGCGACGATGTTGAGCGCCAGCGTAACCATGAACAGGACCAGGCCCAGCGCGAAGGCGGCGAGGGTCTTCGGGCTGTCGAACTCCTGGTCGCCGGTCAGCAATTGCACGATCTGGACCGTGACCGTGGTCACGCTCTCGAACGGGTTGACGGTGAAATTGGCGGCGAGGCCCGCGGCCATCACCACGATCATCGTCTCGCCGATCGCGCGGCTAACGGCGAGCAGCACGCCGCCGACCACGCCGGGAAGGGCGGCCGGGACCAGCACCTTCCTGATCGTCTCCGATTTGGTCGCGCCCATGGCGAGGCTGCCGTCGCGCATCGCCTGCGGCACCGCGGCGATCGAATCGTCGGCCATGGAGGAAACGAACGGGATGATCATGATCCCCATGACCAGGCCCGCGGCCAATGCCGATTCGGTCGAAGCGCCGATGCCCAGCGTGACGCCGACGTCGCGGATCGCGGGCGCCACCGTCAAGGCGGCGAAATAGCCGTAGACCACGGTCGGCACGCCGGCGAGGATCTCGAGCAGCGGCTTCATCCAGGCGCGGACGCGCGACGAGGCATATTGGGTGAGGTAGATCGCGCTCATCAGGCCCAAGGGGATGGCGACGATCATGGCGATGATCGCGCCGATGAAGATCGTCCCCCAGAAGAGCGGGATCGCGCCGAACGCGCCCGACGAGCCGGCCTGGTCGGCGCGGATCGCCATTTGCGGGCTCCAGTTCAGGCCGGTCAGGAACTCGACCGGGGAGACCATCGAGAAGAAGCGCAAGGATTCGAACAGCAGTGAGACGACGATGCCGAGCGTGGTCAGCACCGCGATCAGCGAGGCGATGAGCAGCACCGCCATCACCGTCCGCTCGACCCGGGTGCGCGCCCGGAAGGCGGGGGAAACGCGGCTGTAGGCGAAGGCGCCGCCGGCGAAGGCGACGACCACGGTCAGCGCCAGCCCGATCCAGAAATAGAAGGAGATCGCCTCCGCGTAGACCGGCGCCAGCGCCCGCGCCTGCGGATTGAAGGCGGTCTCGGACGCGCCGGTGGCGAGGGCATGCGCCTCGGTCAGCACCGCGCCGCGCTGCATGCCGAAGCCCGGCAGCGATTGCGCCTCCGGGCTCGCCATCACGCTCTGGAAGATCAGCCCGCCCGAAAGGTTGGTCCACACGGCGAGCACCAGCAAAGCGGGCACCACCGCCCACAAGGCCACGTACCAGCCGTGATAAGCGGGCAGCGAATGCGGCCTTCCGGCTCCCGCCTTCGGCCCCGCGAACGCCATCGCCTTGGCGCGCGCCGCCAACCAGGCCAGCAGGCCCAAGCCGAGCAGCAGCAAGGCGATGGTCGTCGCGGTCACGTCAGCGGAGGTCCGCGGCGGTGATCGGGCGCGGGTTCTGCACCATCGCCTGCGCGGCGGCGCGCTCGGCGTCGGGAAGCGGGATCAGGCCGCGCTGGACGAGATAGCCGCCCGGCGCCCAGGCCCGCGCATATTCGGCGAGAAACTCGGCGATGCCGGGGATCGCGCCGATATGCTCGCCCTTGACGTAGATGTAGAGCTTGCGCGCGCCGGGATAGGTGAAGTTCTGGATCGTGGCCGCGGTCGGCGCGATGCCGCTCAACGGGATGCCGCGCACCCGATCGCCATTCTCCTCGAGGAACGAGTAACCGAGGATGCCGATCGCGCCCTGATTGTCGGCGACCCGCTGCATCAGCAGATTGTCGTTCTCGCCGGCCTCGGTGAAGACGCGGTTGCCGTCGACGCTGTCCTCGCGGATCCGGGTGCAGACCGCCTTGTGGCGGTCGCTGTCCTCGGCCTTGAGCCGCTCCATCGCCGGATCGCTGTTGCAACCCTTTTCCAGGATCAGCTCGGCGAAGCTGTCGCGGGTGCCCGAGGTCGGCGGCGGGCCGTAGACGCGGATCGGCACGTTCGGCAGCGACGGATTGACGTCGCGCCAGGTGCGCGCGGTCTGCGGCCGGCCGAACGGATTGGCGGCGAGCGCCATGTAGATGTCGCGCGGGGTCAAAGCGAAATTGGTCGAATGCTGCGAGGATTCGATCAGCGCGAGCCCGTCGATGCCGACCGGGATCTCGATGATCCGGGTGACGCCGTTGCGGGCGCATTGCTGGAATTCCGATTCCTTGATCCGCCGCGAGGCGTTGGCGATGTCGGGATGCCGGGCGCCGACGCCGCCGCAGAACAGGTTGAGGCCGGCGCCGGTGCCGGTCGATTCGACGATCGCCGGGCGGAACTGGGCGTTGCCCTGGTGGAAGCGCTCGGCCACCGCCTGGGTGAACGGATAGACGGTCGACGACCCGACGATCTTGATCTCCTGCCGCGCGCCCTCGCCGCCGCCGGTCGCGCTCTGTCCGCAGCCCGCCAGGGCCAGCGCCGCCATAAGCGGCCATAGGATCTTCTTCACATGCCCCTCCGAATGTTCAGGTGGATGATAGCGGCCGGACTAGGTTGGAACCGCGAGTCTTGTGTGACGCTTCGATGACAGTCTCGTGACAGTCAGAAATCGATCTGCGCGCGCGCCCCGATCACGTCGACGCCGTAGCTGCGGTCGCCGCCGGCGGGGATAACCGCCCCGTCGTACGAGAGCCGCGCATAATTGAGGAGGAAGCGGACATAGTCGGTCGGAATCCAGGTCAGCCCGAGCTGCAATCCGTTCTGGGTGCCGCCGCGCACCGGCCCCGAATTCAAGTCGAGATAATCGTAGCGAAGATTGAGCTGGACGGCGCCGAAGCCGCCTTCCTCGATCGAGCGTTTGACGTGGGTCCGGTCCCAGCGCGCGCCGCGATAGCCGCGCGATTCGCCGGTCAGGAACCAGCCGGCCTCGATGTAGCCGCCGAAGAAATGGCGGGCCGGGCCTGCGGCCGTGTCGGCGGCCAGCCAATGCGCCTCGCCGGTCACGTGCAGCGGGCCGCGAATCGCCGCCGCTTCGAGGCCGAAGCTGGTCTCGTTCTCGACCGCGAGCGCCGGCGTGCCGATGAACCGGACGTCGGTGGCGTGGATGAGCGGCCGTTGCCGGTAGCGGGTGGTGGTGCCGCGGCTGACCAGGTCGCCATTGTCGCGCCGGTGCGCCGAAGCGGCGAGATGAAGCTGCGTGTCGCCGAGGCGGGGCGCGTAGACGAGCCGGCCGTCGAGGCTCCAGGTGCCGTCGCCTTCGTCGATATCGAGCAGGTTGTCGACGAACGCGCCGGCCTGCACGGTGACCGGCCCGTGCGCGTAAGTCGCGGAGGCGCCGAGCCGCCGCTCGAAGTTGAACGCGTCGGTGAAGGCGGCGCGCTCGATGAAGGAATTGAAGCGGCCGCTGGTCAGCTCGTCCAGCGACTGGAAATTGTTGTGCTGGCCGGCGGTGAGGGTGAGCCGGTCCGAGGCCTTGTAGCCGACATAGGCGTCGACGATCTCGTTCACCTCCTCGGCGAACTCCATTTCGAACACATAATTGAAGCCGTGCGGGGCGGTGCCCTCGACGCCGAGCCGGACCCGGCGGAACTCGTCGACAGAACCGAGGTCGGGGAGGGTGACGCCGTCCGGCCGCTCGACATGGCCGAGATCATATTGGACTCGCCCGCGAAGCTTGATCGACCAGCCGTCGGTCGAGCCGATTCGCGGGGCTCCCTGGAAGCGGACGTTGCGCGGCGCCGGCTCCTCGGCGAGCGCAGGGACGGCGCCGGCCAGCATCAGCAGCAGCAAGGTCAGGCGCTTCATCGATTTCTCCCCTGTCGACGTGCCTCGAATATGAGGAGGGAATGACGCACCGGCGTCAGTTTTGTGACACTAATGTTGCGCGCGGGAGCAGGACCCGGACTTGCGTCCCCTCGCCGACGACGCTGGCGATTTCCAGCCGGCCGCGGTGGCGGTTGACGATATGCTTGACGATGGCGAGGCCGAGGCCGGTGCCGCCGACCTGGCGGCTGCGGCCCGGATCGACCCGGTAGAAGCGCTCGGTGAGGCGCGGAATATATTCGGGCGCGATGCCCTCGCCCTGGTCGGCGACCGTGATCGCCAGCAGATCCTCTCCCGCGTCGTCCAGGCCGATCCGAACCGGCGTTCCCGGCCGGCCATATTTGAGCGCGTTGGCGAGGAGGTTGTTCAGCAGCTGGGCGAGCTGGCCGCGGTCGCCCTGGACGAGCGCGCTTCCCGCGCGATTCTCGACGATGATCTTGCGTCCCTCGGCCAGCGGCTTCACCGCTTTCTTCACCTCCTCGATCAGCGGCGCCAGATCGACCGTGTCGCGGGGCGCGGCGAAGCGGTCGGCCTCGATCCGCGACAGCGACATCAGATCGTCGAGCAGGTCCCGCATTCGCGTCGCCTCGCCGAACATGATCGAGACGAAGCGCTCGCGAGTGGCCGGGTCGCCGGCCGCCGCCTCGTCCTGAAGGGTTTCGAGGAAGCCGAGCAGGGTGGCGAGCGGGGTGCGGAGCTCGTGGCTGGCATTGGCGACGAAATCGACCCGCATCCGCTCGGCGGCGCGCGCCTGGCTCTGGTCGGCGAGTCGGACCAGCCGGCCGCCGTCGGGCAGCGGCGCGACGGTCATTTCCCAGGGGCGATCGAGGTCGCCGAGACCGACCAGCTCGGTGCGCACCGTCCCGGCCTCGGCCGCTTCGCCGGCCAGGCGCTCGGCGGCGGCGGGATGGCGGATCGCCAGGCGGACATCCGATCCTTCGATATGGGCGCCGAGCAAATCGCGGGCGGCCTGATTGGCGATCAGCACCCGCCGGTCGCGCACCACCAGCAGGGGCTCCTCGAACGCGGCGACGAGATCGGCAATTGCGGGCGCCGGCGTGGCGGGGACGGGCTCGGCCGGGGCGGTCGCCGGCGGCGCCTCCCGCGGCTGCGGGTAGAGCGCGAGCGCGACGGCGCCGATGCCGCCGAGGAGGGCGATCGAAGCCGCGGCCGGCGGCGCTCCGGCCCAGAGCGCGGCGAGCGCGGCGGCGGCGGCCAGCAGCGCGGCGAGCAGCCATTTCATCGCCGATTCATTTCCGTGCGCCGCTCCGTCCCGTAGCGGGACATGCCCCGCCGCCCGCTCGCCTCAGCCGCGCTTTACCCTTAATAAAGGGCGGACGTGTATCGGAATTTCCATGAGCGGCACTGACAGGGAAGAGGTTGGCGGCGAGGCGGCCGGGGGCAGGACCTTCGTGCCGAGCCGGCGAACCGTGCTCGTGCTCGGCGCGGCGGCGGCCTCGACGGTGATCACCGTCCGGCCGGCGCTCGCGCAGACCGCGGGCTCGGTGCTCAATTGCGAGATTCCGGTGCCGGGGCCCCATGCCGGCGGCAATTACATCGCGCCGGACGGCAATCTGGTGCCGCCGGGCACGCAGGGCGCGGCGCCGCCGCTGGCGCGGCCGCTTCGCGGCGAGGAGGCGAAGCAGCTGCTTCGCGGCAGCACGCCGCCCGGGGTCAATCCGCAATCCTCTCAGGCCTACGCCAATTATATCAGGCGCCTGCAGTCGGGGATGAGCGGCTTCACCTGCTACGCCTCGCTGCAGATGCCGCGCTAGACCGGAGCGGCCCATGGCCGGCCCCCGCTACATTGCCGATCCCGAAGACTCGGTCAGCACCGTCGCGCTGGACGGCCTCTCCGTGCTGTTCCACGCGCCGTCCGGAATGACCCATATCGTCGCCGCGCCGGCGCCGGAGATCCTCGCCATGCTGCGCGCCGGGCCGGCCGACGCCGCCGAGCTGCTCCGCCGTCTTCAGGCCCATTACGATTTCGAAGGCGACGAGGCGGCGGAGGCGATCCAGGCCCGGCTGGAGGAGCTGGAAGCCGCCGGTCTGGTGCAGCGCGCATGAGGCACCGGCTCGACCTCCAGATCGGCCCGGTCGCCTTCCGTCTCGGCTCGGCCTGGTGCGAGCCGCTCGATGTCCTTGCTCGCCTCTACGAACCCTATCCGGCGCCGCGGGACCGCATTTGCGATTTCACGGTAAGGCTGGAGCCGGAAAAGCCCTGGCGGCGGTTCGTCCGGCCGTCGGTAGCGATCAAGGGCGATTACGTCCTGCCCGATGCGGCGCCGATGGCGCTCGCCCATGGCCTGCTCGCCGCCGAAATGGGCATGAACCTGCAAATGGCGCTCGGGCAGAAGCGCTATCTTTTGCTCCACGCCTCGTCGGCCGAGAAGGACGGCCGGGCGATCCTCATGACCGGCGAGTCGGGCGCCGGGAAGTCGACCCTGGCGGCGCTGCTCGGCGAGCGCGGCTGGCGGCTGATGGGCGACGAATTCGCGCTGCTCGACGTGGCGAGCGGCAAGCTGCTGCCGTTCCCGCGCGCGGTCAGTCTCAAGAACGGCGCCATAAAGGTGATGGAGGCCGAGGTGGCGCCCGAGCGGTTCGGGCCGCGGCTGGAGGGCACGCCCAAGGGCGTGATCCGCCACATGCAGCCGAACCGGGAGGCGATCGGGCGGATGGCGGAGAGCGCCCGGCCGGCGCTGATCCTGTTCCCGCGCTTCGGCCAGGCGCCGGCGATCCGCGCGGTCGGCGCCGCCGAGGTGTTCATGCGGCTGACCCAGGCCTCGACCAATTACGTCAATCTCGGCCGGCGAGGCTTCGATGCGCTGAACCGGCTGATCGCCGGCGTTCCGGCGCTCGCCATCGACTATCCCGACACCGACACGGCGATCGGGCTGGTCGAGGATTTCAGGCAGGAGCTCGCCGCATGAGGAACGCGCGGCTCCTCGTCCAGGTGCTCCGCGATCCGGCTTCGGCCGGCGAGTGCGACTGGTCGGGCCTGGTCAGCGCCGCCCGCGCCGAGCAATTGATCGGCAGCCTCGCCTTCCGGATGGCGGACCGCCCCGTGCCGCCGCGCGTCGCCGAGATTTTCGAGGCGGCGCGGTTTGATGCCGCCCAGGCGCGCACCCAGGCGCTGTGGGAGGCCGAAATGGCCCGCCGCGCGCTGGCGCCGCTCGGCGTGCCGATGATCCTGATGAAGGGCACTGCCTTCCATGCCGCCGATCTCGACGCAAGCGTCGGCCGAAGCGTCGGCGACCTCGACATCATGGTCCCGCGCCGGAGCCTCGACGAGGTCGAGGCCGCCCTGCTGCAGGCGGGCTGGGAGCATGTGAAGGCTGCCGAGGGTTATGACGACGGCTATTACCGGCAATGGATGCACGAGCTGCCGCCGCTGATCCACCGCAGCCGCGACCGGATGATCGACATCCACCACACCATCCTGCCGCTGACCGCGCGGCCGACGCCCGACGCCCAGGCGATGCTCGACGCGAGCGTGAAGCTGGAGAACGGTCTGCGCATCCTCTGCCCAGCCGACATCGTCATCCACGCCGCCGCGCATCTGTTCGCCGACGGCGATCTCGCCGGGGGCTTGAGGAACCTCTGGGACATCGACCGGCTGCTGCGCGAGTTCGCTTCGCCCGGCTTCTGGCGGACGCTGGCCGAACGGTCGCGGCTGCATCAGCTGCGGCCCGCCGTCGCCCGCGCGTTGCGGTTGTCCAACCGTCTTTACGGCACGCCGGTGGATCGCTCACTCGCCGGCCGCTTCGGCCTCGCCGACCGGCTGTTCGAGGCGCGGCTGCTCGCCCGCAACGGCTGGGGACAGGAGCGGCGCAAGCTGCTCCGCTTCGCCTTCTATCTGCGCGGCCATTGGCTGCGCATGCCGCCGCTGATGCTGGCGCGGCATTTGTGGATGAAGGCGCGCCGTCCGGCCTAGGGTCCGAACTCAATTAGCAAAGCGCGGGCCGCAGGGCGACTAAGGGAGTCACCCCGGCGGAAGCCGGGGCCCATGAACCGAAGCGGTCGAGGCCAGGCGATGACAATCTCGCCTCATCCTCAAAGACCGTGTCCATAGGTCCCGGCTTTCGCCGGGATAACTCTGAAATGGCTGGCTAATCCGACCGATCTTCAAATCGGCTTATTGAATACGGACCTTAGAGAGCCGCGCTTCCTTCGAACAAGGTGCGGGTCTTGCCGCCGATCCAGATTTCGCCCGCCTCGTCGCGCTCGACCAAGATGCGGCCGGTGCGGCCGATCGCCGTGCCCTGCGCGGCCGTATAGGCGGCCTTCGCCCGGCCGGAGGCGAACAGCCATTGCGCCGCCGAGGCGTTGAGGCTGCCGGTGACCGGGTCCTCGACGATCGTGCCGAGATGGTTGCTGAAGAAGACCCGGATTTCGAAGGCGGCCTCGGCGCCCTCCGGATGCGGGCCGATCACGCCGATATCGACCCGGCGGCGGCAGGAACCGAGCGGATCGAGCGCGAGCACCGCGTCGGCCGAAGCCAGCATGATGCCGAGCCAGCCGGGACCGTTGTCGATCCATTCGGCGTCGACAATGGACTCGCGGGGAATGCGCAGCACTTCGGCGGCCTCGGCGAGGTCGGCCTCGTCGACTGGGCCTGAGCGAACCAAAGGCGGGGCGGCGAAGGACAGGGTCTCGCCGGTCCGCCTTAGCGGCACCAGCCCGACGCCGCATTCCTGGACGATCCGCTTCGGCTCGGCGGGCCGGCCACCCGCTTCCAGCCAGGCGTGGCAGCTGCCGAGCGTCGGATGGCCGGCGAAGGGCAATTCGCGCTCCAGCGTGAAGATGCGCACGCGATAATCGGCGCCGGCCAGTGTCGGCGGCAGCAGGAAGGTGGTCTCGGACAGGTTCAACCAGCGGGTGATCGACTGCATCTTTTCGGTATCGAGGCCCTCGGCATCGGCGATCACCGCCAGCGGATTGCCGGAGAAATCCTCCCGGCCGAAGACGTCGACGAGCTTGAACGGGCGGGTCATGCGAGGCTCCTCAGCGCACCGATCAAATCGGCATAATCGTCGATAACGGCGTCGGCGCCGAATTCCGACGCCGGCCGGTCCGAAAAGCCGAAGCTGACCGCGACGAAGGGGATTCCGGCGGCCTTGGCAGTGTCGGCGTCGATGATCGAATCGCCGACATAGGCGGCGCGGCCGCCCCCGGCCCGGGCGACCGTCCCGGTGAGCAGGCGTGGGTCGGGCTTGCGATAGGGGAAGCTGTCCCCGGCGACGACCGCGGCGAAGCGGCCCGCCCAGCCCAGCGCCTCGAGCAGCGCGTGGGTAAGGCGCTCCGGCTTGTTGGTGCAGATGGCGAGCCGGACCCCGCGCGCGGCGAGGTCGTCCATGGCCTGCTCGACGGCCGGATAGCAGGCGGTGCCCTCGCAGATATTCGCGCCGTAGCGGTCGAGATAGACGGGATAGGCCCGCTCGACCATCGCGTCGGTCGCCTCGCCCCCGGCCTCCAGCGCCTTGCGGATCAGCGTTTTGGCGCCGCCGCCGATCAGCGTGCGGATCAGCCCCGGATCGAGCGCCGGGCGGCCGAAATCGCCCAGCGTCAGGTTCAGCGCCGCGGCGATGTCGGGCGCGGTGTCGGCGAGGGTGCCGTCGAGGTCGAAGGCGACCAGATCGAAGGGGAAATCGGCCATCGCCGCGTCCATCCCCCGCCACTATGGAAATGACAAGCTTTCCATGCCATTGGCGCGCGATGAACAGGGCCGTCGCCGCCATCGTCCTCGCCGCCGGCAAGGGCACGCGGATGAAATCCGATCTGCACAAGGTGCTCCACCCGATCGCCGGGCGGCCGATGCTCGCGCATCTGCTGGCGAGCCTGGCCGAGCTTCGGCCCGCCAAGACGGTGGTGGTGGTCGGGGAGGGGCGCGAGCAGGTCGAGCCGGTGGTGGCCGGACTGGGGGCCGAGATCGCGGTCCAGCAGCCGCAGTTCGGCACGGCGCACGCGGTGCAGCAGGCGCAGGGCGCGCTCGCCGGCTTCGACGGCGACCTCCTGATCCTCTATGCCGACACGCCGTTCGTCACCGCCGAAACGATGCGCCGAATGCAGTCGCGGCTCGCCGAGGCCGACGCCCCGGCGGTGGTGGTGGTCGCCTCGCGGCCCGCCGACCCGAAGCATTACGGCCGCATCCTCGCCTCGGCCGACGGCACGATCGAGAAGATGGTCGAATATAAGGACGCGAGCGAGGCGGAGCGGGCGCTCGACCTGTGCAACAGCGGGGTGATGGCGGTGCGCTCGGCCGATCTGTGGCCGCTGCTGGCGCGGGTCGGCAACGCCAATGCGGCCGGGGAATTTTATCTGCCCGACATCGTCATGCTGGCCGCGCAGGACGGCCGCCGGTCGGCGGCGATCGAGGTGCCGGCCGCGGAGGTGGAGGGGATCAACAGCCGCGCCGAGCTCGCCGGCCAGGAGGCGGCCTGGCAGCAGCGCCGCCGCGCCCGGATGATGGCGGACGGCGTCTCGCTGGTCGCGCCGGAGACGATCTGGTTCAGCCACGACACGATCATCGGCCGCGACACGGTCGTCGAACCCAATGTCGTCTTCGGCCCGGGCGTCACGGTCGGGGAGCGGGTAAAGATCCGCGGCTTTTCCCATCTCGAGGGCGCGACGATCGCGGCGGGGGCGGAGATCGGCCCCTATGCGCGGCTGCGCCCCGGCGCGGAGATCGGCGAGGGGGCGAAGGTCGGCAACTTCGTCGAGGTGAAACAGGCGCGGCTCGGCAAGGGCGCCAAGGCCAATCATCTTTCCTACCTCGGCGACGCGGATATCGGCGAGGGCGCGAATATCGGCGCTGGAACGATCACCTGCAATTACGACGGTTTCTTCAAATATCGTACGAACATCGGTGCCGGCGCGTTCATCGGCTCCAACTCCGCTCTGGTGGCGCCGGTGAGCATCGGTCCGGGTGCCCTGGTCGCGGCCGGATCGGTGATCACCCGCGACGTCGCCGAAGACGCGGTCGCGCTGGCGCGCGGCGAGCAGACCGAAAAGCCGGGGCGCGCGAAGCGCTTTCGCGAAACCATGACAGCCAAAAAGAAGAAACAAAAATAAATGTGTGGAATCATTGGAATTGTTGGGCGCGAGGAGGCCGCTTCCAGGCTCATGGACGGGCTTCGGCGGCTCGAATATCGGGGCTATGACAGCGCCGGGATCTGCACCGTCGTGGACGGGCGGCTCGACCGCCGCCGGGCCGAAGGCAAGCTCGACAATCTGGCGCGCGAGCTCTCCTCGGGGCCGCTGCCCGGATCGATCGGCATCGCCCATACGCGCTGGGCGACCCACGGCGCGCCGACGGTGGGCAATGCCCATCCGCACATCGTCGACGGCGTCGCCGTGGTCCACAACGGCATCATCGAGAATTTCAAGCCGCTGCGCGAGGAGATGCAGGCCAAGGGCCGCACGTTCGAGAGCCAGACCGACAGCGAGGTGGTCGCCCATCTCGTCGCCGACCGGCTCGCGCAGGGGCTCGACCCGCAGGCCGCCGTCGCCGCGGTGCTGCCGCGGCTCCACGGCGCCTTCGCGCTGGCGATATTGTTCCGCGATCATCCGGGGATGATCGTCGGCGCCCGGCTCGGCGCGCCGCTCACCGTCGGCTATGGCGAGGGCGAGAATTATCTCGGCTCCGACGCGCTGGCCCTGGCCGCGCTGACCCGGCGGATCGCCTATCTCGACGAGGGCGACTGGGCGGTCGTCACCCACGACAAGGTCGAGATCTACGACCGCGACAACCGGCCGGTCACCCGCGAGACCGTCGAATCCGGCGCCAGCGCGGTCCGCATCGAGAAGGGCAACCACGCCCATTTCATGCAGAAGGAGATTTTCGAGCAGCCGGTCGTCGTCGCGCAGACGCTCGGCTCCTACCTTCGCCCGCTCGAGCAGAAGGTGGCGCTGCCCGACATGGATTTCTCGTTCGCGCCGGTGCCGCGGGTCACCATCGTCGCCTGCGGCACCTCTTATTATGCCGGCATGGTCGCCAAATATTGGCTGGAGCGCTTCGCCCGGGTGCCGGTCGACCTCGATGTCGCGAGCGAGTTCCGCTACCGCGATCCGGTGCTGGAAGAAGGCGGGCTGGCCTTGTTCATCTCGCAATCGGGCGAGACCGCGGACACGCTCGCCGCGCTTCGCCACGCCCGCGCCCAGGGGCAGAAGATCGCGGTCGTCGTCAACGTGCCGACCAGCTCGATGGCGCGCGAGGCCGACCTCTTGCTGCCCACCCATGCCGGCCCGGAGATCGGCGTGGCCTCGACCAAGGCCTTCACCTGCCAGCTCGCGGTGCTCGCCGCGCTCGCCGCCAAGGTCGCCCGCGACAAGGGCGCGATGACCGAGGAAGAGGAGCGCGAGATTGTCCTCCACCTCAGCGAGGCGCCGGCGGCGATGAACGCCGCGCTCAACCATGACGAGGACATCGCCGCGCTGGCGCCGTTGATCGCGAAGGCCCGCGACGTGCTCTATCTCGGCCGCGGCCAGGATTATCCGCTGGCGCTGGAAGGCGCGCTGAAGCTCAAGGAGATCAGCTACATCCACGCCGAAGGCTATGCCGCGGGCGAGATGAAGCACGGCCCGATCGCGCTGATCGACGATGCCGTCCCGATCATCGTGATCGCGCCGTCCGGGCCGTTGTTCGAGAAGACCGTCTCCAACATGCAGGAGGTCCAGGCGCGCGGCGGCAAGGTGGTGCTGATCTCCGACGCCGAGGGGATCGCCGAGGCCGGCGAGAACACGCTGGCGACGCTGGAGATGCCGAAGGTGCACCCGCTGATCGCGCCGCTCGTCTATGCGGTGCCGGTGCAGCTGCTCGCTTACCATGTCGCGGTGGTGAAGGGGACGGACGTCGACCAGCCCCGCAACCTCGCCAAGAGCGTCACCGTCGAATGATCTGGGTGCTGGTCGTCCTCGCCGCTTTGCCCTTGGTGATGGGCGCGATGCTGCTTTTCGTCCTGCGCAGCGGCGCGATCCAGCGCCTTCACGACAGGCGCGAGCGCGAGGAGCGCTAGCCGAGCGGCAGCATCACCGCCCCGTCGCGGACGGCCCGCTGTGGCCAGGCTAATCTGCATCAAGCCGGTCGGTAATAATTTCTCAGCCTTTGTCGTGGCATAGCCGCTCCTCGAAAAAGGCAGCGGGAGTTTCGTAATGCACGAGATTCGTTCATTCGTGAAAAACGGCGGCACGCGCGAGATCGTCGTCCGCAAGGCCGCCGACCGCGCCGACCAGCGCCGTTCCGCCGGCCTCACCGGCATTGCCATCGCCCGCGAGGAATCGCGCACCACCAACCAGCGTCGCGAAGCCCGCCTCGTCGATCTTGCCGATCGGGCCGAGATCGTCTTCCGCCGCAAGCGGCTCGACGTCCATGTCGCCAACGTCTCCGCCCACGGGGTGATGATCGAAAGCGACATCGAGCCACGGATCGGCGAGCGCATCCATATCAGCTTCGAAGGCTGCAACCGGACCCAGTGCACGGTCCGCTGGCTGAAGGGCCGCCATATCGGCCTCGAATTCGCCCAGGAGACGGTGCTGATCGCGCCGCGCGAGGTGCGCGACTATATCGTCAGCGGCCGCCGCGAGGGGGAGCAGCCGCCGCGGATCGAGATCAAGCAGGACCGGCCGCCGCGCCAGCGGCTGTTTTGGAGCGGCACCCTCTATTACGGCGTCGATCAGAGCGAGGTCCGCCTGCACAACATCTCCGCCAATGGCGCCATGCTCGACTGCGGCGAAGACCTGCTGGTCGGCACCGTGGTCGTGCTCGAGCTTGCCGGCGGCGGCGCGAACGCCCTCGAAGGACGGGTGCGCTGGTGCCGCTCCGGCCAGCTCGGCATCGCGTTCGAGGCCCCCTTCGACATGCGGATCCTCGCCGAGGTCAAGCCGTCCAGCAAGGTCGAGAGCATCCGGCACTACGTGAAGCCCGATTATCTGACCTCCGAGGGCAATCCGGAATCGCCCTGGGCGGCGCGGACCGATCGGCTCACGCTCGACGATCTTTGAGGTTGGGGCGGTGGCGGTGTCGCGGAGCAGGCGCGTGGCGCTCGACGAGCCGGCAAGGCTGCACCCGAACGATTGGTGCAGCCTCGAGGTGCAGCTGCTCGATTGCAGCGAAACCGGCTTTCGCGCCGCCTGCGAAGCGGTGCTCCGGGTCGGCAGCCGGGTGGTGGTCGAGCTGCCGGGACCTGGCCCGGTGGGCGCGTGCGTCGTCTGGCGCTCGGGACACCAGTTCGCGGCCCGCTTCGAGACGCCGGTCGACCTCGCCGCGACCGGCCTTTATGCCATCAACGAGGAAGCGATGCTGGCCCGGCTGCTGCGCGAGCGCGCGGCTGCGGAGGTCGCCGGCCGGGCCGACGAGGAACGGCGTCTGCGCCTGCGCATCCGCCAGACCCTGCCGCTCCGCACGGCCGGCGCCGGCTGATCGCGGCCGAAGCTTGTCTCCGCCCCGAAGATGGGGCTGGCCCGCCCCGCCGGCCTTTGCTAAGGCGCCGCCTCCACGGGCCTGCACCCATAGCTCAGCTGGATAGAGCGCTGCCCTCCGAAGGCAGAGGTCAGAGGTTCGAATCCTCTTGGGTGCGCCATTCTCCGCTTTGCGCCGCATCCGACCGGTGGGCGCCGCTCTCCCCACCTCGACACGCAGCCTTGCGAGACGCCGAGCGTCTCGGCGACAGCGCTTTGCTTGACCATGTTCAGCCGCCGGAATCTCCGCAGCGAGAGGTCGATCGGGAGCTCGGATATCATGTGGCTGGGGTGACGCGACGGGCGGACATGGTCAAGGGCAGGCGGGCCGGCAGGGCGGAAATATGGGCCTGCGCCTCGTCACGACGTGTCCCTGGCCAGTCGTCAGGACCGGGAACTGTCCAGGCACATTTGCCGCCGCGGTGAGTTCAGAGCGAATGAGAGCTGACAGGCACTCCCATGGCTGGCGAAGCCGCCTGTCGAACCATCGGAGCGAAAGCCGCATCCTGTTGCTGTTCGTGACGCTGTTGGCGGCCATCTTCGCCTTCGCCAAAGCGCCTTCCGAAGTAAGTGAGGGTGACACACTCGCAGTAGACCGTCTCATTCTGATGGCCTTGCGATCGCCCCGGAACCAGAGCGTTCCGATAGGCCCGCACTGGCTGTCCGAGGCAATGATCGATGTCACCGCGTTGGGCAGCGTTACCGTTCTCACAATCATAACGATATTGGCGGCCGGATACCTTCTCGCGGATCGCAAGCCGGCCATCGCCGCCTTCACGACAGCGGCGGTAGGGACCGGAGCGCTGCTCGGGACCGTCCTGAAGGCGATCTACGAACGCGCCCGCCCCGATGTCGTCGAGCATCTGGCCGGCACGCACTCGGCCAGCTTCCCGAGCGGTCATGCCATGAACTCGGCGGTCGTCTATCTGACCTTGGCCGTTCTTATCGCCAGAAGCGCTCAAAGCCGGTCGGTGAGACGCTACCTTATCTCGGTCGCGATTGCCCTGACGCTCGCCGTCGGATTCTCGCGCGTCTACCTCGGCGTCCATTGGCCTACGGACGTGGTGGCGGGCTGGGGGGTAGGAGGAATTTGGGCGATTTGTTGTTCGCTCGTAGCCAAGTCGCTTCAGTCCCGGCAAAGGATCGAGAAGCCCGACTGATCGCAGCGTTGAAATAACGGAAGGACGCGATGACCATCGACACGCGCGGCGCGCTGACCAAGGTCCCTGCGGTGACGCTGGGCTTCTGGATCGTCAAGATACTGGCTACGACTCTCGGGGAAACCGGCGGCGACAGCGTGTCGATGAGCTGGCTTGGAGAAACCACAGCCGAGGCAGGTCAAGGCGGACTCAACGGCTATCTGGTCGGCACCGCCATCTTCGGCGCGCTGCTGATCGTCCTAGTCTGGGCTCAAATCCGGGCGCGCAGCTTCAACCCTTGGCTTTATTGGTCGACGATCGTGGCGTCGACCACGGCGGGGACGACATTGGCGGATTTCGCCACCCGCTCCCTGGGCATAGGCTATCCAGGCGGCTCGCTCCTTTTGCTCGTCGCAGTGCTGGTTTCCTTGTTCGTCTGGCATCGGACGACCGGGACAATTTCCGTTAATTCGATCGTCAGCCCTCGCGAAGAGCTTTTCTACTGGGTCACGATCACGTTTTCGCAAACGCTCGGCACCGCTCTCGGGGACTGGATAGCGGATTCAAGCCTGGGCTATGGCGGCGGCGCGCTCTTCTTCGGTGCCCTGCTGTTGCTCCTGGCGGGACTGTATTTCGCGACCTCGATTTCGCGCGTCTTCCTTTTCTGGACCGCATTCATCCTTACTCGGCCCCTCGGCGCGACGATCGGCGATTATCTCGACAAGCCGTTCGGCCAAGGCGGCCTGGAAGTGAGTCGACCGCTTGCCTCTCTTGTACTGGCTGCCGCGATGGTGCTGCTGATCCTGGTCATCCCGCAACGCGCCGAGAAGCATCCTGGGAGCGAGAGCCGGACATGAGGTGGATCAGAGCGCGAAGTGCCATGCTGTTATCAGCTCTCTTTCTTCCTCAGGCGGCCTTGGGGGGCCCGCCATTCTTGACTGATGATCCTGAGCCGACCGATACCGGCCACTGGGAAATCTACGGCCCGCTGCTCGAAGCCGAAGGGAATGGCGAGAGCTTCGAAGGCGCGTTCGGGGCCGAGCTCAACTACGGGGCGGCAAAAGACATTCAGCTCACGCTCGGATTGACGGCCGCCTACGCACATGAAGCCTCGGGTTGGCGTTGGGGCGCAGGTGATCTGGAAGCATCGGTGAAGTATCGATTTTATCACGATGAGGTCTCGGGCCTGCAAATCGCATTTTTCCCCGGCATTACCCTGCCGACAGCGAGCAACGGGTTGGGCTCGGACCATGTAACTGCGCTCTTCCCGATCTGGGCGCAGCAGGATCTTGCACATTGGTCGATATTCGGCGGGGGCGGTTACGCGGTGAATCCGGGCCGCGGAAACCGGGACTATTGGACGTGCGGCATAGCCCTGACGCGTCGCAGCGGTGATCGCGTGTTGCTTGGCGTGGAAGCCGATCGGCAAGGCCCCGACACGATTGAAGGGCGAGCCGTGACGAGTTTAGGATTGGGCGCGATATACGACTTTCCGGGCCCCCTTCGATTGCTAGCCTCGGGTGGGCCCACACGAGCGGATGGAGGCGAGAACGGCTTTCATTGGTTTGTCGCGCTCGGGGTCGATTTCTAGCCTGGCGCGTTTCTAAAATGCATGCTGTCCGGGTTTTCATTCGAACACCGTGCGCGGTTCAGGCTGGTAATGGGTGGAAATAAGCGGGCAGACGTGCCCTCGCCCCTGCCTCAGCGCCGAAATGCGAGCCTGAAGCTCCACCAGAGCAAGGCCAGGATCGCCCCGCTGATGATCGCGCCCCAGAACCAGTAAGGCAGCAGCAGGACGTCCGGGATGGCGCCGGTGTCCGATCGCTGCAGCCGGCCGCCGACATTTCCGCCCGGGCTGAACAGATAGTCGAACTGTTGCCACGCGCTGATCGCCGCCTGCACGCCGAGGAGCTGGATGACGAAGCTTTGCCAAGGCTGGGATCCGCGCAGCGCGAGCAGGACGATCGCTATTCCGAGGGCCGGGAGGACCAGCCAGCCCGTCGGCGACCGGACCCAGATCATTGTGGACAGGATCAGCGCGGCGCCCAGCACCGCCAGCGCGTTGCGCGTGGCGGCGGGAGAGCGCGAGGCGACGATCAGCAGCGCTCCCGCGATCGCCGGTCCGAGCGGTCCGCTGGCCGCGACCAGCGCGTCGGTCAGCCGGTAGCCGTCGGCGGGGCGCAGCGACTCGGCGACGCCCGAACCGTCGGCGAAGATCAGCAGCCGCTCGAACCCCCGGCCGGTGAGCATCGCGGCGATGCCGTGGCCCATTTCATGAAACCAGGTCGCCAGGATCGTGAACGGATAGAGCAGGAGGCTGCCGAGCATGGTTTGCCAGAGCAGGATCGAGGCGAGCGCGATCCCCGCCAGCAGCAGGGCGCGCTGTCTCTGGTCCTGGCCGGCAAGGCTGCTGCACATCAAAATCCGCCGGCGATCCGGCTTGCCGCCATCTTCATGCCGGGCGCGCCATTACCCGACATGATCGCCGTCCGGCGGCGGCGTCTTGGGCTTGAAGGCGCAGAGGTCGCGGACGACGCAGCGCCAGCATTCGGGCTTGCGCGCCTTGCAGACATAGCGGCCGTGCAGGATCAGGAGATGATGGGCGGTGCGGCGGTAGGGTTGGGGCGTCTGCCGGTCGAGGATCGCCTCGACCTGATCGACGTTCTTGCCGCGGGCGAGGCCGGTGCGGTTGGCGACGCGGAAGACGTGAGTGTCGACCGCGAAGGTCTCGGCGCCGAACGCGACGTTCATCACCACGTTGGCGGTCTTGCGGCCAACGCCGGGCAGCTTTTGCAGCGCGTCACGATCGGCGGGGACCTTGCCCTCATGCTGCTCGACCAAAGCTTGGGAGAGGGCGATCACGTTCTTCGCTTTGGTGTTGAACAGGCCGATCGTCTTGATGTGCCGCTTCAGCCCCTCCTCGCCGAGCGCGAGCATCTGCGCGGGCGTGGAGACTTTGGCGAACAGGTCTTTGGTGGCGCGGTTGACGCCGGCGTCGGTCGCCTGGGCGGAGAGGACGACGGCGACGAGCAATGTGTAATCGTTGACCGATTCCAACTCGGTCTCCGGCTCGGGGATGCGGTCGGCGAGCCGGCGGTAGAATTCGGCGATGTCCGATTTTTTCATACCAGCGCGTCCAGCGCGGCGCCCAGCCGCTCCAGGCCGGTTGCGACGATCTCCGTGGGGCGACCGACGCCGATGCGGAAATGGTCGGCGAGCCCGAAGAAGCGGCCGGGGACGATCGAGGTGTCGTAATCGGCGCGCAGGCGCTCGTTCAGAGCGTCGACGTCGCCGCGGCGCAGGCGCGGGAAGCAGGTGATGCCGCCGGTCATCGGCGCCACGTCCAGATCGGCGCGGCCGGCGAAGAAGGCGTTGGCGAGAGCCCGGTTGCGGGCGAGCAGGGCAGGGGTTTCGCCCCGGACCTCGTCGAGGCGGGACAAAGCGAGCAGCGAGAGGCGCTCGGCCGCGTGCGCCTGGGCGACGCCGAACAATTCGTTGAGCCGCCAGATCCGCTCGGCGAGCTGGGGCTCGGCGAGGACCCAGCCGCAGCGCAGGCCGCTGAGGCCGTAGACCTTGGTCAGGCTCGACGTGCAGACGAAGCAGTCGCCGAGCAGGGCGGCGCTGCGCTGGGCGGGCACGGCGTTGTCGAGATAGACCTCGTCGACCAGCACATAAGCGCCGGCCCGCTCGGCGACGGCGTGGACCGCCAGGAGCGTCGCTTCGTCGGCGAGATTGCCGGTCGGGTTGTGCAGGTTGGTGAGCAGGATCAGCCGGCATCGGTCCGTCACCGCGCTTTCGAGCGCGTCGAGATCGATCGCGAAGTCGGGCGCCCGGCGCGTGAAGCTGCGAATCTCGGCGCCGAGATAGCGCGCGGTCGCCACCATCGGCTCGTAGGCGGGATGCTCGACTGCCACTTCGTCGCCGGGCGCGACCAGGGCGGCCATGGCGAGCATGTTGGCCATCGAGGTGCCGTCCGCCATCACCACCCGCTCGGGGGCGACCCCTTCCTTGGCGGCGATCGCGGCGCGCAGCGGCGGGTCGCGGAAGCGGCTGGCGCCGTCGAGCTCGAGCGCGGCGAGGTCTATCGGCCAGCGGTCCAGGCGGAAGTTCGGCACCTCGCTCGAAGCGAGCTCGTAGCGCACCGATTGCTGGAGCTTGGCCCAGTGCATGTAGTCGGATTGCAGCACCCTCACGGCGCCGCCGTCCGCTTGCGCTGCCAGTAGAGGAAGGCGGGGATTCCGGCGGCCAGGATCAGGAAGCCGGTCGCGCTGTTGGCGAGGTCGTTGTAGAGCGTCGCCGCGACGATGATCGCGCAGGCGAGGACGAACAGGCCGGTGGTGACCGGATGGCCGGGCGCCTCGAACCAGGCGGCGCCCTTCGCGTCGCGGCGGCGGAAGACGAAGAGGGCGGCGCCGGTCAGGCCGAACCAGATGAAGTCGACCGAGACGACGTAGCTCAGGATCTGGCCGTAGCTGCCGGTCAGCGCGATCGCGCCGGCCGCCACGCCCTGGAGCAGAATGGCGACCAGCGGTGCACGGGTACGCGCGTTGACCTTGGCGACTCCCGGAAAGAACAGCCGGTCCTCGGCCATGGCGAAATAGACTCGCGGCGTGGTCAGCATGGACTGGCTGAGGAAGCCGAGCGCCGAGATGGCGATGGCGAGCGCGACCAGGGTGACCCCGGTGTCGCCGAGCGCGAGCCGCATCACTGCGGTGGCCGGCGTCCTGGTCTCCGCCAGCGCGGCGGGACCGAGCACATAGACGGAGGTGAACGCGACCGCGGCGTACAGCACGACCACGCCGAGCACGCCGAACAGCACGCCGCGGGCGAGGTCGCGGCGCGGGTCGCGCATCTCGCCGGCGACGAAGCTCGACGTCTGCCAGCCGCCGTAGGCGAACATGACCGGCGTCAGCGCCGCGCCGATCCCCCCGATCAGGCCGAGCTCGGACGCGGCTCGGGGCGCTGCCTCGGCGGCGGGGCCGGCGAGCAGCAGGCCGCACAGGACGATCGCGGCGATGGCGAAGATCTTCAGCAGCATCAGCGCGCTCTGCACATTGCTGCCGGCGCGGACGCCGAGGCAGTTGATCGCGGTCAGCAGCGCCAGCACGGCGGCGGCGACGGCGCCGTCCGCCACCGGCAATTGGGTGAGATCGTGGAAATAGCGGGCGAAGGTGATCGCCACCGCCGCCATCCCGCCGGACTGGATCACCAGCAGCAGCGACCAGCCATAGAGGAACGCAGGCATCGGGCCCCAGGCGTCGCGCAGATAGGCATATTGGCCGCCGACCTCCGGCCGCCGCGCGGCCAGCTCGGCATAGACGAACGCGCCCATGATCGCCACCGCGCCGCCGATCAGCCAGACGCCGACGATCAGCGCCGGGGTGGAGACGTGCCGCGCCACCTCGGCCGGGTTGACGAAGATGCCCGAGCCGACGATCCCGCCCATCACCAGCATGGTCGCGTCGAACAGGCCGAGCCGCCGGACGAGCTTGGGCTCGCTCTCCGGCGCCGCGGCGCTCACAGGCCGAGCACGTCCTTCATCGTGTAGCGGCCGGCCGGTTTGTCCTTCAGCCAGAGCGCGGCCCGGACCGCGCCGCGGGCGAAAATGGCGCGGCTTTCGGCGCGGTGGCCGAGCTCGAGCCGCTCGCCCTCGGCGGCGAAGATCGCCTGATGGTCTCCCGCCACCGAGCCGCCGCGAAGCGAAGCGAAGCCGATCCGGCCGGGCTCGCGGGCGCCGGTGATGCCGTCGCGGCCGCGCTCGCTCGTCGCGTCGAGGTCGACGCCGCGCCCCTCGGCCGCCGCCTGGCCGAGCAGGAGCGCCGTGCCGGAAGGCGCGTCGACCTTGTGGCGGTGGTGCATCTCGACGATCTCGATATCCCAATCCTCGCCGAGCCTGGCGGCGGCCTCGCGCACCAGATGAGCGAGCAGGTTGACTCCCAACGACATGTTCGCCGCCTGCAGCACGGCGATCGAGCGCGCCGCGCCGTCGATCGCGAACCGGTGATCGGCGCCGAGGCCGGTCGTGCCGATCACGATCGGGACGCCCGCCGACACCGCCGCGTCGAGATTGACGAGCAACGCGCCCGGCGCGGAGAAATCGATCAGGACGTCGCAGCTTCGGGCGAGGGCAGCCGCATCGTCGCCGACGTCAGCGCCGCCGGCGAGCCGCGCCTCGCCACCCTCCGCCAGCAACTCGGCGATCGCCTTGCCCATCCGGCCGGCCGCTCCCAGGATTCCGATCGCCGTCATCGCCCGCGCCTCTCCTCGCGACGCTTCATGGGCGAGGCGGCGGCGCACCGCAAGGGAACAGCCGCCGCCGCTCCGCGTTGCGACCCCGAAACTGTTCAAGGAGAGCCGACCATGGCCGAGCGTGAAAAAGAAGTCATCGTAACCGACGGCGGCGGCGGCGGCGGCGGCGCGATCATCGCGGTGGTATTGCTGATCGCGGTGCTGGTCGTCCTGTTCTTCGTCTTCGGCCGCGGCATGCTGAACGGCGACGGCGACAAGGACATCAACGCCGACGTCAAGATCGAGACGCCGAGCAAATAGGCCTAGGGTCCGCACTCGGTGCGGACCCTAGCCCGCCTCGCGCAGGTGCCTGAGCCAGCGCTGGCGGGCCCATTCGCCGATCACGGCGTCGGCGGCGGCCTTGTCGGGGCTGCCGGCGCCGAGCTCGGCATAAGGCGTCCAGCGCCCGCTCCGGCTGGTCCAGACCGATTCGTCGAACAGATTGAAGATCGTCCGCCGCCCGGCGGCATCGACCGTGCCGATCGACCCCGGCCGATCGAGCGTGCCCAAATATTGGAAAACCGGACCGCCACGCTCGGGCCGCGGGCTCGCACCGGCGGCTGCGAGGATCAGGTCGCGCATGTCGGCGAGCCCGATCGCCGGCGGGATCGCGACTCCGGCCTGGCTGACGATGAACGGGATTCGCGTCTGTTGTTCGTTCAGCATGTGGCCGTGGCCCAGGAAGCCGTCGTCGAACAGCGATTCGCCATGATCGGCGGTGACCACGATCAACGTGTCGTCGAGCACGCCGAGCCGCCGCAGCCGCTGCCGCAGCGCCCCAATCAGCCGGTCGTTATAGGCGACGGCGTTGAGGTAGGTGCGCTCGACCCTGGCGCGGTTGGCGGCGCCGATCTCGCCGCGCGGGATCGGGTCGTCGGTGACGATCCGGTCCATCATCGGCTCGTAATAAGGAAAATGGGCCGATTGCAGGTTGAAATAGAGGAAGTGCGGCCGCACCCAGGCCTCGGGCCGGCCGAGCCGGCGGTCGAACTCGCGCAGCAGCACCTTGCCGTCCACCGCCAGCGAAGCGAGCGAGCCCGAGCTGTAGGACCGCTCACCGCGCAGGCTTGCCGCATCGACATAGATCTGCGCGCGGCGGAGCCCGGCGAGAGCCGCGGTGTCGCCGAAGTCCTCGCCCTGTCCTGAAAACACGCCGACCTGATAGCCGTTGGCGAGAAAGTCGCGGATCAGCGACTGGCGGTCATCGACCGGCGCCAGCTGACCCGTGAACAGGCTCTGCAGCGAGAAGGTGGTGAAGCCGACATGGCTGTAGGCGGCGCGCGCGCGGCTGCCCTGGGCGGCCATCGCGTCGAGCACGGGGGTCAGCGGCCGGCCGTCGATGCGCCGGCCGATCGCGTCGGCGCGGGTGCTTTCGAGCACGATCAGGATCACGTTCCGCTTGCGCCCGGCGATGACCGGCACCGCTCCGTCCGCCGCTTCGCCCGAAAAGGCGAAATCGCCGCCGAAGCCGTCCTGGTCGACGCCGTCGCCCGGGATGTCGAGCGCGTAGGGGTGGCGGCTGCCGTCGAACGGCTGCCGGTCGAGCGGCCAGGAGAAGAAGCTCCAGCCGTCGCGGTCGAAGTCGGTCGCCTCATCCAACAGGGTCGAGAAAGCGAGCACCCCGTTGAAGCGCTCTGCGGCGGAGCGGGCATCGTCGATGCGGCTGACCGCGAACAGGACGAAAGGAATCACGGCGAGCAGCGAGGCGAGCTGCACTCTGCTCAAGCGGTAGAGATCCGGCAGCGGCGCGACGTGACGCCATTTGCGGCGCAGGACCAGCAGAATGAGGAGGTAGAACAAAGCGCCGCCGCCCAATGCGAGCAGGATCAGCCCGGCCTCGCTGAGGCTGTACAGCAAGGCGTTGACCAGGCTGCCGCCGCCGAGATTGCGGACGATCTGGAAGCTCATCGCGTCGCTGAAGAAGGCGAGCGCCTGATATTTGGCGATCAGCAGCGCGATCGTGCCGCCGCCGACCAGGAAGGCGAAGTTGAAATGGAAGAGCGGGCTATCGGCCTTGCGCCGGTGCAGCCGCCGGACCAGCCGGTAGAGCAGGAACAGGATCAGCCCGTGGCAGAGCAGCACGCCGGCGGCGAAGGCGCCGATCTCGAGCGGCGTGTCGAGCACCCGCGACTGGCCGAAGCCGCCGCCGAAGATCGCATATTTGCGCTCCGCCAGCAGCAGCTCGGCGACGAGGGTGAAGAGAATGGTGAGCGGCAGCGTCAGCCGCGCCGCGCCGGCCCAGCCGAGGCGCAGCGGTCTTGGTTGCGGCAGGGCGAGCTCGGCCGACATCGGGGCCTGGGATAGCGGCGAGAGCTTAAGATGCGGTTGTGCCGAACGCAGCGGGGCCTATGGCGTCGGGCATGGGTGAAATCCGCAACATCGTGATCCTGACCGGCGCCGGCATTTCCGCGGAGAGCGGCCTCGCCACGTTTCGCGGGCCGGACGGCCTGTGGGAAGGCCATCGCGTCGAGGATGTGGCGACGCCCGAGGCGTTTGCGCGCGATCCGGTGCTGGTCCACCGCTTCTACGACGCGCGGCGCGAGAATCTGGCGCGGGTCGAGCCGAATGCGGCGCACCGGGCACTGGCGCGGCTCGATTCGGAATGGCCGGGCGAGCTGCTGATCGTCACCCAGAATGTCGACGACCTGCACGAGCGGGCCGGAGCGAAACGGCTGCTGCACATGCACGGCGCGCTCAACGCCGCCTGGTGCCGTGCCTGCGATGCGCGAATGGCGTGGACCGAGGGCATGGGCGGCGGTCCGGCCTGTCCGGAATGCGGCGTTGCGGGGAGGCTTCGGCCGGACATCGTCTGGTTCGGCGAGATGCCCTATGAGATGGAGCGGATCGACCGGGCGCTGATGGCGGCGGACCTGTTCGTCTCGATCGGCACCTCCGGCAACGTCTATCCCGCCGCCGGCTTCGTCCAGACCGCCCGCTACGTCGGCGCCCGCACGCTGGAGATGAACCTGGAGCCTAGCCTCGGCTCCTACCTGTTCCAAGAGAGCCGCACGGGAATGGCAGGGAAGCTGGTGCCGCAATGGGTGGAGGAGGTGCTCGATGATCGAGGGTAGCTGCCATTGCGGCGCGGTTCGCCTGACGCTGCCGGAGGCGCCGGCGGACCTCGGCAGCTGCAATTGTTCGCTCTGCCGCCGGATCGGCGGGCTCTGGGGCTATTACCGGCCGGACGAAGTCGTGGTTCGGGATCCGGACGGCCGGCTCGCCGGCTATGTGCAGGGCGACGAGACCCTGACCAGCTGGCATTGCGCGCGCTGCGGCTGCACCACCCACTGGTCGCCGCGCGATCCCGCGCTGCAGCGGACGGGGGTCAATCTACGCCTGTTCGATCCGGCGATCTGGGAACCGTTGCCGCGCCGGCTCATCGACGGCGCGAGCTGGTAAGACTCACTCCACCCAGTCCAGCCCGATCTCGCGGTAGAGGCCGCGGTCCTCCTCCCATTTCGGGTTGACCTTGACGTGGAGGAAGAGGTGGACCTTGCGGCCGAGGGCTTCGCTCAGCTCCTTTCGCGCCGCCTCGCCGATCGCGCGGATGCGGGCGCCGCCCTTGCCGAGCACGATCGCCTTCTGGCTGTCGCGGCCGACCAGGATCTGCTGGTGGATGACGACCGAGCCGTCCTTGCGCTCCTCATATTTCTCGGTCTCGATCGCGCTCGCATAAGGAAGCTCGGCGTGGAGCTGGTGGTAGAGCTGCTCGCGCGTGATCTCGGCGGCCATCATCCGGTCGGTGGCGTCGGAGACCTGATCCTCGGGGAAATGCCAGGGTCCCTCAGGCATCCGCGCAGCCAGCGCCGCCTTCAGGTCGCCGACCCCGTCGCCCGTGGAGGCGGAAATCATGTAGATCTGCTCGAAGTCGGCTCGCCCGTCGAACTGGGCGATCAGGGTCAGGAGCTCCTCCTTCCTTACCAGATCGACCTTGTTGAGGATGAGCAATTTGGGCTCCGGTCTATCCTTCAGCCGGTCGAGCAGGTCGGTGACGCCACGCTTGAGGCCGGTACTGGCGTCGACCACCAAAGCGATCAGATCGGCATCCTGGGCGCTGCCCCAGGCGGCGGCGACCATCGCCCGGTCGAGGCGCCTTTTCGGCTCGAAGATTCCGGGCGTGTCGGTGAGCAGGATCTGGGTCTCGTCCTGGATGGCGATGCCCATCAGCCGGGTCCGCGTGGTCTGCGCCTTGGGGGTGACGATGGCGACCTTCTGGCCGACCAAAAAGTTGACCAGCGTCGACTTGCCGGCATTGGGCGCGCCCACCACGGCGACGGTGCCGAAACGCCGGCTCATGTCAGCCGGTCCAGCAGCGCCTGGGCCGCCTCGGTCTCGGCCTCCTGCTTGGCGAGTCCTTCCGCTTCCGCCTCGCCGACGCCCTTGATCGAGACCCGGACGACGAAGGTCGGGGCGTGCTGCGGGCCGGAGCGGCCGACCACTTCGTAGACGGGCGGCTTGCGGTTGTTGGCCGCCGCCCATTCCTGGAGCGCCGATTTGGGGTGCTGGGGCGCGTCGTCGCGACGGTCGACGCGCTCGGCCCAGGCGGCGCGGATGAAGGCTTTCGCGGCTTCGAAACCGGCGTCGAGCCAGAGCGCGCCGATCAACGCCTCGACCATGTCGCCGAGCACGTTCTCGCTCTCGAACGCGCCGTCGTCCCTTGCCTGTTTGCCGAGCTTCATCTGGCCGGCGAGCTCGAGATCGCGCGCGACCTCGGCGCAGGTGCTTCGCGAGACCAGGACGTTGAGGCGCTTGGAGAGCTTGCCCTCGGGCTCGTCCGGGAAGAGCGCGTAGAGCCAGTCGGCGATGACCAGGCCGAGCACCCGGTCCCCCAGATATTCGAGCCGCTCGTAATTCTCCTCGCTCTTGCTCGAATGGGTGAGCGCGCGCTCGAACAAAGCGAGGTCTGCCGGCTTGTGACCGGTCTTCGCCTTCACCCAGCTTGCTAGGGCCGCCATCAGCCGAGCCGGCTCCAGCGATTGGCCGAGAACCAGGTCCAGGGCTTCAGCCATTCGGCCGAGCCGTCGGTCGACCAGAAGGTGACCAAGACCTCGCCGAGCAGGTTGTCGACCGGGAGCAGGCCGACGCCGTCTTCCTCGACCGAGAAGCGGCTGTCGAGGCTGTCGTCGCGATTGTCGCCCATCACGAACAGCTGGCCTTCGGGCACCTGGATCGGGCCGAACATGTCGCCGTCGCCGTCGGTGAGCTGGTCGAGCACGTCGTAAGCGCGGCCGCCGGGCAGGGTCTCGCGGAAGCGCGGATAGGCGCAGATTTCGCGGCCTTCGTCGTCGGTCAGGCGGCGGACCGAACCGCGGGCGCCGCGGCAGGGGCTGTTCGGGCTGATCGGCATCGCATAATCGGCGACGCGTTGGCGCTGCAGCGCCCGGCCGTTCAGAATCACCACGCCCTCGCGCACCTCGATCGTGTCGCCGGGCAGGCCGATCACCCGCTTCACATAATCTTCGTCGGCGCCGGGATAGCGGAAGACCACGACGTCGCCGCGCTCGGGCAGGCTGCCCATGATCCGGCCGTCGAAGCCGAACAGATCGAACGGCATCGAGTAACGCGAATAGCCGTAGGACCATTTCGAGACGAAGAGGTAATCGCCGATCATCAGCCGCGGCAGCATCGATCCGGAAGGGATCGAGAAGGGGGCGACGATGAAGGTGCGCAGGAACAAGGCGATCACGAACAGGATCAGAATGAAGCGCGCAGTCGACCACCAGCTCTCGGGCTGCTTCTCGGCCGGCTGAACTTCGGCGATGGCCGGCTCGGGTGACGCTTCGCTCATCCGCGCGCTTTCGCTTGGGGCCGGAGTGAGGTCAAGCTGGGCTTTCCCGGCATGCCGCCCCAGGGTCCGCACCCAATACCGGCAAAAGCCGCCCGCCGCTTCGCGGTCGTCCGGAGAAGGCCGCCGGGCTGCGTCGAACGGCTTGTCCGGCCTGCGCCGCCCTCCTTGCCGGCGGCCTTCTCCGGAAGATCACGACCATTGTCGGTATTGGGTACGGACCCTAAGAGGCCACGATATGACGACCGACGCCTGGAAGACGCTCGAGAGCGCGCCCGCCGAATCGCTCCGCGACCTTTTCGAGGCCGAACCGGATCGGCTGGCGCGGCTGGCGATCGACGAGTGCGGCATTCGCTTCGATTTCGCCAAGACGCATTTGAGCGAGGCGTTGGTCGAGGGCTTTCTGACGTTGGCCGAGCAGGCCGGCCTCGCCGCTCGCCGCGACGCCATGTTCGCCGGCGGACAAGTCAATCCGACCGAGGGCCGCGCCGCCGAGCATAGCGCCGAGCGGGGGCAGGGGGCGCCGGACAGCGTCGCCCGCGCCGCCGGGTTTCACCTCCGGATGCGCGCCCTGATCGACGCGATCGAGGCCGAGGCGTTCGGGCCGGTCCGCCATATCCTCCACATCGGCATCGGCGGCTCGGCGCTCGGGCCGAAGCTGCTGATCGACGCGCTCGGCCGCCGCGCGGGACGCTACGACGCCGCCATCGTCTCCAATGTCGACGGCGCGGCGCTCGAGGAGGCGATCGCCGGCTTCGACCCGCACGCCACGTTGATCGCGATCGCGTCGAAGACCTTCACCACCAGCGAGACCATGCTCAACTCGCGCTCGGCGCTGCGTTGGCTGGAGGAAGCGGGGGTCGAAGATCCCTACGGCCGGGTGATCGCGCTGACCGCCGAGCCGGACAAGGCGATCGCCTTCGGCGTCGACGAGACCCGGATCCTGCCGTTCGGCGAGACGGTCGGCGGCCGCTATTCGCTCTGGTCGTCGATCGGCTTCCCGGCCGCGCTGGCGCTCGGCTGGGACGCGTTCGAGAGCCTGCTCGAAGGCGCGGCGGCGATGGACCGCCATTTCCGCTTCGCGCCGCCGGAGGCGAACGCGCCGGTGCTCGCCGCCTTCGTCGACCGCTATTACGCCAATGTCCGCGGCGCGGCGACAAGGGCGATCTTCGCCTATGACGAACGGCTGCGCCTGCTGCCCGCCTATCTCCAGCAGCTCGAGACCGAATCCAACGGCAAGAGTGTCCGCCTCGACGGCGCGCCAGTTGGACGGGCGACCGCGCCGGTGGTCTGGGGCGGCGTCGGCACCGACGCCCAGCACGCCGTCTTCCAGCTGCTTCACCAGGGCACGCAGCTGATCCCGGCCGAGTTCGTGGCGGTGATCGAGCCGGAGCACGGCTTCGCCGAGGAGCATCACGGCCAGCTGCTCGCCAATTGCTTCGCCCAGGGGGCGGCGCTGATGGCCGGCCGCGCGTCGGACGATCCGCATCGCGCCTATCCGGGCGACCGGCCGTCGACGACGATCCTGCTCGACCGGCTCGACCCGGCAACGCTCGGCGCCTTGCTCGCCTTTTACGAGCATCGCACCTTCGCCAATGCCTGCCTGCTCGGCATCAATCCGTTCGACCAGTTCGGCGTCGAGCTCGGCAAGGAGATGGCCAGACAGGTCGACGAGCAGGAGGCCTCGGCCTTCGACCCGTCCACCCGGGCCCTGCTCGCGCGCGCCTTCGGAGAGGAGCTTCAATGACCAAGGCCTATGATTATGACCTGTTCGTGATCGGCGCCGGCTCGGGCGGGGTGCGCGCCGCGCGGGTCTCCGCCGCGCATGGCGCCCGGGTCGCCGTCGCCGAGGAGCACAAGGTCGGCGGCACCTGCGTGATCCGCGGCTGCGTGCCGAAGAAATTGCTCGTCTACGGTGCGCATTTCGCCGAGGACCTGCAGGATGCCAAGCGGTTCGGCTGGAAGGTCGGCAGCTGCAAGTTCGACTGGGCGGTGCTTCGCGACAACGTCCTTGCCGAGGTCGAGCGGCTGGAGGGCATCTACACCGACATCCTCGACCGCCACGAGGTCGAGATCGTGCCCCAGCGCGCCACCGTCACCGGCCCGAACGAGGTCACGCTCGCCGACGGCACCAAAGTCGGCGCTGCCACCATCCTGATCGCGACCGGCGCCCATCCGGTCGTTCCCGATCTGCCCGGCGCCGAGCATGGCGTCACCTCGAACGAGATGTTCCATCTCGACAGGATGCCGAAGCGGGCGGTGATCGCCGGCGGCGGCTATATCGCCAACGAATTCGCCGGCATCCTGCACGAATTCGCCTGCGAGGTGACCATCGTCAACCGCGGCGACCGGATCCTTCGCCATTATGACGAGCAGGTCCGCGACCGCCTCCTCCAGATCTCGCTGACCAAGGGGATCAACTTCAAGTTCAACGCCCCGTTCGAGAAGATCGTGAAGCGCAAGGACGGCTCGCTGCGCATCCACCTCCAGGGATCGAGCCCGATCGACGCCGATTTGCTGCTCTGGGCGGTCGGGCGCGCGCCGAACACGGCCGGCCTGGGGCTGGAGAAGGCCGGCGTCGAGCTCGGCAAGAACGGCGCCGTGCTGGTCGACGAGGACAACCAATCGTCGGTCCCGAGCATCTACGCGATCGGCGACGTCACCGACCGAGTCCAGCTGACCCCGGTCGCGATCCGCGAGGGCCAGGCGTTCGCCGACACCGTGTTCGGCAACAAGCCGACCCGGGTCGATTATGCCAACATCCCCTCCGCCGTGTTCAGCCATCCGCCGATCGCCGCGGTCGGGATGACGGAAGGGCAGGCGCGCGACAGGCTCGGCACCTACAAGACCTATGTCTCCGATTTCCGGCCGATGAAGAACGTTCTGGCCGGCCGCAACGAGCGCTCGCTCTACAAGCTCATCGTCGACGAGGAATCGGACAAGGTGGTCGGCCTGCACATGATCGGCCCCGACGCGCCCGAAATCCTCCAGGCCGCCGCGGTCGCGGTCAAGGCCGGCCTCACCAAGGCGCAGGTCGACGAGACCGTGGCGCTTCACCCGACCATGTCGGAAGAGCTGGTGCTGATGCGCTGACGGCCCCGCCGCGCCATTTCCCACAGATTGCGGTTTGTTTGCCGCAGAAACAACAACCTATGCATTAAGTTGTGGGAAACAGGCGTTTTTCTTGAAAGCCTTGAAAATCTGTTCTATATATGTTCCGACGCGAGTCGCTGGCTCTTTGACAAGTGAATCGAACGGATCGGGCGGTAGGACAACTTGTTCTCCCGCTCAGCCGGGCGCGCCTGGACGGGGGGCAGTTGCCAGCGACCGTTCCCATTATCGCCGCACTCCGCTTCAGGCCGTCCGCGCGAACGGCCCCTGCGGCGGGGCGCCGGGGCCGCCCACGCCGAAGGCGGTGGCGCGCTCGCCGGCGACCTGGAATTCGAGGCGGATCGAGGGGTCGACGTCATAAGCGAAGGCGTTGCCGCCGAGCGGGATCAGGGCGACCGGCGCGCGCTGGCCACGGCGGACCCAGAGCCGGCCGTCCAAAGCGAGGATCGAGCGTTCGCCATAATTGCCGGCATAGGCCGCGAGCGGCAGGGCCGGGGTGCGCCGCTCGGCGCGGGCCGCGACCCCTTCGGCGGTGGCTTCGAGCCGGGCCCGCTGCGGTCCCTCGGCCTGCGCGGCCAGCCGGCGCAGCGCCAGCGCATGGGCGACGTCGAGCGCGCCGGCGATCGGGGTCTGCACGGTCGGGGCGTGACCGACCGCTTCCCAGTCCCGGCCGGTCGAGGCGAGCACCGCGCGGCCGACCGAGACGCTGAGCACGAATTGCCCGGCGACCGGCACCAGCTCGTTGCGGAAGCCGGCGCCGGCGGTGGTCTCGCCGACCAGCTCGCCGATCCGGTAGCCGCCGACATGGCCGGCGAACTCCTCCGCGGCCGAAGCGGTGCCGTTGCTGGTCAGCACGTAGAGCGGCTTGCCGACCATCCGGCCGGCGGGAAGCTCGGCCAGAGTCGACAGCGCCTCCGCCTCGGGCCGGCCGTTCATGTAGAAGGTGACCAGCGGCCGCTCGGCGGGAAGGAAGTGGCTGACCAGATATTGAACCGCCTCGGGGCTGCCGCCGCCGTTGCGCCTGAGGTCGACGATCACCGCCTCGCCGCCGGCGAGGAAGCGCATCGCAATGTCCAGCGCCGCGGCGCTTTCCGGGCCGATCCACATGAAGCCGTCATAAGCCAAATAGCGGACGTTGCCGGGCAACACGCGAAGCTCGCTGACGCCGTGATTGGCGGCGCGGACCTGCCGCTCATAGGCGCTGTTGTCCGGCTCCTCCCGCCGTCCCGCCGCCAGGATCTCGGCCTGGCGCGGGTTGAAGTTGAAGTTGAGGTGGCGGTCGTGGCCGGCGGTGTCGAGATCGGCGTTGATCCGCTCGGCGAGCGCCGATGGATCGCGGACGTCGTAGCGGCCCGAAGCGAGGCCCCGGGCGAGGATCGCGTCGAGCGCGGGGCGCCGCTCGGGCAGGACGTAGCGCTCCGCGACGATCCGCCGCACCTCCGCGGCGACCGCGCGGCCGTCGAGCGCCGCCGCCGCCGCGGCCGCGGGAGCGGGCTGCTGGGTCATGGCCGGCGCACTCAACGCCAGCAGCGAAACCGCACCCAAGGACAAAAGCGTACGCAACATCATCTACCCTCCCACCATGAAGCCATGCTTATCCCTTGGGATGGGCGGCGATTTCGGGCAAAGACGGGCGGGTTCGTGCCAGATTCTGGCAAATTTGGAGAATTTGGCGGCTTTGACCGGCAAGCTGGACAGGCTCGACATGCGGCTGCTCGCCTGCCTGCAGGACGACAATCTGCAGACCGCGGACGTGCTCGCGGAGCAGGTCGGGCGCTCGCCCTCGGCGGTGGCGCGGCGGCTCCGGCGCCTGCGGGCGAGCGGCGCCATCGCCGCGGAGGCGGCCATCGTGTCCGAGGAAGCGGCCGGCTTTCCCCTGTCGGCCGTGGTCAACGTCCAGTTCGAGCGTCACGCCGCGCAGGAGATCAGCCGGTTCCGCCGCCGGATCTGCGCCAGCCCCAACGTTCAGCTCTGCCTCGACCTCGCCGGCGCGTTCGACGTCCTGCTGCTCGTCGTCGCCCGCGACATGGACGCCTATAACGACTTCGCCGCCATGCTCGAGCAGCCGCCCGTGCGCCGCTTCGAGACGACCTTCGTCAAGAAGCGGGTGAAGGCGACGCTGGCCGTGCCGCTGGAGATATGAGCTCCCGGGGGCTCCTAAAGGTGCTAGAGTCATCCCGGCGGAAGCCGGGATGTGGATTCACATTCGAAGTGCAACAGGTGGTTGGAGAGTGCCTCGGCTGGGGTTTGGAAGTCGAGGCATTTTCGTGGTGTGCGGTTGCAGGCGCTGGCGAGGGCGCTGAGTTGGTCGCCTGAGAGGCGATTGAGGTCGGTTTTTCTGGGCAGGTATCGCCTGAGGCGTCCGATGGCGTTTTCGACGCCGCCCTTTTGCCATGGGCTGTGGGGGTCGCAGAAGAAGGTCTGGATGCCGAGCTGGTCGAGGAGCCGGTGATGCTGGGCGAACTCGGTGCCGTTGTCGAAGGTGAGGGTGGTTCGCAAGCTGCTGGGCAAGGGCTGGAGCAGGCTGACCAGAGCGTTTGCGGTGGGTTCGGCCTGTCGGTTCGGCGTGCGCAGGATGAGGGTGGTCCTGGTGCTGCGTTCATGGGCGACGAGGATTGATTGTCCGTAGCTTGAGAAGAGCATGAAGTCGGCTTCCCAGTGACCGGGCGTGCGGCGATGGCGAGCATCGGCCGGGCGCTCCGCGATCGGGCGGCGGTCTTTGATGAAGCTAGCGGGCGATCCGCCTCTCCTGCCGCGCCATCCGCGCTTCGCCTTGGCGCGGGGCAGGTAGCAGCGCCAGGCGCCGTCGCTGGTGCGGCGGAGCTGGGCGTAGATGAAGCGGTAGATGCTCTCGTAACTGATCACGGCATGGCCGGCCTCTCGGGCGAGCCGGCCGGCGACCTGCTCGGGCGACCAGCCGGCGCCGAGGCGGTCGAGCACCGCATCTCTGAGCACCTCATCGCGTTCGAGACGGGAACCGCTCCAGCGCCGCGCCTTCGCCTGCTGCTCGGCATAGCCCGGCTGGTAGCCGACATGCTTGCCGGCGTTGCGTCTCAGCTCTCGAGAGATCGTCGATGCCGGGCGATCCACAGCTGCAGCGATATGCCGGAACGATTGCCCGGCTTCGCGAAGCCGGGCAATCGTGCACCGTTCCTCAAGCGACAGCTGCTCATATCTCCGTCCCATGGCAACACCCTAAGCTGGTGTTGCACTTCGTTTGTGAACTCAGGGGACCCATGAAC
>Ga0070677_10000057_pt1 | contig 34822 bp, 36 predicted proteins | sample KBSM63metaG_FD_64674 | JGI IMG/M metagenome (GOLD analysis project Ga0070677, IMG submission 64674) | Miscanthus rhizosphere microbial communities from Kellogg Biological Station, Michigan, USA - KBS M6-3 metaG | ecosystem: Host-associated > Plants > Roots > Rhizosphere > Soil ... | reverse complement strand
CCAAGAACCCGCTGTCGACCAGATAGTCGCTGCCCCGTTCGGCTTCCTCCTCGGACTCCTCGTCGCCGACGATCCCCAGCCGCACCCGCACCGCGTCCTGATCCCGCATCGCGACCAACGTCAGCAGCATCGCCGCCAGGCCGCCCTTCATGTCGTAGGCGCCACGCCCGTAAAGCTTGTCCCCTTCCACCCGCGGCTCGAACTGCCCCGCCGGCGCCGGCACCACGTCGATGTGCCCGTGCAGCACCACCGTCGGCGCATCCTCCGGCCCCACTTCGGCCTTCAGAACAGGAAGGCCCCGAACCTCGTCACTTTCGACCCCGATCCCCCGCGAGTCCAACCACCCTTCGATGAACCCGGCGGTTTCGCGCACCCCATCCGCCTCACAGCTCTCGTAGCTGACCAGCCGCGAGACGAGCGCAACGAGCTCATCACCCATCGCAGTCCCCCCCCGGCCTTTGACTTGAGCGCCCATGCCCTGACGGTATTTGAAGCACGCGAATGCTGCCGACCAGCGAGCGCTGCCGCGGCCCAGGTACAGGCGATGCTTCGGAACCTGCAGAGCAACATCGGCTTGCAGATGGAGTCTGATTCGCGCCCCAGGGCTATAAGGGCAACGACCGGGGCTGGAATATGGTCGTCACCAATCATCCATATCTAGCCCTTGACGAGCCGTCAAAACCATTAGATAGTCTGTTTCAAGCTGTTCAAGTCAAGTTCAATTTGGCCGATAAGGAGCTACATGGCGCTGAGCCTGCCGGACCCCGATACTTCGCGTTTGCCGCGATCACCGCTTGAGTTGGTGATCTGTCAGATTCGCTTCGACAAGCGGCTGCGGGTTGGAGAGGCGCCCTTGGCGCTTGCCTTCCACGAGGAGCTCGGCGGGTCGGCTGGTCCTTATCCGCAGCTTGGAGACATCGAGGGCCAAGAGCTTGTCGTGTCGGGCGGTATCGGTATTGAGCCCCAAGCTCAATCTCGAGCATCTACTGGCTGGCGCCTTTCTTCGGAGACCGGCGATTGGATCGTTACGTTGATGCCCGACCACGTCTCCCTAGAGACAACCAGCTACACCACGTGGGAAGACGATTTTCAACCTCGACTGAAAGCCCTTATCGAAGCTACTGCGAAGTGCGTCGAACCTGCCATCGAGCAGCGCTTGGGCTTGCGCTACGTCGACCGCATACGCGAGCTGGAGCTAACTTCGATCGGCGCTTGGCGCGACTACATCGCCCCAGAGCTACTAGGTCCGATTCTTCATGAGCAACTTGGTCCGGCAATCGCCGGCGCTGCTCAGCAGTTGCTTCTTCATGTCGATGACCACGTGCGGGCAGGGGTCCGCCATGGGCCTGTGTCCAACGATGAGAGTGGATATATCGACTACCTTCTCGACTACGACCTCTTTCGCCAAGGGGGACGCCCGTTCGATGTCGAGGGTCTGGTCAGCGCCACCGAACAACTCAATCTCGGCGCTCTGCAGCTTTTCCAAACCTCGGTCACCGAGCAGCTCCTTGACATCTTCCGCACCTCATGACCGGCACTATTGACAAGTCCGCCAGTGCAATACCTGATCTGACTCTCTGTCAGACAAATTTCCCCGCCGCCACAGCGGGCGTATATAGCTTTTTGGTGGACCAGGCGACGCCCATCGGACCCGCCGGCATGGCAAAAGCTCTAGTCGATCCTTTTTTCCGCGGGGCGGGTCAAATGGTTGCGACTGTTGCCACGATCGATATCCGCAAGGTAGTCGGACCAGCGATGGCCGAGGCAATCTGTGCTCTGGGGCCACCCGTTCCGCCAGCAATTCAGTCGTTCAACGCCTTCGTCAATGTGCAACGAGTTACCTCGGCGCTCTATACCCCTGATATTCGGGAGACCCGCGAGTCCCTCCCGTTCTTTATTGGGGCGCGGGCTGAGGCACTCGAGCAAGAGATAGTGGCCCGCGATCAGTCAGAGCTCGACGCGGTTCGCACCTTCAAGAAGCTTGGCGAGTGGCTGAGCGTTGGAGATGAGGACATCGCGGCCGCGATTGGCATTGGCCGCACCACGGTCTACTCCTGGCAACGAGAGAACCGTGAGCCCCGAAGGGGGACGGCCCAACGACTCTACGAGTATCACGCGGTTCTCTCTGCCCTGCGTCGCCGTCTGGGGCCGGAGGGATTGACGCTATGGCTGAGTGCCGGTGAGCCAAGTCATCGCGACCTCCTACTCGCTGGCGACCTCGAGTCCGTCGAGGTCGCCGTAGATACCCAGCTATTCGGCGGACGAGTCGCAGGATCCGACTTTGCCTGGCAGACTAACGACCGTGGTCCAGCCGTGGCTTCCTCGGACTCAGAGCCACTACGCCCAAGCCGTCGCAAAGCCAGGCGGGCGCGACTCAATTGATCCAAGAGGGGCTCGACGAGATCTGGCCCGAGCAGGTCAGCAAAGCACTCGACCCCTTCAAGCAAGGTCACCTCATCGAGCGGCCACCGATTTTTTATGCAGGAGATCTCGAGCATGCGGTTTGGAGTCCAAGTAGGGCGCTGGCCGCCGAGGCAATGGATGCAGGTGAGACACCGGGCGAGGCGATAGTCGAGCTTGAGCCCGATCAGGGGCCCCCTTTTGGGCTCATCACTTCGCAAACATGTGAAATTGTTGAGGAGCGACCCGATCCGCTTCAGCCATGGGTTCAGGTAGCTCCCGTCTACTGTTGCGACCCAGAGCTGGGATTGCTCGATCGTGATTTTGTCGTCCGCCTCAACCCACCTGACCTCGACGGCGGAGAGGCGTGGATCGCCGATCTACGGATCGAGGTGCCCGTCGAGAAGGGCATGTTTGTGGGCAGAGACCCCATCGAGGCGTTTCCCACAGAGGCCGACTACGACGAACTCGGCGATCTTCTCGGGCAGCGCCGCGGGCGCCCCGCGCTTCACGGTGTTTTTCATGATGTCTTGAACGTCACCATGGGAAACATGAAGCGGGAAAGCAAGACGATGCGCAAGAAGGCCCGCCGGATACGCGAGGGGATCTACAAATTGAAGCTAGCAATTGAGGATGGCACTCGGTTGGAGCCAATTGCCGCAAAGCTATATGTAGTCACCCAGGGCACCCCCACGGAGGAGGCTCGAGAGTGGTTTGACGATTGGTGGAATCGAGCCCGAGAGACTGCCGCCACGTCTCGCCTCGAGTTGCTGCCTAATGGTTGGCTTAATGCCAGGCAGCTTGAGGTTGATCTTGAGTACTACGAGAGTCTCATAGACGTTCGTAATCCGCTGCTTAGCTAAGCAGCAACGTACCCCTCACTTCGATGCACGCGGCAGGGTCCGCGTCAACTCAGCGAAAAGGTGCTGACTCGCTCAGGACTGGGCAATAGCCAGGAAAGCCTCAGCCCTGTCGCGGTCTTTCTCAGCCCGCTTGTACTCGCCGCTGCCCTCCTCGGCCTCGCCGAGCCGCTGCTCGGCGTCCGCCAACTGCTCTTTCAGCTTCGCCGCATCGAGCTCGTCGGGCGAGAGTGCCTCCTCGACCAGCAGCTTCGCTTCGTTGCCGAAGACCTGCAGCCAGCCGTGGGCCTGGGCATAGCGCCGCGTCTCGGAGTCGCTGACGTGGAGGCGCAGCTCGGTCGGCTTCAGCGCCGCCAGCAGCGGCGCGTGGTTGGCGAGGATGCCGAGCTCACCGACCGCGGTGCGGGTCGAGACCTGACGCACTTCGCCCGTGAAGACCTCCCCCTCCGGGGTGAGGACTTCGACGTCGACCATGTGCTCGGCAGCCATCGTTCCCCCTAGGCGGCCGCGGCCGCCTCCTTGTCAGCGGTGACCTGGTCGATGCCGCCCTTCATGTAGAAGGCGCCCTCGGAGAGGTCGTCATGCTCGCCGTCGAGGATCTCGCGGAAGCCGCGCACCGTCTCCCCCACCGGCACGTACTCGCCGGAGCGACCGGTGAACTGCTCGGCGACGAAGAACGGCTGCGAGAGGAAGCGCTCGATCTTGCGCGCCCGCGAGACAGTCTGCTTGTCCTCGTCGGAGAGCTCGTCGATGCCGAGGATGGCGATGATGTCCTGCAGCTCCTTGTAGCGCTGCAGCACCTCCTGCACCTCGGTCGCCGTGCGGTAGTGCTCCTCGCCGACCACGTCGGGCTTGAGGATCGTCGAGGTCGAGTCGAGCGGGTCGACCGCCGGGTAGATCCCCTTCTCCGAGATCGAGCGCGAAAGCGTCGTCGTCGCGTTGAGGTGGGCGAACACCGAGGCCGGCGCCGGGTCGGTGAGGTCGTCGGCGGGGACGTAGATCGCCTGCACCGAGGTCACCGAGCCGCGTGCGGTCGAGGTGATCCGCTCCTGCAGTTCGCCCATCTCGGTCTCCAGCGTCGGCTGGTAGCCGACGGCGGAGGGCATGCGGCCGAGCAGGGCCGAGACCTCGGAGCCCGCCTGGACGAAGCGGAAGATGTTGTCGATGAAGAGCAGCACGTCCTGGCCACCCTGCTCGCGGAAGTATTCGGCCATCGTCAGGCCGGAGAGCGCGACGCGGAGGCGGGCTCCGGGCGGCTCGTTCATCTGGCCGAAGACCAGCATCGTCTTGTCGATGACGCCGGACTCCTTCATCTCGAGCCAGAGGTCGTTGCCCTCGCGCGAGCGCTCGCCGACTCCGCAGAAGGCCGAGAGGCCTTCGTGCTCTTCGCCGATCGAGCGGATCAGCTCCTGGATCAGCACGGTCTTGCCGACGCCGGCGCCGCCGAAGAGCCCGACCTTGCCGCCCTTGGCGTAGGGCGCGAGCAGGTCGATGACCTTGATCCCGGTCTCGAGAATCTCCTGCGTCGGCGCCAGCTCCGAGGCTTCCGGAGCGGGACGGTGGATCGGCCAGCGTTCCTCGGCCTCGACCGGCTCGCCGAGGTCGATCGGCTCACCCAGCAGGTTGAAGATGCGACCGAGAGTCGCATCGCCGACCGGAACCGAGATCGGCGCGCCGGTGTCGACCACCTTGTCGCCGCGCTTGAGGCCGTCGGTGGCGTCCATGGCGACGGTGCGCACGCGGTCGTCGCCGAGGTGCTGCTGCACCTCGCAGACCAGTTCGTTGGATTCACCGTCGTCACCGGCCATCTCGATCTTCACGGCCGAGTAGATCTCCGGCAGCTTGTCCGGGAAGACGGCGTCGACGACGACGCCCGTCACCTGCTCGACGCGCCCTACGTTGGTTCCGTTGTTCTCAGCCATGGTTCCTTTGTTCTCGTTTCTCAGCTTGCTATCCGAGCGCCTCGGCGCCGGCGACGACCTCGAGGATCTCCTGCGTGATCTCGGCCTGCCTGACCCGGTTCATCTCCAGGGTCAGGGCACCCATCATGTCTTCGGCGTTCTCCGCCGCACTGCGCATCGCGGTCATCCGCGCCCCCAGCTCGGAGGCGGCGGACTCGAGCAGCGCTCGGTACACAGAAATGTTCACGTACTCGGGAATCAGCTGGCCGAGCAGTTCCTCGGCCTCGGGCTCGTACTCCCAGATCGAGGCGCTGTGCGCTTTCTCGATCTCGCTTTCCTCGCCTTCCGCTTCCTCAGCTTCGACTCCCTCGCCGATCACGTCGGCCTGCTGCAGCGGCAGCAGTGTCTGCCGCCAGACGTGTTGGGTCAGCGGCGAGACGTAGCGGTTGTAGACCAGCTCGACGCGATCGAGCTCCTCGTCGACGTAGCGCGCGGTCAGCTCCTCGCCGATCTCGCGGGCGTTGGCGAACCCGGGACGGTCGGTGAAGCCGACGTATGAAGTGCGCGGATCCTCTTTGCGGAAGGTCAGGGCCGAGACGCCCTTGCGGCCGACGGCGGAGAAGGCGATCTCCTTGCCTTCGCCGCGCAGCTCGTCGCGCAGGCGCAGGCCGTCGCGAATGATGTTGGTGTTGAAGGCGCCGGCGAGGCCGCGATCGCCGGTGATCAGGACGATCCCGACGCGCTTCTCGTTCTCGCGCTCTTCCAGCACCGGCACGCGCGGCACACCGCCGGCCTGCTCGGCGGCACGGCGGGTGAGCTTGCGCATCGACTGCGCGTAGGGGCGCAGCTGCTCGATCCGCTGCTCGGCGCGGCGCAGCCGCGCCGCCGCGACCATCTCCATCGCCCGCGTGATCTTGTTGATGTTCTTGATCGACGCGATGCGATTCTTGACGTCCTTCTGGGTTGCCATGGGCGGTACCGGTGCCGGGAGGGGCTAGGCCGGAGTGGCCTCCTTCTCGGCATCCTCGGACTCGGCTTCCTCGCTGCGGGACGGCTTCGAGCGCTCCTCCTCGGAGCGGACCCGGTCGGACTCGCCCTTCTCGAGCGGATCGCCGTGCTCGTCGAAGTCGGGGCCGAAGTCGTCGACGAAGTCGGCGATCGCCTTGCCCAGCTCCTCCTCGTCGGCTTCCTCGAGCTTGCCGGTATCGCTGATCCGCTTCAGCAGATCGGCCTTCTCGGAGTGCAGGCGGATCTTCAGGTCGCCGAGGAACTCGCCGACGCGCTCGGTGGCGATCCGGTCGAGGTAGCCACCGGTGCCCGAGTAGATCGCGGCGACCTGGTCGGCGACCTCGAGTGGCTCGCGCTCTTTCTGCTTGAGCAGCTCGACCAGCCGTTCGCCGCGGTTCAGCGTCTTCTGCGTCTCGGGATCGAGCTCGGAGCCGAACTGGGCAAAGGCCTCGAGGTCGCGGTACTGGGAGAGGTCGAGGCGCAGCTTGCCGGCCACCTTCTTCATCGCCTTGGTCTGCGCGTTTCCTCCCACTCGCGAGACCGAGATGCCGACGTTGATCGCCGGGCGCACGCCGGAGTAGAAGAGATCCGACTCGAGGAAGATCTGACCGTCGGTGATCGAGATCACGTTGGTCGGGATGTAGGCGGAGACGTCGGAGGCCTGGGTCTCGATGATCGGCAGCGCCGTCAGCGAGCCGCCGCCGAGGTCGTCGTTGAGCTTGACCGCCCGCTCCAAGAGGCGCGAGTGCAGGTAGAAGACGTCGCCCGGGTAAGCCTCGCGACCCGGCGGGCGCCGCAGCAGCAGCGACATCTGGCGGTAGGCGTAGGCGTGCTTGGTCAGGTCGTCGTAGACGCAGAGGGCGGCCTTGCCGTTGTAGAGGAAGTGCTCGCCCATCGCGCAGCCCGCGTAGGGGGCGATGAACTTGATCGGCGCGGCCTCATCGGCGGGGGCGGCGACGATGATCGTGTTCTCCATCGCGCCGTTTTCCTCCAGCACCTGCTTGAGCTGGACGACCGTCGACATCTTCTGCCCGATCGCGACGTAGATGCAGACCATGTCCTTGTCGCGGTTGTTGATGATCGTGTCGATCGCGATCGCGGTCTTGCCGGTCTGGCGGTCGCCGATGATCAGCTCTCGCTGACCACGGCCGATCGGGATCATCCCGTCGATCGACATCAGCCCCGTCTGCACCGGTTCGGTCACAGGCTGGCGCTGGACCACGCCGGGCGCCTTGAACTCGGCCGGGCGGGTCTGCGTTGTGTTGACGTCGCCCTTGTCGTCCAGCGGACGGCCGAGCGGATCGACCATGCGACCGAGCAGCTCGTCGCCGACCGGGATCCTCAGCAGGTGGCCGGTGCGCTTGACCGTGTCGCCCTCGACGATCTTGTCCCACTCGCCGAAGAGCACGGCGCCGACGTTGTCCTCCTCGAGGTTGAGGGCGAGGCCGGTGACGCCGTGCGGCAGGTCCAACATCTCCAGCGCCATGCAGTTGTCGAGGCCGTGCACGCGGGCGATTCCGTCGGCGACCGAGAGCACGGTGCCGACCTCGGCCAGGTCAGCCGACTCGGCGTCCAGTCCCTCGATCCTCTCGCGAAGAATCGATGCGATCTCGTCTGGCTTGATCTCCACTGCGGTTCTGCCTCCTTACGCCGCTTGGGCGACGCTCTTTCGAAGTTTCTCCAAACGACTGCGGATGCTCGCGTCGAGGACCTTGTTGCCGACCTGCAAGACGATGCCACCGAGGATCTCTCCGTCGACGCGACTGGCCAGCTCCACCTTCTGGCCGGTCTGGCGCTCGATCTCCTCACCAACCTTCTCTACCACCGCCGGGGCCAGCTCAACCGCGCTGGTCACGGTCACCTCGATGCGCCTGTTCTCCTCCTTCCAGAGCTCGTCGAAGTGGCGGCGGATGCGGAACAGCTCGGTCATCCGCTGCTTCTCGACCAGCAGCTCGAGGAAGTTGATCAGTTCGGTGTCGGCGCCACTCACCGCGCGCTTCAGCCCGTCCACCTTCTCGGCTGAGGAAAAGTAGGGGCTGAAAAAGAAGACCTGCAGCTCACGCTCGCCGTCGACGGCGTCGGCGAACTGGCCGAGCTCGTCGCGGATCGCGTCGAGCTTGCCTTTGTCCTTGGCGACGTCGAAGAGCGCCTCGGCATATACGCGAGCTGCCTCGGCCATCAGTTGTTGCTTCCCTCCGCTCCGGAGAGAGCCGAGAAGTCGACCTCGCTCAGCGCCTCCTCGACGAGGCGGCGCTGGTCATCCTCGCTGAGCGATTTGCGGGTGACCTTCTCGGTCGCCAGCACGGTGAGGTCGGCGACCTCCTTGCGGATCTGATCAAGCGAGCGACGCGTCTCCGCCTCGATGTCCCGCTTGGCGGCCTCGACCAGCTCCTCGCGCTTCTCCCTGCCGGCCGCGGTCGCCTCAGATTCTGCGGTCTCGGCTGCTTTGCGGGCACGGGCCATGATGTCGTCGGCCTGCTCACGAGCCTCGGCGAGGCGACTGCGGTACTCCTCGAGCAGTTCGTCGGACTCTTTGCGCTGCCGTTCGGCCGCCTCGATCGACTCGGCGATCACTTTCGCCCGTTTGTCGAGCGCTTCCTGGATCTTCGGGAAGGCGACCTTGCTCAGCACCCACATCGTGATCAGGAAGAGGACCAGCGTCCAGATCATCAGGCCGAGGCCCGGGGAGACCAGGAAGCTGCCGCCTTCTTCCGACTTCTCGGCGGCGAGCGGAACCAAACCGACTATTTGACCGAAGAGCTCCACGCGATCGACCTAGAGGAAGAAGGCGATCAGGCCGAAGATGAAGGTGTAGAAGGCCACGGCCTCGGTAAGCGCGAAGCCGAGCCAGCGGATGCTCTGCAGCTCGTCTTTCATCTCCGGCTGGCGGGCGACCGACTCGATCTCCTTACCGAAGATGATGCCGATGCCGATACCGGCGCCGATCGAACCGAGGCCGGCGCCGACGCCGAGGGCGATCGCCTTGCCGGCAGCTTCGATTCCTTCGTCGGAAATCGCGGCGGCAACTGGGGACAGATCCATTGTGGTGGCGCTCCTTTTCTAATGGCTGGCGGAGGTGGCTCCGCCAAGGTAGATAGCGGTGAGAGTCGAGAAGATAAAAGCCTGCAGGGTGGCGATAAGGCCCACCTCAAGGATGAAGAAGAAGAAGGCGAGCGGGAAGGTGAGGGCGCCGAGCGCGGCGATGCCGAGCAGCACGGCGAGCCCGCCGCCCATGAAGAGCAGCAGCAGGTGGCCGGCGAGGATGTTGGCGAAGAGTCGTACTGAAAGCGAGATCAGGCGGGCGAAGTGCGAGATCGCCTCGATCACGAAGATGAAGGCCTTGGCGATCGGGTTCATGTCCTCGAGGCCCGGCGGCAGCCAGCTGGCCAGATACTTGAAGAGGCCCTTCGAGCGCACGCCTTCGACGTGGTAAGAGATCCAGACGACGAGGGTCAGGACCAGCGGGATCGAGAGGTTGGCGGTGGCGGCGTAGATCGCGAAGGACGGAATCTCCAGGCCGAAGACGTCCACCGTGTGCTCGGTGTTGGTCGGCAGCGGCAGGAAGCCGATCATGTTCGAGAACCAGATCCAGAAGAAGAGGGCGGCGAGGAAGGGGAACCAGCGCACCGCGGTCGCGTGGTCGAGGTTGCCGCCGGTGATGTTGTTCTTGGTCATGTCATAGGCGACCTCGATCGCGGTCTGCACCTTGTTCGGCTTCTGCGCCATGCGGCGCGAGATCCAGACCATGACGCCGATCGTCAGGGCGCTGGCGAGGACGAGGTAGAGCACCGCCTTGTTGATGCTGAGGTCGATGCCGGCGAGGTGGATCGAGACCCAGGGTTCGAGCTTGAACTCGTTCTGGGGCTGGAACTCTTCGTTTTTGCCGCTGCTCCCGAAGATCAGGAACATCAAGATCGCGATCGCGAAGTAGGCGCCGAGCCCGGCGAAGACCTTGGCCTTGGTGCTCATGCCTTGCCGACCTCCGGCCCTTCATGGAAGAGGTGGGCGATCCCCTGGGCGGCGAAGGAGACCGTGAAGAGGACGGCGACGAGGATGGCCGAGGAGAGGCCCGCCTCGCGTTCGGCGATCCCGGCGGCAAGCACCGCTGCCGCCATCAGGCCGACCCGACCGAGGGTGGAGACGGCGACCGTAGCCATCGCTCGCTGCCGGTTGCCGGCGCGAAGTTCCTGGTTGGCGCGCCGCTCGGCGAGCATCTGGATGCCGCGCTGGACGAGCCAGACGCCCGCTCCGGCGGCGAATCCGAGCATGGGCAGCCCGCCGATGATGAAAACGGCGAGTGCAGCGGCAAGGACCACGAGGTCGGCGTACTTGGGAGGAGACATAAAATTCGCCCGTCTCTGATTGGGCGGGCGGACTGGCGACTATATCCAATAGGGCCGACGATCCGCTTTCTAGAGCCAGTTCGTGAGGCTTGTTACAACCTGTTACTAAGTCTTTTGACCCTCTGACTCGGTCTCTTCCAGCGTTATCGCTTCGATCTCGCCGGTTTCCGGGTTGAGGCGGCCGCGGCGCAGCTTGAGGATCTCCAGCACGTAGACCAGGTAGACGCTGGTCGCCAGCGCCAGCAGGCCGAAAGCGACGATCACCGCGGTCCAGAGCGCATCGAAATGGCCGTGGTCGTCGCTGTAGGGGACGAAGCGCAGGGCGAGGGCGAGCGCGGCGAGCGCCAGCGTCCAGCCGTACAGATAGGCCAGCGTGCGTCGCTGCGAGAAGCCGATGTTGGCCATGCGGTGATGGAAGTGCCAGGTGTCGGCCTGGTAGATCGGCTGGCGGTACTTGAGCCGCTTGGCGACGACGAAGCCGGTGTCGAGGATCGGCACGGCGAGCACGACCAGCGGGAAGACAAGGGCGACGACCGCGTTCGTCTTCAGCGCCCCCTGCACCGAGGCGGTCGCGAGCAGGTAGCCGAGCAGGTTGGAGCCGGTGTCCCCCATGAAGCTGGAGGCGGGCGGGAACCCGTGGCGGAGGAAACCGAGCGCGCCGCCGGCGGTCAGCGCCGCCAACACCCCGGCCGCGTTGCGGTCGAGCGAGAGCGCGATCACGGCGAGCGCGATCGCCGAGATCACGCAGACCCCGGCCGCCAGCCCGTCGACGCCGTCGATGAAGTTGATTACGTTGACCACCGCGACGATCCCGAGCACGGTCAGCGGCCAGGCGAGCCAACCCAGCTCGAAGCCACCGACAAAGGGCAGGGTGAGGTTCTCGACGCGGACGCCCCCGGCCACCGGGATCAGCGCCGCGCCGACCTGGCCGAGCAGCTTCGGCAGCGCCGGTATTTCCCAGATGTCATCAGCGACTCCGACAGCGGCGATCGCCGCGGCACCGAGCAGGATCGCGTGGCTTTCGCCGTCGCCAGGCAGCCAGATCCAGCCGGCGACCTCGATGCCGGCAAAGATCGCCAGCCCCGAGAGCCGCGGCATCGGTTTGTCGTGCAAACCGCGCTCCTTGGGCATGTCGATCGCCCCCAGGCGATGCGCGAGCCGCTCGGCGTAGGGAACCAACAGCCAGGCGATCGCGGCTGCGACTAGAAAGGCGAGGACGGCGTCGGTGGTCGCTGCCATGGCGCTAGGCCCCGTGGAAAGCAGGCGCGACCAGGCTACTCGACCCCACTGACAGCCCCGAGCACACCCTCGACCAGAAGCTCCGGGTCGCGCGGGTTGAGGACGCCGATTGGGGTTTGTCGCTTGACGAGTGGCAGATCCGTCGCGTCTTCCAGCACCCGGAGGCGACCTTCGGCGATCAGCGCCTCGTCCACCCCGCCCATGCGGCCGGCGAAAGTGGTGAAGACGGGGGTGCCCAGCGCCACCGCCTCGCGATTCATCGTGCCGCCGGCGCTGACCACGAGATCGGCGTAGGCGATCAGGCTCTGCGCGTCGATCGCCCGCTCCGGGACGATCAAGTTGGCGGCGCCCATCGCCCGCACCTCCTCCCCCTGCCGCTCGGTGCGTGGGATGACCACTGTCTGTGCGTCACCCTGCGCGGCCAAGTGGCGAATCGCGTCGCCGTAGACGTCGTTGCGCGCGTGGTACTCGGAGGTCTCCGGCGGTGGCCGCACCACGACCAGGACCTTCTCGCGATCGAGTCCCAGCTCGTCGAGCACAGCGGCGTCAGGCTCGAAGTCGGCCAGGTAGTACTCCTCCTTCAAGCCCGGGTAGCGGACCAGCTTGCGCTCCTTCGCCCCGACCTTGCGCAGGCGCTCGAGCGGGATCGAGTCCGGCATCAGCACCCGGCGAGCGACCCGGAAGGCGATCTGGCGCTGCCAACCGGCGAACTCGTAGTCCTGCATCTGGGCCGAGGGAATGCGGAAGGCGGTGCAGACCACGGGCAGGTCGACGGAGCCGTGAGCGAGGGCCAGGTCCGGGCGCCGGCTCCAGACGAGCCGCGCCAGCCGCGCCGAGCGACCGGCCAGCGCCCGCCCCTTGCCCAGCGTCGAGGCGCCACCGTGGGCGCCGACCGCGGTGTAGGGGATCCCCAGCCGCTCGAGGATGCCGACGGTCTGGCCGTACTCACGGGCGGTGACGAAGACCTCGTGGCCCCGGCCTTCGAGCCGCTCGATCAGCGGCCGCAGGACCAGCGGATGCGCCGCCGCGGTGCAGTCGACCCAGATCAGCATGCGCGGACCCTAACGGCGACTCGATTCGAAACTGATCGATTTATACCCCTATAGGGTCATCAATCGATCAGTTTCGGCCGTCGTCGATCGGCCCGGAGCGGGTATAGATGTGCCCGCGTGTCATCGAAGCCAGTCCGTCTCACCCTCGCCATTGCGTTCCTTCTCGCCGCCCTCGGCGCGACGGCGGCCCGCGCGATCGCCCCCGCCGGCGAGAACCCCTGCGTGGGGCCCGAGGCCAAGCAGCTGCTCTGTCCCGACCTGCGGATCGGCCCGCCGGCCGGCCTCTACACCGAACGCGCCGGCGGCAAGGTGCGGCTGCGGGCGACCAGCGACGTGCGCAGCCGCGGCCGCGGGCCGATGGAGGTGCGCGGCACCCGCAACGGCCGGCGCACGATGCGCACCCGGCAGCGGATCTACCGCGTCGGCGGCGGGCACATCGACGTGCCGAGCAGAGCGACGCTGCGCTTCACCAACGTCGGCGCCTACTTCGGCGGCAGCTACTGGAAGGTCCATCAGCTCGCCCGCTTCGAGCTCTGGTCCGTCGACAGCCAGGGGAAGCTGCTGCATCGCATCAGGGTCGGCCCCAAGCTCAACTACTGCCTGCGCGATCTCGAGCGGACGCGCCCCGGCAAGCGCTCACCTGAGTTCTGGCACTACCCGGGATGCAACCAGGACCCCTACGTCCACCACGACGTCCTCGGCACCTCGGTCGGCTGGTCCGACATCTACCCCGCGACCTACGACAAGCAGTGGATCGACGTCCGCGGCCTGCGTGGCTGCTTCGCCTTCCTCATGATCGTCGACCCGCAGAACCTGCTCTACGAGTCCAACGAGAACGACAACACCTCGCGCCGCCTCGTCCGCCTCCCCTTTCGCGGCGACGACGGCTGTTAGCCCCGTTGGCCCCGCGCTGCGGGGCTCAACCACCTATCGGCGCTCGTGGGGTCGAGCCCCAGAAGATCACGGTGCCGAGCATGCCGATGATGTGGACGAGGATGATGTTGACCACCATCGATTGCGCGGTGGCGGTGCCGACCCCGACCGGCCCACCCGAGGCGGTATAGCCGTAGTAGCAGCCGACCAGCACGATCGCGGTTGCCATCACCATGCCCTTGATCAGGCTGAAGGTGAGGTCGAGCGGGTCCTGGAACATCCAGAAGATCAGCAGGTAGCCGCCCGAGGAGACGTCGCCGATCTGTTCGACGACGGAGAAGTAGCTGGCGAAGTACATGACGCCGATCCCGACCAGGTACATGAAGGGAAAGGCGATCCAGGCGGCGAGCAGGCGGGTGCCGGCGAGGAAGGTGACCGGCGGGATCCCCATCACCTCGAGCGCGTCGATCTCGTCGGAGATCCGCATCGCGCCGAGCTCGGCGACGATCCCGGTGCCGACCTTGGCCGAGAGGATGTAGCCGAAGGCGTAGGGCAACGCCTCGCGCAGGTCACACCAGGCGGCGAAGAGCCCGGCGTAGCCGGGCACGCCTTGGGCGCGGAAGAAGTAGGCCCCCTGCAGGCCGCACTGCAGGCCGAGGATGAAGACGAAGGCCCAGATGATCAGCGCCGAGCCGAAGATCAGGATGCCCGCCTGGCGCAGGGCCTCGCCGAAATAGGGGAACACCCGCCCCGAGTAGACGAGGCCGGCGACGCGCGAGGCGAAGCGGGCGACCTCGCCGAAGGAGTCGAGCCAGCCGCGCGGGACGTCGAGCCAGCCGATCACGATCTCTCCCCCGTCCCGCTCACCTGATCGTCTGCAGTTCGGGGTTGGTGGCGAGCAGGACCGCGGTGAAGACGAAGTTGAAGAAGAAGACCGAGACGATCGCGATCACGACCGCCTGGTTGACCGCGCGGCCGACGCCCTCGGCACCACCGGAGGCGGTCATCCCCTTGAACGAGCAGACGACAGAGATGATCGCGCCGAACATCGTGCACATCAGCACCGAGCCCCAGATGTCGGTGATCGAGGCGTTGGAGAAGAGGGTTGCGAAGAAGCCGCCGAGCGGCTGCTTGTAGAGCAGCTCGGCGGCGATCCCGGCCGAGAGGCCGAAGACGATCGCGAAGACGTCGAGCAGCGCCGTCACCACCATCAGGGCGAGGAAGCGCGGCACGACCAGGTTCTTGACGGGGTCGACGCCCAACACCTGCAGGGCGTCGAGCTCCTCGCGGATCTTGCGGGCGCCGAGGTCGGCGGTGATCGCGGTGCCGGCGACGCCGGCGACGACGACGGCGGTGACCAACGGGCCGATCCAGCGGATCGCGGTGAGGACGAAGAAGCCGCCGAGCCGATCGAGCGCGCCGAAGAGCGAGAGCGCGCCCGCAGCCTGCAAGCCCGGCGCCCCCAGGCAAAGGGCGAAGGTGGAGATCAACAGCGGGAACCAGGAGAGCTTGAGGACGAAGAGGAACTGCCAGACCAGCTCCTCTCCGTAGGGGTAGGGCGGACGCACCGCCGAGACGATCGTCTTGCCGGTGAGGATCATCATCTCCCCCACCTGGACGAAGACCGCTTTGGTCGGAATGAAAGCGCGACTTACGACTTCGCCCGCCACCAGCTCATCGCCTTCCCTAGAGGGCCCCCGCCCGATCGTGGTGACGTGTCACTGCTTTCTTCCACAAGCTGTGCTTTGCGCCGCGCCCGCGCCTCGCCGACTTCCTTCGCCCGCAGCTCGGCCGCGCGCTGGGCAGCGGAGAGCTGGGCGATCAGCGTGTCGCGCGTCTGCTCCAGCTCCTCGACTCCGGCGATGTGCGCTTTGGTCAAGCGGGCGGCGGTCGGCATGTCGGCGGGCAGGTCGCGCGTGTAGGCGGCGAGCTCGATCTCGAGCCGGGCGATCTGGCGCCGCAGCTCGTGGCGCACCTCGATCGCCTCGCTTTCTTCGCTCAGGTCGGGGAGATCGCCGTCGACCTCCGTCGCGGCCTCTTCTTCGCTGATGCTCGCGCAGGCAGCGGTGACCACGATCAGGTCGCTGGGATCGAGGCCGGCCTCGAGCGTCCGCCGCAGCGCCTCGCCGGCAATCTCCTCGAGCTCGGGCGCCGGCTCTATCTGCTCGCCGACGAAGGTGCCCTGGCCCTGGCGGCTGACGACCAGGCCGGCCTCCTCGAGGCCGGCGTAGACGGCGCGCACCGTGTTTACGTTGACGCCCGCCCAGCCGGCGAGCTGCCGGAAGCTCGGCAAGCGTTCTCCGGCGGCCAGCCGACCGGTCGCGATCAGCGCCCGCAGGCGCCAGGAGAGCTGCACCCCGACGGGCAACTCCGCCGCGGGATCAGTGGAAAAGGGCGTGGCCTCGTTGCCTGCCGCCTGCTGTGCCATCAAAACACACAGTAATCCCCGAAACTGTCTGGGTCAACTAGAACAGTCGCGCTCAACAAAGTCTCTACAACTGAGCCAACGACCGCTCGAGCTCCGCGCTCGCCATGCCACCCTCGCGCAAAACGGTCCACTCGCCGCTCGCGTCGAGCTCGGTGAGATCGACCACCGTCGAAGGCAGCCCGGTCAGGGTACCGCCGTCGATCGCCACGTCAACCGCGGTGAGGATCTCGCGGGGGACGTCGGCGAAGTGCGCCGGCGCCGGCTCACCGCTGCGGTTGGCGGAGGTCTGGAAGATCGGGCACATCGCGCCGGCGAGGGGTCCGTCGATCAAGCGCAGGCCGAGCCGCTCGGCATCCTCCCGGCAGGCGAGTGGGTAGCGCTGTTCCGGGTTGGCGACGACTACCGTGACGGGACCGGGCAAGAGAGCGCCGAGCGCCGCCTTGGTGCGCTCGCCGAGGCCCTCGACGACCTCGCGCATCGCCAACGGCGAGAAGTAGAGAACCGCCGAGGGCTTGCCGTCGTCGCGCCCCTTGATCCGGTGGATGCGCGCGATCGCCGCCTGGTCGAGCGGATCGCAGGCGAGTCCGTAGAGACCGTCGGCGGGGAAGAGGGCCACGCCGCCGGCGGCGATGCAGAGCTCCAGCCCGGTGCGCGCCTGCGCGGCGCCATCACGCTCGATCGAGATCGTCACGGTCACGCGGCTCTCATTTCCCGACGCCCGATCACTACCCGGGGAATGCCGGCCAAGTCGGGGCGAGTCTCGATCGCGTCAAAGCCCGCCGCGCGCAGCAACCCCCCAACCGTCTCGGCCTGGCCGATCCCGACCTCAAGTGCCAGGACCTCCGCCCTCCCGGCGAGTTCGGGGATCACGGCGCGGATCGCATCGAGGCCATCCGCCCCCGCCAGGAGCGCCGCGCGCGGCTCCCATTCCCTCACCTCCGGCTGCAAGCCATCCCACTCGGCTTCGCTCACGTAAGGAAGGTTCGCGACGACGAGCTCGAATCCGCCCTCCGCCGGTGGAACCGTGCCGAGCGCGAACTCGACCCGGCTCGCGAGCCCGACCCGCTCGGCGTTCTCGCGGGCAAGCTCGAGCGCCGCCGGCGAGGTGTCGAGCGCGGTAACCGCGCTCTGCGGCAGCTCGTCGGCGATCGCCAGGGCGATCGCTCCGGAACCGGTGCCGACGTCGAGCACGCTGCCGGGGCGCAGCTCGAGCGCAAGCTCGACCAGCAGCTCGGTCTCGGGGCGTGGGATCAGGACGCGCGGATCGACCGCCAGCTCAAGCCGGCGAAAGCCGCGGCGGCCAAGGATGTAGGCGACCGGCTCCCGCCGCAGGCGGCGGCGCACCATCTCGGCAAAGCGCCGGCTCGCGCCGGGGGGAATCTCAGCGTCGGGTCGAGCCGCCAGGCGTGCCCTATCCCATCCGGTCGCAGCGGCGAGGAGCAGTTCGGCGTCGAGTCGCGGCTCGTCGATCCCGGCGGCGCGCAACGCGTCGGTCGACGCGGTCAGCGCCTCGCGCGTCACCCGACCGTGGCCGCCTCGAGCCGCCGGCGCTTCTCCTCCGCGGCCAGGGCCTCGGTGAACTCGCTCAGCTCGCCGCCGAGGACACCGTCGAGGTTGTGGGAGGTGTGCTTGATGCGGTGGTCGGTAACCCGGCCCTGGGGATAGTTGTAGGTGCGCACCTTCTCCGAGCGCTCGCCGCTGCCGACCTGCGCCTTGCGCTCGGAGGCGATCTTGGCCTGCTGTTCGGCCAGCTCGCGCTCATACAGCCGCGCCCGCAGGACCCGCATCGCCCGCTCCTTGTTCTGCAGCTGGGACTTCTCGTCTTGCATCGAGACGACGATGCCGCTCGGCTTGTGGGTGATCCGCACCGCCGAATCGGTGGTATTGACCGATTGCCCGCCGGGACCCGAAGAACGGTAGACGTCGATCTGCAAGTCGTTCTGGTCGATCTCCACCTCGACCTCCTCCGCCTCGGGGAGCACCGCAACCGTCGCGGTCGAGGTGTGGATCCGCCCCTGCGACTCGGTCTCGGGGACGCGCTGCACGCGGTGCGTCCCCCCCTCGAACTTGAAGATCGAGTAGGCGCCCTCGCCCTTGATCTCGAAGGTCACCTCCTTGAAGCCGCCCACCTCGGCACTCGACTGAGATAGCACCTCGGTGGCAAAGCCCCGCTCTTCGGCGTAGCGGGTCAGCATCTTGTAGAGGTCTCCGGCAAAGAGCGCCGCCTCATCGCCGCCGGTGCCGGCGCGGATCTCGACCAAGACGTTCTTGGCGTCGTTGGGGTCGCGCTCGACCATCGCCAGGCGGATCTCCTCTTCGAGCTGCTCGAGGCGCTCTGGGGACTCCTCGACCAGCTTGCGCAGCTCCGGGTCATCGCCGTCCTCATCGAGCAGCTCGCGGGCGCCTTCGAGGTCGTCCTTCAGCGTGCGGTACTCGCCTGCCAGCGCCTGCGCCGGCTGCAGCTCGCGGTACTCGCGACCGACGTCGGCGTAGCGCGCTCTGTCCCCGATCACCTCGGGGTCCGACATCTGCGCCTCGAGCTCGGCAAAGCGCGCCTCGATCTGCTCGACCAACGAATCGATCACGCCTCAAAACATAGAGGGGGCGCGGCGCCTCGCGATTCCGGGTGCGGGCTCTGCAGGCGCCGATTATGGGTGTGCCAGTTGACTAGCACAATCAATCGGGTTACTGTGCCAGCAGACTGGCTTACAAGGGAGAGTCGCAAACTTCGACAGTTAAGGCGGTCCCCGTGATGACCACGAACACACTGCTCAAACCCTCATCCACCGGCATTGCCTGCCTCGCCCTACCCAAGCTGCTCGGCGCCGGCGACCTCAACATGGCAGCGGCCTGTTTCTCCCGCGACGCCTGCCTGCTCACCCCCGACGCGACCGCGATCCACGGTCGCGACCACATCCGACCGGTACTCGCCCAACTGATCGCCCGCCACGTGCGAATCGAGGTCGAGCAGCGCAACATCCTCGAAGCCGGTGAGGTCGCCTTCGTGCGCGAGCGCTGGCTCGTCAACGCCGAAGGCAGCACCGCCTCCCGCTTCGAAGACACCTGCACCCCCCTGCTCGTCCTCAAGGAGATCGAAAGCAGCTGGAAGGTCGCGATCGCTGCTCTTTGGGGCTGGGGGATGAGCTAGCGCGCGCTCCCGAGATCCTGGCGATTCGTAACGAAACGCCGCGAAAGCGCTAGGCGACGATCTCGATCGGCTGCTTGCCGGCCGCCTGCTCCGGATCCTCTCGAGCCAGGACCGCTTGGAGCGAGGCGATCGCCACCGCGAGCTCTTCTTCGTCGGGCTCGCGGGTGGTGAGGTTCTGCAACATCAGGCCTGGCCACATGATCGCCCGAACCCAGCGCTTGCGGCGGTTTTTGCCGGCCCACTTGATCACCTCGTAGGAGAGGCCGGCGATCAGCGGCACGCCGATGATCCGTGAGGCAACCAGCCAGTACCAGGCGGGCAGCCCGAGTGGGGCGAAGACGAAGATCGCCAGCACCATCACGATCAGCAGGAAGCTCGTGCCGCAGCGCGGGTGCAGGCGCGAGTAGAGCTTGGCGCGCGCCGGCGTCAGCTCGTCTTCGGCCTCATAGCAGGAGATCGTCTTGTGCTCGGCGCCGTGGTACTCGAAGACGCGGCGCAGATCCTTGAGCCGGCTGATCGCCCAGATGTAGCCGATGAAGATGCCGGTGCGAAGGACCCCCTCGACCAGCCAGAAGAGGAAGGCCGAGCCGAGCCTGTCCTTGATCAGGCTGGTCAGCCCGACCGGAACGACGAAGAAGAGCCCGACGGCGAGCAGCATCGAGAAGGCGATCGTGAGGCCCCACATCCAGCCGCCGATCTCTTCGCGCTCGCCCTCCTCATCCTCCTCGAGCTGGGCGTTGGCGGAGATGCCGAGAGCTTTGAAGCCGATCTTCAGCGACTCGCCGAGCGCGACGACCCCGCGCAGGACGGGTAGGCGCCAGAGGCGGTGGCGGGTCGCCCAGGGACGGATCGGCTCAGAGCTGATCTCGATCTCGCCGTCAGGACGACGTACGGCCACCGCCCAGACCGAGACGCCGCGCATCATCACGCCCTCGAGCACCGCCTGTCCGCCGACCGGCGCGTCGCGCTTGGCGACGAGAGCGCCGTCGGGCATGCGCAGCGGGTCCACCCCGTTTTCAGACGGGGTGGCGGCAGGTTCCGTTTGCAGCGAGCCCAGCTCTGGGCTCACGGCTCTTACCTCCCGGCCTTGGCGTGCTTGGCAGCGCGGCGCTGGAAGCGCTCGACCCGTCCGCCCGTGTCGACCAGCTTCTGCTTGCCGGTGTAGAACGGGTGACACTCGGAGCAGAGCTCGACATGGAGGTCGGTCTGCGTGGAGCGCGTGTAGAACTGGTTTCCGCAGGAGCAATGCACGTTGGCCAGCGTGTACTCAGGATGAATTCCGCTTTTCACATCCTCCAGTCTAGATGACGCGCGCAATCGACCCCGCAAGGGGTTGTGGATCGGCTTTCGGCTGCCGATACGAGACTCGTGGAAGGCAGCGAAGCGCCCAGCTCCTCGACCCCCACCTGGCGTCTGATGCGCCAGACCCTTGCCGTGCTGCTGCTCGGGGGAACGGCGCTCATCGCCTTGCACGAGTGGCTCGGGTTCGCCGCCGGCCTTGACTCGGCGATCAGCGAAGTGCTCTACGACGCGGTCGTCATCGGCGCCGGTATCGCCTGCCTGATCCGCGCCGCCGAGTACAGGCGCGAGCACACCGCCTGGCTCCTGATCGGCAGCGCGATCCTCTGTTGGGGCGCGGCGGAGGTCTACTGGACCGTCTTCATCGAAGGCAACCCGTCGGCTCCCTACCCCTCCCCCGCCGACATCGGCTACCTCGTCTTCTACCCGCTTGCCTACGCCGGCCTGGCGATGCTCGTACGCGCTCGCGTGCACGAGATCAATTGGCGCCTCTGGATGGATGGCTTGATCGCCGCCCTCGGCACCGCCGCCCTCGGTACAGCCTTCGTCTTCGACTTCGTCGCCGAAAAGGCGAGCGGGTCGAGCCTGGAAAAGCTGACCACGCTCTCCTATCCAATCGGCGACGTCGTGATGCTCTCGCTGGTCGTCGGCGTCATCGCCCTCACCGGTTGGCGCCCGGGGCGCACCTGGTCGCTGCTGCTGGTAGGGCTCGCCGCCCTCGTCATCGCCGACATCGCCTACACCCTGCAGAGCACCGAAGCGGCCCTGCCCGGCGGCGAATGGATCAACCCGATCTACCTGATCGCGGCGGTCTGCCTCGGCGCCGCCGTCTGGCAACCGCGTGCGGCGGACGAGATCACCTCGCCGCGCGATCGCGACCGGCGCGAGATCGTCGTGCCCGCGGTCTTCGCCGCGGTGATGATCGGGCTCTTCTCGATGCAGTACTACAGCGCCACCGGCGGCCTCTCGACCGTGCTCTGGGCGGCGACGATGACGGCCGTGATCGTGCGCCTGACGATGAGCGACCGCGAGAACCGCAAACTGCTCGAAGCGGTCCGCACCGACTCCCTGACCGGCCTCGGCAACCGCGGGCGGATGGAGGGCGACCTCAGCTCGATCTGCGAGCAGGCGAGCCCCCAGCGGCCGGCGATGCTCTACCTCTTCGACCTCAACGGCTTCAAGCGCTACAACGACACCTTCGGTCATCCGGCCGGCGACCGGCTGCTCAGCCGCTTCGGCGACCTGCTGAAAGAGACGATCGGGAGCGAGGGCTCCGCCTACCGGATCGGCGGCGACGAGTTTTGCCTGCTTCTGACCTGTCCGGAGGAGCGTTTCGACGCGGTGGCGAAGGCTGCCGCGGAAGCGCTCACCGCCAGCGATCGTGGGGTCGAGGTGGCGGCGGCCTGGGGCGCGGCGACGATTCCGACCGAGGCCGGCGATCCTTCGGCGGCGCTGCAGCTGGCGGACGTTCGCATGTACGCGCAGAAGGAGTCGCGCCGGGGCGCCCCGGCGGAGATCGAGCTCCCCATCGAGGGTACGGAGCAGGCGCTCAAGGCTAGTCGCGGCTGAGGCCGTCGAGCAGAGCGCCGAGAGTCCCGGCTACCTCGGCCTTCATCGCCTCGGGATCCTCGGCGCGCGCGACCAGCATCGCCGCCTCATCCAGGGCACCCATCAGCACGTGGGCAAGCGGTTTCACCGGCTGCGGATCAATTGCGCCGGCCTCGATCGCGGCCACCAGCGTGGCCTCGATCAGACCGAGGCCGTGCGCCGCGGCGATCTCGCGCCAGCGGTCCCAACCGAGCACCGCGGGGCCGTCGAGCAGGACGATCCGCTGCGTCTCCGGCTCGGTGCTGGCCTCGAGGAACATCTCCGTGCCGGCGCGCATCGCCTCCAGCGGCGAGGAGGCATTCGCCTGCAGGGCACCGGCGGCGATGCGCTGGGCGAGCTCGACCTCGACCGCCTCATAGACGGCCTCGAAGAGCTCGCGCTTGCCCTCGAAGTGGTGGTAGAGCGCGCCGCGCGTGACGCCTGCCGCGCGAACGATCTCTTCCGTGCCCACGGCGGCGTATCCGCGTTCGCCGAAGAGCGGCCGGGCGGCGGCGATCAGCGCGCCGCGGGTCGCCTCGGAGCGCTCCGCCTGCGTGCGCCGCTCACTCCCCTCGTTGTCTTTTTTGACACTCATACAGACTGTATGTATGTTACCTTGCGTCGACCAACTTTCCAGAGGAGGACCCTATGGGCACGGCCGTGACGAGTGAGCGCAAAGAGATCCAGTTGCCGGCAGGACGCATTCGCTACCGCGAGGCAGGAGAGGGCAAGCCGGTCGTCTTCGTCCACGGCTTCCTCGTCGATGGACGGCTTTGGGACGGCGTCGTCGATTCGCTTTCTGACCGCTGTCGCTGTCTTGCGCCCGACTGGCCGATCGCGGCCCAGCAGATCCCGATGAACCCCGACGCCGACCTCTCGCCCACCGGCGTCGCCACGATCATCGCCGACTTCCTCGAGGCGCTCGACCTCGAGGACGTGACGATCGTCGGCAACGACTCCGGCGGCGCGATGTCGCAGATCCTCGCCACTCGCCACCCGGAGCGGATCGGGCGCCTCGTCCTCACCAACTGCGACACCCACGACAACTTCCCGCCGGGGATCTTCAAGGCGATGCCGCCGATCGCGAAGCTGCCCGGCGGAATGACCGTCCTCTCCGCCCCGTTCCGGATCGGCGCCCTCTCCCGCACCGCCTTCAAGCAATTTGCCAAGACCCCGATCTCGCCCGAGCTTGTCGCCTCCTGGATGCGACCCGCCCTCAGCGACCCCGCGATCAAGCGCGACGCCGCGAAGGTCACCGCCGGGATGAACAAGCGCTACACGCTGGAGGCAGCCGAGCGGCTGAGCGAATCGCAGTTGCCGGTTCTGCTCACCTGGGCCCCCGGCGACAAGTACTTCCCGATCTCCTACGCCGAACGGCTGGCCAAGGAGACGCCGAACGCCCGCATCGTCCAAATTCCCGACGCGAAGACCTTCGTTCCACTCGACCAGCCTCAACGGCTTGCCGACGAGATCGCGACATTCGTCGAGTCGAATTGAGGCAAAACGCGCAAGCTGCGCGTTCTTTTTCGCTACTTGCATGTTTTTCGTCCGATTGGGGCGCGATGGTTCCGCCTGGAGGTTCCATAACCCCCTACAGGACGGAGAGCCATGCCCAGGGAAATCTTCGACCAGGACCGGCCACGCAGCACGATGGCGCGACGCCTCGACGAAGCTTTTGCCGGATGTGACCAGTGGACGCCGGCGCCGCCGACTCAGCGGCGCAGCGAGATGGTCTTCAGCCCGCAGCCATCGATCTCGTCGAGGATCAGCGGCAGTGCCGCAGCCGTACGCACCCAGGAGCCCGGCGCGCTGTAGTAGTCGGCGTCGTGCAAGAGGACCACGTCGCCGGCTTCGACGCCGGAGCCGGCGCGACGCGCGATCGACTCGGCGGTGGCTCGGCGGGTCCAGTCCTTGCCCCAGCGTGACCAGAGAACCGGCCGCCAGCCACGGCGGCGGACGGCGCGCAGGTTCACCCCACTGAAGATCCCGTAAGGGGGGCGATAGTCGGCGATCGCTTGCCCGCTTGCGTTCTCGATCGCGACGCGGGCGCGTTCAGCGTCCTCGAGGAACTCGCGCGGGCTGAGGCGCAGGAGGTTGCGATGGCGGTAGCAGTGCAGCTCGACCCGATGGCCGGCGGCGACGATCTCAGCGGCCAGAGAAGGGCGGCGATCGACCTGCTCGCCGGCGAGGAAGAAGGTCGCGGTGGCGCCGCGCTCACGCAGAACCTCGAGCACAGCAGGCGTGCCCTGTGGGTGAGGACCGTCGTCGAAGGTGAGCGCGACCCCGCCCGCCCCCGGCAAACGCATCTCGACATCCAGCGCCGGGCCAAGGCCCGGCAGGACCGGGGCCAGCGCCGGACCGGCGTGGACGATCGTCGCCGCCGCGGCGCCGGCTCCGGCCAGCGCGCCGATCAAGGACCTTCGGCGGCGGCTGTCTTCGCTGCCGGCAAAGACTGCTGTGTCCCGACAGCGCTCGACGCGGGTGCCTGCGTCGAGCCGGTTCCGCCGGCTTCGGCGGGCGGGGCGTCGTTGTCCCTGCCGATGTGGATGCGACCCTCGAGCGGCTTGGCGATCACCTTGTACGGGGCTTCGCGGTCGATCACCGTGAAGAACATGACGACCAGGATCGCGACCAGGCTGACCGCCGTCGCGACCCGCTCCATGCGCAGTCGCCAGACCGGCTGTGGCCTCACCCGCGGCCGCACGTTCAGCGCCCGCGAGGCGATCGAGGGAAGCGAGGCGAAGGAGGAGTCGGGCGGACGCCGCTCGCGGCTGAGATGGCGCAGCGCCGAACCCAGCTCGTGCTCGGAGCGGGCCACCTCGGCCAGCCCGAAGCGCTCGAAAGCGGCGTTGTTGGCGCGCAGGTGACCGGCCGAGAAACCGTAGGAGACCACCGGGCAGCCACGGATATGCGCCTCCAGCACGGTCAGGCCCGCGGTTGCGTGGACCATCACGTCGGCGGCGGCCATCCAATCGCTCATCTGCTCGGTGAAGCCGAGGATCCGCACGCGCTCGTTCTCGCCGAAGCGCTGCTCCAGCTTCTCGCGGGCGACCTCGTTGCGACCGGTGATGCAGACGACGGTGGTGTCGTCGCTGGACAGTCCAGACTCGATCGCGCCCTCGAGGTCACCGATGCCCCAGCCGCCGCCGGAGACGAGGATGATCCGATCGTGAACGGGGACGTCGAGCGCCTTGCGGGCGTCGACGCGCGTGCGCGGCATCAGGAAGTCGGGTGAGATCGGCGGCCGCGTCCACTCGGCGGTGCCGGGACCGGCGAGCCGCTCGACTTCCTCGATCGACTCCGGGTGGGTGACGAAGTGGAGGTCGACCCCGGGATGCACCCAGTAGCGCAGGCCGGCCAGGTCGGTGATCGCCGACTGCACCGGGACCAGCAGGCGGCGGTTCTCGCGCAGCATGCCGAGCACCGCGGTCACGCCGGGGTAGGTCGAGATGATCACGTCGGGTTGGTGCTTCTCGATCAGGCGCAGCAGCCCGCGGCTGCCGAGCGCGTAGCTGAGGTGGTGCATCAGCCAGCGGGTGGGCGCGAACTTGGTGATCAGCCAGTACTGGACGTCGAACAGCCAGGGCATCCAGCGGAAGGTGAAGCGCGAGCCGTCGCGAGCGACCGAGGAGGAGATCTTGCCCATCGCTTCCAGGCCGTTGGCGATCTCGACCTCGGCGTTGGGGACCTCCGCTTCGAGGTCTGACTTGATGATCCGCGCGGGCAGATCGTGGCCCTCGCCGATGTCGGCGGTGAGAATGAGGACGCGGGGATCGTGCTCTTCGAAGCGCGAGGCGCCCGCCAGCAGCGCGCCCGCCGCGTGTTCGTTGCCGTTCAGCGAGGGCTGCTTGCCGGGGATCGGGTCGGGCGGCCGGGTGGTGCCGCGGACCCATTCGACGTACTTGCGCACGCCTTCCTTGAAGCTGGTCTCAGCCTTCCAGCCGAGCTCCACCAGGGCCCGCTCGTTGGAGATCGTCTTGCCGGGGAAGTCGCCGGGGCGCGGCGGCGTGTGGGTGATCTCGCAGGTATCGACGTTTTCCTGCACCCGCTCGGCAATTTCGAGGATCGTCACGACCTCGTCGCCGGAGAGGTTGTAGGTGCGACCAGCGGCCTCGGGCGCCAGCGCCGCGACGATGCCGTCGGCGAGGTCCTCGACGTAGATGAAGCTGCGGGTGGTGCTGCCGTCGCCGGCGATCGTCAGCGGCTTGCCTTCGAAGGAGAGGTCGGTGAACTTGGCGACGACGCCGGCGGCACGGGCGCGCGGGCCATAGGGAATGCCGAAGCGCAGCACGGTGCTCTCCAGCTCGTAGAGCTCGGCGTAGCCGGCGCAGTAGGTCTCGCCGGCGAGCTTGGTCGCGGTGTAGAGGTGGCGGGGCGCGGGGATCGGCGTTTCCTCGTCGACCTCCTGCTCGGGGCAGTCGCTGTAGACCCAGGTGGTCGAGCCGTAGACGACGCGGCCGACCTTGGCCCGGCAGGCGGCCTCGAGCACGTTGAGCGTGCCGCGGGTGTTGACCTCCTCGGCGAGGACCGGATCGGCGAGGACGTGGCCGACGTCGGCGACGGCGGCGAGGTGGATCACGGCGTCGCAGTCGCGCATCGCCAGATCGAGGTTGGCGGGGTCGGTGATGCTGCCGGTGAAGGTCTCGACTTCCAGCGGCGAGTGGTAGGGCGAGGCGCTGAGGTCGAAGATGCGCGGCGTGTCGCCGCGCTCGATCAGGCGGTCGACCACATGGGAGCCGATGAAGCCGCCCCCGCCGGTTACCAGGACCCTCATGGTTCCTCCTCTTGACCGAGCGCCGCCATGCGGCTGTCCGGCTGGTAGTAGAGCGGCACGCACCAGTGGTTCTCGGCCACCCAATCGGTGTTCGGCAGCTCGTCCGAGCGGCCCATGATCCGGTGGCAGGGTTCTTCGTAGACGCGCCCCGTGCTCTTCTCGATCTCGTCGAAGACGATGTACTTGTAGAAGCCCGAGGTCATCCCGTCGGGCAGCTCGAGGCGCGAAGAGTGGACGGAGTCGAGATGGTCGCGGGCGTAGGCGTTCTTCCAGGCGACGATCTCCTCCATGCGATCCGCCTGGACCAGACCCAGTGCGGCGGTGAACTCGCTCATGCGGAAGTTGAGCCCGTCGACCTCGTGCTCGAACTTGCCGTAGTTGCGGAACTTGCGAGCGAACTCGAGCAGGTCCGCGTTGCCGGAGACGAGCACCCCGCCCTCGCCGGTCGAGACGGTCTTGGTCGCGTAGAAGGAGTAGACGCCGGCGTCGCCGAAGCCGCCGGGCTTGCGCCCGTTCCACTCGGCGCCGTGAGCGTGGGCGCAGTCCTCCAACAAGAAGATGTCGTTGGCGCGGCAGTACTCGGCGATCCGCTCCGCCTCAAAGGCGATGTGCCCGCCGATGTGGACCAGGATCGCCGCCTTCGGCTTGTGCCGCTCCGCCTTTGCCTCGAAGTCCTCGAAGGACACGCAGAGGTCGTCGCGGTTGCAGTCGACGAACTCGACCTCGGCGCCCGCCTTGACAGCGGCGAGCGGCGTTGCCATGAACGTGTTCGAGGGGCAGAGGACGGTGCCGCCGCGGACGCCGGCGAACTCCAGCGCCGCCAGCGCACCGCCGGCCCAGCTGGAGAAACCGACGCTCGGCAGCCCGTTCCAATCCGCCCAGCGCTGCTCGAACGCCTCCAGCTTGCGGCCCTCCGACCACTGCTCGGAGTCGAGCACCTCCGTCCAGAGCTCGAAGAGCCTGGCGCGGTCGCGATGGTCGAACCCGATCGCGAACTTGCTCGCGTCCGAGACTGGAGAGCTTGCTGGGGCCAAAGCCGGCGTGAGGCTAGCAGCGGCGGCGGATAAAGGGGGCCGGAATTCAGTCGGAATCCCCTGTGTGCGCACTCTCAATTACCGCCCCGACCGCGGATGAGCCCGCCAGCAGCACCGTGCCCGCCACGGCAACAGCCATCGAGGCGACCAGCAGGACCCCGCCGAGCGGAGTCGATCCCCAGGCCTCACCGAAGATCAGCGGCGCCAGCACCACCGGCACGAGCACCTGCACGGCGAACATCACCGGCGCGACGTGGGTGGCGGGACGGCGCTGCAGGGCGCTCATCTCACTGAGCAGGGCGAGTCCCTCCGAGGCGGCGGCGCTGGCCAGCCAGGCGACCGCGACCAGCAAGGTGCCCGCCGCGAGCTCGTCGGTGAGCAGCTTGCTGGCGATCGCGGTCCAGGCATAGCCGCAACCGGCGCTGATCACCGCCAGCGTCCCGAGGGCGCTTCCGACTTTGACCCCACTCCGGTGGGGTGAATCTCCGTAGCGCATGCGGAGCGCATAGGGAGCGGCAATCGGAATGGCGACCAAGGCAAGTGCCAGGGCGATAGCGCCGGCTCCGGCGTGATCGGTCGTGCGTTCGGGCGCGGCCAGGGCGACGCCGAGCACGCCGAGCACGATCGCCGCGACGGCGATCCACTCGCGCCGGCCGGGCCTCTCCCCCAGGCGTTTGGCGCCGAGCCAGAGCAGCAAGATCAACCCGCTTGCCAGGCAGGGCTGGACCACGGTGAGCGGCGCCAGCAGCAGAGCCACAATCTCCAGCGGCCAGCCGGCAAGGCCGAGCGCCGTCGCTCCCAGCCAGCGCCGATTGCGCACGAGGCGCCCCAAGAGCGAAGGCCGCAATGAGTGCTCCGCCGCAACCTCTCGCGCCTCCAGCGCCTGCAGAGCTATCGAGGCGTTGTAAAGGCAAGAGGCAGCTACGGCGCAGACGATGCCGAGAGCAATCACGACGCCGACCCTATTCCCGGAGCCCCGAAGCAACCGGGGCCGGAGAACCTCAGGTTTCCTGGTAGAGCGGCCCGTCGCCGCCCTCGGGCAGCGTCAGGCGGCCGCCCTTGGCGGTGATCGCGCCGCACTGGACGCAGTTGGAAGCGGTGACGTGAACGTCGACCTCGGCCGCACCGTTCTCCAGCTGCTCCTCGGGGATCTCATAGACCTGCGCCGGGCACATCGAGACCCAGGTCTGGGCGATCTCGCGGGGCACCCGGCTCTGGATGCGGACGTGGTTGGGGGCGTCGTCGCGGGTCGCGTTGCCGGAGAGGAAGACCGAATCGAGCTTGGCGAAGGTGAGCTCGTTGTCGGGCTTGACGTACATGTCGCCCGCCTTGCCGAGATCCATCTCGACCTCGGAGTCGTGCTCCTGCTTCCAGTGACCGCCGGGGAAGTTGCCTTTGGTGACCGTCATCGCCGAGGCGAAGGCACCGCCGAGGAAGAAGCCTTTGGAGAAGGGCTGGCGCATGTTGCGCGATTCGAAGAGGTCCTTCTCGATCAGCGATTTGTGGATCTTCTCGTCGTAGGCCTCGAAGTTGACCGAGTCTTCCTTCAGCGACTCGACGATCGTTTCCGCCGCGTACATCCCCGCGTGCATCGCGTAGTGGACGCCCTTCAGGGTCGGCACGTTGACCATGCTGGCGGCGTCGCCGGCGACCACCATGCCGGGCACGGCGAGGCGCTTGGGCATCGCGAAGTAGCCGCCGGAGGGGATCGTCTTGGCGCCCCAGGCAACCCGTTTGCCGCCCTCGATCAGCTTCTTGATGAAGGGATGGGTCTTGAGCAGCTGCAGGGCGTCGTGGACCGAGAAGGTCGCGTCGGTGTAGTCGAGGCCGGCGACCAGGCCGATGCAGAGCTTGTCCTCGCCCATCGGGTAGATGAAGCTGCCGCCGAACTCGTTGAAGCGGGGTGACTTGCGCAGTGGCCAGCCCATCGTGTGGATCACGCGGTCGAGCGGCTTCTCGATCTCCCAGACCTCCTTGACCCCGAGCTCCCAGCGCATCGGGTCGGCGCCGTGCATGTCGAAGTAGTCATAGGCGGCGTAGGTGAGGTGGCCGACCGTGCCCTCGGCGAGCACGGTCGCCTTGGCGACGACGTCGGAGCCCGGCTCGAAGTTGCCCAGCTCTTCGTCCTCCTTGCCGCGGCCGCGGTCGCCCGAGCGGATGCCCTTGACCACGCGATCTTCAACGAGCAACTTCGTCGCAGCGGTCTCGGAGAGGATGTAGACGCCGGCTTCCTCGGCTTTGTCGGAGAGGAAGCGGCCCAGCTTGGAGACCGAGGTGACGTAGTTGCCGTGGTTGCGGAAGTTCGGCGGCATCGGCTTCAGCGGCAGCGCCGCCTTCGAGGTCAGCAGGTAGACCGCGTCCTTGGTCACCTCCTGGAAGACCGGCCACTCCTCCTTGGGCAGATCGGGGAAGAGCTCTTCCATCGCCGAGGGCTTCATGTTGGCCCCGGAGAGCAGGTGGGCACCGGCCACCTTGCCCTTCTCGATCACCGCGACCGGGACTTCACCGAGCTTCTCGGTCAGCTCCGGCTCGTTCTCGAGCAACTGCATGATCTTGTTGGCGCAGGCGAGCCCGGCGGGCCCACCCCCGACGATCGCGATGCCGACCTCGATGCGCTCGTCCTCGGCATCGGTCGGCGGGCCGATCACGTCGGCCGGGTCGAACGGCGGCGGGAACTCACTCGGTGCTACAGCCGGCATCGCATGCTCCAATCGTCGTCAGGTAACGAACGGCACCCGGGGAGCCGAAGCTCCCCGGGAAAACGTCAGCCGCCCTTCTTGGCCTTGATCGCCTCGGTCAGCTTGGGGACGATCTTGTGCAGGTCGCCCACCACGCCGAGATCCGAGAACTCGAAGATCGGCGCGTTCTGATCCTTGTTGATGGCGAGGATGTTCTCCGAGCTCTGCATCCCGACCTTGTGCTGAATCGCGCCGGAGATGCCGGCGGCCAGGTAGAGCTTAGGCGCGACCGTCTTGCCGGTCTGGCCGATCTGGGCCGCGTAGGGGTACCAGCCGGCGTCGACCACGGCGCGGGTCGCGGCAACCGCCCCGCCCATCGCCTCGGCCAGTTCCTCGCACTGCTTGAAGCCCTCGGCTGCACCGAGGCCGCGACCGCCACCGACGAGGATCTCGGCGTCCTCGATGTTGACGTCGGCGCCGCGCTGCTCGCCGCGCTGGACCATCTTGGCCTTGGTCGACCAGGGCGAGAGCTCGACCTGGACGTCGATCACCTCGGCCGTGCCGCCGCTCTCGTTGGCGTCGAAGGCATTGAGGCGGCCGATGATGATGCCGGGCTCCGAGACGTAACCGACGTCGGCGATCTGGGAGTCCTGCAGGATCGGGCGCTCGGCGACGAGCTTGCCGTCCTGCACCTTGACCTCGGTGACCTCCATGGTCACGCCGGCGTTGAGGCGAGCGGTGAGGCCGGCGCCGATCTCAAAGCCGAGCAGCCCACCGCCGAAGAGGGCGTAGCTGAAGCCCTCGTCGCCGATCACTTTGGCCATCGCGTCGACGATCGGCTGGGCCAGGCCCTCGGGCACGTCCTTGGCCCGGTAGACCTTGGTCGCGCCCCAGTTGCCGAGCGCGGCGCAGGCGTCGTCGGCAATGTCACCGACGACCATCACGCCGGCGTCGCCGCCGATCTGACCGGCCAGCTTGGCCGCCTCGGAGATCGCCCCGAGCGAGTTCTTGTTGAAGTTGCCCTCGTCGTCGTGGAGGGCGTAGGTCAGGATGCCTGCCATCTAGATCAGCTTCCTCTCGTCAAGCCAGGCGACGATCTTTTCGACCGTCTCGTTGGTGTCCTCGTCCTCGATGATCTCGCCGGCCTGCTTGGCGGGCGGCGGGTTGAGCGAGAGGACCGTTGTCTTGGAGCCACCTTCGCCGACCATGCCGCCTTCGATGCCGACGTCGCCGGTCGCCTTGGCGTCGAGGGGCTTCTTCTTGGCGCCCATGATCGCCTTCAGGCTCGGGTAGCGGGGCTCGTTGATCGCGTCGCCGACGCTGATCACGGCGGGCAGCTCGACCTCGACGGTGTCGTAGCCGTACTCGGCCTGGCGCTCGCAGCGCAGCTTGCCGTCGGCGACGTCGATCTTGATCACCTGGGTCAGCGAGGGCATCTTCAGGTGGTCGGCGACGACGGCGCCGATCGTGTAGCACTCGCCGTCATCGGATTGCTGGCCGAGCAGGACCAGGTCCGGGCTCTCGGACTCGAGCACCTTGGCCAGCGAGTAGCCGGTGGCGCAGACGTCGGAGCCGGCGAGGGCGTCGTCGGAGAGGTGCACGGAGCGGTCGGCTCCGAGCGCGACCGCCTTGTGCAGAGCGCGGACGGCGGAGTCGGGGCCCATCGTCACGGCGACGACCTCCTCGACCGGAATCGCGCCGCCCTCCTTGATCTGCATGGCGGCCTCGATGGCGTGTGTGTCGAAGGGGTTCAGGTTCTTCTCGCCGCTGCGGTCCAGTCGCATCGTGCTGGAGTCGATGCGCTTCTGAACGGCGGCGTCCGGAACCTCCTTGACCAGGACGCAGATCTTCAAGTTCAAGCCTCCTTGGCTAGTTCTAAAGCTGGTTGACTGACCAGTCAATCAGTCTATCTATACGTGGCGCGGCGGGAGGTTAGCGGGCGCGGCGCCAAGCCGTTTCCCGGCCTCAGACGGGACTAGACGTCGTCGCGCTCGAAGGCGTTGTCGCGGATGAACTCGACGATGTCGTCGGTCCCGGCACCGGGGGTGAAGACCTCGGCGACGCCGAGCTTCTTCAGCTCGGGAATGTCCTCAGCCGGGATCGTCCCGCCGACCGTGACGAGCACGTCGTCGACGCCCTGCGCAGCCAGCAACTCGACCACCTTCGGCACCAGCGTCATATGGGCACCGGAAAGAATCGAGAGCCCCACCGCATCGGCATCCTCCTGAATCACCGTCTCGGCGATCTGCTCCGGCGTCTGGTGCAGCCCGGTGTAGATCACCTCCATGCCGGCATCGCGCAATGCGCGAGCGATGATCTTGGCCCCACGATCGTGCCCGTCCAAGCCAGGCTTGGCGACGACGACACGGATCTTGCGGGCGGTTGCTGCCTCCATGAACCGGGACACTAGCGCCGTCCCCGAACCAGTGGTCCCCGGAGAACCCGCCGATTACTCGAATTCAGGCAACCGGGGCACCATGCGAGCGACAAAGCCGGGACCGGCAAGGCGGACGCGGCCGAGGCCCAGCAGCGGCACCGTGAGGGAGCCTCGCCAGGCGTCGGGGGCACTGGGGCGGCGCCGGTATCGGGCGGAGCCGGCAAAGGGAAAGGGCGGGTCAACGAAGGCCGAGCCGCGGCGGTTGTCGAACTCGAAACCAGCGGAATGGGTGATGGAATAGGTGAAGCGGATGATGGCAACCTTTTCCCGGACTTCTTGATTGGTCGCGAAGAAGAAGGCTTGGGGGCGTTCGCCTTTTCCCCGTGATGCGAACACTCCGAAGTGGATTGCATCGCGGCGCGAGTACGCGCCGAGGGTCGCCTCCTCATTCGTCACTCTCGCCCCCGTGCGGCTCGCCCCGGCAGTTCCATAATCGCAACTCCATTCGGGATGAAGAACCAGCGTTCCCTTCGCTCTGCTCGCTTCGATTTGTACGTAGTCGCCTTCACCACGGAAGCGCATGGTGCCTCGGAGGTAGCCTTCCGTCGTCGTCGCAGGCTCCCCTTCGCAATGGCGGTTCGGCCCGTGCGTCTCCAGCGTGCGGAAGGGCTGGTAGGCGACGACGAATTCGCCGAGGGCGCCGAAATGCACCGAGATTCCTTCTGCGCTCACCTCTCCCGGCGCTGAATAGACAGCCTGCTGTTCCGCTCCCTTTCGCACCGTCACCTGAATTTCGTCGTCATCGGCTTCGAGCTTTATGGACAGCCCATGGCTGGCATGGAGTGGGACAGTGAAGGTCGTTTCCCCGTCTCCGTCTACCTCCCCAAGCGCCATCGCCGGCTGCGAGCCCAAGATAAGGAGGATGAGCAGCAACGTTCTCTCCGCGCGTCTCATCACGGCCAAGACTATCCCGCCTACTGCGCGGTAAAGCTAGAAAACGGGGAACTCGGTGTAGGTGCCGAAGACCTCTTGCAGGGCGGCGATCATCTCGCCCTCGCTGGCGCGGGCGCGGGCGGCGGCGATGATCGGGGGCATCAGGTTCTCCTCGGTGGCGGAGGCTCTCTTGAGGTCGGCGAGGGTGGACTCGACGGCGGCGGAGTCGCGCCTGGCCTTCGTTGACGCAAGGCGATCGGTTTGCTTGCGTTCGAGCGCCGGGTCGATGCGGAGGATCGGGGTCGGGTTCTCGTCCTCGTGGACGAAGTCGTTGACGCCGACGATGATGCGGCGGCGCTCGTTGAGCTCCTGCTGGAAGCGGAAGGAGGCGTCGGCGATCTCGCGCTGGGGGAAGTTCTGGCGGATCGCCTCGACCATCCCCCCCACCTCGTCGATGCGGCGGAAGTAGTCGTAGGCCGCCTCCTCCATCTCATCGGTCAGCTTCTCGATGAACCAGGAGCCGCCGAGCGGGTCGGGCGTGTTGGCCGCTCCTGACTCCAAGGCGATGATCTGCTGCGTACGCAGCGCCACCCGCACCGCCTCCTCGGTCGGCAGCGCCAGAGCCTCGTCGAAGGAGTTGGTGTGCAGCGACTGGGTGCCGCCGAGGACGGCCGCCATTGCCTCCAATGAGGTGCGGACGACGTTGTTGAGCGGCTGCTGCGCGGTCAGCGAGACGCCGGCGGTCTGGGTGTGGAAGCGCAGTCGCATCGACTCCTCGCGCTTGGCGCCGTAGGTCTCCTTCATCTCGCGGGCCCAGATGCGGCGCGCCGCCCGGTACTTGGCGATCTCCTCGAAGAAGTCGATGTGGGCGTTGAAGAAGAAGGAGAG
>Ga0070677_10000056_pt1 | contig 34868 bp, 41 predicted proteins | sample KBSM63metaG_FD_64674 | JGI IMG/M metagenome (GOLD analysis project Ga0070677, IMG submission 64674) | Miscanthus rhizosphere microbial communities from Kellogg Biological Station, Michigan, USA - KBS M6-3 metaG | ecosystem: Host-associated > Plants > Roots > Rhizosphere > Soil ... | reverse complement strand
CCGTGACCGAGGCGCCGCCCGCTCCGGCCGAGGAGGCAGCGCCGGCCAAGCCGAAGCCGTCCCGTGGCCGCCGCAAGAAAGCCGAAGCCGAGCCGGAAGCCGAAGCCGCGCCTGCGCCCGTGGAGACGCCGGCCCCGGCCGCCGCCAATGACGAAGGGCCGGCGCCGAAAAAGGGCCGCCGCACCAAGAAGGCGGCGGCGTCCGAAGCGGCGCCCGCACCTGAGCCGGCGGCCGACGCCGAGGAGTCGAGCGGGCCCCCGCGTTCGGGTTGGTGGCAAAGGACCTTTGGCGCCTGAGCCCGAACGGGTTAGGATGTTTCATCCGGCGTTCAGGCGGCGAGAGGAATGAAGCAGGACATGGCTGAAGCCCATCCGAGGACGCGGCGGCCGCTGACCTTCCTGGTCCGGCTGGTGATGCTGGTCGCGTTGAGCTTCGCGGTCATGGCGCGGCCCGCCATGGCCCAGCAGATCCTGCGCGATGCCGAGACCGAGGCGCTGCTTCGCGACATCTCCCGGCCGCTGATCGAAGCGGCCGGGCTGCAGCCGGAGAACGTCCGGATCGTCATGATCCACGATTCGGAGATCAACGCCTTCGTCGCCGGCGGCCAGATCGTCTACATCCATTCCGGCCTGTTCACCTCGGCCCAGAATGCCAACGAGGTGCAGGGCGTGATCGCCCACGAGCTCGGTCACGTCACCGGCGGCCACATGATCCGGCTGCAGGAGGGCGTTCAGCAGGCGACCGGGATCATGCTCCTCACCCTTATCCTCGGCGCGGCGGCGATCGCGGCGGGCGGCGGCGAGGCCGGCATGGGGATCATCGCCGCCGGCCAGCAGGCGGCGATGGGCCGCTTCCTGGCGTTCAGCCGGGTCCAGGAGAACAGCGCCGACCAGGCCGGCGCGAGCTTTCTCGCGCGCGCCGGAATCAGCGGCCGCGGCAGCCTCGCTTTCTTCCGGCGGCTGCAGAATCTCGAATTCCGGCTCAATATCCCGCAAGACAATGGCTATGCCCGCACCCACCCGCTGACCGGCGAGCGCATCTCCCGGCTCGAGGCGAGCTACCAGGCCGATCCGGCCTGGGACCGGCCGACCGATCCGGCGCTCGAGGAGCGCTTCCAGCGGGTCCGCGCCAAGCTCTCCGGCTATGTCGACAATCCGCCTTTGGTGCTGACCCGCTATCCGGCGAGCAACCGCAGCGTCCCCGCCCGCTACGCCCGCGCCTACGTCTATCACCGCACCGCGCATCCCGACCAGAGCATGGCCGAGGTCGACTCCCTGCTCGCCGAGCGGCCGCACGATCCCTATTTCCTCGAGCTGAAGGGCCAGGTGCTGCTCGAATCCGGTCATCCGGGCGAGGCGCTGACCGCGCTTCGCGAAGCGGTTTCGATCCTGCCGAACGAGCCCTTGATCGGCGCCCTGCTCGGCCACGCTTTGATCTCGACCGAGGACCCGGCCAATTTCGAGGAGGCGAAGCGGGTGCTTCGAGTCGCCGTCGCCCGCGACAACGACAATCCGTTCGCCTGGTACCAGCTCGGCATCGTCTACGACCGCGAGGGCGACGAGGCGCGCGCCGCGCTGGCCACGGCCGAGCGCTACAACCTCACCGGCCAGCCGCAGCTCGCTCTGCCCAATGCCGAGCGGGCGATGATGGGGCTCAACGTCAACTCGCCCGATTGGCTGCGCGCGCAGGACATCGCGATGGTCTCGCGCACCGCCGCGCAACGGCAGCGGCGGAACCGGTAAGATGGCCGCCGCGGGGGGATGGAGGTCCGGCGCGCTCGCCGGCCTGGTCGGGCTGGTGATCGGCGGCGGCGCGGTCGCGAGCTTTTACGGCTTCCAGGCACCGGACAAGGCGGCGACCGAGGACATCGTCCGCCAGTACATCCTCGACCATGGCGAGCTTCTGCCCGAATCGATGCAGCGGCTGCAGCGGCGCCAGGCCTCGGCGGCGGTCGGCCAGTACCGGGCCGCGCTGGAGACCCCGTTCCACGGTGCCTGGGCCGGCGCGGCCGACGGCGACGTCGTCCTGGTAGAATTCTTCGATTATGCCTGCGGCTATTGCCGCGCCTCCAATCCGGACGTCGAGCGGCTGCTGCGCGAGGACCCGCGGCTCAAGGTGGTCTGGCGCGAGCTGCCGGTGCTCGGTCCGAACAGCGAGACCGCCGCCGCGGTCAGCCTCGCCGCCGCCCGCCAGGGCCGCTTCCGCCAGTTCCACGACCGCCTGTTCTCGCTCGGCCGCCCCACCGAGGCGACGATCGCCGAGGCGATCCGGTCGGTCGGCGTGCAGCCGCAGGGACTGACCGCCGAGCATCGCGCCGAAATCACCCGCAACATCGAGCTCGCCCGCGCGATCGGCTCGACCGGCACCCCGACCTTCGTCATAGGCACCCGCATGCTCGAAGGCGCAGTCGGCTACGAAACGCTCAAGCAGGCGATCGCGGCGGCGCGAAGCCAATCCTGAGTCATTCCGGCGGAAGCCGGAACCCATGAACACCGAATCAGGAGGCTGAAGCGACGACGCTTCCGCCTAACTGGAAGGCTCCGTGTTCATGGGTCCCCACCTTCGCCGGGATCACTCGGCGAGCCCTTGAACCCCTGCGCCACCACATACCATTCGGACGAGCCCTTGCGGCTGGCCGGCGGCTTGGCGTGCTTCACGGTGGCGAAGCGGCGCTTCAGCTCGGCGACCAGGTTCGAATCGGCGCCGCCGGCCAGCACCTTGGCGACGAAGGCGCCGCCGGGACGAAGCACGTCGACCGCGAAGTCGAGCGCCGTCTCGACCAGGCCCATGGTGCGCAGATGGTCGGTCTGGGGGTGGCCGACCGTGTTGGCGGCCATGTCGGAAAGGACGAGGTCGGCCGGACCGCCGAGCGCCTCCTTGAGCCGGTCGGGGGCCTCGTCGCCCATGAAGTCCATCTGCAGGATGACGGCGCCGTCGATCGGGTCTGTCGGTAAGAGATCGATGCCGACCACCGAGGATTGCGGCAGGAGCTGGCGCACTACCTGGGTCCAGCCGCCCGGCGCGATGCCGAGGTCCACGACCCGCTTCGCGCCCTTGAGAAAACCGAAGCGCTCGTCGAGCTCGATCAGCTTGTAGGCGGCGCGCGAGCGGAAGCCCTCGGCCTTGGCGCGCTTCACATAGGGATCGTTCAGCTGCCGCTCGAGCCAGCGGGTCGAGCCGACCTTGCGGCCCTTGGCGGTCTTGACGCGGGTCCTGAGCCCGCCCCCCGAACCCGCCGCGCCGCGGCTCACAGCTGGTGGCCGTCGCGGGCCATGAGCGAGCGGAGGATGCCCTCCCGGATGCCCCGGTCGGCGACGCCCAGCGTCTCGGCCGGCCAGATGTCCATGATCGCCTCGAGGATCGCGCAGCCGGCGACGACCAGATCGGCGCGCTCGTGGCCGATGCAGGGGAATTGGGCGCGTTCGTCATGGTCCATGCCGGACAAGGTGGTGCTGACCCCGCGCATCGCCGCGGCCGGCATCTTGAGGCCGTCGACCGCGCGCCGGTCGTAGCTCGGCAGCGCCAGATAGACGCTGGCCAAAGTGGTGACGGTGCCGCTCGTTCCCATCAGGCGGATGTCGCGCCGGTCCTTGGGCAGCATCTCGATGAAATGGCGGAAGGCGTGGCGGACGCGCTCGCGCATCCGGCCGTAGGCGGCAAGTCTCTCCTCTTTCGAGGGGAAGACCCGGCCCTCGCTCTCGGTCAGCGAGACCACGCCCCAGGGCGCGCTCCACCAGCATTTGATCCTGGGCTCGCCGCCGTCGGTGTCGATCAGCACCAATTCGGTCGAACCGCCGCCGATGTCGAAGATCAGGGCGGGCCCGTCGCCCGGCTCGAGCAGGCGGTGGCAGCCGAGCATGGCCAGCCGCGCCTCCTCCTCCGGGGCGATGATCTCGAGGCAGATGCCGGTCTCGCGCCTGACCCGCTCGACGAAATGGCGGCCGTTGACGGCGCGGCGGCAGGCCTCGGTCGCCACCGAGCGGGCGAGGCTGACGCGGCGGCGCTTCAGTTTCTCGGCGCAGACCCCGAGCGCGGCAACCGCGCGGTCCATCGCGCCTTCGGAGAGCTTGCCGGAGGTGGCCATACCCTCGCCGAGCCGGACGACGCGCGAGAAGGCGTCGATGACGGTGAAGCCGTCCTCGGTCGGCCGGGCGACCAGCAGCCGGCAATTGTTGGTGCCGAGATCGATCGCGCCATAGGTGTGGCGCTGCGACCAGCGCCTTTGCGGGAGGCTTTGGGAGACCACCTGAGCCGGTTCCGAGACCGGCGAGAGCGGAGCCTGTGCGGCTTGCTGCGGCATTCCGGTATTCTCATTCTGTTTTCGTTTCGGAACGGCCAAGGCCGCCCTCTGACTTGGCTTCCTTGTACATGAGGGCGGTTTCGGGGGCAAGGATGGCGGCCCGGCGGCGTTGACAGGCGCGGCGCCCCTGCCTATCTCGCCGGCCTTCCCATTGCCCGATCGTCTAATGGTAAGACTACGGACTCTGACTCCGTCAATCGAGGTTCGAATCCTCGTCGGGCATCCATCCCCTCAATTGCCTGGCGCCGGCGCCGGCCGGAATTGCTGCGCGACGAACACGCGGCCGGTGCAACCGCGGGGAAGGGGCCGCGCGAACGTCAGGCCGGCCAAATCGTCCTTCATGCCGCCGATCAGTTCGACCCGCTGCCCGATCCTGACGGGCGCGCAGGTTTCGTCCGAAAGACACCAGATGACGACGCCGTTGATGCCGGCGGCGGAGTCCCGCTCGGGCCGGACCCGCGCCGCGCGCGGCCAGATGACGACGACGTTGATGTCGCTGGCGACGCTCCGCGCCTGGGCGCTGCGGGGCCAGACGACGACCGTGGTGCCGTTGCCGCCGATCCGCAGGCAGTCGCCGTCGCGGACCAGCGTCCCGGTCAGCTGCCGGTCGGCGGCGGGCGGCTGCACCCCCGCCTTCAGAGCGGGAAGCGAGGGCATGTCGCCGGCGCCGGCCGTGGTCCGGCACGAAGCGAGCAGGGCCAGGCTGAGCAGGCCGGCGGCGAGCGCCAGGCGGCGGCGCCCCCTCATCGCGTCGGCCTGGGGCGGAATTCGCTGACGATGAACAGCGGCCCGGCGCAGCCGAGGCGGGGGCAGCCGGCGATCCGGCCGGAGACATTGTCCACCGTGATGATGTCGGCGCGCGCGGACCGACCGGCGATGTCGTCGGTCGTGATGATGTTGCCGACGAGCTCGACCTCCTCGCCGACGCGGATCGGAGTGCCCGCCCCGACCGTGCGCGGCCAGACGATGACGGTGCTGCCGCCGCCGCCGCCGCTGCGCTGCAGGGTCGCACCGCGCGGCCAGACTATGATGATGTTGCCGTTGCCCGGCGTCGCGCGCGCCTCGCCGGAACGGGGCCAGACGACGACCCCGTTGATCTCCATGCGCAGCAGGTTGCCGTCGCGGACCAGCCGGCCGGTCGCCAGCGTATCGGGCGCAGGCGCCGGCACGCCGGCACGGAGCCGGGGGAAGGAGAGCGGATCCTGGTAGCCGCCCATCGAGCGGCATGACGCGAGCAAGATCAAGCCAAGGAAAAATATTCCTCCGCGCAAGTAACGATGGTTCGCCATGGCGACTCGCCCCCGCCTCCGTGGAAAAGAGGATGATAACGGCTTCGAAATGATTTGGCCATGATTTGTGACGGAGCGCGCCGGCCGCCCCGCCGCGCTTTGCAAATTCCCCTCTGCTCTGAGATGAGGGGCCATGGACATGGACGCGCTGCTCGCCGAAGTGCTCGCCGCCGCCGCGCCGCGCCGCGCGGAGGGCAGGGTGGCGGCCTATATCCCGGCTTTGGCCTCGGCCGATCCGGCCAAGCTCGGCATCGCGGTGGCCGACAAGGAGGGGCGGGTCTGGGGCGCCGGCGATTGCGGCGAGCCTTTCTCGATCCAGTCCATCTCCAAGGTCTTCACCTTGGCGCTGGCGCTCGACCGGGTCGGCGCCGGGCTCTGGGAGAAGGTCGGGCGCGAGCCGTCCGGCAGCGCCTTCAATTCGATCGTCCAGCTCGAGACCGAGCGGGGCAAGCCGCGCAATCCCCTGATCAACCCGGGCGCGATGGTGGTCACCGACCAGCTGATCGGCGACCGTTCCGCCGACGCGGCGATCGAGGATCTGCTCTTCCTGCTGCGCGCGCAGGCGCGCGACGCTACGATCCGGGTCGACGATGCGGTGGCGCGCTCGGAAGCGGAGACCGGCTCGCGCAACCGCAGCCTCGCCTGGTTCATGAAGAGCTGCGGCATCCTCTCGAACGACGTGGAGACCGTGGTCGGCGCCTATTTCCGGCAATGCGCGGTGGCGATGAGCTGCCGCCAGCTCGCCCGCGCCGGCCTGTTCCTCGCCTTCGACGGCCGCGACCCGGTGACGGGAGAGCAGGTCACCGCCTGGCACCGCGCGCGGCGGATCAACAGCGTGATGATGCTCTGCGGCCATTACGACAATAGCGGCGAGTTCGCCTTCCGCGTCGGCCTGCCCGGCAAGAGCGGCGTCGGCGGCGGCATATTGGCGATCGCGCCGGGCCGGGGCGCCGTCGCGGTCTGGTCGCCGGCGCTCAACGCCGCCGGAACCAGCGCGGCGGGCGCGGCGGCGCTGGAGGCCCTGGTCGAGCGCACCGGCTGGTCGGTTTTCGTCTGAGTTTCCGGGGAGTCATCCCGGCGAAAGCCGGGACCCAGGAACGCCGTCATCGGCGGCTAATCCCGGCCTCTTCGGTTCATGGACCCCGGCTTTTCGCCGGGGTGACTCGGGGGTTTCGTCGCCGCAGGCGGCTGCTTGGTCGAATCCGGAGCGCTCTCGTCGAACCTGCGGTCGCCGTCGTCGCACAGGCCGTGCACCAAGCGGGAGGCCCGTTAAGGCCCCGGTCAGCGGCAATCGCGCCGCGGTTCGAAAGGAAGAAGACATGACCGCCGAGAAGTTCCGGAACGTCTCCACCATGGTCGCCGCTCTGTTCGTGAGCGTGCTGATGGTGGCCGCGACCACCTCCATGCCGATCGTGGCGTAAGCCTCGATGCGGCAAGACCGGATGCCGGGGTAGGGCCTCCGGACCTCGAGCAGGTCCAGCCCTCCCCGGTCATCCTCGAATGTAGTTATTCCAGACCCAGCGCGGCCTTCGTCCCCGCGATATAGCTCGGACCGACCTGCACTTCGGCGCCGTCGGCGAGCACCAGGCACAAAGAGCGGCCTTCCCTTTTCACCTCCGACACGCGGTCCGGCCGAACGAAGGCCGACCGGTGGACGCGCAGCAGCGGCGATCCCGTCAGCCTCTCCTCGAGCGCCGACATGGTGATCCTCAGCATATGGCTGCGAAGCTCGGTGTGCAGCAGCACGTAATCGCGCGCCGCCTCGATCCATTCGATCGATTCGATCGGCACCCGCCGCTGGCCGTGCCGCTCCGGCACCCAGAAACCGTCGTCGCCGGCCGCCGGTCCGGCGCCGCTCTCGCGCAGCGCCGCCATCTCGGCCTCGAGCTCGGCCGCGCGGTCGAGCGAGACCCGCTGCGCCTTGCGGCGGCGGGCGCGGTCGACCGCCTGGCGGAGCCGGTCGAAGCGGACGGGCTTGAGCAGGTAATCGGTCGCGTCGACGTCGAAGGCGTCGGGGGCGTAATGCTCATGCGCCGTGACGAAGACCAGCTCGGGGCGCGGGTCGAGATCGATGTCCGCGGCCGCCGCCAGCCCGTTCTTGCCGGGCATCTGGATGTCCATGATGACGAGGTCGGGGGTCAGTTCCTTGATCCGCTCCAGCGCCTCGTTGCCGTCGCCGGCGGTGCCGACCACCTCCGCGCCCTCGATGTCGCCGAAAAACGTGTTGAGCCGATCGAGCGCCAACTGCTCGTCGTCCACCAGCAATACCCGCATCTTGGCCGAGCCCCCAAACACTTGAACTGCGAGGACGCTGCTTCGTTCAGCCGCGCGCCCAAGTCAATTGGCGAGCTTGATCTCCGGGATGCGGATGGTGGCGACGAACTGGTTGCCGGCCGGGCCGGCGCTCAGCGAGGCGCGCTTGCCGAACACGGCCTGGAGCCGGTGCTCGACATTGGCGAGGCCGACGCCGGCGCCCCTGTGGTCGGGCAATTCCAGATGCTCGCTGGCGTTGAGGCAATTGGCGACGCTGATCCTCAGCGTCCCGTTCACCACCTCGGCGTCGATCTGGATCTCGACCGGCGCGCGCGAGCGGGCGACGCCGTGCTTCACCGCATTCTCGACCAAGGGCTGCACCAGGAAGCTGGGCACCAGCGCCTGGCAGGCCTCGCTGTGGCAATCGACGTTGGCGCTGAGGCGGTCGCCGAAGCGGACGCTCTCGATCTCCAGATATTCCTCGGTCAGCGCAAGCTCGTCCTCGAGCGGGATGAGCTCGGCCGGATCGGCGTTGAGCGAGCTGCGCAAGAAGCTCGACAGCCGGTCGGTCATCGCCTCGGCATCCTTGTTGCGGCCGGTGACGATCAGCGCTGAGATGGAGTTCAGCGAATTGAACAGGAAATGCGGGTTGAGCTGGTAGCGCAGCGCCGCCAGCTGCGCCTGGTGCGCGGCGCTGTTGGCCTCGGCGATCCGCCTTTCCTGGTCGATGCCGGCGCGGCGCACGTAATTGACGTGGAACAGGATCATGTTGACCCCGAACACCAGGATATAGTTCAGCGTCGAGGCATAGGCGCGGCTGAAATCGGCCGGCAGCGTCCGCCAGGCGTCGACGATATGGTCGCCGATCCAGGCCTGGAACATCAGGTCGAACGTGGTGTTGAGCGCCGCCGCCATCAGCACGGCCATCGCGCGCAGCGGCAGCCGCAGCATCGGCGGCATGCTGATCGTCGCTCGGGAGGCGACGAACATCGCCATCGCGATGCCCATCGACAGGACGATGGTGGAGCAATCCAGCAGGACTCCGGTCCACGGCTCGCCCGCATGGCGCTGGATGATCACCGGCAGGAAGACGAACAGCACGAACAGCCAGAGCAGCACCGTCGAACGGAGCGCTTCGGACCAGCGCGCATGGCTGTTCAGCGATGGCATATGCGCGATTCCCCCGATTCTGCGGGGATAGTCCTGCCGCAAGGCGGGCAGGGTGTCACGGGCCATCATGTTCAAAACTTTGCGCTCCTCGTCATGGTGCCGCGTTGCCGGAGGCGCCCGCCAGCACCAAGCGCCACGTGACCAAGCCGCCGGATCGCGCGACGAAAGTGTGGGAAATACCACATTGGCACGTCCAGGCCGCGCGAATCGGGGGTGAACATGCCGCCCTGACGCGTTAGAGGCGCGGCAGCGAGGGAGCGCGCGTGGCAGAGGCCGAGACCGCATTGATCCTGGCGCGGGCCCAGTTCGCGTTCACGATCTCGTTCCATTTCATCTTCCCGGCCTTCTCGATCGGCCTCGCCTCCTATCTGGCGGTGCTCGAGGCTTTGTGGCTGAAGTCGGGCAGCGAGCGTTACCTGAACCTCTTCCGCTACTGGCTGAAGATCTTCGCGCTCACCTTCGCGATGGGCGTCGTCTCGGGAATCGTCATGTCCTACCAGTTCGGGACCAACTGGTCGGTCTTCTCCGACCGCGCCGGGCCGATCGTCGGGCCGCTCATGGCCTATGAGGTGCTGACCGCCTTTTTCCTCGAGGCGGGCTTCCTGGGCGTGATGCTGTTCGGAATGAACAAGGTGGGCAAGGGGCTGCACTTCACCGCGACGCTGATGGTCGCGATCGGCACCTTCATCTCCGCCTTCTGGATCCTGTCGGTGAATAGCTGGATGCAGACCCCCACCGGTTGGGCGATGAACGAGGCCGGCCAGTTCGTGCCGGCGGGGACCTGGCTCGCCATCATCTTCAATCCCAGCTTCCCCTACCGCCTCGTCCACACCGTGATCGCCGCCTATCTCACCACGGCCCTGGTGGTCGGCGGCGTCGGCGCCTGGCACCTGCTCAAGGGCCGCGCCACGCCCGAGGTCAGGACGATGTTCTCGATGGCGATGTGGATGCTGGCGCTGGTGGCGCCGGTGCAAATCTTCGTCGGCGACCAGCACGGCCTCAACACGCTCGAGCATCAGCCCGCGAAGGTGATGGCGATGGAGGGTCACTTCCAGAGCCACCCGCACGGCGCGCCCTTGATCCTGTTCGGAATCCCTGATTCCGAAGCCGAGACCGTGCGCTGGGCGGTCGCGGTGCCGGGCCTGTCCTCGCTGATCCTGAAGCACGATCTGCGCGCCCCGCTGGCCGGACTCGATACGATCCCGCCCGACCGCCGGCCGCCGGTCGGCATCGTCTTCTGGTCGTTCCGGATCATGGTCGGCCTCGGCTTCCTCATGCTCGGGCTCGGCCTGCTGAGCCTCTTCGCGCGCCTTCGGGGCAGGCTCCACGACTGGCGGCTGCTCCATCGTTACGCTTTGGTCATGGGGCCCGCCGGCTTCGTCGCGGTGATCGCCGGCTGGGTCACCACCGAGGTCGGCCGCCAGCCCTTCGTCATCTACAATCTGCTGCGCACCGCCGACGCGGTCTCGCCGATCGCGACGCCTGGCGTGACCGGCTCGCTGCTCGCCTTCGTTCTCGTCTATTTCACCGTCTTCGCGGCCGGCACCTGGTACATCCTCCGGCTGATGCGCGAGCCGCCGCACGAAGGCGAGCCGGGCCCGGCCGAAGCGCCGATCCGAACCGCCGGGATCACCCCGGCGCCCTCGCTCGACCGGCCTGGCGCCGAGCCGGAGGAAGGGCGATGATGACCGAGTTCGTCATCCCGGCGAAGGCCGGGATCCCAGAACCAGAAGTCACGGCGGGTCTCCACGAGGCCCCGGCCTCCGCCGGGGCGATGGTGAGGTCGATGCAATGAGCATCGACCTCACCATCGTCTGGGCCGTCATCATCGCCTTCGCGGTCGCCGCTTATGTGGTGATGGACGGGTTCGATCTCGGTATCGGCATCCTCTTTCCGGCCTTTCCGGTCGGCGGCGGGCGCAACCGGGCGATGAACTCGATCGCGCCGGTCTGGGACGGCAACGAGACCTGGCTGGTGCTGGGCGGCGGCGGCCTGCTCGCCGCCTTCCCGCTCGCTTACGCGATCGTCCTGCCCGCCCTCTACGCGCCGTTGATCGCGATGCTGCTCGGCCTGGTCTTCCGCGGCGTCGCCTTCGAGTTCCGCTGGCGCGACCCCGGCCACCGCAAATATTGGGATTTCGGTTTCTTCCTCGGCTCCGTCGTCGCGACTTTAGCCCAAGGGGTGACGCTCGGCGCGCTGCTGCAGGGCATCACCGTCGAGGGCCGCGCCTATGCCGGCGGCTGGTGGGAATGGTTGAGCCCGTTCAGCCTGCTCACCGGCGCCAGCCTGCTGATCGCTTATGCCCTGCTCGGCGCGACCTGGCTGATCTGGAAGACCGAAGGCGATCCGCACGAGCGCGCCCGCCGCCTCGCGACCTGGCTGCTCCCCGCCTTCCTGCTCGCGATCGGCGCGGTCAGCCTGGCGACGCCCTTCCTCGAAAACGTGCCCAAATATCATCAGCGCTGGTTCGAATGGCCGGGCGTCCTGTTGAGCTCGATGATGCCGCTGCTGTTCGGCGGGACGGCCCTCGCGGCGTGGGAAGGGATCAGGCGCCGCCGCCGCGACTGGCTGCCCTTCGCCGCCGCGCTCGCCATGTTCGCGCTGACCCTGGCGGGCCTCGGCATCTCGATCTGGCCCGACGTCATTCCCGGCCGGGTGAGCATCTGGCAGGCCGCCGCGCCGCCTTCGAGCCAGCTCTTCATGCTGGTCGGCGCGGCCGTGCTGGTGCCGATGATCCTCGCCTACACCGCCTGGTCCTATTGGGTGTTCCGCGGCAAGGTCGGCGAGGACGGCTATCACTGAGTGCGCAAATACCAGTCGACGATCATCAGCAGGCCGACGCAGGCCGTGCCGATGCTGGCGAGCAGCACCGCGCCGGCGGCGGCGTCCTTGGCATGCTTGATCTCCTCGTGGATTTCGGGGTGGAGCCGGTCGATCAGATATTCGAGGGCGGCATTGACCATCTCGGCGGCGAAGACGATGGCGATGCACAGGCCGACGATCGCCCACCAGATGAGGGCCGGCCGGGTGAAGGCGGCGACCGCGAGCGCGAGCAGCGCGAAGCCGCAATGCATGCGGAAGCTCTTCTCGCGCTTGAACACCGTCACCACGCCGGCGAAGGCGTAGCCGAAGCGGTCGAAGAAAGAGCCGTTCTTCATGCCGGCGAGCTTAAAGGCTAATGCGGCACTCGATAAGCCCGGAGGAGGCGAGGTGAGCGAAGACGTGTCGGCGCCGCTCTGGCAGCGCCTCGCCTGGTTCGTGAGTCTGTGGGTCGCAAGCGTGGCGACGGTCGGTGCCGTCGCCTACGCGATTCGCTGGTGGCTCGCCTGACGCTCAGCCGTTGCCGCGCTTGCGGCGCGTCTCCCAGCCTTTCTTGGCCGCGGCGCTGCGCTTCTCGGAGGATTGCGAGGCGCCGCCCTTGCGCCCGCCCCTGCGCGAGCTGGCGTGGCTCTCCGTCTTGCCGCGGCCGGAGCCGGACTTCTTGCCGCCGCCCGATTCCTTGTTGACCGTCGCCCAGGCGCGGCTCTTCGCCTCCTTCTTGCCGACGCCGCGATCCTCATAGCCCTCGGCGATATGCTCGGCCTTGCGCTTCTGCTTGTCGGTATATTTGTCCTTGTCGCCCTGCGGCATGGCCTCTCTCCTTTCCGCGCCGCAGAACGCGCAAGGCAAAGCTCGGCTCCGGTCCGCTCGGGCCGGTTTGACCTGGGTTAGGAAGAAGCAGCGGGCCGCTCGCTCATCAGGCCGACATGATTGCCCTCGCCGTCATTGGTCACGGCGAGCCAGACCTCCTTGATCTCCGTCTCGCCGATCCGGGCGATGCAGCGGGCATCCTCGGCGAAGGCCGCGCCGCCGGCGGCGAGCGCGGCCTGCGCCTCGGCGGCGTCGGGCACGGCATAATAGAGGATCACGCCGGCATTGCCCGCTTCGCCGGCCTCGCTCTCGCTCAGCATCAGCCGGGTTTCGCCGCACTGGAAGAAAGCCAGGCCGGGCGGGGCGTCGAACAGATGAGCCAGGCCGAGCACATCCCCATAAAACGCTTTGGCGCGGCCGAGGTCGCGAACCGGGATCCCGATTTGATTAATATGAGAGGGGTTTAGGGGCATGGCTTAACCCTTCGTTTCATGCTAACAGTTGACCAAGAACAATCGTTAGTTCGGCTAACAATAGGAGTCAAGATGGGCGAGGGGGAGTTGCGGGACGTCGCGGCGCGACTCCATTCGGCGTCGATCCGTCTCTTGCGGACGCTTCGCCGCGAGGATGACGGCAGCGGGCTTTCCGCGCCGCGCCTGTCGGCCTTGTCGGTGGTCGTGTTCGCCGGTCCGATGTCGCTCGCGGCGCTCGCCGCGGCGGAGCAGGTCAAGCCGCCGACGATGAGCCGGATCGTCGACGCCTTGGTCGAGCTCGGCCTCGTCACCCGCGTCGCCAAGCCCGGCGACCGCCGCAGCGTCGAGATCGCGGCGACCGGGGAAGGCGTGCAGCTGCTCAACGCCGGCCGCGAGCGCCGCGTCCGCGCCCTGGTCGAGCGGCTGGGCAAGCTCGCCGATTCGGAGCGCCGGGCGCTTGCCCGCGGCGTGGAGATCCTCGAAGGCGTCGTCCGCTAGGCTTGGCGATCGAAATCCTCCGCCGTTCGTGGCGCGTCCGGCAGCTCCCGGTCGAGCGACTGACGATAGGCGACGCAGCCGCGCAGGAATTGCGGCCACGCCGGCACCGCGATCCCCTCCGGGATCGGCTCCGGCAGCAGGCCCCAGAGCTCAGGATGGTGCCAACACAGCTTCTGGCCCCTGGAATCGCGGTGCGCGCGAATGCCGGCGCGCAGCCGTTCCACCTCCGCGATCAAAGCTTCGCGGTTGAGCTTTGCCGAGTCTTCGTCCATGGCGCCATCAACCGTTCGAATGGCGAAAGGCTGCGCTCTTGTTGCAGTGCAGCATAACCGCTATATCGCGCGGACATATTCCTGAACCCGAGAGTTATTTCGAGATGAGCCTTCGCAACGTGGCGATCATCGCCCACGTCGATCACGGCAAGACCACCCTTGTCGACCAGCTGTTCCGCCAGTCCGGCACCTTCCGCGACAACCAGCGCGTGGAGGAGCGGGCGATGGATTCGAACGACCTCGAGAAAGAGCGCGGGATCACCATCCTCGCCAAATGCACCTCGGTCGAATGGGAGCATGGCGGCGAGACCACCCACATCAACATCGTCGACACGCCTGGCCACGCCGATTTCGGCGCCGAGGTCGAGCGCATCCTCTCCATGGTCGACGGCGTCATCCTGCTGGTCGACGCCGCCGAGGGGCCGATGCCGCAGACCAAGTTCGTCACCGGCAAGGCGCTTGCGCTCGGCCTCAGGCCGATCGTCGTCGTCAACAAGATCGACCGCCCCGACGCCCGCCCGGCCGAGGTGCTCGACGAATGTTTCGAGCTCTTCCTGACGCTGGAAGCCAATGACGAGCAGCTCGATTTCCCGGTCCTCTACGCCTCGGGCCGCGCCGGCTATGCCGGGCTGACCGACGACGTCCGTTCGGGCGACCTGACCCCGATGTTCCAGACCATCGTCGACCACGTCCCGCCGCCGCGGCTCGACGCCGACGGTCCGTTCAAGATGCTGGTCACCCTGCTCGACCGCGACCCCTTCCTCGGCCGGATCCTCACCGGGCGGATCGAGAGCGGCACGCTCGACGTCAACATGCCGATCAAGGCGATCGACATCGACGGCACCTCCGTCGAGGAGGGCCGGGCGACCAAGGTGTTCGCCTTCCGCGGCCTCGAGCGCGTCGCCGTCGAGCAGGCCAAAGCGGGCGACATCGTCGCGATTGCCGGCCTGACCAAGGCGACCGTCTCCAACACCATCGCCGATCCGGGCTTCGCCCAGCCGCTTCGCGCCCGGCCGATCGATCCGCCGACCCTGGCGATGAGCTTCGCGGTCAACGACTCGCCTTATGCGGGCCGCGACGGCGACAAGGTGCAGAGCCGGGTGATCCGCGAGCGGCTGCTCCGCGAGGCCGAGGGCAATGTCGCCATCCGGATCACCGAAAGCTCGGACAAGGACGCGTTCGAGGTCGCCGGCCGCGGCGAGCTCCAACTCGGCGTGCTGATCGAGACGATGCGCCGCGAGGGCTTCGAGCTCTCGATCAGCCGCCCGCGCGTCCTCTTCCGCGACGGCCCGAACGGCCGCGAGGAGCCTTATGAGACGGTCGTCGTCGACGTCGACGACGAGCATAGCGGCACGGTCGTCGAGAAGATGGCCCAGCGCAAGGGCGAGATGACCGATATGCGTCCCTCCGGCGGCGGCAAGACGAGGCTCACCTTCTCCGCCCCCTCGCGTGGCCTGATCGGCTATCATGGCGAGTTCCTCAGCGACACGCGCGGCACCGGCATCATGAACCGCCTGTTCGACCGCTACGGCCCGTACAAAGGGCCGATCCAGGGCCGGCAGAACGGCGTCCTCATCTCGATGGGCAATGGCGAGGCGGTCGGCTACGCGCTCAACATGCTCGAGGAGCGCGGCATCCTGTTCATCGCGCCCGGCGAGAAACTCTACGAAGGCATGGTGATCGGCGAGAACGCCAAGCCGCAGGACCTCGAGGTCAATCCGCTGAAATCGAAGCAGCTCACCAACTTCCGCGCCTCCGGCGGCAAGGACGACGCCATCCGCCTCACGCCGCCGAAGCGGATGACGCTGGAGCAGGCGATCGCCTACATCCAGGACGACGAGCTGGTCGAGGTGACGCCGAAAGTGATCCGGATCCGGAAGCGCTACCTCGATCCACACGAGCGCAAGCGGGCGTCAAGGAAGGCGGAAGCGGCCTGAGCGGATAGCGGTCAGCGCTCGCCGATCTGTCCCGGCGGCAGGCGCCGCAAATAGACCGATCCGGCGATCGGGCGGCCGTCGCCGTCCTCCGCCGGCAGGAAGGTCAGCCAGCGCCGCGCCCGCGCGCACAGGGGACGGTAGGGTCCCTGCAAAGCATCGCCGACCGGGAAGCGGCAGTCGAGCACCCGTCCCTCCGCCGACACCTCGAACCGCGTGCCGAGCAAATAACGTAACGGTCCGCCATAAACCGGCTGCTCCAGAACCATGCGATCCAATTGGGAGCGGCGCGCGTCCAGCAGCGGCGGCGTGGCGGGCATGGGCAGTCCGAGCCTCACCAGCTCAGGTCGCATGAGCGCGACGAGCGCACGATTCCTGAGGGTGAGCGCGAGCGTGATCGGCGATGTCTCTTCCGGCTGATTTTGCCAGGGCCCGCCATAAGGATGCGCGCCCGCCCGGAGCAGCAGCCGAACCTGCTTCGGCCGGTCGTAGGCCACCGCCCAGGCCAGCGGCGTCATCCCGAGCAGATCGGGGATGTGCATCTGGCGAGGCCGCTCGTGGAGCAGGCGCCGCAGGCTTGCGGGCGAGCCCCGGCGGGCGGCTTCGTAGAGATCGATCGGCGCATCGGTTTCGCGAAGGTCGCGAAAGCCCCAGCTTTCGGGGGCGAGATTTTCGTGGTGCAGGGGCCGGTAATCGTCGGCCGCCGGGCGGCAGAGATCGCGGAGCGGAAATGCTGGAGCGGCGATCAGGGCGCGGTTGTAGCGCAGCGCGAAGACGCGGAAGCGCGCCAGGCTCTGGCTTTCTCCTTGCATTTCCTCTGCCGCGCGGATCACGTCGCTGCCTTGGCCATGCAGCAGCTGCAGCCGCCCGAATGTAAACAACCCGCTGTTGGGCCGGCATTCCACGCCCAGGGCGAAATGGACGCCGAAGGGTATGGCCGTGGTGCCGGTCATCATCGCCCAGCGGCCCAGCGACGCCGCCCGCCGCGCTTCCTCCTCCGGCTCGGCCTCGCCGCTCTGGATTCTCGCGGAGAGGGCTTGCGCCTCGTCCTGCCATGTTTCCCTCGCTCTGCGCTCCGCATTCCACTCCCGGGCGAGCTCGAGCGGATCCGGCGAGGCCATCGTCTCCGTTTGTGCCGGGAGCTGCGCGGCCGCCTCCGACCCGGGTTGGGCCGTTGTCGAGGCCGCGGCCAGCAGCATGACTGCCGCCGACATTCCCCACGCGAACGATCGCAAATTCGCCTCCGATTCAGCTTCGCCCGGTCATGCCTCCGCCCGGCTTAAGCGAATCATAAGGCAGCGGAAGCGGCTTAAGCATCCCGCCGGGTTCAACTTCATGCAGCTGGTCAACGCGGAGGGAGCGGCGCCTTCGGCATGACGAAGGGGCGGCCCGGTCGAGGCCGCCCCCGAGGCGATCCGCAGTGCGGATCCCTCCTACCGGGTCAGCTGAGTCTTCGGCGTCACCAGGCGCACCACCACCCGGCGGGCTTCGTCGTCGCTCGTCGGCGCGGCCATGTCGGGCGGGAGGTTGCCCTCGCCCATCGCGGTCGGCGAGAGCACCCGGCCCGGCTGGATGGCGCCGGTCTGGCGCAGGTAGTTGCTGACCGCCATCGCCCGCTTGAGGCTCAGCCGCTCGTTCGCCGCCGCATTGCCGCGCGGGTCGGCGAAGCCGATGATCGAGATCCGGTAATTGCCGACGCCCGGCGCGGCCTGGGCGAGCGAGCGCAGCTGCTGCTGGAATTGCGGGGCGATCGCCGAGCTGCCGGTGGCGAAATAGACGGTCGCCTCCTGGCGGACCTCATATTCGTTGCCCTCGATGATCGCCCGCTTGAGCTCGGCCCGTTCGGACGCCGCCTCGGCGAACTGCTCCTGGGTGCCCGCCCGCGAGGCGATCGCGGCGCGCCAGTCGCGCTCCTTATACTCGATCTGCTCGGCGGTGAGGGTGCCGCCCGACTGGTGGCCCTCGGCCTTGATGATCAGGCCGGGGATCAGGGTCTCCGGCCCGCGGTCGCGCGAGCCCGAAAGGCCGCTGCGATTCTCCTTGATCCGCGTGCTCGGCGACACCGCCACCCTGAGGTCGCCTGCGCGGGTGCGGATGTTCAGCATATTGTCGCTGCGCGAGATGATGACGCCTTCCTGCTCCACTTCCTGCGCCGCCGCGGGCGCCGAGAAAGTGAGCGCGAGGGCGGTCAGGGCGAGACCCCGCTTCATGCCTGCCATGTCAGAACTCCTTGTTGAAGCCACGCATAGCCCATCGCCCGATCGCGCCCCGCCGGGCATCGGTGACTTTGCCGAGTTTCACCGGCAGGGATTCAGGACTCGCCCCGGGGGAAATCCCCATGACCTGCGCTCGCGATCACGGGCACGCGGCGCCCAGCGGGACGAGCGAGCCGTCCGGGCAGCGCTGCGCCTGCACCGCCGTCGGCGCCTCCTGGTAGACGACATGATCGTGGTGGTCTTCGGCGATGGCGGTGCCGAGCGCGACTCCGAGCAGCCCGATTCCGGCCGCGACCAGCGCGTCGTCGCCGTCATAGCCGTAATAGGGGGCATAGGGATAATAGCCGCCATAGCCGTAATAGGGAGCGTAGGCGTAATAGCCGCCATAGCCGTAATAGCGGGGATAGGCGTAATAGCTGCCATAGCCGTAATAGCGGTGGCCGTGGCCGTAATGGCCGCCGCGATAGCCGTAGCCGCCATGGCCGCCCGCATAATAGCCGCCGCCATGACCCCGATAGCCGCCGCCACCACGATAACCGCCGCCGCCGCGGTAGCCGCCGCCGCCGCCGCGGTAGCCGCCGCCGCCCCGATAACCGCCGCCGCCATGCCCGCCGCCGCCATGATATCCGCCGCCGCCGCCGCGACCGCCACCGCCACCGCCGCCGCCACCGTGGCCGCCGCCGCGCTGGGCGAGCGAAGCGGCGGGCATGACGACCAGCAGCCCCGCCAGAGCGAGGCAGGCCGAACGAGTGAGACGGCTGGGCATGGCGACCTTCCTTTCCGCGCGGGGCCGCGCCGTGAAGCGTCCGTCGGCCGGAGGAAAAGACGGCCGACTCGCCGCGGACAGGCCTGCGCCGAAGCCATCGCACCGCGCTCGCGCCCCCGCCATCGGGGAAACCCTGAGCCGAGCCGCCGAGCGGACGCCCGCCGGCGCGGAACGCGCCGCCGGACGCCCGCGAGGCGAAGCGCGCAGCCATGCCGGGGGCATGGCGAGCACTGGAGGGGCGAAGGCGGCAGACCGGCGCGCAGCGACGGGATCGACGTCGCGGGAGTGGCGAGGGTATGGGATGCCCCGCATCCCATAGATCGCGCCGGGGGCGCGATCGACCCTGCCACGGTCCCGTGACGGCCTCCTCTTCGTCACCCCGGACTTGATCCGGGGTCCACCTTCTAAACCCGCACCCCCGAAGGAGGTGGATGCCGGATCAAGTCCGGCATGACGATGGAGGGGGACGGCCCCCCCGGCCAACCACAGCCGGTCCCGCCGCTGGACTCCCCGCCCGCCTCACCGCTGGCGGAGCGCTCGCCCCCGCGCTACGCTCCCCCGGTTGCACCGGTTTGGAGGCGAGTCGCTTCCCAAGAAATCCCCTCGCGCCCGGCCGTGCCGCCTGTTCTTCCTTGCTCCAATGCCGCCGGTTTCCGCGCCCGAGGCGCCGCCGTGGCTCTTCAGGGGGGTGCGCGAATGAAGAAGGCCCGCAGGCTCAATCGCCGTTCGTTCCTGGCCAGCGTCGTCGGCGGCGCCGCGGCCGGCTCGCTGCTGGTGGTCAGCGACGACGCCGCGGCGCTGCAGAGCAGCTGCTCCGATTCCGATCCGATCTCGAACGGCGGCGATCCCGGCGGCCGCGGCCGGCGCTGCCAGGGGCGGGTGAGCACCGGCTGCAGCGACCGCGACCCGACCGATCCGGGCGGCAGCGGCCGCAACTGCACCGCCGCTGCGCGCACCGGCTGCAGCGACAGCGATCCTTCCGATCCGAGCGGCTCGGGCCGGCGTTGCGGCAACGCCACCACCAACAACAACGGCGCCTACGCCACCGGCCGCCGCGAGCGCCGCTACCAGGTCTGCTGGGTCGATCACCCGAGCCGCTCCAATGACGAATGCAACATGCAGACCTATTCGGAATGGGCGATCACCTATTCCGACGGCCGCGTCGAATATGACCTCGCGGAATCGCAGCGCCGCCAGGCCGAGATGACCGGCCGCGGCTATATTGCCCGCTACCACCAGATGATCGTCAACGAGTGGTAGGCTGAGCCGCCGAGCGCAGCGCCGCCGGCGTAGCGCGAAGAGCCGGCGAAGCCCGGCCGACCGGCGCGCAGCGACCGGATCGACGTCACGGGACAATGGTCCCGTGACGGCCCCTGTCTCCGTGACCGCCTGCCCCTAACGACTTTCCCTTGGCCTGGCTGTTCTGGCGGGCCCGGGAAACCAAGGCGCCTTGAACTTAGTCATCTGCTTAGCTAAGCAAGCCGGATGACCATCGTCAGCGTCCACGAAGCCAAGACTCATCTTTCCCGCCTGATCGAGAAGGTGCTGGCGGGCGAGGAAGTCGTGATCGCGCGCAACAAGGAGCCGGTGGTCCGGCTGATCCGCGAGGCGCCGCCCAAGAAAAAGCCGTTGCTCGGTGCTTTCAAGGGCCAGTTCACGCTGGATGATGGCTTCTTCGAGCCGCTGCCCGATGACGAGCTGGCACGCTGGAACGGGGAGGGCGATTGAGGGTCCTGCTCGATACGCATGCGTTGCTATGGACGTTTCTCGAAAGCCCGCGGCTCTCCCCGGCGGCGCTGGCCGTCCTTGCGTCGACCGAGAATGAGAAGCTGGTCAGCGCGGTTTCCGCCATGGAAATCACGCTCAAATATCGGCTGGGCAAGCTGGCCGAGGCGGCGCCGTTCATTCGGCAGGGCAGGCTGGCGATCGAGGATCTGGACCATGTACCCTTGCCGGTTTCGATGGATCACGCAGCGCTGGCGGGATCGCTCGACATCCCGCACAAGGACCCCTTCGACCGCCTGCTCATCGCCCAGGCGCGGATCGAGCGGGTGCCGATCGTCTCCAACGAGAAGCTGTTCGACGATTTCGGGGTTGAGCGGATCTGGTAGGCCGAAGCTGCCGAGCGGAAGCCCGCCGGCGCGAAACGCGCCGCCGGAGGGATTCATCTAACCCTTTAGGTCTTTGAACAGAACCACGGCTCCTCGGTCAAATTCGAATGGTGCATGAGTCGCCATTAAGGCATCCACACGAGCGGAGCCTGATGGATCGAGCCTCATTCTTTCGGCGCAGGCAGATCTTGGGGTAGCCGGAACTCTCGCGCCGCGGGATCGTCAGTGAAATGAAGGATGAGATGATCGTCATCTTCGTCGTCGCTTCGTGGCGCCATTTCGGCGCCGCTGATGGTCAGGCCCTTATCAAGCCACACCTTAAAAATATTTTCGTTCCCCGACCCGCCGGCAAGCCGTCTTCGGAATTGCTCTTCGCTCGTACGGCCGGCCAAGAGGTCCAGCAACATGCGCGCAGGAAATTCTACGCTGAACTCTTTGAAACCCGCCTTCCCGCGTATTGTCATACCCAGATACTGCCCGTGTCCAGTTGGCGAAAACGCGCCCTGCCGAAACAGAGAACGTGCTTGATATCCTTCATAATGTGGCTCCGGCAGGATCAAAGCTAATTTGGATAGCGCCTCGGGCGGTTCGGGAAGAGCAGGGGACCCGAAATAGGAGACGGTCCACCGTCGAGGGCTACGGCCAAGCGGATCACCGCCGAGAAAGCGTGACGTTTCCTTCAGAGGAGAGAACGTCACAATCGCATCTATGCGCTTTGGAAAAGTACCAACGAAATGGGAAATTATCTCCCGACCCGAAACACGTCGCCGTGTGTGGTCGAGTTCGCCCGCGTGTCCAACGTAGCGAAGGAGGGTTGATCCCGCGTCAGCCAGAAAAATCATTCGTAGTGTCCCAGGACTGGCGGCCTTCAACTGACGCGACTTTCGGACAAGCAATTCGAAAAGTGGGTTTTCCTCCAACGAATGAGTTTCGGGCGGCATCGAGGAAAAAATGTTGTGATATCGCGTCTGTTTATGGATCGTATGCTCGATCTCGACATCTAGCCCTTGGCCAGTGAGGTGCAGACGCTGGTTGGTAGAACGCCCCGACGATATCCAAGCGATGACAGCCTCTATGTTCCCGTCGCTTAATTTGTGGCCCGGTGGTGCGAGGCGGCGACGTAGGTAATTCCCGGCGGCGTATCCGCTCTCCTCTTGAAATCGAAAATACAGATGGGTTCCAGACCCCTTTTTCCCTTGATCGGCTGCGGCAGAGATTTGAAGGGCAATGGCATCCATCGCCTCTTCACCCGAGATCGAGTTATCATTGGGTGAGGCAATTTCGATAGCTACCGTTCGTCCGGGTATCACCGAGTCAGTCACGGCATCAGGGCGTTTTTGGTCCGCCCACCACTCAGGCTCTACATCTACCTCTCCCAGCGAGGCGATCGCCCAGAGCAGCGCGAGCTCCATTTCCGCTGGTAAGGCCTGATTGACGTCCTTTTTGCTGTTTAGCCGCCGTAAAATATCGCGAGCTTTCTCGGCCGGCATCTTCGGTGCGAGGTTATCCAGCATGCACTGTAATCGTCTGCGGGCAAAAACCGTCATCCGCACTTAGTAGCGTAATGCGCTTTTGAAACAAACCTAGAACAAACCATTTTCCTATACCCCCTCGGATAAGGCATAAGCTGATCGATTCGCCCGACTCGAGGAGATTCGCCTATGCTGCCGCGTTCCCGGCCTTCGCAGAATCCGCTCCGGATGACTTACGAAGTCCGGACCCCCTCGCACCAGCGCGCGGCGCGGGCGTTCGCTGAAAACAGGCGATTTTTCCGGCCGTTCCGCGTGACCCGCGTGACTTTCGGCGAGGCGGCTTTTCGTCCCCAAGGAAGCGGAACCTTCGGAAACTTCCGTGCCCTTCTGTTCAGCTTCAGACGCCGTCGGCTGAACGGCACGGCCGGCCGCGCACGTACCATGGCCAGTGCGAACATTCGGACCTTTCGCCGGAGCGCGGGCCGCCACGGGACCATTGTCCCGTGACGTCAGTCCTGTCGCCTATGGCGCAGGCTGGCCGGCTTTCGCAGGCTCTACGCCTAAGCTCTCGTTTGCCTTGCAAACGCTCGCTTACGCTCGGCTGCTCAAGCGACCCCCATCACCACCTTCGCCGCGCCGTGCCACCACGCGCTGTCCCACAGGCCGTGCACCGCCACCGCGAAGGGCAGGAACAGGCCGAGCCACAGCCAGTAGGCGCGGTGCACGAAGCGGTTGCGGATCAGGTCCCAGGCCAGCATCGGGCTGATCGCGAGCAGGGTGTAGAGGTCCGGGGCGAGCGGGGTGACCGGCATCGTCGTCGGCAGCCAGGGAATGCGGTCGATGCCCGCGGGCAGGGCGACCGCGGTCGCCAGGATCATCATCCGTTTGTGCAGCCCGGGCTCGCCGCGCCGCGCCTTGAGCCCGATCCAGAGCAGCAGCGGGAAGAGGATGCCGATGCGCAGCTGCAGCAGCAGGATGTTGTCGACGATGCCGACCACCGCCATCGGCCCGGCCCGCGCGTCGGGCGGGGCGGCCTGGGCCATGGTCCAGACCGCGTGATAATTGGCCCTGGCGAGCAGGAAGCCGGCCGCCACCATCGCCGGCGCGATCAGCAGCGCGGCGAGGCCGAGGCGCATATGCTGCGCCTGCCGGCCCGTCGCGACGAGAATGGTCTGGGCGAGCAGGAGCAGCAGGAAGGTGCCCATCAGCAGCGCGTGGACGTGCAGGATCAGCGGGAAGGGCGGCCGCGCCCCGGCCTGCACCGCCGCGATCTTGCCGAGCGAGCTCGGGATGAAGCCGGCGAGAGTGATGGCGATGAAGCTCGCCGCGGTGAACACGTAGATCCAGCGGTCGACCGAATGGGCGCGCGGCGTGCCCGACAAATGGTCCCGTCGCGGCTCGTCGACGGCCGTATTTTCGGCAATGGTCGCCATCTCAAGTCCCCCCAAGGCTCACCGGCGTCCGGGACTATTATCAATGGCCGCGCGGGAAGGGAATGGCCGGCCTCAAAGACCCGCCATCTTGCAGATCAGCCGCCACTCCGCCTCGGTCACCGGCCCGACCGACAGCCGCGAGAGGCGCACCAGCGCCATGTCGGCGAGCTTGGGCTCCGCCTTGATCTCCGCGAGCGTCACCGGCCGTTTCACCGGCCTGACCGGCTTCACCTCGACCGAGACCCATTTGCCGTCCTCGCCCTCGGGCCGCCCCGCGCGGCTGACGCGCATGATCCCGGCCACCGCTTTTTCGACGTTGCTGTGGTAGAAGAAGGCCTCGTCGCCCACTTGCATCGCGGCCAGGTTCTGCCGGGCGGTATAGTTGCGCACGCCGTCCCATTCGGTCTTGCCGTCGCGGACCAGGTCGTCCCAGCCGAACACGTCGGCCTCCGATTTCATCAGCCAATAGGCCATTCATGCGCTCCCGGTGACGGCTTCCAAAGCGCGAACGCTAGGACTAAATCCCTCCTCGTGAAAGTCCGCCTCGCCCTCCCTTTCCTGCTCGTCCTGTGCAGCGCCTGCGGCGAGCGGTCGGCCGATCGGAGCGGCCGCAACGGCTCGACCACGCCGCCTTATGTGCGCGAGGAGAGCGAGCCGTCGCGGCTGGGCGAGGCGGTGGTGCCCGTGCCCGTCGGCGAGCTCGGGCCCCGCTTCGCCGCCTGCGGCGGGCGCGGCGCCACCCGCGATCCCGTGGGGGCCGAGCCGGTGCCGGTGCGCGCCGCGCCGTTCGACGAGGCCGAGGTGATCGACCGTCTGCCCTCGGGAGCGACCTTCTTCATCTGCGCGCGCACCTACGATCAGCGCTGGTCCGCCATCGTCTATGATTCGGGCGGCACCGCGAGCGAGCGCTGCGCAGTCTCCGCTCCGGCGGTGCGGCGGGGCCATTATTCGGGCCCCTGCGCGGCCGGCTGGGTGGCGAACGCGCGGGTCCGGCTGGTCTCCGGCGAGCCGCACCAGCTGCCGCCCGAAGCCGTCGCAGGAGGAAACTGACCTAAAGTTCCTCGACTCGTCCCGGGCGGGGCGCGGCTTATCGCTGCAATGCAGCAAAGGTGTTGATTCCCCGGCCGGCCGCCGACACATGCCCTCTCGAAACAACGAGCGGGTGCCGCCAGAGCCTTTTGTGCCGGCGGCGAGGGCAAGTCGGAATGGCTGGAGATGGCGGTGCGCATGGCGCCCGTCCCGAGGCCGCGCCGCATTGAAGCAAGACGTAAATGATCCGAGCTTTTCGCGCCGCGGCTGCCGCGGCTTGTGCTGCGCTGTCCCTTGTCTCCGGCCCCGCTTCGGCGCTGGATACCGGCCCGATCGGGCTCCCGGTCCCGCATTCGGTCGCGGCGATCGAGACCAGCGACCTCGGCCTCAACGACGAGACCAGTGCCGCGCTCTCCGAGGCCGCTGGAATGCTCTCCGACCATATGGGCGCGATCGTCGACGTGCTGCTTCCCCCGGCGCCGCTGGCGCTGCTGGTCGCTCAGGAGATCGCCGAGCAGACCGTCGACCGCGAGCAGGATTGCCTCGCCAACGCCGTCTATTTCGAGGCGCGGGGCGAGCCGCTCGAGGGCCAGCTCGCGGTCGCCGAAGTGGTCCTGAACCGCGCCGCCTCGGGCCGCTATCCGGCCACGATCTGCGCGGTGGTGACTCAGCACGCGCAATTCTCCTTCGTCCGCCACGGCGTCATTCCCGCCGCCGACCGCGGCTCCGAGGCCTGGCGCAACGCGGTGGCGATCGCGCGCATCGCCCAGGCCCGCGAGACCCGGCTGCTGCCGGAGAACGTGCTCTGGTACCATGCCGATTACGTCTCGCCGAGCTGGGGCCGCCGGCTCGCCCGCAACACCAAGATCGGGCTCCACATCTTCTACAGTTGAGGCCGCTTCACCAGCGTCCGGAACGTGATCGAGTAGCGCAAAGTCTCCACCGGCGGGATGCTGTGCTCCCATTCGGACCGCGACGGCCCGCGCAGCACGTAGATCGAGCGCGGCTCGGCACTCAGCGTGAAGCGCTGCCACTTCGCCCCCTGCTTGCGGCGGAACCGCAACGGCGCCGGCGACAGCAGCGAAATCCCGATCACGTCGCCGAACACCGGCCGGTCGCGATGCCAGCCGAGTCCGGCGCCCTCGCCGTAGCGGATGAGCAAGGCGTGCTCGATCGCCTCCGGCGCCAGGCCGGCGAAGGCCGCGGCGCGGTCGCGGACCGGCAGCAGCCAGTCGGGGATCGGCGAGGCTTCGGCGAGGCCCGACCCGTCGAAGCGGTAGGACCAGCCGAACGACACCGTCTCGCGCTTGCCGAGGAAGCCCTGGAACTCGAACGGCCTGAACGGCAGCCTGGCCATCTGCACGGCCAGCTCCCGCTCCTCTTCGTCCGTCAGGAAAGCCGGGCGATAGACCAGGCCTTCCGGCCTCCCCGCCGAAGCTCCGAACAGCTCAGCCTGTGCGTCCATCCCGGCTCAACGCGCCGACGGGGCACTTGGTTGTGCGCAGCGGAACCCGTTGCTGGCCCGCATCGTTTCGGCAGGGCGGAAGGAAAGTAACATGCGTATCGCCCAAATCGCGCCGCTCGCGGAAGCGGTGCCCCCCAAGCTCTATGGCGGCACCGAGCGGGTCATCTGGTGGCTGACCGAAGCACTGGTGAAACAGGGGCACGACGTCACCCTGTTCGCCAGCGGCGATTCGGTGACCTCGGCGCGGCTGATCCCCTGCGCCCCGACCGGGCTTCGCCTGGCCGGAATCAACGACCATGTCGCCAGCCTGATCGCCATGCTGGATCGCGTGCTGAGCGCCGCCGACCAGTTCGACATCCTCCATTTCCATGTCGATTTCCTGCACTTTCCGATGTTCAGGCACCTGGCCGGCAAATGCGTGACCACCCTGCACGGGCGGCAGGATCTGCCCGATTTCTGGCCCGCCTACCGGGCCTTTCCGGAAATGCAGCTGGTCTCGATCTCCGACGACCAGCGCCGCCCGATCGGACACGCCAATTTCGCGGGCACCGTCCATCACGGCCTGCCGCGCGATCTCATCCCGTTCGGCCGGGGCGAGGGCGGCTATCTCGCCTTCCTCGGCCGGATCTCGCCGGAAAAGCGGCCCGATCGGGCGATCGAGATCGCGCGCCGGACCGGCCTCCGGCTCAAGCTCGCGGCCAAGGTCGATCATGCCGACCGGGTCTATTTCGAGCGCGAGATCGAGCCCTTGCTCGACGATCCGCTGGTCGAGTTCGTCGGCGAGATCGGCGATGCGGACAAGCCCGCCTTCCTCGGCGAGGCGCAGGCCTTCCTCTTTCCGATCGACTGGCCGGAGCCGTTCGGCCTGGTCATGATCGAGGCAATGGCGGCGGGGACGCCGGTGATCGCCTGGCGGAGCGGCTCGACCCGCGAGGTGATCGAGCATGGCCGCAGCGGCTTCCTCGTCGACGACATCGAAGAAGCGGTGGCGGCGGTGCGTGCCGTGCCGAGCATGAGCCGGGCCGAGGTCCGCGCCGCGTTCGAGCAACGCTTCACCGCCGATCGCATGGCCCGCGATTATGTCCGCCTCTATGAGGGGATGATCGGCCGGGAAACCACCGCTCTGTTCGGCAAGAGGCTGATCCTGACCGCCTGAAGGGCCGTGGCATGAACGAACTGACGCTTCCGGCGGCCTTTGCCGGCCAGGAGCCGCACGAGGCGCCGGAAAGCTATCATATCGAGGCGACCAAGTCGCTCGTCGACCGGACGTTGCGCACGCTCAAGGCCGACGATCTGTTCGGGGTGTTCGATAAGCAGGGCGATCTGCGCGGCGGCGAGGACGGGCCGGACGGCCTGTTCTTCCAGGATACGCGCTTCCTCTCGCACCTTCAGCTCCGCCTGGGCGGCGTGGAGCCGCTGCTGCTGAGCTCGGTCGTGCTCGACGACAACGGCGCTCTCGTGGTCGATCTCGCCAATGCCGATCTGCACGACGCGGCGGGCAACGTCAGCCTCCAGCGCGACAGCATCTATCTCGGCCGGCTCAAATTCCTGCACGGCAGCGCCTGCTACGAGCGGCTCCGGATCCGGCGCTTCAACCCGGTCCCCGAGCCGATCCCGCTCGATCTCGCCTTCGACGCCGACTTCGCCGATCTGTTCGAGGTGCGCGGCGAGCGGCGCGAGCGGCGCGGGACGCTGAGCGTTGCAAAGCTGGACGGTGCCGCCGTCCGCTTCACTTATCTCGGCCTCGACGATGTCGAGCGGCGGACCACGATCCACTTCGATCCCGCCCCCGACCGGCTGAGCGAACGCGGCGCGCGCTGGAACCTCGATCTCAGCCGTCAGGATCGACTCACCTTGGTGATCAAGGTCCATTGCGACCTGGGGGGCGCCGCGCCGGAGCCGGTGAGCCTCGTCGGCGCCTATCGGACGGTGCGCCGATCGGGTCGCGACAAAGCGCGCGACCGCGCCGGCGTGACCAGCTCCAACGAATTGTTCAACACGGTGATCGACCGCGCCGCCTCCGACATCGACATGCTGCTGACCGACACCGAATATGGCCCTTATCCTTATGCCGGCGTGCCCTGGTACAGCACCATCTTCGGCCGCGACGGCCTGATCACCGCGATGCAATTGCTGTGGGCGGCGCCCGGCGTCGCGAAAGGCGTGCTGGTGGCGCTGGCGCGCACTCAGGCGCAGGAAGTGGACGAGGCCGCCGACGCCCAGCCGGGCAAGATCCTGCACGAAATGCGCGGCGGCGAGATGGCGCGCCTGGGCGAGGTCCCGTTCCGCCGTTATTACGGCTCGGTCGATGCGACGCCGCTCTTCGTGATGCTGGCCGGCCAGTATCTGAAGCGCACCGGCGACATCGAGACGATCCGATCGATCTGGCCGCATATTCGCGGCGCTTTGGGCTGGATCGACGGCGCCGGCGATCCGGACGGCGACGGCTTCGTCGAATATGCGCGGATGACCGAGCGCGGCCTCGCCAACCAGGGCTGGAAGGACAGCTTCGATTCGATCTTCCACGCCGACGGCAGCGCCGCCGAAGGGCCGATCGCGCTATGCGAGGTGCAGGCCTATGTCTTCGCCGCCAAGCTGGGCGCGGCGGAGATCGCCCGCGCGCTCGGCGACACGGTGACCGCCGCCGCGCTCGAGCGAGAAGCCGAAGCGCTGCGGCAGCGCTTCGAGGACCGCTTCTGGCTGGAGGAGCTGGATTGCTACGCGCTCGCGCTCGACGGCCGCAAGGAGCCGTGCCGGGTGCTCTCCTCCAACGCCGGCCATGCCCTGTTCGCCGGCATTGCCAGCCCCGAACGGGCGGCGCGGCTGGCGCGCCTCCTGACCGGCCGGAGCTTTTTCTCGGGCTGGGGGGTGCGCACGATCGCGGCCGGCGAGGCGCGCTACAATCCGATGTCCTATCATAACGGCTCGGTCTGGCCGCACGACAATGCGCTGATCGCTCTGGGCCTGGCCCGCTACGGCCACAAGCAGGAGGCGCTGAAGATCTTCCGCGGCCTGACCGAGGCGGCGATCTACGACGAGTTCCGGCGCCTGCCGGAATTGTTCTGCGGCTTTTCGCGGCGCCGCAAGCGCGGGCCCACCGCCTATCCGGTCGCCTGCTCGCCGCAGGCCTGGGCGGCGGCGGCGCCGTTCGCCTTGATCGCAGCGGCGACCGGGCTCGATCTCGACCACGAGGCGGAAATCGTCCGGCTCGCCAACCCCGCGCTGCCGGACTTCCTCGACGATCTGCTGCTCCGCGACGTCCGCCTGGCCGGCTCGCGACTCGACCTCAGGCTGGCGCGGACCGGGAGCGACGTCACCACCGCGGTCGCCCGGCGCGAGGGCTCGGCCGCTTTGGTGATCGTCAAATAGGTTGACTTGGATGGGGAAAACCGTGATTTTCGAGGCGATGACCACGCCCGACCTCCGCAACGACCGTCGTGCCGCCGCTCCGGCGGGCGTCGACGCGTCGACGCTGCAGGCCTGGCTTTGGTGGTGGAACGAGCCTGCCGACGCGGCGCGCCCGGAGCGATGGTGAAGACCTTTTAGAGTCCAACCTTCGAATCGCATGAGGCCCGCCGTTCCCGGCGGGCTTTTTCTTTGCGCGCTTCCCCTCGTCATCAGGATCTTTCGCCATGTACATGAATGCCAATCTGGCCGTTCCGGCCGTCAACGAAACCGCGTTCGCGGTCGAGGAAACGCTCGCCGCCCTCTTCGCCGGCCGCTCGCTCTCCCAAATCGAGGCCGAGCTCCTGTTCGGCGAGCTGGTCGCCGGCCGGCTCGACGACCCTTCGATCGCCGCTCTGCTGATCGCGCTCAGGCTCAAGGGCGAGACGACCGACGAGCTGATCGGCGCCGCCCGGGCGCTGCGCGCCGCCGACGCACCCTTCGAGCGGCCCGATTACCTGTTCGCCGACAGCTGCGGCACCGGCGGCGACGGCTCGGGCACGATCAACCTCTCCACCGCCGTCGCCTTCGTCGCGGCGGCGGCGGGCCTGCCGGTCGCCAAGCACGGCAACCGCTCGGTGACCTCGCGTTGCGGCTCGGCCGACGTGCTGGAGCATCTCGGCGTGAAGTTGGACGTGCCGGCGGCGACGTCGCGGCGGGCATTGGACGAGGCCGGCATCTGCTTCCTCTACGCGCCGGCCTATCATCCGGGCCTCAAACATGCCGGGCCGGTGCGGCGGGCGCTCAAGGTGCGCACGATCATGAACGTGCTCGGCCCCTGCGTGAACCCGGCCGAGCCCGAGGTGCAATTGCTCGGTGTCGCCGATCCCAGGCTGCTGGAGCCGGTCGCGGCGACCTTGGCCGCGCTCGGCGTCCGGCGGGCGCTGGTCGTCCATGGGTCCGGCCTCGACGAGGTCGCGCTGCACGGCGCGACCGAGGCGGTGCGGCTCCAGGACGGAGGGTTCGAGCGGCTGACCATCGCGCCCGAGGATGTCGGCTTCGAGCGGGCGCCGCTGGCGGCGATCCGCGGCGGCGGGCCGGAGGAGAATGGCGAGCGGCTGAAAGCCCTGCTGATGGGCTACGGCACCACCGCCGAGCGGCGGGCGGTCGCGCTCAATGCGGGCGCCTTGCTGATGATTGCGGGCAAGGCGGCGACGCTGAAAGAAGGCGTCGACCTTGCCTTTCAGGCGATCGGATCGGGCGGGGCGCTCCGCCGCCTCAAGACGCTGGTCGAGATCAGCAATGGTTGAGCCGGGCGGCGTGCTGGGCGCGATCGTCGCCCGGAAACGGACGGACGTGGCGGCGCGGCTCGGCGGCTCGGTGCCGGACGCGCCGCCGACCCGGCGCAGCCTCGCTGCCGCGCTGGCCGAGCCTGGCGCGCGCTTCATCATGGAGGTGAAGAAGGCCTCGCCCAGCGCCGGCACGCTTCGGCCCGGGGCCGATCCGGCGGCGCTGGCGAATGCCTATGCCGGCGCGGCCTCTGCGATCAGCGTGCTGACCGACGAGCCTTATTTCGGCGGCTCGCTGGACGATCTGCGGACGGTGCGCCGAGCGTTCGACGGGCCGATCCTCGCCAAGGACTTCATCGTCGATCCGCGCCAGGTCGCCGAGGCGCGGCTCTATGGCGCCGATGCGGTGCTGGTCATGCTCTCGGTGCTCGACGATAGTGAGGCGCGGACAATGATGGCCGAGGCCGGGCGGCTCGGCATGGACGTGCTGGTCGAGGCGCACGACGAAGCCGAGGTCGCGCGGGCGGTCGCCCTCGGTGCCCGGCTGATCGGCCTCAACAATCGCGATTTGCGGACGCTCGAGGTCGACCTCGCCGTTACCGAGCGGCTGGCGCCTCTGGTGCCGAGCGACCGGCTGGTCGTGGCCGAATCGGGGATCGGCAGCCGCGCGGACGTCGAGCGGCTGGCGCCGCATGCCGACGCTTTCCTGGTCGGCACGGCCCTGATGCGTGCCGGCGATCCGGCCGAGGCGGCGCGGGCGCTCGCCTTCGGGCGGGTCAAGCTTTGCGGGATCACCAACGCCGCCGATCTCGCCATGGCGGCACAAGCGGGCGCGACCCATGCCGGCTTCGTCATGGTGCCGGGCACGCCGCGCGCGGTGACGCCGGCGATGGTTGAGGCGATCATCGACGATGCCAGGGTGGGGCCCCGGCTCGTCGGCATCTTCCGCGACGAAACTCCCGAGAACGTCAATGCAGCGGCCCGCAGGCTTGGCCTCGACGCCGTCCAGCTCCACGGGCGGGAAGAGGTCGACCGCTATCGGGCGTGTCTTCCCGAGGCTACCGAGCTCTGGGCCGCTGCACAGGTCGGCGCCGATTTGGCTGGTCCCCGGACCGGCGCCGACCGTACCCTGTTCGATTCCGGGCCGGGCGGTACGGGGCGAACCTTCGATTGGTCGCGCGTCGCCGGTCGGGCGGATTTGCGCCACGGACTGCTCGCCGGCGGGCTCAACCCCGCCAATGCCCGCGCCGCGTCCCGGCTCGGCGCCTATGCGCTCGACGTCGGCTCGGGCGTCGAGGCGGTGCCCGGCTGGAAGGATTCGAACCGGGTCGCCGCCTTCTTCGAAGCGTTGCGGCCGGCGGTGCGGGGGGAGGCGGTCCCATGCTGATGCGCGGCCGCTTCGGCGCCTTCGGCGGCGCCTATGTGCCGGAGATCCTGATGCCCGCTCTGGAGCAGCTCGAAGCGGCGTTCCTGGAGGCGCAGGCGGACGACGCGTTCCAGGCCGAGCTGGCGTCCCTGCTGCTCAATTATGCGGGAAGGCCGACGCCGCTGACGCGCTGCCGCAATCTCGGTGGGGCGGCGCGGATCTACCTGAAGCGCGAGGACCTGCTCCACGGCGGCGCCCACAAGACCAACCAGGTGCTCGGCCAGGCGATGCTCGCGAAGCGGATGGGCAAGACCCGCCTGATCGCCGAGACCGGCGCCGGCCAGCACGGCGTCGCTACGGCGATGGCGGGGGCTCTGTTCGGCCTCGAAACGCGAATCTACATGGGCGCCGACGATGTCGAGCGGCAGCGGCTCAACGTCTTCCGCATGCAATTGCTCGGCGCCGAGGTCGTGCCGGTGGCGAGCGGCGGCCGAACCCTCAAGGATGCGATCAACGAGGCGCTGCGCGACTGGGCGGCGAGCTTCGACACCACCCACTATCTGCTCGGCACCGCCGCCGGCCCGCACCCCTTCCCGACCATGGTGCGCGAGTTCCAGCGCGTGATCGGCCGCGAGGCGCGCGCGCAGATCCTGGCCGAGGAGGGGCGGTTGCCCGACGCATTGGTCGCCTGCGTCGGCGGCGGCTCCAACGCGATCGGCATCTTCGCCGACTTCCTCGGCGATGACGAGGTGCGGCTGATCGGCGTCGAGGCGGCGGGCCGGGGCCTCGACGGCGGCGAGCATGGCGCGACCCTGCTGCGCGGCCGGCCCGGCATCTTGCACGGCGCCGAAACCTATGTCCTGCAGGATGAGGACGGGCAGATCGGCGACAGCTGGTCGGTCTCAGCGGGCCTCGATTATCCGGCGGTCGGCCCGGAGCATGCCTATCTCAAGGAGAGCGGGCGAGCAGACTATGTCGGCGCCACCGACGACGAGGCGCTGGCCGCCTTCGCCTTACTCGCCCGCTCGGAAGGAATCGTCTGCGCGTTCGAATCCGCCCATGCCCTGGCGCACGCGCTGAAGCTTGCCGGCGAGGCGGAGGTGATCGTCGTCAACATCTCCGGCCGCGGCGACAAGGACATGGCGCAGGCGCAGACCCTGCTGGGGCTCGGCCGATGAGCCGCTACGAGACGATGTTCGCCCGCGGCGAGGGCGTGTTCGGCGCCTTCGTCATGCTCGGCGATCCTACGCTCGAGGCGAGCGCGGCGATCCTCGACGCGCTGGTCGAGGCGGGCGCCGACATGCTGGAGGTCGGCCTTCCCTTTTCCGACCCGATCGCCGACGGGCCGGTGATCCAGGCGGCGGCGGCGCGGGCGCTGGCGGCGGGGACCCGGCCGGCGGATTGCTTCGCCCTCCTCGCAGAGTTCCGCAGCCGCCATCCGAGCGTGCCGGTCGGCATCCTCACTTATGCCAATCTGGTGATGGCGCGCGGCCGCGACCATTTCTACGCCCGGGCCGCCGACGCGGGCGTTGACAGCGTGCTCGTCGCCGACGTGCCTTTGCTCGAAGCCGGCCCCTTCGCCGCCTCGGCCCGCGCCCACGGCATCGCGCCGGTGCTGATCGCCGCCGCCAACACGCCGCCGGAGCGGCTCGACGCGATCGCGGCCCTGGGCGGCGGCTACACCTATTGCGTCGCCCGCGCCGGCGTGACCGGCGCCGACCAGGCGGTGCGTTTCGACCATGAAGCGATGCTTGCCCGCCTCCATGCCGTTGGTGCCCCGCCGCCGGTCTTCGGCTTCGGCATCTCGACGCCGGCGCACGTCCGCGCGGCGCTGGCGGCCGGCGCGGCCGGCATCATCTGCGGCTCGGCGATCGTCGATCTGGCCGCGCGCGGCGAGCCGGTGCGCGGGTTCGTCCAGGCGATGAAGGCGGCGACCCGCGGCGGTCAGGGCGGCCCGATCGGCGGGCCCATATTGGTGCCGTGATCCTCCTCGTCGCCGTCGTGAAGTCGCCTTTTCGTGGGATTGAACTTGAAGCTGAACACGTGGTGCTTCCCGGCCGGGACGTCTTTGCCGGCCTTGGCCTTCATGTAATTGACCGTCCACAGGTACCCAATGGGTTTGCCGTCAACGTCAATCTCCCCCTCGCCGCCATTGAAGAAGCAATGGTTCTTGTGCCGTCGGGATCCCTTTTTCCGAGCGATTTCAACGGCATTTCCGGGTTTGAAGCGGTTGTCACCCGCATCGTCGTCCAGGACGACGACCAGATAGCTTCGCCGCCGCCACGGATCGCGGCCGAAGCCCTTTCCGCTCCGCTCGGGATGGGTTGGATGGCCGTTGCGCGCCTTCCGGGTCAGCGCGATGATTTCGGTATCGAGCGTATTGACGGGAATCGGATTCGACTTTTCCAGGACATAGAGGATCGCTTCGTCATATTCGGTGCCCGTGGTGCCCGTTCGCGATGTCACATAATAAAAGTAGATCGTATGAGGGACATAGACATCCTTCAGATCCGACGTC
>Ga0070677_10000048_pt1 | contig 37331 bp, 32 predicted proteins | sample KBSM63metaG_FD_64674 | JGI IMG/M metagenome (GOLD analysis project Ga0070677, IMG submission 64674) | Miscanthus rhizosphere microbial communities from Kellogg Biological Station, Michigan, USA - KBS M6-3 metaG | ecosystem: Host-associated > Plants > Roots > Rhizosphere > Soil ... | reverse complement strand
CTCCTTGACGTTGCCCGACCCTTCGAAGGCAGAGGAGGCGGGCGTCGGGTCATCAGGCGCATTCAGCGGTCCCTGGCAGGCTTCGCCTTCGCAGGCCGCCGGTGGAAGCGGGGGTTGGGGGAAGCCGCCGTTGATGCGAGCGTCGTAGACGTCGATCAAGCCGTTGTCTTGGGGCAACAGGCTCGATTGCGTGCGGATGAATACGTCATGGCCGTCGGGGCTGGCGTCGGCGAACTCGGAGTCGATTGGACTCTGTCCCGAGGAGATCAGGCTGAGGCAGCCGCCGGCGCTCAGGACGTAGAGCTCCGCACCCGCTTCTTCGCAAGCTTTCTCTCCATCGGCCCGCTGCCATTCGTAGACGTCGGCCTTGCCGTTGGTGTCTCGCGGCAGCAGCGCTTCGAAGCTTTCGAAGAAAAGGCGGTTTCCGTCAGCGGTGAGGGCGCGGGGTGAGAAGTGCTGGGACTCACCGGGGGGCATCATGGCGGAGATGGGATAAATCTCGCCGAAGCTCAGGACCCTGGCTGCCCGCGGCCGCGCCCCACTCGGATTGCAAGAAATACAGTGCACCTCGTCAGTTTCCGCGTCATATATGTAGACCTCGTATACCGGTCCATTTCCTGCCGCGTCGGCGTTGTCATACCCCGTGGGGCTCGAATTACTGACGAACGCCATGTGACTGCCGTCGACGGTCATGTGCACGCTGTTTGAGATCATCGATGGCGCACCGACCTTGAGGGCGAGGAAAGGAGTGGATCCAAAGTCGCCCAAAGTGGCGACGAGCCTGATCCCCCCTCCTTCGCGCAGGTAGAGGTTGAGCTTGCCCTCCTCCCCTTCTCCTCCCAGTGCTTCCCCAGAAACGAAGTAAAGGCGGGAGAGAATGTCATTGGCGGCGGCGACTCCCCTGCCTGCAATGAGGCCTCCGGCGATCAGCGTGCTCGCCGGTTCGCCGGCGAGCGCTTTCTCTGTGTCGAATTCATAGAGGCTCGAGCCGATTGAGTAGACCGCCTTGGAACCGTCGGTGGCGGCGGTCCAGAATTGGGCGTCTTCGGTGGTGATCTGCAGCGTGCAGCCCAGGTTGGGATCGGTGCATTTGTAAGTGAATACTTTTGGTTTCGGTTCTTCGACGCTGACCGGGCTCTGTTCCTTGTCGGCGTTTACCCGGACATAGAGTCGGCCTTCGGCGGCAAGGGCGGTATCTCCAAGGGTGAAGAAGACACGCGAGCCGTCCGCCGAGACACCCCGGGCGACCTGGCTGTCGAGATTTTCACCCGGCTGACCGACCGATCCTCCCGCGGAGGCCGGGGTTGCTTTCGGATTGACGGGTTTGCCATTGGGCAGGTAGCTGACCAGGCGCAGCTCTCCGCAGCCTTCGTCCGCCACGTGCTCATAGAGCTGGTAATTAGTTCCACCGCTGCTCGCCGCGTCTTCGGTCAGCTTGGCATTGGCACGGAAGACGGCATGAGTGCCGTCGTCGGAGATACCTTGGACCTCGAGTCGATAGTCCTGGAGAGTTCCAATCGGAGCGCCGGCGGAGGTCAGCGCTTCGTACTCGCCGGTCTCCAAGTCGCGACGGTAGAGGTTGATGAAGCCAGGCGATCCACATTCGTCGAGCGGCGGTTCGGTGTTTTGCATGAGCCAGCCGCTGCTCAGGTCGGGGTTGAAGGCTTTGTAGGGCATGGTCAGCTTCATGATCTGCCCGCTTGTCACGGGGATGGAGGTCCGCGGCGGGTTGAGCGAGTGCGTCGACCAGCCGCCCGCCGTGCGCGTCGCCAGGTACTGCGAGCTCCAAGGGGAGCTGATCGCGTCGCTGAAGGAGGTGCTGGAGGAGTAGGTGAAGCGGTTGCCGTCAGTCGAGCTTTGGTCGAGGCGAGAGGGATAGCCACTCGGGCTGAGCAGCACCTTGATGTCGCTGTTTCCCTTCTCGACCGGCGAGACCATCTCATAGGCCCGGCACTCGGGCAGCACGGCCGAGGCGGCGGTGCGGAACTCTTCGTTGGGGCATGCCCTGGTCGGGAGCGAGGGAGGCGGGAAAGTCGTGAGGATCTTCGCCTCGCTCTTAACCGTGACGAAAGGATCGGTGGCGACGAAGCGATAGTGGTAGACGGTGTCGGACTCGAGCGAGCTCAGCTCGCGGGCGACCTCTTTGGCCGCTTCGCCTTCGCCGAGGGAGATCGGCGCGCCACCGGCATCGATGTCGGGTACTTTGACTGCCCCGGCGAAGCCGTCGTGGCCTTCACCTTGGGCAAGGTCGGCCTGGTAGCCGGCATCGTCGACGTACTCGAAGTAGCCGGTGGCCGGGATACCGAGAGGGTTAACGACGGCGTGCAGGCGACCGGCGTCGGTGCCCACATCGGTCGCGAAGACCTCTTCGATGTCGAGTGGCGGCAGGGTCGTGAAGGTGCCTTCGGTTTCCGATATACCGTCTGAGTTGGTGGCGATGAGCCGGTAGCGGTATTCGGTGCCCGGTTCCAGGCAGCCGGACTGCGGAGGAACTTGGACTTTGGCACAGCCGATTTTGGCTTCGACACCATGGAGATTGAAGTCAGAACCGACCGAAGTGCTCTCTGGCGTCTTGGTCGCGCCGCCGAAACCGCTGGTTTCGTAGTCGGCTTGGGTGAGATACTCGAAGTGGTAGGTAGTGGATTTGCCCTCGGGGTTGACGCCGCCTTTGAGGGTCGCGCTGGTGTTGCGTGGGGTTGAAGAGAGGCAGCAGGCGAGAGGCCCTGGCCCTGGCTGCTCGATGCGGATGACCTTGTTGCCAGGAGTAGGTGCTCCGATGTTTTCTTCGCTGCCGAAAATGCTTCCCGTGCCGATGCCCAAGCCGTTGAGGTTCCATTCAATCTGGCCGTAACCGAAGCGCTTTAGGACCTCACCGGTCGAATCGCGCTTGGTGATCTCACGGATTCCGCCGTCAAGCTCAGCAACATAGAGGTTGTCGTTAGGGTCAACGGTGAGAGCCTTGATATTTGCGCCTGAGGGAAGAGCAAAGAGCAGGGTAGCCGTCGGTTCTGAAAATTCATACTTCGATCCATCGCCTGAGCCGGTGGATGCGACATATAGGTCTTCGTTCGAGTCGACAGCCAAGCCCCCGACCAACGGGTTTCCCGGCAGGGTCGAGACGCCCAACAAGGTCCCGGCTGGGGAGAACTTCCAGATTTGACCAATGGTTTCGGTAGTCTGGGGGTTAACTTCAACCTGTTCGTTGGCACCGACGAAAACCGTACCACCGGGTCCTACGGCAACATGGGGTCTTTGGCTTAGCTGTGCCTCGCCAAACGAGAGGCCGAAGGTGCCGTTTGGACTGAACCTCTGCACCCGGGGATTGCGTTTTTCGGGATTGTTCGGATCAGGTGGTTCATCTCCCACATAAACGTCATGGAATGCGGAACTGGTCGGATCGTTGTCGACGGTGATCGACCACGGGCTGGAGAACTGACCCGGGCCAGAGCCCGCGCTGCCGAAGGAAGTGATGAACGTTCCGTCTTCATCAAAGACGTTGACGCGATTGTTATTTCTATCTACTACATAAACTCGCCCATCGGAGCGATCGACCGCGACGCCCGCTGGCTGATTGCACTGGCCCTGTCCAGTTCCGAAGGCGCAGAAGCTGACGTCTGCAGCCCAGGTACTGCCACTGCCAAAGGCCAAGAACCCGGCAAGAGAAAGTCCGATCACGCAGACAAGCCGCCTCATTTACCCGCCCTCCCGCTCGTGTTCTTTTGTTTCGCCTTACCCTTGCGTGCCTTGCCCTTGCAGTTGACGGCAACCATAGGGGGCTTGAAGTTGTGCTGCTTGCCGTTCTGGCCCATGAAGTTGGCTTCTGCCTTGTGCGTGCCCTTGCAGAGGTTGGTGGAGTTGACGAAGAGGCCCTTCTTGCCGCCGAGCAGTTCGAAGACGACGCTCGAGACCGGAGCATCGGGAGTCGCTTCGAAGGTGTTCCTGAGGCGTCCTTTGACCGCGTCGACGCGTCCGTCCAAGACGATGTCAACCTGATTGTTGTGCAGGGCGGCAACTACGTCGGGCAGCTGGTGTTCGGAAGATCGGAGGAAGATCGGGCCTTCCAACGGTTCCGCCAGGATCGGAGTCGTCGCTTTCGCCTTACCGTAGACAGAGCCTGGCGGGCACTTTTCTCCTGGCTTGTTCCCCTGCTTGAACTGGACCCGGGTGCAGATCGTGTTGAAATGAGCGTTCTCGATGAACTCGGACTTGGGCAGCGTCACCTGGGTCCTTTGCACGCCTGCTTCTCCCAGGCCTCCCATGCGAAGGATTGCTTTGAAGGCGGGATGGGCCCCGCGTCTTGTGCCACCCTTCAGCTTCAAGGAGAGGCGCGGTTTGAAGGGAAGCACAGCGCAGTCTGCGGCTTGGAATGGAGTCGAGACCGTTACTGGCCGATCGTCGGCCTCGGAGCCGAAGTCAAGGCCCGCGCCCAGAAGCGTTGAGGCCGTCGAGGTCCGCTTGCAGTTGGTGGGGTTGAGGACGAACTGGGGGCGGTCCGTATAGGCCCTGATGTCCCTGAGGTGAATCGGGACGCCCTTGATGATGTGGGGGATCGGGTCCGATCCCTGGGAGTCGATGAAGACTTCCGCTGTTTCGGGGTCGATCTTGAAGGCGAGCCTTACGACCACGGTTCCGAGGTCGAAGGGACCGACCCTTGCCGCTGTGATCGAGACCATCGAGATCGGTGAGCCGTTGAAGGGACCGGCGAGGTAGACCTTGCCGGGGGCGTAGGCCAAAGAAGGGCCAACGCCCGAGCCGACCAGGGTGCGGCCGATCTGAGAGGCAGCGGGGCAGCTGGGATCGTCGATCTCTTCCTGTCCGCCGTGCGGTCCAGATCGAGCTCTTGCATTGGCGATCCCCGCCTCAGGGCAATAGGGGATGCCGGCGAGCTTCCCTGAGATCCCCGGCGGCAGCTTGATCGAGAAGTGGGTGATCTCCTGTTCGGAGTCTGAGCGGAACATCCGCACGTTGAAAGGAGAGAAGTGGCCGGCGGCGTTGTTGATCGAGCCGGCGACGAGGCCCGGCTTGAAGGGGGGAAGGCCTCCCGAGGGACACCCGGTCCCATCCGGTCCGACGATGATCTGGAAGGCCGACATCGTCATTACCGGCGGCGTGTCGGTGGAGGGATAGAGTTGGGCCTCGGCGTTGTAGGTGCCGCAGCCGTGGGGAGATGCCAAGGGGCTTCTGGTTCCCTCTCTGAAGTGTAGTTTGAAGTGGGAGAAGGGAAGCTGGGGCAGGTCTTCTGAGATCGTCACCAGCTGTCCGGTGGCCGGATCGGGCTCGACCCTGACCGGCTGGGCGACCGAGATGCCCAGGTTCGGGCTCTTGAGGACGATGTAGAGGCCGATGAGGGAGCCCGAGGGGTTGTCGTAGGGGGCTGCCTGGTAGAGCGAGCCTTTGATGATTTCCCTCAGAAGCGGCGTTTCGACTTCGACCGTGCCGATCTTGGAGGCGTTGGGGCAGCCATCTCCCGGATCTGAGAAGGGGGTCTCCCGATCGAGCTGAGCCGGAGTGCAGACCTCGAGTCCTTCGGCGATCGAGGGGTTGACCGAGAAGCCCTCGGGCAGGGTGACAACGGCTTTCTTTACGTCCGCCCCAGCGAGACCGTCTGAGTTCGTCAGTCCTTCGTCGTGGACGTCGAGGGAGAAGTCCAAGCCAGTCGGGCTGCTCGAAGCGAGCGTGGTCGGCTTGGCCGTGATCGTCGGGTTGAAGGCGAGTTTGCCGCAGCCGCTCAGCCCCAGTGGATTAGGTGGGACGGCGTCATCGTGGCTTTCGGCGAAGCCGAAGACCGTTTCGCCTTCCCAGCTGGTTGCCTCATAGGCGTTGATCAGCGGCCCAGTGCAGCTGCGGGGCATGGTGAGGAAGGGTTTTTCGGCGATGTCAACGGGGCAGTGTGTCTGTGAGTGACCTGGACCGCACAAGCGTTCGTCGACGTGAACTTCAGAGATGGGATTGCCCCAGATCGTCAGGGTCGAACCGCCGATCGCAGTGGCGGTCGAGGTGTTGCGAAACGCCAGAATCAGGTTGTGAGGTGCTGCTGGATTGATGGTGACCAGCGCCGCAATCGGTACACCCAAAAGGACGAAGCCGATCTTCGCCGCCGCGCCGGGGGGCGGCTCCAAGTTGTAGGCGCCCGTGAGACTCCCTCCTGTTTCACCAGGCGGGCGGGCACGCAGCGTTCCGATCTGCGAGACGGCTGGACATGAGGACTCAGCATCTATAACCCGAAGAAAATCAGCAGTAGCGCAGTAAGGAACGGCCTCACGATCACCGACCAAGCCCGCGGGCTGACCAACCGTGAGATCCTTAAAAAGACCGCTGGGAGCCAATTCCCCCGGTATGGGACCTTCCATGGCGGTGAAATCAAGGGACCCGGTGACCGCGAAGGGGTGAGAACCCGCTTGGGTGACAGGGGTACCGTCCTGGTTTTCGTAGGTGACGTCGAACTTGGCTACTTCAAAGGCAGCGCTTGCCGAGGAGGTGAGTAGAAACGCGACAAGGGCGCCAAGCATGAAGGTCAATCCAAATCGCTTACTCATCGTCCTGCCTTCCTCGCGCTTGCCTTGGCGCTTTTGATATGAAACGTCATTGTCGACTTCTTACTGATGGTGTGCTTGTGTTACTGCCTGCGCCCAGACATCGTTGGCCGGGCGCAGGCAGCTCCTAGATGTACTAAGGAGCGGTGACCGCCCAGGTGCCCAAGCCGAATTGAATGCCTGGTTCTCCTTCGGGGGCATTTTTCATACCCAGGACAGCGCCAGTGGTCGCGGCACCCGGCGCGAGACCGGGATCAGACGGGTCGACAATCAATTCAACCCCGGCATGGGGGATCGAGGCCGCGATGTACACGCAGAGATATCCAGGTGCGGCGCGAGGATTTTTGGCGTTACCGGGACAATGTTCCTCTTCGGGTGTAGCTTCGTCTTCGCCTTCATAGCCCAGTGAGGTACTGACCACATGAGACGCGTCAAGGGGACTAGCGAGGGGAATCGTGAATGAGAGCGGTACGAGCGCACCAACAGAGGTTTCGTTACCAGCCCCCCAAGCGCCTGTCTCGGTCGCTTTGCTCGGCAGGGTGCCGCCGAGGGTCCACGGTTCACCTTTTTCGCCATTGCACACATAGGCCACGGGGCTGGCCGAGGTCACTTCGAGGCCACCCTGGCCTTTGTTGCAGGTGCCTTTGGAACCGGTGAACGATTTGGTGGCCGCGCTGGTTCCGTCTTTGCCGGGAGCACCAGGAGCTCCGGCCGCACCGGCATCACCCTTGGCTCCAGCGGAGCCTGCCGGTCCAGCGGGCCCCGCTGGACCGGTATCGCCCTTCGGCCCCTTAGGACCCCTAGGCCCCTTCTTCGCCTTGGCGCTCGCGGTGGCCTTGCCACCTCCTGAAGAATTGGAGGCGGCGTAAGCGCCGCCGAACATTGCGAAGACCAAGGCAATCACCGAGATGACTCCCGGGATCCCGAATCGCGTGCGTAGCGTCGAGAACATCTAGATCTCTCTCCTTGTCCCGTGAGCCCCTCTGCCCGCCGCTTCCCTTGGCGGCTTCCCCGAGGCTCGGTATTTGTCCCTGTACCGCTCGGTTTCCCGAGCCACTGATTGGATGGAGAGAGTTCCTAGAAGGTCCCCTCTGTACCGCTCAGTGGCGCAAGTGAAGCACTCGTTTACAGGCTTGTCAAGGAGAAGTTCCTAAAGGAAAACTGTCGTTCCCAGAGGCGTTCCCTGGGCATATATGCGGGTACCGAATTAAGCGGCCTGGGGACGCGCGATTCGCGTCGCGGCCTCGGCCCCGATGTACGGGGCGAGGATGAATTCGGCGAAGTCGGGGAGGACTTCCTCGAGCTGATCGGCCTCGCCGGCGGCGACCTTGCGGCTGGCAAGGAGGACGAGGGCGCCGAGGGTCGAGTCCTCGGTGGTGGGGGGCAAGTTCTCGGCCTCGGGCCGCTCGCCACGGCCTTGCTCCAGATATGGGACCACCCCGCGCACGGTCTCGTGGAAACGGGCCGCTACCACCGGCCCGGCAGCTTGCGACTCGACCAAGCAGAGGCGGGCCAAGTCCGGCTCCTCGGCGAAGAAGCGGAGTACGGCAGCCGCGGCGGCAACCGCCTGCTCGGGCCACTCATCCGACGGGGCGTCGGCCTCCGCCGCCAGTTCTTGGATGTGACCGACCACCACCTCGAAGGCGGCAAGAAAACACTCCTCCTTGCCCTCGAAGTTCTCGTAGAAGACCCGTCGCGAGACGCGGGCCTGCTTTGTGATGTCGGTGATCGTCACCGCGCGGTAGCCCTTCTCTGCAACCGCCGTGGCGAGCCCGGCGATCAGGCGCTCGCGCTGATTGTGGGCGACCTGCTCGCGGGTGAAGCCATGGCGACCGGCGGGAAGCGGGCCGAGCTCTTCCTCAGCCACCTATGGCCTCGGCGCCGCCGGCCTCGCGGGCGGCGACTTCCTCGCCGACGTAGGGGCGCAGCAGGAACTCCAGCGCCTCGGGCAGCAGCGCCCGCAGCTTCTCGGTTTCACCAGCGATCAGGCGCTGGTTGATCACCCAGAGCACGCCGCCGGCCAGCGTCTCCTCGAGGCTCTCTGGCAGCTTGTCGGCGCGCGGGTTGAGCTCCCGGCCCGGTCGCAGCAGTGGCGCGAAGCGCTTCAGCATCGCCTCGTGGCGAGCTGCCGCCTCTGGCCCCGCGGTCGGTGCCTCGATCAGGCAGGCGCGCGCCACGCCCGGGTGTTCGGCGGCGATCTTCAGCAAGGCCCCCAGGCCGGCCCCGACTTTGTCCGGCCAGGGCCCGTCTTCGCGATCGTAGGCTTCCTCGACCACGTAGGCAGTGCGCTCGAGCGCCGCGTCGAGCAGGGCGAGGAAGGCCTCCTCCTTGTCGGCGTAGTGCTTGTAGAAGGTCGCGTAGCCGACCTTGGCCCGGCGCACGATCTGCTCGATCGTCGTCTCGGAGAAGCCCTGCTCGGCAACGAGGTCGGCGGTCGCCTCGAGGATCCGCCGCCGCTGGTCGTCCGCAGACGCGGCGCGGCTGACCGGCTCGGGGCCGGGCGGCTGCCGGGAAGCCTTTCCAGGCAATGCACGCACGCAGTCAGGATAGCGCGCGTTCCTATAGGTACGAAGTAAGTATATGAAGTGTTGAGAGTTCCCAAAAATGGGCTAAGGTACCCCAAGTGGACGCTCCACCCACACTACGAGCAGTCAAGTCGTGGGACGAAGCGGTCCCATACCGTGCGTCAGACGAGGGGGCGCTGGAGGCGATGCTGCTTTGCGTGGGTGCCCGTGGCTACGAGCAGGCCACGGTGCAGGAGGTGCTGGAGCGCAGCGGCATGTCACGCGATCGCTTCCAGCGCCGCTTCGGCGGCAAGGAGGGATGCTTCGCGGAGGCGTACGAGATGGCGGCAGAGAGACTCTGCGCGGAAGTGCTCGAGGCGGGCCGCGAGGCCGAGGGCTGGCGGGCGGGCTTCCGCGCCGCCCTCGCCAAGTTGCTGAAGACAGTGGCCGAGCAACCGATATTGGCGAAGGCGCTGCTGATCGAGGCGCGAGCGGCGCGCGGCGCGGCCTGGGCGAAGCACCAGCAGGTGGTCGAACGCTTCGTCACGGCGATTGATACCGCCCGTGACGAGGCCGACGTGCGGATCAGCGCGACGCCAACGCGGGCGGCATTCGTCGTCGGCGCGATTGAGGAATCGATCGTCGCCGAGATCGGCGGCGGCCGCACCGCCACGGTCGAGCGCCTGCTTCCCGACCTCACCCACCTCGTCGTCCTCAACTACTTCGGCGAGGACGAGGCCTGGCTCGAACTGCGCTCGCCGGACCTGACTCCGGTCGAGGAGGTTGAGTAGACGTCAGGCCTGCGGCTTCCAAAGCCGCAGCGAGGTACACCCGGCCAGGAGGTCAAAGTCCGAGTCGGCGTGAAGCAGCGGTGCTCCCGTACGCACACAGGGGGCAGCGATCAAGCAGTCAAGTGTCTTGCGGATAGTCACCCCCGCCCGGCGAGCGGTTCGGTAGAGCTCGGCGGCGAGAGCGAAGTCATCGAGGCCATCCAAGCGAAGAACAGGAAACGCCCTTAGGTGGCGCTCGACCGTTCTGGCTTCACGCTCAGATCGCAGCCCTTGCAGGATCTCAGTGAAGATGACGTCGGTCAAAGCGACCGGCTCGCCGGCCTCGATCAAATCGACACAGTGCTTTGCCTGTGGCCTGTCGACCTCGTTGAGAACATCGATCCAGACGCTCGTGTCAACGACGATCACGGCCGGCCGCGGCGGCTCTCCTCCAAGTCCCCCGCCCAGCGAACCTTGCCGCGAAGGTCCAGAACCCCCAGTCGCCTATGGCGGGCGACGAGCTCGCGCAACGCCATGTCAACCGCCTCCTTCTTCGTCCCGACTCCGAGCAGATGCTGGGCCTCTCGCATCACCTCGTCATCGATCTCGATGTTGGTGCGCATGCACCGCATTATACACATCGCGATGTGTATGCTCGCCCTACTCCTGCGCCAGCTGGGCCGCCTCGGCACTCCCCAGATACGGAGTAAGCGTGAACTCGACCAGGTCGGGCAGCAGCTCCTCGAGCTGCTCGGCTTTGCCGGCGATGATGCGGCGGGAGATCAGCGAGACCATGCCGCCGACGAGGGCCTCCTCGGTGGTCGGCGAGAGGCGGGAGAGGACCTCGGGCGAGCGGCCCTCGCGGCCGGTCTGGAAGTAGGGGACGAAGCTCTGGATCGCGGCGTCGTAGCGCTCGACCACGACCGGGCCGGCGACCAGCGCCTCGACCATGCAGAGGCGGGCCAGGTGGGGCTCGGCGGCGAGGAACTCGAGCATCGCGCCGATCCCGGCTTTGACCGCGTGCGGCCAATCGTCCTCGGCGTCAAAAGCCTTGGAGACGCGCTCGACCAGCTCTTCCATCACCGTGTCGTAGGCGGCGACGAAGCACTCGTCCTTGCTGGAGAAGTGCTCGTAGAAGGTGCGGCGCGAGACGGCGGCGTGACGGGTGATGTGGGCAATCGTCGTCCCCGAGTAGCCGTTTTCGGCAATTGCCTCGGCCAGGCCGGCGATCAAGCGCTCGCGCTGATTGTGGATGACGAACTCGCGCGGCAGTCCATGCCTGCCCGGGGGCAGGCGTGCGAGCTCCGGCGGGTATCCCTCCGCTGACACTCCCGAGTCACCCGTTTCCCCGGAAGAGGACTTTTTCTTGGCCACACCCCGACGATATCGCGCGGGCGGGTCAAAACCTCTCGACAACTCGGCCAATCCAGCCTCGATTCCTAGATACGGCATTACTGCAGCCGACATCAATTGCGGTACCAACTCGGGCAGCTCCTCGGTGCTGCCACCAACCACTTTCGCGTAAACCTGGCCGTAGGCGGACCCGGCGAGGGCCTCCGCCGTCGTGTGCGGCACCGACTCGGGATCGTCCATCTCGTTGCGACCGGCGTCGATCAGCGAGGCGATCACGCGCATCGTCATGTCGCGCCGGGCGCGAGCGGCGTCTCCCGCCGCCAGCACCTCGACCGCGAAGCAGGCGCGGCTCGGGTCGTTGCGCAACCCCTCGACGATCTCGCAGGCGACGGCGCGGAGGCGATCCGGCCAGCTTTCCTGGCTGTTGTAGGCCTCGAGCATCTCCCGCATGCAGTTCTCGTTCATCTCCTGCCAGGCGGAGAGGAAGCAGTCGTACTTGCCCCGGAAGTGGCGGTCGAAAGAGGGGCGGTCGACGCCCGCCCGTTCGGTGATCAGCTCGATCGTGGTCTCGGCGTAGCCGCGCTCGGCGGCGATCTCGATCAGGGCCTCGACGATGCGCTCGCGCTCGGGACTGGCGGCGCGCTCGCGAGTTTCAAGGACCGGCACTAGCGCATGGGACCCCCCATCCCTGCCCTGACTAACCCTTGCTGGGTGTCGGCGCTTCCTCGGCCGCAATCCGCTTGGCGGATTCGGCGCCGAGGTACGGCGTGAGTGAGAACTCGACCAGCTCCGGCAGCAGCTCCTCGATCTGCTCCGCCTGTCCCATGATGATGCGCTGGTAGAGAATCCAGAAGATCCCGCCGACGATCGTCTCCTCCAGCGTCGTCGGCAGCTCCTCGCCCTTGGCCGAGACCTTGCGGCCCATGCGGAAGAGCGGCACAAAAGCCTGGATCGAGCGCTCGTAGCGGTCGACCGCGGCCGGACCGGCGGAGAGAGCCTCGACGATGCAGGTGCGGGCCAGTGCCGGCTCGCTGGCGACGTAGTGCAGGAAGGCGGCGAGGCCGGAGTTGACCCGGGCGGGCCAGCTGTCGACCTTGCTGGCGGCGTCGACGACGCGGCGCAGCGCCTCCTTCACCGCGAACTCCGAGGCGGCGAGGAAACAGTCCTCCTTGGAGGAGAAGTTCTCGTAGAAGGTGTTGCGGGCGATGCCGGCGCGGCGGACGATGTCGGCGACGGTCACGGCCCGGTATCCCTTCTCGACCGTCTCCTCCGCCAGGGCGGCGATTATGCGGGCCCGCTGGTGCTGGGCGATGAACTCCCGGGGCAACTGATGCCTACCCGGTGGCATCCTCGTTGCTTGCGGAGCTCGATCGGGCACGAACGCCAGGGTACCTCTATAGGAATCCGTTTCCAAGCTAGACGGATTGACCAAATACCGATACTGTTCCTTATTCCAGACAACCCGTTCCCTTGATCGACAGAGGAAGGTCGGATGGGCAAGCAGGCCGCAACCAAGGTCCGGGCAGGGGCTGAGGGGACCGGCGCAGCGGGGGGGGTTCTCCCCGCGGCTCCCACACTCAGACTGGTGAGTTCAGCGAAGCGTCAGCGCATCCTCGAAGGCATGCTCGAGGTGGTCGGCAGCAACGGGTACGAGGCGGCTTCGGTGCGCATGGTGCTCGACAGCACCGGCCTCTACCGCCAGGCCTTCTACGACGAGTTCGCCGACAAGGACGCCTGCTATCTGGAGGCGTTGAGATTCGGCGCCGCCAGACTGGAGGCGATCGCGAGCGAGGCGGCGGCGGGCGAGGATGGGTGGCGAGCCCAACTGCGAGCCGGCCTCAGCGCCGTGCTCGGCGCGCTCGAAGACGACCCGGCGACGGGACGGGCGTTGATCGTCGAGGTCCACGCCGCCGGAGCCGAGGCGCTGGCGATTCGCGGTGAGGCGATGAGTCGGGTGACGGGCTTCATCGACTCGGCGCGTGACGCCGCCAACGGCGAAGCGCCGCCGCCGATCGCCGCCGAGGGAATCGTCGCCGGCATGCACGCGGTGGTCCACGCCAAGCTCGCCGCCGGCGATGAAAGCGGCTACCGGGACCTGCTGTCGGACTTCATGTACTTCGCGACGCTGCCCTACTTCGGTCCCGACGTCGCGGACGCCGAGATGAAGGCCGCGCGGGCCTAGCCCGGCGGCCTCTCTACACAACGGACGCTCACGGGAGCTCGGTCCCCCTTTCGTCCGCGATGTAGGCGGCGCTGCCGGGCTCTTGGACGCAGCGGCAAGACCTCGCCGTGGGACCGCGGAACGGTTGGACAGTCTGAGAACACTGCCCTACTCTGAACGCATGGATTCGTTTCCGGCGTCGAGCCCGGAGCAGACACAACCGGGTACGCAGAGCCTCCCCCGTGCCTACCTGGTCCGCTCCGAGAGGGAGCGATTGCTGGAGGCAATGCTGCGGGTCGCGGCGGCGAAAGGCTACGAAGCGACCACCGTCACCGACGTGATCGAGGTGGCCGGTGTCTCGCGCGAGTCCTTCGACTCGATGTTCGAGAGCAAGGAGGCTTGCTTCCTCGAGGCCTACGACGCGGTCTTCGACGTGCTGATCGCCCATATGACGAGCGCCTTCGAAGCGGCCGCGGGAGAGCCCTGGCCGGAGCGGGTGACCGCCGCCCTCGGCGCCCTGGTCGGCCTGCTCTCGGTCGAGGCCGGGATCGCTCGCCTCTCGATGGTCGAGGTGACCGCCGCGGGCGACGACGCGCGGGCCCGCTACCGCTCCGCACTGGCGCGCTTCACCCCTTTTCTCGAGGAAGGCCGCGACTACGCGACGGGCGGGGAAGACCTGCCCGCCGACACCGCCCGCTTCGCGATCGGCGGTGCCACCTCGATGATCTTCGACGAGATCCGCGCCGGTCGCGGCCCGGAGCTGCGACGGATCCTCCCCGACCTCGTCTTCGCCGTGCTGATGCCTTACCTGGGCCCCGAGGGTGCCGAAGACGAGATGCGCCGCGTTATTCGCGAGCACCCGGATCTGCCGAGCGGCTAGACCCCTTCGCCGTGGCGGCCGGCGCCGCCGGCGAAGCGCTGGGCACCTTTGACGGCGACGTGCAGGGTCTCGCGACCGAGCTTGTGCTCGAGGGCGATGCCCTCGGCGAGCGGCAGGCCGAAGCCCTCGATTGCGGCGCGGCGGTCGGCGAGCATCGTCTCCTGGGGGAAGGCGGCGATCCGTTCGGCCAACTCGAGGGCACGCTCGAGGTGCCGGCCGGGCTCGACGACCTCGTTGACGAGCCCGATCCGATGCGCCTCCTCCGCCTCGACCGGACGGCCGGTGAGGATCAGCTCGAGCGCCCGCCCCATGCCGACCACGCGCGGCAGGCGCTGGGTGCCGCCGTCGACCAAGGGCACGCCCCAGCGGCGCTCGAAGAGGCCGAAGGTCGATTGCGGCGTGGCGATGCGCAGGTCGCACCAGAGCGCCAGCTCGACGCCGCCGGCCAGACACCAGCCGTCGACCGCGGCAATCGCCGGCTTGGCGGGGGTGAGGCGGCTCGGCCCCATCGGCCCGTCCGGATGGTCGACTTCGAGGTCCATCGCCTTGAGGTCTGCGCCGGCGCAGAACGCCTGGCCGCCGGCCCCAGTCAGGACCAGCACGCGGGCCTCGTCGTCGGCCTCGAACTCGGTCAGACCCTTGCGGAATGCCTCGGCCGCCGCCCGATCGATTGCGTTGCGGCGCTCGGGGCGATCGATCGTGAGCAGCGCCGCCGCGCCAACCCGTTCGTAGCGGACCCCGTCGCTCATCGGCGGCATCCTCCCACAGAGCTGGGACCTTGGAGGGCAGGAGCGGGCGGGCTAGTCGCTGCGGTCTTTCCGGGACCATGCGGCGACGCCGGCTCCCACGGTGCGCCCCGGCGCGCGTTGGCGTCATGGCAGGCAATCGACGCCGTGCGCGCAACGCTAGGTGCCGCTCCGGACACGAAAAAGCGACCGGCGGTGGCGCTCGTTTGCCTGCCGTGCGCGTAGCCTTCGCGCACTGAAGCTCGTTGCGCCACCTTCGAGGCGGTGTCCGATGGGCTTCCGCGGACCCCGTCTCTCCCAGTCGCAATCTGAACTTAGCGCGGTCCCTCAGACAGCGCTAGAGGCGCGACGAAAACGTTCCCGCAAAGTCCGGGAATTGCCCGCGTCCGAGGGGGCAAATACGGTCCCCAGCAGGGATGAGTGAGGGACTCGAGGCCTCTAGGAGGAGGGCGCGACGCAACGTCGTGCTGACCGCCGCGATAGCCGGACTCGGCGGCCTTCTCTTCGGCTACGACACGGGGGTCATCGCCGGGGCGCTGCTCTTCATCAAGGGCGACTTCGACCTCGGCAGCTTCGCCCAGGGCCTGGTCGTCGCCGCGGTGCCGATCGGTGCCGTCGGGGGCGCCGCGATCGCCGGGCCGGCGGCTGACAATTACGGGCGACGGCTGATGATCCTGATCGCCGCCGGCGTCTTCATCGTCGGCGCGCTGGCCAGCGCCGCGGCGCCGGGAGTCGAGGTGCTGGTGATCGCCCGCATCGTGATCGGCGTCGCGATCGGGCTCGCCTCCGCCGCCGCGCCCGTCTACATCTCCGAGGTGGCGCCGCCGGAGAGCCGCGGCCGCCTGGTCAGCTTCTTCCAGCTGGCGGTGACGATCGGCATCCTCGTCGCCTACCTGGTCGGGCTCGCCTTCGACGGGATCGAAGGCTGGCGCTGGATGCTCGGGCTCGGCTGCGTGCCGGCCCTGGCCCTCGCCTTCGGGATGATCCGAATGCCCCAGAGCCCGCGCTGGCTGGTGATGAGCGGCGACGACTTCGCCGCGCGGGCGACGCTGGCGAAGATCCGCGTCGACGACCCCGACACGATCGACCGCGAGCTGGAGGAGATCAAGGAGAGCCTCGACGAGAAACCGGGCGCCTGGAGCGAGCTCCTGCAGCCGGTGGTCAAAGCGGCACTCGTCGTCGGCGTCGGGCTGGCGATCCTGCAGCAGGTGACCGGGATTAACACGGTCATCTACTACGCGCCGACGATCGTCGAATTCACCGGGGTCGACTCCTCGGCCGGCTCGATCCTCGCCGCGGTCGGGGTCGGCGTGATCAACGTCGGCTTCACCCTTCTCGCGCTGCGTCTGCTCGACCGGGCCGGCCGGCGGACGCTGCTGATGATCGGCGTCAGCGGCATGGTGATCTCGCTCTTCACGCTCGGGCTCGCCTTCGCCGGCGGGGGTGGGGGCAGCACGCTCGGCTCGGTCGTCGCGATCGTCAGCCTGATGGCCTACGTCGCCTCCTTCGCGATCAGCCTCGGGCCGATCTTCTGGCTGCTCAACGCCGAGATCTACCCGCTCAGCGTGCGCAGCAAGGCAGCCGGGATCGGCACGATGGCCAACTGGACCTTCAACTTCATCGTCTCGCTCACCTTCCTGCTGCTGATCGAAGCGCTGGGACGGTCGGGCGCCTTCTGGTTCTACGGCGCGATCGGCCTCCTCACCCTGATCTTCTGCTGGAAGCTCGTGCCGGAGACGAAGGGGAAGCGCCTGGAGGACATCCAGGCGTACTTCCAGGCGCGGGTGGATGGGAAGAGCGCTGCCGCCTCCGCTCCCGCGCAGCCGCGCTAATCGCACCCGGCTACGCTTTTGCGGTGCGTATAGACGAGATCATCGCGAGCAAAGCGCCGACCTTCTCGGTCGAGTTCTTCCCGCCGAAGACACCGGACGGACGAGAGGCATTGCTCGCCACCGCGCGCTCGCTGCGCGAGCTGGAGCCGGACTTCGTCTCGGTCACCTACGGCGCCGGCGGTGCGACCCGCGACGGCACGGTGGAGATCACGCGTGAGCTGAAGGACGAGCTCGGCTTCGAGACGATGGCCCACCTCAGCTGCGTCGGCGAGACCACCGACGGACTGGCCGAGACGCTGGACCAGATCGCCGCGGCGGGGATCGAGAACGTCTTCGCCCTGCGCGGCGACCCCCCGCGCGGGCAGGAGGATTTCGTCCAGCCCGCGGGCGGCTTGGGCAGCGCCGCCGAGCTGGCCGCCTTCATCGGCAGTCGCTGGCAGTTCACCGTCGGCGGCGCCTGCTTCCCGGAGGTCCACCCCGAGGCGCCCGATCTCGCCACCGACCTCGCCTACCTGAAGACCAAGGTCGAGTCCGGCGCTTCCTTCTTGATCACCCAGCTTTTCTTCGACAACCAGGTGTACTTCGACTTCGTCGCCGCGGCGCGGGCGGCGGGGATCGAGGTGCCGATCCTCGCCGGGGTGATCCCGGTGGCCGGCTTCGCCCAGACGAAGCGCATCTGCGACCTCTGCGATGCCTCGATCCCGCCCCGATTGGAGGCGGCTTTCGCGGCGGTGGACGGTGACGAGCAAGCCGAGTTCGAGCTCGGCGTGGCCTTCGCCGCCCAACAGTGCTCGGAGCTGTTGCTGGCCGGCGTGCCGGGGATCCACTTCTACGCGCTCAACCGAGCCCCGGCCACGCGGGCTGTGCTGGGCGCGCTGCAGGCGTCGCGCCCCTGGGAGCGGCACCGTGACGACAGCGGCGACTTGGCCAGGTCGCTCTGAGTAAACTGCATCGTCCTCATGGCTAACCGCAGGGAGGAAGAGAGGGAGCGGCTCCGCCAGGCCCGCAAGGCCGGCGAGAAAAAACAGGCCGGCTCCGAGAAACGGCGGCTGATGATCGGCTACGGCGTGGCCGGGGTCGTCGGCATCCTCGTCCTGGTCGGGATCATCGCGGTGATCCTCTCGGCCGCGAACAAGAACGACAGCGGCAACGCGCACATCGACCAGCAGTCGGGCTCGACCAACGGCATTCAGCCGGACACGCGCAGCGGCACCGAGGTCGCCGCGGTCAAAGTCACCAATCTGCAGGAGGCGGCCAAAAAGGCCGGCTGCGATCTGCGCCTCCACCTTCCGGAAGAGGGCCACGAACACATCCCGCCGACAGCGGCGACGCCCGAATACGAAACCAACCCGCCGACCTCCGGCAACCACGTCGAACCTCCCTACCAGCAGGCCGACGGTGCCTACAAGGAAATGCCGCAGGAAATCGACATCGTCCACTCGATGGAGCACGGCCGGCTGGAGATCCAGTACTCGCCCGACCTGTCCGAAAGCGCCCAGCTGGAACTGATCGGGCTCTACGACTCGCTGTACGGGGCGACGCTGCTCTTCCCGAACGACAACATGCCTTACGAAGTCGCGGCGACGACTTGGCGCAACCTGCTCGGCTGCAACGAATACAAGGGCGCGATCACGCTCGACGCGATCCGCGATTTCGGCAAGCAGACCTGGGGCAAAGGCCGCGAGCCCGCCGAAGGCTTCCCCTTCACCGGCCCGACGCCGGTCGAACCGACCGTCGGCTAGGCCCTCCTAAGCGCGGTAGGCGGGGAAGAAATCTCCCGCGTCGCGGCCGGCGGTGAGTCGCGCGTACGCGGCGGGGTCGGCGACGATCTCCGAGGTGTGCCAGGCCAGCTCGCGGTTGGCGAAACCGCGCTTGAACTCCTCGAGGCGGTCGCCCGGGGTAATGCCGCCGCCGAGGTTGAGCGGCAGACCCAGCTCGGTGGCGTGCTCGACCAGCGAGGCGACGACGTTCTTCATCGGCGAGTCGCGCAGGTGTGAGTCGGCGCTGCCGCTGAGGTAGTAGTGGAGGTAGCCGTCGGCGACGGCGGCGATCGAGGCGGCGGCGATGGTCCCGTCCGGAGCGCGGGCGAGGGCGAGCCAGGTGCGTGGCGCCGCGAGGATGCGATCGAAGTAGGCGGCACTGAAGAAATAGCGCTCGGCGGCGCCGGTGCGGCGCATCGTCTGCTCGTAGGCGGCGAGGAATCCGGCCCGTTCGGCGGGGCTCGTGTCTGAGCCGGGAACGAGGCTCAGCTCATAGCCACGGCGCAGGTTCTTGTTTATCTGGTTGCGGTCGCTGCCGCGACTCTTCGGCGGCAGCGCGGGGTCGGCGATGAGGACGACGTTGCGCTCGCTGGAGCCGCTGAGCGGGGGATCGCCGAGCGTGTGGCGGAGGAAGATCGAGACGAGGCCGGTGCGCGAGAAGTCGACGGATACAGGGTCGAGGTTGGAGGAACTCGGGGGGGTACCCGTCGGAGCAACAGCGGGGAGGCTCCGCCGGGCACCCCCCCGAGTTCCTTCGACGAGGCCCGGATATCCGTAGGGGGAGATTGCGTCGCGCTCGGGGCCGGAGCCGATGTCGCGCACTATCAGCGGGGCAAGCAGCTCGCGGCCTTCGGCCTCGAGCTGCAGCGTATGGGTGACACCTTCGGCCTCGAGGAAGGGGGGCGATCGGAAGAACTCGTCGCTGGACGCGGCGGCTCCGCCGTCGCCGATCAGCTCGGCCGTGGCGCTCACGAGAGCAGGTCGGCCGCGGCGGCGCGGAACTCGTCCGGCAGCACGCCCCAGACCTCGCAGTCATCGGCCGGGCCATCGTCGCGGCGCAAGTGAGCGCGCATCGTCCCCTCGTGCTTCCAGCCGAGTCCGGCCACCGTCTTCTTGGCGATCTCGTTGCGGGCCGGTATGCGACCGTAGACCCGGTGGGCGCCGAACTCGTCGAAGGCCTTGGCAAGGGTGAGAGCCTCGGCGCGGCGGCCGACCCCGGCGCCGCGCACTTCGTCGCCGATCAGCGCGCCGAGCTCCGGCGCGGTCTGGCGGAAGAGCCCGTAGAGAGCGGTGAAGCCGACCGGCTCCTCATAGCCCTCGACCACGATCGCGTACTTGCGGTCCTCACCCGAGTCGTCCATCGCTCGCCCCACCCAGGCCTCGGCTTCCTCGAGCGAGAACGAGTCGCGCTGCTCCATCAGCGAGGCGGTCGCCGCCGCGTTGTTGAACCAGCGGTGCACCGCCGAAGCGTCACCGGGCTCGAAGCGGCGCAGGGAGACGGCGGGACGATCGCTCATCCGCCAAACCCTATGTCGTCAGCCCTCCTGACAAGTGCAACGCTTTTCGGTTCTGGGAGAACCCAAAAACGTTGCACCGCCTAATCGGGGGCGAGGCCGTGGCCGGTGACGAGCAGCCAGAGCGTCTTCAGCAGGATGCGGGCGTCGAGGGCGGCGCCGCGGTGATCGACGTACCAGACGTCGAGCTCGATCCGTTCCTCCCAGGGGATGCCGGCGCGGCCCTGGACCTGCGCCCAGCCGGTGATCCCGGGACGGACCTCGTGGCGGCGGTGCTGGTGCGGGGTGTAGTCGGCGACCTGGGCGGGGATGGTCGGGCGGGGGCCGACGATCGCCATCTCACCGCGCAGGACGTTGACCAGGTTGGGGATCTCGTCGAGCGAGGTGCGGCGCAGGACACGGCCCGCTTTGGTGACGCGGGGGTCCTCGCGGCTGACCACGGTGCCGACCCCGACCGGATCGGAGCCCTCGACCATCGTGCGCAGCTTCAGCATCTCGAACTCGGCACCGTTCAGGCCGACACGCCGCTGGCGGTAGAGGACCGGACCACGACTGCCCAGCTTGATCGCGATCGCGGCGATCAGCAGCACCGGGGAGAGGATCGCGAACGCGACCAGGGCGATGGCTATGTCGAAGGCGCGCGGCATCGGCTGCTCAGCGAGTCCCGGGGGCCTTCTCCCAAGTCGCGGGAGGCCCCTGGCGGAAGCGGTCCCAGAGGCCGGCGGCGATCGAGAGCGTGGTCAGCCAGTAGTAGCGGGCGATTCGCAGCGGCCCGACGGGGAAGCTGCCGCCCAGCAGGCCGGCGGCGATCGCCGCGACCTGGATCGCGTAGGTGACGACGTAGACGTCGCCGCTGCCGAGCAGGGCGAGGTTGGTGAGGAAGGCGAGCAGGTGGAGGAAGGGCGTCAGGTAACGCAGCAAGCGGTGCGAGAAGAGCTCGAGCGCGTAGAGGGAGGAGTAGCCGCGCGGCGAGATCATCCGCTCGCCGACGACGATGTCCCAGAGGCCGCGCATCATCCGCCGTTTGCGGGCGAACTCCCCTTCCATCGTCGGCACCATCTTCTCCTCCGCCCGCGCCGCCGGCACGTAGAGCGAACGCTTGCGGCGCTTGGCCAGGGCGAAGGGGAAGGAGAGATCGTGGCTGCTTGAGGGATCGAGCGGCAGATAGTCGTCGGCACGCACGGCGTAGATCGCGCCGTTGCCGGCGGTGATGCCGGCGAGCGAGGACTCCATCTTCCGCACCGCCATCTCGTAACGCCAGTAGGAGCCCTCGAGGTTGTCCCCGGCGGCATCGAGGAAGCGGACCTGACCGCAGACGTAGGCCACGGCCGGATCGGCGAAGGGGGCGACGAGCTGGCGCAGAGCATCGGGCTGCCAGTTGCTGTTGGCATCTGAGAAGGCGAGGACCTCACCCGAGGCGCGCTCGGCGGCGGCGTTCTGGGTCGCGAGCTTGCCGCCGCGGGGCAACTCGAGGACGAGATCGGCGCCGGCCTCGCGGGCGCGCTCGGCGGTGGCGTCGGCCGAGCCGTCGGAGGCGACGATGACCTCCAGCCGCTCGCGCGGGTAGTCGAGCGCGAGCGCGTTGGCGACCTTCGCGGCGATCACCTCCTCCTCGTCGTAGGCGGCGATAACCAGAGAGACCCGTGGCAACTCCCTCAGCGGAGACGGCGCGTCGGGGGCCCTCCGCAAGGCGACCAGCAGCCTCAGAAGCAGTGGATAGCCGAGGTGCGTATAGACGATCGCGGCGGCGGAGATCCAGAAGATCGCGGCGAGCATCGGGCGATTATCTGCTTCCGGTGGTCAGGGGGCGAGGTCACGGTAGACGTCGAGGGTCTGAGCGGCGATCGCGTCCCAGGAGTAGGGGCCTGCCGCGGCGGCTCGGGCGGCGGCGGCGAGTCGATCGCGGGCGCTCGGGTCTGCGACGAGCTCGCTCAGGGTCGCGGCCAGGGCAGCGGCGTCGCCGGGCGGCACCAGCCGCGCCGCGCCCGTGGCGGCGACCTCGGAAAAGCCGCCGACTTCGCTCAGCAGCAACGGCTTGCCGAAGGCGAGGCCGGTGTAGAGGACGCCAGAGTGCTCGGCGTCGAGATAAGGGAGGGCGACGAGATCGGCGCCGCGGAAGATCGCCGGGATCTCGGCGTCGTCGACGAAGCGGGTGACGAAGCGGACCCGCCCGGATGCCGAGGCCGCCGCGTGGCGCAGCGGCTCGACCTCCATGCGGGGGTTGCCGACGATCCACAGCTCGGCACCCTCGACCCTGGCGAAGGCGTCGAGGAGCACCTCCAGTCCCTTGTAGGGGCGCAGCAGGCCGAAGAAGAGGATCACCGGACCCTCGGCGCCCTCCAGCTCCGTCGGCAGCGGCTTCTCTTCCGGCAGCTTGGTCAGGTAGTCGAGGGCGCCGTGGGGAATGACGTGGACGCGACCTGGATCAAGCCCGACCCGCTCGCGCAGGCTGCGGGCGCCGTGCTCGGAATGGGCGATCACGGCGTCCATCGCGCCGAAGGTGCGACGGACGGTGGCAATCTGCCGACGGCTCGCCGCGGGAGGCAGGACATAGTGGGCCGTCATCACCCGCGGGCGCCGCGGTGGCAGCAGGTGAGCGTCCAAGGCGGGCACGCTGAGCCACTGGTAATGGACGACGTCAGCGTCGAGCCGCCGTCGCAGGCGCAGCATGTCGGGCAGATGCTCGGCGACCTTGAAAGCGCGCCGGCCTGGAGCGTCGAGCCCCCGAGCCGCGGTGCGTCGGTAGAAGCACTCGCGCACCGCGTAGCCGCGCGGCTCGGGGACGGGTCCGTAGAGAAAGTGACTGGTCAGCAGCTCGACCTCGGCGCCGCCGGCGGCGAGCGCCGCGGCGAGCGCGCGATCGTAGGGCGGCGTGAAAGCCGAGGGATCGACGAGCTGGACTTTCATGCCCGGCGGTATGTCGAGGGCTCGATCAGGTGCAAACGGCGATTATCGTGGCCGCCGTGCCCCCCACGCTGTCCTACTGCGTCGTGAACACGAACGGCCGCGAGTATCTGCTCGCCTGCCTCGAGGCGATCGAGCGGGCCCACCCGCAGGGCGTGGAGCGCGAGATTCTCGTTCTCGACAACGCCTCAGGCGACGGCTCGGTGGACGCCGTGCGCGAGCGGGGCCGCGACGTACGGCTGATCGCGCTACAGCGCCGCACCGGCAAGGCGGAGAACGACTCGACCCTGATGCGCGAGGCCAGGGGCACCTACTGCCTGCTGCTCAACGAGGACTCCGAGCTGCGACCGGGCGCCGTGGCGGCGTTGCTGGCGGCGCTCGAAGCCGATCCGGGGGCCGCGGCCGCGACGCCGCAGTTGCTCGACCCGTCGGGATCGCCGACTCCCTGCGCCTGGCGCTTCCCCGGGGTCGGAACGGCCCTCGCCGGTGCCCTCTTCCTGCACCGTTGGCTGACCGTGCAAAGCAAGGGCACCGCGACCCGGCGCGTCGATTGGGCCCAGTCGAGCGCGCTGCTCGTCCGCCGCGAAGCCGCGGCGGGGATCGGCTACATGGACCCCGCCTTCTTCGTCTACTACGACGAGTGCGACTTCGCCAAGCGCCTCGCCGACAACGGCCGGCACAGCCTTTTCGTCCCCGACGCCGAGGCGATCCACCACGACCAGCTCTCCACCGACCTCGCCGAGGGCCTCCCCCGCATCGTCGAATTCCACCGCAACCGCGACCGCTACATGCGCAAGCACCACGGGCTTGCGGCGGCGCTTGCGGTCCGTGTCCTCACCGCTTGGTCCTACGCGGCTCGCGCCGTCCTCGCCATGGTCCTGCCGGGCCAACCCGCTCAGGTCTACCGGGCCCACGCCCGCCAGGCGCTATTCCCCAGCCGCGGCACCAGCATCGCCGACGCGGCCTCCCGCTGATCAGAAGCGGGCGTCCTCGTCGATTCGCTCGGCCTCGTAGACCTCGGGGATGCTGCCGTCGACGCCGTCTCCTGCCGGGCGCAGGGAACGAAGGCCCGCCGCGAGCTCTCCGGGATGGCGCAGGCGGGCGAGCCAGGCGCGCTCGCCCGCCGTAAAGAAGCCGGTGGCAAGCAGCGCCAAGGGGTAGACAAGCCAGAGAGCGACTCGCAGGGCCAAGCCGACGAAGCCGTCGGTCGGCAGCAACAGCTCGCCGAGACCGACCAAGGCTGCTGACACCGCGAGGACGCGGATCAGGCGGCCCCATTCGTAAGGCACCGGGAAGAGTCGCTGGGTGAAGACGTACATCAGCGCCAGCACGACCAGGTAGGAAGCGACGAGGGCGAGGCCGGCGCCGACGATCCCGAGCGACGGGACCAAGGCGAGGTTGAGGGCGATGTTGGCGACGAGCGCAGCGGCGGTGGCGGGGAAGTTGAACTCGGTGCGGCCCGTCCTGCCGAGGATGACGACGAGGACCATGTAGAGCGCGTAGAGGGTGACGCCGGTGGCGACCAGCCCGATCGCCTTGTAGGAGCCGAAGAATTCCGGCGCGGCGAGGATGCGGACGATCCAGCGCGAGAGCAGCCACATGCCGGCGACGACGAAGGCGCAGCCGGCGACGAACAGGGAGACCACCGTGGCGTAGAAGCGACGCGCCTCGTCGTCGTCACGGATCGAGTAGGCAAGCGGTGGCCAGGCGAGCTGGAAGCCACGGACGAGGACGTTGACCCCCTGGGCGAACTTGACCGCGAGCGAGTAGAGGCCCGCCTCGGCGGCGCCGGCGGAGCGCAGGATGATCAGCCGATCGGCGAAGTTGAGCGCGTAGAGGGAAAGCTCGGCCGGCATCGTCGGCAGGCCGAAGCGCAGCAGTCGTCGCAGCAGGGGCCGCTCGAAGCGCAGCGAGAGCCGACGGCGATGGATGAAGACGAGGGCGACGACGAAAATCGCACCGCTGCCGTAGCTGCCGATCAGCAGCCCACGCGCTCCCTCGCCGGCACCGACGACGAGGACGACGGTGAGCCCGATTGCGGCGAAGACGTTGAGGATCGTGGTCAGGAAGAAGGCGCGGGCGCGCTCCTCGAGGCGAAAGAGGGTCAGCAGGTACTCCATCATCGTCAACACCCAGAGCCCCCCGATCGAGATCCGCGCCAGGTCGGGCGCCGAGCGATCGAGCAAGGCTTCGGAGATCAGCCCCGCAAACGGCAGGGCGATCAGGGCAGCCACCGTGGCGGACCAGAAGAGAGCCGCGAAGGAGGTCGCGACGACCCGGTCCGGGACCTCCTCCTCCTTGTAGTAGAAGCGCAGCAGCGCCTCGAGCATGCCGAAGCGGATGACGATGCTCGCCGAGACGACGGCCGCGAACATCACCTCCGCCAAGCCGTAGTCGGTGGTGGTCAGGTAACGCGTGTAGAGCGGCAGCAACGCCACCGCGATCAGCTTCGAGACGATGCTGGCCGCGGTGTAGGCGGCGCCCGTCGTCGCTAGGCGGCGCAGGTATCCCGACACGGCCCGAGCCTAACTAGTGACACCGCGACGGCCAGAAGCACCCAGGTGATCGGGTCCTCGAAGAAGCCGGCGTAGGCCATCGTGTGCACGAGCAGGGCGACGAAGGTGGCGAGGATCGCCGCGCGGGCGACCGAGAGTCGGCGCAAGAGGCCGCGCCCCATCGTCCAGAGCGCCGCCACGAGGAGAGCCCCGTAGGCGGCCAGACCGATCAGCCCTTGCTCGGCGGCGACGGTGATCGGCTCGGTGTGGGAGACGGAGACCGGCGCTTTGCGGGTCTCGACGTGCCGGCGGTAGGCCTTGGGGAAGCTGCCGGAGCCGTAGCCGTAGAGCGGGCGCTGGGCGAAGAGGTGGATCCCACCGGAGACGAGGTTGGCGCGGCCGCTGGTGTCGATGTTGATCCGGTCGAAGCTGAAGCTGCCGGCGAGAGTGACGATCAGCATCGTCGCGACGACGCCCGCCACGGCGGCGATCGCGGTCCACTTGACGCTCCAGCGCAGCGCGGCCAGGACGACGAGGCCGGCGAGCAGCGCGGCGAAGCTGGACTGCGAGAAGGTCGGCACCAGGCCAAACCAGACGACCGCGATCAGCCCGGTGAGCAGGGCCGACGTCCTGCGCTCCCGCGCCCAGAGCAGGGCCGCCATCGCGATCACCGCGACCAACGCCAGATAACGACCGTAGATGTTGGGGTCCCAGAAGACCGAGTTGACCCGGAAGTAGGTGTGGAATTCGTTCGAGCGGATCACCTGGTCGTTCCAGAAGAGGTCGCGCGTCGCCCACTCCACGGTTCCGACCAGGACGAAGCAGACGGCCGAGATTCCGATCACCCAGAGCGCGAGGGTCAGCAATCTCCTGTCCCAGGTGATGTCTCGCAGCAGGCCGTAGACAAGGCTGAAGGGGACGAAGAAGAAGCAGGCGTTTTGGAGGCCCTTTGAGAAGTCCTCTGAGTAGAGGGTTTGGGCTGCGTACAGGACCACCACGACAGCGAGGAGGCGGGGGACCCACGTGGCTGGGCCGGCGGGTCCTGTCACCGCAGGGGACCCCCCACCCCCTGCGGTCGCTAAAGCGTCCTCGGGGGCGGGCCCCCCTACGGTGCCACCCCCCGGCAGGAGCCGCGCGAGTACACCGCCTGAGATGACGAGGTAGAGCGGTACTAGGAGGTTGGCGGTGTCACCCCCCGCGTGAAGGGGGACACGGAAGGGAAGCGCCGCGATGATCGCCAGCGGGAGCAAGACCGGCCACCGTTTGAAGACATAGGCCAAGGCGAGGCTGACGGCGATGGCCAAAGCTCCCAGAAGGACCAAGCGCATCGGACTGTCGCGAAGGTCGGCGATTTGGTGGGAGTGCCATTGGTCGCCGAGGATCAGGGCTGGGAAGAGGACGAGGGCGACCAGCATCGCCATAGATCGCAGACGGCCGCTGGGAAGCATGATCGCTCCCGCCGCAGCCAGAGAAGCAGTGACGAGACCGAGCCCAGCGAGGACGTCGCTCAAGGCTTGACCTCCGCCTTGTTACCGGCGGCGCTCTTGCACTCGCCGACCGGGTTGCGCCTGGCTCGGTGCAGTTTCATCGAGCCCGGCGGCACCAGCACCCGTTCCTGGCCGAGCAGCTTGACCCGCAGCTTGTAGCGGCCCGGCGGCGCGATGCCGTCGTTGCGACTGCGGCCCTCCCAGTAGTAGGTGTGGAAGTGGTAGCGCTTGAGGTAGGTGTCGCGGGCGAGCGTGATCACGACGCGACCGCCCGGTTTGACCACCTGCACCGTCCCCTGATCCGACTGGGTAGTGCGAAAGCGGATGCGGATGCGGTCGTACCGACAGTCACCGTTGGGGGTGAAGCTGTGCACTGGCTTCTTCGGGTGAAGGAGGGGAACGGCGACGAAGGTGACGCGGTCGATGACCAGCGGATCCCGCTTCAGTCGTTGGGACCAGGCGAAGGCGGCGAGTGTGGCGAGGACGAGGAGGGCGAAGACCAGGCCGGCCCAGCGGCTAGCCCGTGGAGGCATCGTCTTCACCGACGATCACCGAGACCGGTGCGCCGCCGGAGACCGATTCGATGTCGGACGTCATCAGCTGCACTTCGGAGATGCCCAGCGCCTTGGCGACCTTGCGCGCTTCCGGCTTGTGGCCGCGCTCGAACATGACGACGCTGCTTTCGAAGCTGGTGCTGCTGTTGGTGACAGCGCCGAGCTGGAAGCCCTTGCCCTCGACTTTGTCGCCGAATTCGGCGGCGAGGCCCGGCACGGCGGTGCCGTTGAGCACGGTCACTTCGATTTCGCCCGGCTTCACCGCCTTGGCCGACTTGGTCTTGCCGCCCTTGCCGTCGGCGGAGTCCGAGCCCCGCGTGACCAGGTAGGCGGCGCCGGCGGCAACGACCAGGACGAGGACGAAGATGAGCACCAGCCAGCGCGGTTCGGCGAGGCGGGAACCGAAGCTGGAGAAACCGCCGCGCAGGCGCTCGCCGCGAGTCTGCTCTGGCAACCCTTCCTCGCGCCGACGGCGACGCACCTCGCGCTCCTCGATCGCGGCGTGCTCGGCGGTACGCGCTTCCTCCAGCGCCCGCAGCTCCTCGGCGCGTTTGGCGGCCGCGACCGAGGTCGCGTCCTTGCGCTCGCCTTCGCGCTCCGGCGCCGAGCCGGCCCACTCGCGCAGGCGACGGATGTCGCGGCCCTGGGAGAAGGCGAGCATGGCGAGGACGGCGAGGCCGAGGAATGCAGCCAGGCCTGCGAAGGCGCCGATTTCCTTGATCAACTCCACGGGGCGGGGGGAACTAGTGGCTGCGAGAGGCTACTCGTCGTAAGCGACAGCCGCCGCGTCACCGCCGGGAGCGGTGATCATCTCGACGACTCGCTGCGCAAGATTAGCCTCGTCCCCGGCCATCACGAGGTGCTCGAGCGAGTTCAGCGTCGACTCGACCCACTCGGGATCGAGCGGCGTCTCCCGCACCGCCCGCTGGATCCGCCGCGCCGCGGTCGGCTGGCCGCTCTCGGCAAAGCCGAAAAGCTCCTCGTGCAGCTTCTCCCCCGGCCGCGGTTTGGTGAACTCGATCGCGATGTCGGTTTCCGGCTCGTAGCCGGCGAGGCGGATCATGTTGCGGGCGAGGTCGACGATCCGCACCGGCTCGCCCATGTCGAGCACGAAGACCTCGCCCTTGCCGGCGCCGATGTCACCGGCGCGAATCACCATCTGCACCGCCTCCGGGATGGTCATGAAGTAGCGCGTCATCTCCGGGTGGGTGACGGTGACCGGGCCACCGCGCTCGATCTGGCTGCGGAAGATCGGCACGACGCTGCCCGAGGAGGCGAGCACGTTGCCGAAGCGGACGCTGGCAAAGCGGGTGCCCGGATGTTTGCGCCCGGCCGACTCGACGATCCACTCGGCCATCGCCTTCGAGGCGCCCATCACGGTTTTCGGGTTGACCGCCTTGTCGGTCGAGATCAGGACGAAGCGCTCGACGTCGGAGGCGGCGGCGGTCTCGGCGGTGATCCGCGTCGCGATCGCGTTGTTGCGCACCGCCTCGAGCGGGTTGGCCTCCATCAGCGGCACGTGCTTGTAGGCGGCGGCGTGGAAGACGACGCTGGGCTTGAAGCGCTGCATCACCTCCAGCATCCGGCCGGGCTCCTTGCAGTCGGCGAGCACCGCCTCGACGTTGGTGCAGTGACGCTCCTCGACCATCTCGCGATCGATCTGGAAGAGGTTGTCCTCGGCGTGGTCGAGCATCACCAGCAGCCGCGGCTTGACCTGGGCGATCTGGCGGCAGAGCTCGGAGCCGATCGAGCCGCCGGCGCCGGTGACGAGGACGATGCGGTCGCGCAGGTAGGCGCCGACGCGGTCGAGCTCGCGCACGATCGGGTCGCGGCCGAGCACGTCCTCGACCCGCACCTCGCGCAGCTGCTTGTTGAGCTGGACGCCGCCGCGCAAGAGCTCGAAGACGGTGGGCAGCGTGCGGACGCGGACCTCGCGCTCGCGGCAGGCGGCGACGACCTGGGCACGCAGCGTTCCCGGCGCCGAGGGGATCGCGATCACCACCTCGTCGGGGCGGGTCTCGTCGAGGATCGTCTCGATCTGCTTGGTAGAGCCGAGCACCTTGAGGCCGAGCATTCGCATGCCGCGCTTGCGTGGGTCGTCGTCGACGAAGCCGATCGCGGTGACCCCGATGTCGGGGTTGAGCTGCATCTCGCGCACGACCATCTGGCCCCCCGAGCCGGCGCCGATCACCAACGCCTCGCGCTTCGGCACCCGAGCCGAGCGCGAGGGCCGTTCGACGATCAGGCGCACCGCCAGACGGGCGCCGGTGAGCAGCATCAGGGTGAGGAGGAAGTCCATCACCGCCACCGAGCGCGGCAGGTTGTGGGCAAAGGGCCGCAGAACGGTGAAGGCGACGACGAGGATCGCACTGGAGACGGTGACGGCGCGGACGATCTGCAGGAAGTCGCGGCCGCTGACGTAGCGCCACCACTTTTGGTACATGCCGAAGGCGTAGAAGACGATCAGCTTGAGCGCGATGACGAAGCCGACCGACTGGATGAAGAGGACCCAGTAACGATGCGGAAGGTCACTCTGATCGAGGAAGCGCAGGCGGAACGCCAGGTAGTAGGCGAGCGCGACGAGGATGCCGTCGGCGCAGAGCTGGAGAACCCGGGTGCGGTAGACGGGGTGGTTTAGGCGACCCATGGAACGGGTCGAGTTTAGTTGCTGTTTGGCTTGACCCCTACAATTCCCGCTTCGCGCATGCCGCTCTTCCTCCTCGCCAGCATCAGCGACAAGGTCCTCGACCCGGTCGTCAACGCCGCCACCGACTTCATCGGCTCCGCCGGGGTGGTCGCCGTCTTCCTCCTGATGACGCTCGAGTCGGCCTGCATCCCGGTGCCGAGCGAGGCGATCATGCTCTTCGCCGGCTTCAGCGTCTCCAAGGGTGAACTGACCCTGGTCGGCATCGTCACCGCCGGCGTGCTCGGCAACCTCGTCGGCTCCTGGATCGCCTACGCGGTCGGCTACTACGGGCGACTCGACCTGCTGGAGAAAAACAAGCTGATCCACATCAGTCCCAAGCACCTGAAGTGGGCCGACGACTGGTTCGCCCGCTACGGCAACGCCACCGTCTTCTTCTCGCGCATGCTGCCGATCATCCGCACCTTCATCTCGCTGCCCGCGGGCGTGGCGAAGATGCCGTTCTGGCGCTTCAGCGCCTACACCCTGCTCGGCAGCATTCCCTGGGTGCTGATGCTGGCGATCGTCGGCGAAAAGGTCGGGGACAACTGGGAGGACTGGCGGCACAAGCTCGGCTACCTCGATTACGTGGTGCTGGCCGCGATCGTCGGCGGCGTCATCTACCTGCTGATCAAGCGTCGCCGCGGCGGCGGCTCCGATGGGGGCGAGAGCGAGGAAGTCGTCGCGCCGCCGCCCGAGCCGGTCCGCTCTCCCGGGGCTTGAGCCCGAGCGGCGAGGAAGGGATTCCAGCGGGGCGGGCGCTGGCGCTCGGCGTCGTCCAGGGCCCGGCCGAGCTGCTGCCGGTCTCCAGCTCCGCCCACATCGTCCTGGTCCCGTGGTTGGCCGGCTGGGACTGGGAGGCGGTCGACCCCGAGGTGCGCAAGAGCTTCGAGGTGGCGCTGCACGCCGGGGCGGCGGCGGCGCTGATCGTCGGGCAACGCAAGCTGATCGCCGAAGAGCTGCGCGCCTTCGATCTGCGCGGCGCGGCCGTGCTCGCCCTCTCCTTCCTCCCGGCCGCCTTCGTCGGCTACAAGTTCGAGCGGCAGATCGAGCGGCTGCTGGGCGGGCCGCGGGCGACCGCCTACGGGCTGCTCGCCGGCGGTGCGGCGATGGTGCTCGCCGACACGCGGCCGCAGATGCGCGGGCGCGGAGAGGCGGGGGTGGCCGACGGGCTGGCGCTGGGAGTCGCCCAGGCCGCGGCGCTGGCGCCGGGCATCTCGCGCAACGGGATCACCCTGGCGGCGGCGCGCTGGCGGCGCTTCTCCCGCGATCAGGCCAACTTGCTCTCGCGCACGATCGCCCTGCCGATCATCGTCGGCGCCACCGGCCTGAAGGGGGTCCGGCTCGCACGCCGCGGCACCTCTCCCCCGCTGCGCCGCTCGATGGCGCTCGGCGTCGCCGCCTCATTCGCCTCGACCCTCGCCTCGCAGCGCCTGATCAAGCTGGTCGAGCGCGACCGGGCGCTCTGGCCCTACGCGGCTTACCGAGCAGGCCTTGCGGCCGCGGTGCTTGCGAGACTGCAACGGCGATGAGCGACGCCTACGCAAAGGCAGGAGTCGACCAGGGAGCCGCCGACTCGGCGGTATCCGGGCTGGTCAAGGCATTGGCGGCGATCCAGCTCGGCCGGCCCTCGCGGCAGGTGCCGCTGCCCGGTCACTACGCGAGCGTGATCAAGCTCGACGAGCGGACCGGGATCGCGCTCTCGACCGACGGGGTGGGGACGAAGCTGCTCGTCGCCGAGCAGCTCGGACGCTTCGACTCGATCGGGATCGATTGCGTGGCGATGAACGTCAACGACGTGATCTGCGTCGGCGCCGAGCCGCTGGCGATGCTCGACTACATCGCGATCGACCGCGCCGACCCGGAGGTCTGCGCCGAAGTCGGCGTCGGGTTGGCGCGCGGCGCCGAGCTGGCGGGAGTCGAGATCCCCGGCGGCGAGCTCGCCCAGCTCGGCGAGATGGTCCGCGGGGTCGACGTCTCGGGAGCCTGTTTCGGCACCGTCGCGCTCGAGGAGATCATCGACGGCTCGGCGGTGCAGCCGGGTGACGCGATCATCGGCCTGCCCTCCTCCGGCCTGCACTCCAACGGCTACACGCTCGCCCGCTCGGCCCTGGCCGACGTCTCGCTTGACGATGACCCCGAAGGGCGGCTCGGCCGGCCGCTCGGCGAGGAGCTGCTCGAGCCGACCGAGATCTACGTCAAGCCGATCCTGGAGCTGCTGCGCTCCGAGGTCGATGTGCGGGGCCTCGCCCACATCACCTCGGGCGGCCTCGGCAACCTGCTGCGCCTCGCCGCCGAGGTCGGCTACGAGATCGAGGCGCCGCTGCCCGTCCCGCCGATCTTCGAGCTGATCGCCGAGCGCTCCGGCACCGCCGAGGCGGAGATGCACGAGGTCTTCAACATGGGCTGCGGCTTCTGCTGCATAGTGGCTGCCGCCGACGCGGAGCGCGCGCTCGATCTCCTCCGCCCCCATTACCCTGGGGCGCAGCGGATTGGCTCGGCGGCGGAAGGGCCGCGCGAGATCCGCCGCCCCTGAATGGACCCTCGCCGAACGAGCAGCGCAATGATCGGGACAGTGCTCTCCGGCCGCTACCGGCTGGAGGCGAAGCTGGGCAGCGGCGGCATGTCGACGGTCTACCTGGCCCGCGACCAGACGCTCGACCGGGCGGTTGCGGTGAAGGTGATGCACCGAGAGATGTCCGAGCAGGCCGACCAGCTGGAGCGCTTTCGCCAGGAGGCGCGCTCGGTGGCCAAGCTGTCCCACCCCAACGTCGTCGCCGTGATCGACGCCGGCGAGGACGGCGGCCATCCCTACATCGTCTTCGAGTACGTCGAGGGCGAAACCCTCAAGCAGCGGATCAACCGCGAGGGGGCCCTACCACCGCAGGAGGCGATCGCCTACGCGATCGAGATCGCCCGCGGCCTCTCGATGGCGCACGCGCGCAACATGGTCCACCGCGACATCAAGCCGCAGAACATCCTGATCGACGCCGAGGGGCGGGCGAAGCTGACCGACTTCGGCATCTCGCGCCAACTCGAGCAAGACGGCATGACGGCGACCGGGCGCGTGCTCGGCACCACCGACTACGTCGCCCCCGAGCAGGCGATGGGGCACAAAGTCGACCCCCGCACCGACATCTACTCGCTCGGCGTCGTCCTCTACGAGATGCTCGTCGGCCAGGTCCCTTTCAGCGCCGACAGCCAGGTCGGCGTGGCGATGAAGCACGTCAACGAGGAACTGCCCGACGTGCAGCGCCGCCGACCGGAGGTCTCCGCCGCGGTTGCCCTCGTGGTCGAGCGCTCGACCGCCAAGGATCCGAACGAGCGCTATCAGCAGGTCGGCGAGATGATCGACGACCTCTCGACCGCGCTCGAGGTCGAGGCGGCGCGGGCGGGCTCGACCACCGGTGAGGCGACCAGCGTGCTCGAGGCGGTGCCGCCACCCGAACGCAAACTCGCCGGGGGCAGGCGCTGGAGCCTGGCGGCGGTTCTCGGCTTGCTTCTGGTCGTCGGGGCGGTGCTGCTCGTCGTCTTCGTGATCTCCGGGGGCGGCGTCGGCGGAGGTGGTGCCAACAAGGACAAGGGCAAAGCGATCACGCCCCTCACCGCCACCGACTACGACCCGCAAGGAGACGGCGAGGAGGTCGGCAGCAAGGTCGAACTCGCGGTCGACGGCGACCCGACCGGGACCGCCTGGGAAACCGAGCACTACGAATCCGACACCTTCGCCGGCACCAAGACCGGCCCCGACCCCGGCGTCGGGGTCTACGTGACCACGAGCAGCCCGGTCAAGCCGGAGAAGATGCAGGTGCGCACCCCCACGCCCGGCTGGGACGCCCAGGTCTTCGCCGCCTCCGAAGGCCCGCCGGAAGACCTCTCTGGCTGGGGCGAACCGGTCGGCATCGCCGTCGACGCCTCCCAGAACGAGGAAATCGAGCTCACCATCCCCACCCCCGCCAAGTACTTCCTGCTCTGGTTCAACAAGGCCTCGGAAGCCAACGACCAGTACGGCGGCTACCAGGTCGAGATCAGCGACATCAAGCTGCTGCGCTAGCGCGATCCCCCGGCGGGCAATTCCGCCTTAGGCCTTGCGCTTCTTCCAGTACATCGAGTAGTGAACGTAAGGCGTCGCAACCATGTGGACGCTGAAGACCGAGGTCGAGGCCGAGACCAGCTCCCAGCCCTCATCGGCCCACAGCGCCATGTTTTTGTCGACCAATTTGTGCTGGTTCTCGTTGCTCTCGGAGAACTGAAGCGTCGACACTCGGTACATCCAGGCTGTGGCGTCATCTGCCATTCGGAGGCTCCTTAGAACTCGTAAGACCGGGCGCGTCGGTGGCGCTCGATCGCGAGGGTGACGAGACGGTCGCAGAGGGTCGGGTAGTCGAGGCCGGAGGCGGCCCAGAGCTTGGCGTAGACGCTGGTCTCCGTGAAGCCGGGCATCGTGTTGATCTCGTTGACGAGGACGGCGCCGTCGGGCTCGACGAAGAAGTCGCAGCGGGCGAGGCCGGAGCAACCGCCGAGCTTGAAGGCGGTGACCGCCAGCTCGCGCACTTCGCGTACCTGCTCGTCGGAGATCGGCGGCGGCACGACCAGCTCCATGCCGCCCTCCTGGTACTTGTGCTCGTAGTCGTACCAGTCGCCTTTGGCGACGACCTCGCCGGGGATCGAGGCCTCGACCGCATCGTTGCCGAGCAGCGAGCACTCGACCTCGCGCCCTGAGGCGGGAGCCTCGACGATCACCCGCGGGTCGTGGCGGCGGGCGAGCTCGACCGCCTCGTCCAGCTCGTCGCCGGCGGTGGCCACCTTGCTGATGCCGACGCTGGACCCAAGTCGGGAGGGCTTGACCCAGAGCGGCGCGCCCATCCCCTCACAACGCTCGCGCCAGCCGGGCTCACCGGCGGCGACGAAGTCGACTTGCGGAATCCCGGCCTGGGCGAAGAGCCGCTTCAGCGTCAGCTTGTCCATGCAAGCGGCGGAGGAGAGGACGTCAGAGCCGACGTAGGGAAGGTCGAGCCACTCGAGCAGGCCCTGGACGCTGCCGTCCTCGCCGAAAGGGCCGTGCAGGGCCGGGAAGACCGCGTCGGCGCCGAGCAGGCCGGTGCCGGGCGCGAGCTCGACCGGACCGCCGTCACAGGTCCACTCGCCCGCGCGCGAGATCGTCACCGTCAGGACCTCGTGCCCGGCGTCCGCCAGGCCGCGGGCCACGGCCTCGCCGGAGCGAAGCGAGACGTCGTGCTCGGAGGAGCGGCCGCCGCGCAGGACCGCGACCCTCATTCGCCTTCCGTTTCGGGTTCCGGTTCCGCGGTTTCGGGGGCGGCCTTGCCGACGACCAGGGTCACCGTCGAGCCCGGCTTGACTTCGGAATTGGGTGGCGGGAACTGATCGGTGACGCGGCCGTCCTGTGACGGCACTTCGGTTTCCTGTTCCTGCACCGTCGGCTTCAGCCCGGCGGCACGCACCGCTTCCACCGCTTCGGCCCTCAACTTGCCGATCACGTTGGGAATCGTCGCCTTTTCTTCGCCCTTGGAGACCGTGATCGAGACGGTCGAACCCGGCGGCAACTGCGAGCCGGCGCTGGGAGCCTGGCGGATCACCTGTCCCGCGGGCTCCTTGCTTTCGACTTCTTCGACGCTGGGTACGAAGCCGCGGCCGCGGATCTGCTGCGCGGCGAGCGAGCGCTGGGAGCCGACCACCACCGGCACCTTGGCCAGCTTCGGCCCACTGGAAACCTTGAGCACCACCTCCGTTCCCTTGGTGGTCGTCTGCCCACCGGAGGGTTCGGACTTGATCACCAGCCCCTCTTCGACGTCTTTCGAGTGCACCGTTTCGACCTTCGAATCGAAGCCCGCTTCTTCGACCGCTTTTTCGGCTTCAGCTCGGGAAAGACCGGCGGTCGAGGGCACCTTGGCGCTGCCCGGTCCGGAGCTGACGGTCAGCATCACCTTCGGCTTCGAGCAGAAGAAGGTGAGGAAGCCGCAGTCGAGCGAAGCTTCGTCGGCGGGGGGCGAGGCGGCCGGGTCCTGCTCCAGCACTTCGCCCGCCGGCGCTTCGCGCTCGACCCGCTTGACGTCGTCGGCGCTGAAGCCGTTCTGCTGCAGCAGGGCGATCGCGACGTTGAGGTCGTTGCCGGTGACGTCGGGGACGTCGGTGGTCGTGTCGCGGGTCAGGGCGAAGCCGACCAGCAGACCGATCAAGACCGCGACGGCGACGGCAAGCCAGATCAGGCGCCGTCGCCGTCGCCTTTCCTCTTCCTCGGCGGTCGTCCCCTCCGCAACCGGCTCCTCCGGGACCGCGACGACCGGCGGCAGTGGGGCGAAGGCAGCGGTGTTGTCCGCGCCGCCGCCCGGATCCTTGAGCGCCGCGTCGATCGCGGCGATGAACGCGTCGGCGCTCTGGAAGCGCTGACCGGGCTCCTTTTCCAGCGCCCGCATCACCACGGCGTCGAGCGCGGGCGAGACCTGGGGGTTGATCGAGCTGGGACGCTGCGGCGGCTGCGAGACCTGTTTCATCGCAACGGCAACGGCGGAGTCGGCTTCGAAGGGGACGCGCCGGGTCAGCGCCTCGTAGAGGATCACCCCGATCGAGTAGAGATCGGAGACCGCTGTCACCTCGAAGCCCTGTGCCTGCTCGGGTGAGAGGTAGTGCGGGGTGCCCAGCACCGAGCCGGCCTGGGTGATCTCCGAGACCCCGGCCTGGGCGATGCCGAAGTCGGTGACGGTCGCCTTGCCCTCGTCGTCGACGATCACGTTCTGCGGCTTCAGGTCGCGGTGGACGACCCCGTGCCGATGGGCGAAGCGGGCGCCCTCGAGCACCTGGCGGATCAGCGGCGCGGCCTGCTCGGGGGTGAGGCCGGCCTCGATCAGCTGCTTCAGCGTGCGTCCCTCCAGGTACTGCATCGCGATGTAGTAGGTGCCATCGACTTCGCCGCGATCGAAGACGGCGACGATGTTGGGGTGCTGCAGGCCGGCCGCCGCCTCCGCCTCGCGACGGAAGCGCGCGACGAACTCCTGGTCCTGAGCGAAGCGGGCGTGCAGCACCTTGAGCGCGACCTGGCGCTGCAAGTGTGTGTCCTCGGCCAGCCAGACGTCGGCCATTCCACCGGAGCCGATCCGTTGCAGGATCCGATAGCGCTCGTCGACGACGCTGTCCTGT
>Ga0070677_10000044_pt1 | contig 39119 bp, 32 predicted proteins | sample KBSM63metaG_FD_64674 | JGI IMG/M metagenome (GOLD analysis project Ga0070677, IMG submission 64674) | Miscanthus rhizosphere microbial communities from Kellogg Biological Station, Michigan, USA - KBS M6-3 metaG | ecosystem: Host-associated > Plants > Roots > Rhizosphere > Soil ... | reverse complement strand
TGCGGATCACGCCGCTCGAGCACGTTGAAGTTGACCCCGTGCAGGACGGCGACGCGATTGTGAGATGTGGTCATCGGTAGAGCTCCCGCACGGCTGCGCTGACCTTAGCCGCATCGACGAGCCGGCCGGTGCGCGGCGCGCCAGGCTCCTCGAGCAGGACGAAGCCGACGCCCTCGGCCGTGCGCTTCTTGTCCCGCTGCAGGGCGTTGAGGACAGGATCGAGCTCGATCGCCGGATCGAGCTCTACGGGCAGTCCGTGGCGGGCGAGGATCGTCCCGACCTCCTCGCGCAGCCCCGGCGCCTCGGAGAGCCGCAGCGCCGCCAGCAGGCCGAGGCCGACCGCCTCGCCGTGGCGGTAGCGCCCGTAGCCGCTCGCCGCCTCGATCGCGTGGCCGACCGTGTGGCCGAGGTTGAGCACAGCGCGCAGGCCGGCGTCGCGCTCATCAGCGGCGACGACCTCGCACTTGTAGCGAGCGCAAGCGAAGACGAGCTCGGCGAGCTGTGTGGGCTCGAGATCCTCGAGCGAGCGCGTCCGCTCCCAGAGCTCACCGCCCGCCAACAGGCCGGTCTTGAGCAGCTCGACGAAGCCCGCCGCGAGCTCCTCGCGCGGCAGGCTGGCGAGGGTGTCCGTATCGCTGAGCACGGCGGCGGGCAGGTGGTAGGCGCCGGCGTAGTTCTTGCCCTCCGGCAGGTCGACGCCGGTCTTGCCGCCGTAGGCCGAGTCGACCTGGGCGACCAGCGTCGTCGGCACCTGAATCACCGGCACGCCGCGCTGGTAGAGGTGGGCGCAGAAGCCGGCGAGATCGCCGACGACGCCGCCGCCGAGCGCGACGACGTGGTCATCGCGGGTCATGCCCAGGCGCGCCATCTCGCGCAGCACCCGCTCGGCCTCGGCCAGCGTCTTCGCCGACTCCCCCGGCGGGACCTCGACCGTTGCGGCCAGCGGCGCCAGGCGGTCGGCATAGAGCGGGCCGACGGTGCTGTCGGTGATGCAGCAGCGCTCGCCGGGCAGTGGCCAGGGTCCCACTCCGAGCAGGCCGGACCCGACGAAGACGGGGTACTCGCCGGAGGCACTCGTCGCCCAGAGCATCTTCGTGCCGCTCGGCAACTCGGTCAGGGCGAGCAGCGAGGGCATCGCGCGGGTGATCAGCCCGCGGTCGCCGGGCGGGATGATCGCATCGGCCAGTGACTCGTAGAAGGGCAGGCGCTCCTCCAACAGGCGGGCGACGTCGTCGGCGTTTTTGGCCAGCGGCCGGTCGCTGCGGGCGATGCGCCGCCAGGCCTCGCGCGCGTCGACCTGCAGCCAGACGACGAGGTGGCGACCGAGCGCCGACCGCACGCGATCGGAGAGGACGCTGCCGCCCCCGAGGGCGATCGCACCGCCGTCGGCCTGCTCCAGCAACTCGCCGACGACCTCCGCCTCGCGAGCGCGGAAGGCGTCCTCACCGTCCTCCTCGAAGGCCTGGCGGATCGGCTTGCCGAAGGCCTGTTCCATCAACTCGTCGATCTCGATCGTCGCCACCCCGGCGTCGCGGGCGGCCGCGAGCGCCGTCGACTTGCCGGCCCCCATGAACCCGATGAAGACGAGGGCGGGCTTCACCCTCAGCCCCGGAAGTCGATGCGCCGCTTGTATGCCTCGACGGCGGCGTGCACGTCGTCGATGTGGTCGCCGCCGAACTTCTCGCGGTAGGTGCGGGCGAGAACGAGGCAGACCATTGCCTCGGCGACGACCGCGGCGGCGGGGACGACGGTCGAGTCGGTGCGCTCGCGCAACGCCTGCGCCGGCTGCTTGGTCTCGGTGTCGACCGAGCGCAGCGGCTTGGTCAGGGTGGAGATCGGCTTGATCGCGGCCCGCACCGAGAGTGGCCGGCCGTTGGTCATGCCGCCCTCGAGGCCGCCGGCATGGTTGGTTTCGCGGAAGTAGCCCTGCGCCTCCGACCAGAAGATCTCGTCGTGGGCCTGCGATCCCGGGCGCCCGGCGACGTCCCAAGCTTCGCCGATCGAGACGCCCTTCACCGACTGGATCGAGGCGACCGCCCCGGCTAGACGTCCATCGAGGCGGTCTTCCCAGGAGATGTGCGAACCGAGGCCGGGCACCAAGCCGAAGGCGCGCACCTCGAAGGTGCCGCCGAGGCTCTCGTTGGCCTTGCGCAGGCGGTTGATCTCCTCCACCATCGCCGCGCTCGCCCCCGGGTCGAGACAGCGCACCGGATCGTCATCGACCGCGGCGAAGTCCTCCGGGCCCAGGTCCTCTCGCTCGGGCGCTTTGACCGAGGCGATCTGGGTGACGTGGCTGTGCACGCTGACGCCGAGAGCGGCGAGGAAGCCGCGGGCGATCGAGCCGGCGGCGACGCGGGCGGCGGTCTCGCGGGCGCTGGCGCGCTCGAGCACGTTGCGGATGTCGTCGTGGCCGTACTTCTGGGCGCCGACCAGGTCGGCGTGTCCCGGGCGCGGCAGGTGGACCTCGTCGACCTCGGCGTCGACCGGCCAGGGGTTCATCCGCTCCTCCCAGTTGGAGTAGTCGCGGTTGGCGACGAGGATCGCGATCGGGCTGCCGAGCGTGCGGCCGTGACGCAGCCCGGAGCGGATCTCGACCGTGTCGGTCTCGATTTTCATCCGCCCGCCGCGGCCGTGGCCGAGCTGGCGCCGCGCCATGTCGCGGTCGAGCGCCTCGCGCTCGAGATCGAGCCCGGCGGGCATCCCCTCGACGATCGCGACCAGGCCCGGCCCGTGTGACTCCCCCGCTGTGGTGAACCTGAACCCGCTCATCTGCAGCGCAAGGCTATAGGCGAGGCAGCCCGGAGGATTGGTGGCTGACTTCGTCTTTTTATGTCCTATACCGCCAGAAAAGACAAAGTCAGCGTGACGGGAGGCGATTAGCCGCGGGCGGCGGCGCGCATGGTGTCGAGGGGAGCGGGGCGGCCGGTCCAGATTTCGAGCGAGAGGGCGCCCTGCTGGACGAGGATCTCGATGCCGTCGACGGTGCTCGCCCCGGCCGCCTCCGCTGCTCGCAGCAGCGCCGTCGGCTCGCCGCCGTAGACCATGTCGACGACGGTCTGCTCGGGAGCAAAACCGTCCTGTGAGAGCGGCAGCTCGGCAAAGGGATCCTCGCCGGCGAGACCGACGGCGGTGGTGTTGACGATCAGCTCGTAGGCAGACTGGTCGGGGGCGGCGACCGGCGCGCCGCCCAGTTCCTCGCAGAGGTGCCGGGAGCGCAGCTCGGTGCGGTTCCAGACCTCGACCTCAGCACCCTCGCGCAGGAGCGCCCAGACGACGGCCCGAGCAGCACCGCCGGCGCCGAGGACGAGGGCGCGACGATCGCGGGACGGGCCGGGCAGCGCGCGCAGCAGACCCTCGGCGTCGGTGTTCTCGGCCCGGATCACGGCCTCCTCGGCCTCTCCGCTCTCGCCATTGTGAGTGAAGACGAGCGTGTTGGCGGCGCCGATCTCGCGGGCTGTCTCGGACAGCTCGTCGGCGAGCGCCAGCGCCGCGCCCTTGTGCGGAACCGTGACGTTGGCGCCGGCGAAGCCCTCGCCCGCCATCGCCCGCACCCGCTGCTCGAAGGCATCGGGGGCAACCTCGATCGCCTCATAGCTCCACTCGTCGCCGAGGCCGAGCTCGGCCAGCGCCGCGCTCTGCATCACCGGCGAGCGCGAGTGGCCGACCGGATAACCGAGGACGGCGAGCCGCGGCATGTCTATTCCCCGCAGCTGTCCGGCGAGTTGCCGCCGGCTTCTTCGCGCGCCGTGTTGTAGCGGGCGACGTCTTCTTCGAATTCGGCTTCGGTCTTGGCGAAGGCGAGCTTGTTGCAAGCGCCCGGTTCGGCCACGTAGAAGAGGTAGTCGACCTTGGCCGGGTGGGCGGCCGCTTCGATCGAGGCGAGCCCGGGATTGTCGATCGGACCGGGCGGCAGGCCGGCGTTGGTGCGGGTGTTGTAGGGCGATTCGATCGCCAGTTCGGATTCGGTCAGCGGCTCGGTGTAGTTGCCGGTGGCGAAGCGTGTCGTCGCGTCGATGCCCAGCGGCATCCCTTCGTGCAAGCGGTTGTAGATCACTGCCGCGACCAGCTTGCGCTGGCTTTCCAGGCCCGCCTCCTCCTCGACCATCGAGGCGATCGTCAGCACGTCGAAGGTCGTCAGGTTCTTCGAGCGGGCGTAGCTCATGTCGACCCCGGCGATGCGCCGCTTGAAGTCTTCGAGCTGCAGCTGGACGAGATCGCCGGCGGGCGCGTGCTTCTCCAGCTCGAAGGTGTCCGGGAAGAGAAATCCTTCGAGGTCCTTCGCGTTCTTGCCGCCGTACTTGGCCGGGTTGAGGTACTTGGAATTGACGCTCGCCTTCTCATAGCTACCGCGCAGCCCTTCCTGCTTGGCGACTTCCGCGACCTGCGCCCGGGTCTCGCCCTCGGGAATCGTCACCGTGATCGTCTTCAGCACCACGGGCGCCGGTGGCGGATCCTCGCGGTGGAAGTGCCGGTAGGCGAGGGCGGCGATCGCCGCGACGCCGATGAAGATGACGACCAGCCCGGCGAGGACGCCGAGGCGGCGACGATTCGAGCGCGGTCGCTTCGGGGATCCGTTGTTTCCGGATGCCCTGGGCGGCGGGGACGGAGGCGCCGGCGGTTGCCGCGGGGGCACCGGCGGCTCGGCCGCGGGCGGCGGCGCCGCGAGGGGCGGATCGTCGCCCTCGCGCTTGGCCCGCCTCGCTTCGCGCTCGCGCCGGCGCTGCTCGCGTTCGGCCGCGAGCCGCTCGTCACTCATCGCCGCTTTCTTCGACCGCGGCGCGCCCGGCGAGGTAGCCCTGCAGCAGGTGCGCCGCGGCGAGCGAGTCGGGCGCCGCCGAAGCACCTTCGCGCTTGCTCGCGTCGGCCATGCGCGTGGTCAGCCGCTCGTCATAGGTCTCGACCGGGACGTCCTCCAGCAGAGCTTCCAGTTCGGTGCAGAAGGTCCGCGTCAGCGCCGCCTGGCTGCCTTCCTCACCACTGAGGTGGAGCGGCAGGCCGACCACGACCCGCTCGACCTCGTGCTTGGCGACGAGGTCGGCGACGGCGCGCACGGCCGGCGGTTCGACCACGGGCAACGGCGTCGCCAGCGTGCCGCTCGGGTCGGAGATCGCACAGCCGATTCGCGCCGTGCCGTAATCGAGGGCGAGGACCCGCATGCGGCTAGGCCGCCGCCTTTTCGAGCGCGCTCCGCGCAGTCGCCAGCGCCTCCTCCAACCTGCTCGCATCCTTGCCGCCGGCCTGGGCCATGTCGTCGCGGCCACCGCCTCCGCCGCCGACGATCGGCGCCGCCTCGCGCACGACCGCCGCCGCCGAGAGACCGCGCTCGACCGCGCCTTTGGAGACGAGCACGACCAAGGCCACCTTGCCGCCGTCGGCACCGCCGAGGGCGACGGCGGCGTCGCCGCCAAGCTTCGACTGCACGCGGTTTGCGAGCTCGAGCAGCGCCTTCTGGTCGGCGAGCGGCGCCCGTGAGACGGCCAGCTTGATCCCGTTCGCCTCGACCGCCTCGGCGACCAGCCGCTCCGCCTCCTCGCCGAGCAGCTGCTTCTGGGCCTGTTGCGCACCCGCGCCTGCCTCCCGCAAGCGCTCGGCGGCGCGCTTCGCGGCGGCGATCGGATCCTGGGGCGAGCCGAGCAGCTCGCCGACCTCGTGCAGGCTCCGCTCGCGCTCGCGGAACCAGTCGATCGCGGCGGGGCCACTGAGCGCCTCGATGCGGCGCACGTTGGCGGCGCTGGAGCCCTCGGAGGCGATCTTGAAGATGCCGACCTCGGCCGTGTTGGCGACGTGGGTGCCGCCGCAGAGCTCGCGCGAGACCTCGTCGACTTCGACCATCCGCACCCACTCGCCGTACTTCTCGCCGAAGAGCGCCATCGCCCCGAGCCGCTCCGCCTCGGCGCGCTCCATCTCGAGCCAGCGCACCGGGCGACTCGCCTTGATCCACTCGTTGACACGGTCCTCGACGTCGCGCAGCTCCTCGGCGCTGAGCGCCTGGCCATGGGTGAAGTCGAAGCGCAGCTTGTCGGGCCGCACCGCCGAGCCCGCCTGGCGCACGTGGGTGCCGAGCCGCTCACGCAGCGCCGCGTGCAGGAGGTGCGTGGCGGTGTGATTGCGCATCGTCGCGTGGCGGGCCTCGTGGTCGACCTGAGCCGTCACAGCGGCCCCGGGGTCGATCTCCGCACTGGGCTCGACCTCCAGCGCCTGGTCGTCGCCGACGCGATACACGTCGAGCACCCGCGCCTCGCCGCCTTCCCAGCTGACCGTTCCCGAGTCGGCGACCTGCCCGCCGCCCTCGGCGTAGAAGGGGCTCTCCTCGAGCTTGAGCAGGGCCCGCCCGTCGTCGCTCTCGAGCGCGGCGATGCCGGTCGTCGTGCTCAGCATCTCGTAGCCGACGAAGCGGGTCGGCGCGGCGGCGCCGGCGAAGGCGAGCACGCGCTCGTGGCGATCCTCGGAACCGTGCGCGGTCGCTGCTCCCGTGCGAGCGCGTTGGCGCTGCTCCTCCATCAGCTCCTCGAAGCCACCGTCGTCGACCGAGAGGCCCTGCTCGGCGAGCAGCTCCTTGGTCAGGTCGTAAGGGAAGCCGTAGGTGTCGTGCAGCTTGAAGGCATCGGCGGCCTCGATCCAGGAGGTCTCGGCTTCCTTTGCTTCCGCGATGAGCCGGTCGAGCAGCTCGCTGCCGCGCTCCAGCGTGCGGCCGAAGCTCTCCTCCTCATCGCCGACCCAGCGGGCGATCGTCTCGCGCTCGGCGACCAGTTCGGGATAGGTCTCCCCCATGATCTCGATCGTGCGCTCGGCGAAACGGCCGAGCCAGGGCGACTCGAGCCCAAGCGTGCGCCCCTGCTGGATCGCCCGCCGCATGATCCGCCGCAGGATGTAGCCGCGGTCCTCGTTGGAGGGGACGACGCCGTCGGCGATCAGGAAGGCCGCCCCGCGCGAGTGGTCGGCGACGATCCGCATCGCCCGCGTCACCGCGCCCCCCTCGTCGTAGGAGCGTCCCGACATCTCCTCGGCGAGGTCGAGCAGCGGCCGGATCAGGTCGGTCTCGAAGACCGAGGGCGCGTCCTGGAGGATCGCCGCCATCCGGTCGAGCCCCATGCCGGTGTCGATGTTGCGGGTCGGCAGCGGCGTCAGCGAGCCGTCCTCGGCCAGGTCGTAGCTCATGAAGACGTGGTTCCAGAACTCGATGAAGCGATCGGTGTCGTCGCCCGGCCGCTCGCCCTCGGCGCCGAACTCGAGGCCGCGGTCGAGGTAGAGCTCCGAGCAGGGCCCGCAGGGCCCGACCGGGCCGCCCTGCCAGAAGTTGTCCTCGCGGCCGAGGCGGACGATGCGCTCGTCCGGCACACCCACACCGCGCCAGATCTCGATCGCCTCCTCATCGGGGCCGAGGCCGAGCTCCTCGTCGCCGCCGAAGACCGTCACCCAGATCAGCTCCGGGTCCATGCCGAAGCCCTGGGTGGAGAGCTCCCAGCCCCAGGGGATCGACTCCGCCTTGAAGTAGTCGCCGAAGCTCCAGTTGCCGAGCATCTCGAAGAAGGTGAGGTGACGCGCGGTGTTGCCGACCTCCCCGATGTCGGTCGTGCGGAAGCACTTCTGCACGTCGGCGAGGCGCGGCGCGGGCGGCTCTTCGCGACCGAGGAAATAGGGCTTGAAAGGCTGCATGCCGGCCGTCGTCAGCAGCACCGAGGGGTCGTGGACCGAGGGGACCAGTGAGGCCGAGGGCACAACCTTGTGCCCGCGCTCGGCAAAGAAGGAGAGATAGGTCTCGCGGATCTCGCTGGCCTTCATCGACCGCAGAGCCTACGGGCTGACAGGAGCGCCCGCTCTTCGTTGAAGCAGCGGACGATCGACCCTACTCTGAATGGATGGCTCCCAGTGCCGGGACGAGCGAAAGATGACGCCATTGCTTTCCGATCTGCGGCTTGCCCGCCAGGCAAGCGATGGCGACCAACGCGCCTTCGAGGCGATCTACAAGCGCTATCACCAGGACATCTACCGCTTCTGCCTCTCGCTCCTGGGACGGCCGGAGGACGCTCAGGACGCGCTGCAGAACACGATGGTGAAGGCGCTGCGAGCCCTGCCCGGAGAGCGCCGCGAGATCAAGCTCAAGCCTTGGCTCTACCGGATCGCCCACAACGAGTCGATCGACCTGCTGCGCCGCCGCCGCGAGGACGTCGAGCTGGACAGCTCCCAGGCGAGCGCCGGGACGGAGATCGCGGAGACGGCAACGCTGCGCGAGCGTCTGGGTCGCCTCCTCGCCGACCTCGGCGAGCTGCCCGAGCGCCAGCGCTCGGCGCTGGTGATGCGCGAGCTCGGCGGCCTCGACTACGAGCAGATCGGCGCGGCGTTCGAGAGCTCACCCGCGGTGGCGCGCCAGACCGTCTACGAGGCGCGACTCGGCCTGCGCGAGCTGGAAACGGGGCGTGAGATGAGCTGCGAGCAAGTGACGCGCCGGCTCTCCGAAGCGGACGGACGGACGACGCGGCGGCGGGACATACGGGCCCACCTGCGCACCTGCCCGGAGTGCCGTGCCTTCCGGGACTCGATCGATTCGAGGGGTCGAGACCTCGCCGCGCTGGCGCCCCTGCCCGCGGTCGCCGCGGCGTCGATTTTGCAGGGCCTGGCGGGCGGCAAGGTCGCCGGTAGTGCCGGGATTGGTGGAGCCGCGGCCGCCGGCGCCGGGGCGGGCAAAGTCGCTGGGACCTCACTGGCGCTGAAGGCAGTGGCGACGGTCGCGGTCGCGACCACGATCGGCGCGACGGTCGCGGACCGCGGCGGCCTGATCGATCTCGGTCTGCCTGGCGGCAACAAGACCTCCAGCGCCAAAGAAGCGGGGGAACAGACAGAGTCGAGCGGCTACGGCCCAGCAACCCACACGGGAGCGGACGCAGGCGCCGGTCCCCCGCCGACCGTCGGGAGCAGACAGCAAGCGAAGCAGTCCAGCCACGGCGGTGTCGCCAAAGGCCAGGCCGGTCCGGGCGCCGGTTCGGCTCATGGCGGCACGCAGGCAGGGGCAGCGCCGACGCAGGCCCCCGGCCATGGAGCGGGTCTGCCCGCCGCCTCTCAGCACGGCCAGGAAACCGCCGCCTCCCACAAAGGGGGCGGCGCCGGCGGTCGCGGCAACTCCGGGCAACACAGTCCCCCTGTTCATCCCGCCAACAAGGGCAACTCGCACGGCCATAGCGCGACGCGCGGCCACTCGGGCGCGGGGGGGCAGGCCAAGGGCGGAGCTGCCAAGGGCAAGGGACAGGGACATGCATCGACCCCACCGCCCGCGGCCAAACCGGAAAAAGACCCAGCGCCGCCCCCCGCCTCCCCCACCGATACCGAAAGCTCGATTTCTCCCGAAGTTCAGCCCTCGGATGGCGAAGCCGCCGCCGAAGGGGTCGAAGCTTCCCCCTGACAAATCGGCGCGGCCGTCGTTTATGGGCCATCAATGAACCTCACGACATTCGACCGCAGTCGACAGGAGGAACGATGAAGGCATACCTGAAGATCTCAGTGGTGGTCGGGGTGCTCGCCCTGATCGTCCCCGCGATGGCACTTGCGACCCCGGGCAATGGGCAGGGGCAAGGCCAGACACCGGAATACACCCCGGCTCCGCCGCCCCAAGCCCCGGCCTACGGCAAGATCTGCCAAGGGGAAAGCAAAAAGCACGTCAAAGGCGAGAAGGGCACGGATTTCAGTCGCTGCGTGACCACCATGGCCCACGCCGCTGAACACCCCAGCCAGTCATCCCGCCAGGTCTGCAAAGGCAAAAGCAAAAAGCACGTCAAAGGCGAGAAGGGCACGGAGTTCAGCCGCTGCGTGAAGGCCACCGCCAAGCTGCGCCAGGAAGAACGACGGAAAGAAAGAGAAGAACAGCAGGTCTGACGACTTCAGCCGGCGATCGTCCCGTAGCCGACGATCGCCTCGCCGCGCAGCAGCACGGCGGTCTGGCCTGGCGAAATCCCGGCAAAGTCCTCGCCGAGCCGCACTTGCAGCTCGGCGTGATGCCCGGTCCCCGTCGCCGTCAGCATGGCGGGGACCGGGTGTGAGCGATAACGCAGCCGCACCGCGTCGACCTCGTTGCCGTCGCGGTGCAGGGTCGCGTTGCGGAGGCGCACAGCACGCGCGATCAGCTCGCTGCGGGGACCGACCGTGACCGTATTGGCGACGCCGTCCTTGGCGAGCACGTAAAGCGGCTCCTCTGCCGAAACCCGGATCCCCCGGCGCTGGCCGACCGTGAAGTTGTGGTGGCCGCGGTGGCGGCCGATCGCGCGGCCGGAGCCGTCGAGCAGGTCGCCCTCGCGCTCGCGCAGGCCGCCGTGGCGCCGCAGGAAGTCGGCCTTGCCCTGTCCCGAGAGGAAGCAGAGGTCCTGACTCTCCGGCTTCTTCGCCACCGCCAGCTCGTGGCGGGCGGCGATCTCCCGCACCTCCGGCTTGGTCAGCTCGGTGAGCGGGAAGCGCAGGCGCTCCAGCATCGCCGGCGGCAACGCCGCCAGCATGTAGCTCTGGTCCTTGTTCTCGTCCGAGGCGGCGGCGAGCAATGGCCCGGAGTCGTCCTCGACGATGCGGGCGTAGTGGCCGGTGACGAGGTGGCTCGCGCCCAGCCGACCCGCCAGGTCGACCATCGCCGCGATCCGCACCTCGCCGTTGCAGGCGATGCAGGGGTTGGGGGTGCTGCCGGCGGCATAGCCCGAGACGAACTCGTTGACGACGCGGCGACGGAACTCCTCCTCGAGGTCCAGCGTCAGGTGCGGGATCCCCAGCGAGAGGCACAGCGACCGAGCCCCCAGCACCGCCTCCGGCGAGCAGCAGGCCTTGGCGCCGTCGGTCTGCGGATCGGCCCAGAGCTTCAGCGTCACGCCGAGCACGTCCGCCCCGCGCTCGCGTTCGAGCAGCGCGGCGACAGCGCTGTCGACCCCGCCCGACATCGCGACCAGAACCCGCTCCCCGGGACTGTCTTCAGGCGCGAGGATCTCCGAGGACGCAGCCGCCTGCGCCAGCGCCCGGTGCAGGGCATCGGCCGCGAGCTGGGCCGCGTGGCGCTTGGCCGGCGTCAGACCGCCGAGCGCATCGTCGACCTCATCGGTGCCGATACGGGCCGCAGCGAGGACAGTCCCGCCGTCGACCATCTCCGCCACGGCGGCCGTCGCGGCGCGCGTCGCTCCACAGCCCTCGGCATCGAAGCTGACGCTCTCGACCCTCCCGTCCCCAAGCACCAGCGAAATCCGCGAAAGGTCCCCGCAGGCCGCGCCGCCCGCCGCGCCGGTGAAGGCGCCCGCGGCGGCTGCACCGATCCGGCTGCGGTCGTGCAGGTAGGCCTCAAAGATCTCGCGGTCCATGCCTACAGAGTAGGAGGCGAAATGCACAAGCGACTTGGGCCCGGTTCGGCTCAGCGCAGAAGTCGGCGGAGATCGGCCAAGACGGCGGGCGCTTCGTCCCGCAACTGAAGCCAGGTGACTCTCACTACCCGCCAGCCGTCGGCGACCAGCAGCCGATCGCGTTCGCGGTCACGCTCGAATGCCCGTGGCGTCCCGTGAACGGCTCGCCCGTCGAGCTCGACGACCAGCCGCTGTTCCGCCCAGAGGCAGTCGACCTCGAAGAACCGCCCGCCTACGGCCAGAGGGGCGTTGTGCCGCGGTCGCGGCAGATCGCTCGCGCGAAGGAGCCCCCTGAAGCGCCGCTCCAGCTCTTTCTTCGTGATGCCGCGCGAATAGTCCTTGGCCCGGAGTATCGAATTGAGCGTCCGCGCTCCCTTCCGACGAGGATGCCTCTCGAGCAGTTCGGGAACCGAGAGGCGATCGGTGAGTTTCCGCACTTCGGCCTCGTTGAAGGCCTGTTCGACCTCTGGCCTGCCGGCCACAACCGCGAGGTCGAGGAGAGTGCGCGCAAGCGATGTGACCGGAATGGCGTCCAGGACCGAGACTTCGTCGTCCTCCAAAGCCGACTGATGGAGGAGAGCACCGTGCCGCGGCCTGGCCCTCGCGCTCCTCGTCACTTCGATTTCAGCTCGACCTGCCGGCAAGAGGCCCCAGAGGGCGGCGGCGGAGCGATGACTGAGGACAGCGCCGGGTCCGGCGTCGAGAACGGCCGCCATCCAGCGAGCCCGCAGATCGGTCCGGGCGTGGCCGACCGCGTAGACGCCACGGGAGACTCGGCGGAGCAGCCCTCGGGCGATCCGATCCGCGATCGCGCCGCGTCCCATTCCAAGCGCCGAGAGCTGGCGCCGTGCGACAAGCCCATGTTGCCGCTCCGCCAGGTCGCCCACCAACCGGTCGAGAGAATCCGACGAACTTTCTTCATGCTCTACATGCAAAAGGTGCGTCGCGTCCGCCATCGACGCTGATGGTGAAGGGACGCGACGCACAGGTGGTGCGCTGGGGGTCAAATCCGTGTGACCGAGCACGCAAAAGAGGCTCCAGCCCGCCGGTACCGCCTCTGGCTTTGATCCCTTGAAGTAAAGGGTGGGCGCCTCCTCGCAGCCCCACAGGGCCTTGAGAGATCAGCTCCCGCGCCGTTTGTGTTGGGTCAAACGGTGAGACGGCTCACGTACGGGCTCGAGCCTCTGGCGCAACCGTAGCACCGCCAGGTTGGCGAGGGAAGTTTTCTTTCTCCCCGATTCGGGGTCAGTCGTCGAGGTTGGAGAGGAGCAGCTCGGCCTCGCTCCAGTCCTCCGGCTGCACGCGCAGGGCGATGTCGCCGTGGCCGAAGCGGTCGAGCGGCCAGTCGGCCGTAAGCACCGCCTCGATATCGGCATCCACCAACGCCTGGTGCCAAGCGCGGGCGGTCCTCACGTCGGCGAAGTCGCGCACGACCTCCCAGCTGTCGAAGCGCGGATCGTCGACCTGGACTGGCGTTGCGCCCGGACCCGGCGAGCGGGTGAAGGCCGCCCGGATCCGGTCGAAGAGGCTCATTTACCGGCGGGGGCCTTAAGACGGAGCTGCAGGCCGACGTCGCGCAGCTGCGGCTCATCGACCGGGGCGGGAGCGCCGGTGAGGGCATCGGCGCCCGAGGCGGTCTTGGGGAAGGCGATCACGTCGCGGATCGAGTCGGCACCGGCGAGGCGCTGGACGATCCGGTCGAGCCCGTATGCGATGCCGCCGTGAGGCGGCGCGCCGTAGCGCAGCGCCTCGAGCAGGAAACCGAAGCGCGCCTCGGCTTCGGCCGCGTCGATGCCGAGGGCGGCGAAGACCTCGCCCTGCAGGGCGGCGTTGCTGATACGGATCGAGCCGCCGCCCATCTCCTGGCCGTTCCAGACGAGGTCGTAGGCCTGGGCACGCGCCGAGCCCGGGTCAGCGGCATCGAACCCGGCTGCGGGCGCGGTGAAGGGATGGTGCAGCGGATCCCAGCCACCCGCCTCGTTCTCCTCGAGCAGCGGCCAGTCGACGATCCAGAGCAGCTCGTTGCTGCCCTCGGGGATCAGCTCGAACTGCTCGGCGAGGTCGAGGCGAAGTTGGGCGAGGACGGCGTTGGCGACCTTCGGCTTGTCGGCGACGACGAGCAGCAGGTCGCCCTCCTCGGCGCCCAATCGCTCGTTGAGAGCTCCCAGCTCCGCCTCGGAGAGGAACTTGGCCGTCGGCGAGCGCCAGCCATCGCCCTCGCGGAAGGCCCAGACGAGCCCCTTGGCGCCGAGCTCCTGGGCGCGCTGGATCAAGCCGTCGAGGGCGGAGCGCGGCATCTCCCGCTTGCCGGCGTTGAGGCCGCGCACGGTCCCACCCCCGCCGATCACGGAAGCGAAGACCTTGAACTCGGTCTCGGCGAGCAGGTCGTCGAGGTCGGCCAGCTCCATGCCGAAGCGCGTGTCGGGGCGGTCCGTCCCGTAGCGCGAGATCGCCTCGTCGTAGGGCATGCGCCGCAGCGGCAGCTCCAGCGATGGGCCTCCGACCCGATCGAAGACGTGGGTCAGCAGCCTCTCGTTGACCGCCAGCACGTCCTCGACTTCGACGAAGGACATCTCGATGTCGAGCTGGGTGAAGTCGGGCTGGCGATCGGCACGCAGGTCCTCGTCCCGGAAGCAGCGCGCCACTTGGTAGTAGCGCTCGAAGCCCGCCACCATCAGCAGCTGCTTGAAGAGCTGCGGCGATTGCGGCAGCGCGTAGAAGGAGCCCTGCTGTTGGCGACTGGGGACGAGGAAGTCGCGCGCGCCCTCCGGAGTGGAGCGGGTCAGTACCGGGGTCTCGATGTCGAGGAAACCCTCGCCGTCGAGGAACTCGCGCATCGCCGCCGTTACCCGGTGGCGGAGGATGAGCGCATCGCGCATCTGCTCCCGGCGCAGGTCGAGGTAGCGATGGCGCAGGCGGGCGTCCTCACCGGCCTCGCCGGCGAAGCCCTCGATCTGGAAGGGCGGCGTCTCGGCATCGGCGAGCCGCTCGGCGCTCGTCACCTTCAGCTCCACCTCGCCGGTCGGCAGGTCGGGGTTGACGGTCTCCGGCGAGCGCCGCACCACCGACCCCGCGACGCTGAGCACGTCCTCGGCGCGCAGCTTGTGACCGAGCTCGAAGGCGCCGCCCGCCTCGTCCGGGTGGAAGACGAGCTGGACGATGCCGGTGCGATCACGCAGGTCGATGAAGATCAGGCCGCCGTGATCGCGGCGCCGGTGCACCCAGCCGCTGACGCGCGCTTCCTCGCCGACCCGGTCGCCGAGCACCTGGCCGCACCAGGTGTCGCGGTAGCCGTTTGGGCTCAGGGCGGGAAACCCCGTCCCGGGACTGACGCTCTCGCTCATGCCTCTCCCCCTGTCATCTCCTCGATCAGGTTGCCGGTCTCAACCGACCGCTGCTCACCGCTCGACATGTCGCGCAGCTGCGCTCCCTCGGCATCGAGGATCAACACGCGGCGGGCGCCGAGGCGGTCGGCGTGCTTGAGCTGGCCCTTGAGCCCGCGCCCGCCCAGGTCCACCTCGGCCGAGAGCCCGGCTTTGCGCAGTTCGCCGGCCAGCACCAGCGCGAGCGAGCGCCGCTGGGCGCTCTCCTCGGCGACGGCGACGAAGACGTCGCGTCCGGGGGCAGCCTGCTCTTCGTCGAGCGCCAGCATGATCCGCTCGATCCCCGCGGCCCAACCGACCGCCGGTGTCGGCTTGCCGCCGAGCTGCTCGACCAGGCCGTCGTAGCGGCCGCCGCCGCCGATCTCCGACTGGGCACCGAGGCGATCGCAGACGAAAGAGAAGATCGTGCGGGTGTAGTAGTCGAGCCCGCGCACCAGCGTCGGGTCAATTACGTAGGAGACTCCGGCTGCGTCGAGCAGGGCCCGCACCTCGGCAAAGTGCTCGGCGTCCTCACCCTCCAACCGCTCGACCAGCTTCGGCGCCGTCGCCATCACCGCCCGCGTGCCGTCGTCATCGGAGTCGAAGGCGCGCAGTGGGTTGGCGTCGATGCGCTCGCGCACCTCCTTCGACAGCTCGCCCTCGTGGGCGCGCAGGTGCTCCTTCAGCTCCGCCAGATATGCCTGGCGCGCCTCGAAGGAGCCGAGACTGCCCAGACGCAGCTCGACCCCCGGCACGCCGAGCTCGGCGAGGATCTCCGCCAGCAGCCCGATCAACTCGGCGTCGGCGAGCGGCGAGTCGCTGCCGATCGCCTCGGCGCCGAGCTGGTGGAACTGCCGGTAGCGGCCGGCCTGGGGGCGCTCGTGGCGGAAGAACGGCCCGGCGTAGGCGAGCTTGACCGGTTGGGCCAGAGCCTGCATGCCGTGCTCGACGTAGGCGCGGCAGATCGGTGCCGTGCCCTCGGGACGCAGGGTGAGACTGCGGCCGCCCTTGTCCTCGAAGGTGAACATCTCCTTGCGGACGATGTCGGTGGAGTGGCCGACGCCGCGCTCGAAGAGCTCCGTGTCCTCGAAGCTGGGCGTGGCGATCCGCTCGTAGCCGGCGCGGGCGAGAATCTCCGCCGCGGTCCGCTCGATGCGACCGCGCAGCCGCGCGGCGTCTGGCAGCACATCGAAGGTGCCGCGTGGTGCCTGGTACTTGTGTGCCGCCACGGTGCGCGACCTTACCTGCGCCCGCCGCCCCCGCGCGCCTAGAGCGAGACCGAGCCGAGGAACGGGTTGCCGGCTCGCTCCGCCCCGAGGCTGGTGGTGCCCATGTGGCCGGGATAGACGGTCGTCCCGTCCGGATGGGAATCGAGCAGCGACTGGATCGAGCGCAGCAGGGTGGGGCCGTCGCCTCCCGGCAGGTCGACGCGCCCGACCGAACCCTGGAAGAGCACGTCGCCGGAGAAGATCGCGTCCTCGCCACGCACCGAGTAGGTGACGTGGCCGGGGCTGTGGCCCGGCGTGAAAAGCACGTCGAGCGTGAGGCCCGCCAGCTCGAGCACCTCCCCTCCCTTGACCGTCTCGTCTGCCTCGTAGCCCTCGTAGGGGCCGAAGCCGGGCATCGTGAAGGACATGATGTCGGCGAGCAACGGGACCTCGATCTCGGGGCAGTAGACCGGCGCCCCGGTCGCCTCCGCCAGCGGCGTCACGGCACCGACGTGATCGAAGTGACAGTGCGTGATCAGGATCGCCTCGACCTCGGCTCCAGTCTGCTCGATCTCGGCGAGGATCCGCTCGGGCTCCTCACCGGGGTCGACGACAAGCGCCTTCGCCGCCCCCTCGCCGCGAAAGATGAAGCAGTTCTCGGCGATCGGACCGACCGTGAGCTGGCGGACCTCGAGGCTCACTGTTTGTTCGACGAGCGCATCTTCGACCGCTCCCGGCGCCGCCAGGTGTAGAGGTCGATGTAGTAGCCGGCCGGTATGTAGAAGACGAGCATGAGGGCGCTGAGACCGAGCGCGCCCCCGATCGGTCGTTTGAAGATCACCAGCAGCAGTACGGCAAAGATTGCCGCGGCAACGGCGCCGCGGATAGCCGAGCTGCGCCAGGTCGGTGGCTTGTCGGTGCGTGGGGCGCGTTTGGTGCCGGAGCGGGCGCGGGCTTTCGCCTCGGCGCGGTTGCGCGGGCGCGGCGGACGGCGGTTGGCATCGACGCGGCCGCCCTGCGTGCCACGGCGCTTGCGCCGACGCTTTTTCTTGGTCTGGGCCATGGCCTGAATCTAGCGGCCCGACGCTAGGGAAGGACCGAGAGGCGGGCCTCGATCGTCTGCCGGGCGGGATCGAAGTCGCGGATCGGCACGTCGCTCGGGTAGCCCGCCAGCGCCGCCCCCGGGACCAAGCCGACCACCTCGGCCTCGATCGGCATCGCGCCAAGCGGCGCGGCCAGCGTGCGCACGGCGGAGACGATCTCGGCGAGCGAGACCGCAAAGGGGTCGTGGACGTTGGTCGAGACCTGCGTGCGACCGCTGGCGAGAGCGAGCCCGATCGCGCGCACGCCGACCAGGCCGCCGCCGGATTCGCGCAGGCCCGCGGCGACCGATTGGGCCAGCTCGACGTCGGCGCTGTCGAGCTCGACGTTGAAGGCGGCAAGCGGCGGACGGGCGGTGACCAGGGTCGCGCCGGCGGTGCGATGAGGCAGCGACGGGCCGAAGTCGGGCCGCAGCCCCCCGCCCTCCATCCGCAACCAGAGCTCGGCCAGACCGCCGTTGCGAAAGTAGGCCCGCTCGACATGCTCAGGGCGCCTGGCGAGCTCCCCGTAGAGGAAGACGGGAACGCCGAGCCCTCCCAGCTGCTGGGCGAGCTCCACGGCCTCGCGCCGACCCGCGTCCTTGCCGGCGGGGTCGAGCCAGACCAGCGGGCAGACATCGAGCGCCCCGATCGCCGGGTGTAGACCCTCGTAGCCGCCCATGTCGATCGTCTCGATCGCCTGCTCGGCACCGCTGAGCAGAGCGCCGCGCAGGGCGGCGGGGGTGCCGGCGAGGGTAAAGACGCTGCGATCGTGGTCGGCGTCGGAGTGACGGTCGAGCAGCGCGACGCCCCGTGCGAAGGCGCTCTGCAGCGCCTCGATGCGCAATGGGTCGCGCCCCTCGGAGACGTTGGGGACGGCAAGCAGCTGCGCGGCCACCGTCAGACGAGAAGCTCGCCGGCGCGGACGATCTCCTTGCCGTCGACCTCGATGCTGGGCTCGAGCACGACGCAGTCGAGGTGGATCGGCACCTGCACTTTGCCGCCGATCGCCGCCGAGGCGCCAAAGGCGACGTGGGCCGTGCCGAGGATCTTCTCGTCCTCGAGGATGTTGCCGGTCAGGGTCGCCTCTTCGTTGGTGCCGATTCCGAGCTCGGCGATGTTGGTGCCGTCCTCGCCGTGCTTGGTCAGCAGTTCCATCAACGACGCCCCCTCCGGCCCGGTCGCGTCGGTGAGGTGGCCGTCGCGCACGGTCAGCTCGACCGGCGTCTCGACTTCGCCGACGGCGGCGATCGAGCCGTCGACGACGAGCGTGCCCTCGCCGCCGCTCGGCGCGATGAAGGCCTCGCCGCAGGGCAGGTTGCCGAAGGCCCCCGGTGCGTCGAGCACGCCGGCGTCGGCGATCGGCACCCGGTCCTCGAGGCCGATGCGCAGGTCGCTGCCGTGCCGGCAGGTGATCCGCGCCTCCTGGCCACCGCGCAGCAGCGCCGCCAGGGCCGCTCCACGCCGCCGCAGCTCCGCCATGTCGGCGTTCATCAGCCGCGCCAGCATGTCTTCGGTCACGCCGGGCAGGGTCGCGATCCGCGCTCCCGCCTGGTTGGCGGCGCGTCGGGCGTAGGTATGGGAGAGCGATTGGATCGTCGGCGCGATCACCACGTGCGAGGCGAGCATCGCCGCGGCAACCGGCGTCGGCGGCTCGGCCCCGTTCGATTCGAGCTCGGAGATGACCGCCAGGGTCGCGAAGGCGCCGTCGCCCTCGGCCTCGATCCTCATCAGCGCCCCGATTTCCTCGGTCACCGGATTGCAGATGACGAGCACCTCCTCGCCCGGTTCGACGCGCAGGCAATCGCGCAAAACCGTCCTCACTGCCCTGTCGAGCTCCTGCGTCACCGCAACAAGGCTAAGCCCTATCGCCCCGACACGACCACCGGCCCGCCATCGCTACGATCCCATCCCCCGCCGGAGTAGCTCAGCTGGTTAGAGCAGCGGAATCATAATCCGCGTGTCGGGGGTTCGAGTCCCTCCTCCGGCATCGTCCCGCCACTGAGATCAGGCACTGCATTCGGTCATGCCGTAGGCGACCGAAAGTCTCGATGCTTCGCCGAAGAACGGAGCGGAGCGTATGAATTGGAGAGGATTTGCCCTGCTCTGAGCAAGGCCACGTTCCATCGCGGCGATGATCGAGGCGACCGCCGCTTCGTCACCCTTTGGAGCGCCTAGCGCTCGCAGCTTGTTGATCTGGCCCTGGTAGATCGGGGTGAAGACGGTGTCGACAAAGTCCGCCGCTTTCGCCGTCAACCCCGAACCGGAGCTGGGGACCTTGTGTGTTTGGGCGTAGTGGACGTAGCCGATCTGCGAGCGAGTTTTGGTTCGTTTGCAAAGCGCATTGGCCTTCTTCAAATAGGCCTTCGTCGAAAGCGAGCTCGACCGCACCTGAGAGGCCGCGCTGCCCCCGCTCGTGCCCTGCGTTCCGCCTCCGCCGCACCCGGCGAGCAGAGCCATGACAGCTAGCACGGCGGAAGCGCCGAGATACTTCCTAATGCTCAAAAAATTTTGCTCCATAACGCGAAAAAGATAGCGAATCCACCCTCACCTCAGTGCTTGCACGCGACGCGAAGCGTGGGGTGGGCTTTCAATTCCTTGTCGTTCTGACCGATGAGCTGGGCGCGGGCGACATGCGCTCCAGCGCAGAGGTCCGTCGAGTTGACGATGAGGCCCTTTTTGCCACCCTGCATATTGAGGATGACTCGAGAGACCGGCACATCTGGAGTCGCCGCCGCCGTTGCGCGTAGACCTCCATCGACAGAGTCGATTCGCGTCGGCACTTCGATCTGAAGCGGCAGGCTGGGTGGCCCGTGCAGGGCGAGGACGACGTCGGGGAGGCTGTGCGTGGAGGAACGGAGGAAGACGGGCCCCACAAGAGGCTGCTCCAAGAGCGGAGTCACCACACGCGCGTGACCGTAGACAGAGCCCTTCGGGCAGTTCGTCCCGTTGCCGGCGCCGGCGGCGAACTGGACGCGTGTGCAGATCGTGCGGAAGTGTCCCTGTTCGATGAACTCCGACCGAGGCAGTCGAAGGACAAGCTTCTGCAGATTGGCGTCTGCCTTGCGCGGCCGGTATTCGAAGCGCAGCTTTGGAAAGGCACCGCGGCTGGTCCCACCCCTCAGGCGCAGCGCAAGGCGGGGCTTGAAGCCAAGCCGGGCGCAGTCCGACACCTGGAAGGCCGCGACCCTGGAGACGGGGCTGTCGTCGGCCAGGCCGAAGAGATCGTCACCGGCGCCCCAGAGGGTCGCGTTGGTCGAGCTCGGCTCGCACGAGGTCGGGTTGAGCACCCAATCGGGCCGGTCGAGTTCGATGCGAGCTTCGCGGAGCTTCAACGGAATCCCGGCGAGGATCTGGGGAATTGGATCGGCGGTCGCACCGTTGGCCTGCACCCGAGCGCTGCGCGGATCGAGGCGCAGGGGCTCCCTGAGCACGACCGTGCCGAGGTCGAAGGGACCCGTCACGGCCGGGACGATCGCGACCACACTGAGCGGCGCCCCTTGGTAGGGACCCGCGAGGTAAAGGCTTCCCCTCACGTAGGTGAGGTCCGCCCCGACCCCCGCGCCGGAGACCACGTGGCCGACTTGGGAATCTGCCGGGCAAGAGGGATGCAATAGCTCCTCCTCTCCTCCACCCCGCCCGGTGCGCGATCGCGCAACGTCTATCGACGCGTTCGAGCACCTACCGAGCCCGACCAGCGAGGCCACGACGCCCGGCGGGAGTGTCGAAGAAAAGCGGCTGAGCTCCTGATTTCCATCATCCCTGGCGATGCCGAGATGGAAAGTGGTGTGGGCAGCCGCCACGTCGCTTTCCGCGCCCGCCTCGAAGCGTGGCCGGAAGGGAAGTGCCCCGCTGGGACAGACCTTCCCGCCGGCGCCGCTGTTGACCCGCAAGCCGGGATGAGTCGTCACGACTTGCCCCGCCCAAGAGGTGAAGGTCGCCGTCGAAGAAAAGCTGCCGCACCTGGGTGGCGTGACGAGCGGTGCCCGGGGGCCGCCGCGGAAGTGGAGCTCAAAGCGAGAAACCGGCAACTGCGGTGCGCCGTCGAAGGTGCTGGTCAGCTGTCCCGTCCTGGGGTCCGCCTTCACCTCGCCTGCCAGCTTCACGACCACGCCCTGGTTCGGAATCTTCAGCACCAAGTAGAGAGCAAGGAGCGAGTCAAAGGGGTTGGCGTAGGGCTCGGCGACGTACAGGGACCCTTCCGCCGTCTCTTCGGATAGGGGGCTCTTCGCGCTTGCGGTGCCGATCTTCGAAGCTTGCGGGCAACCGGCGCCAGGGGGCGAAGATGCGGTCTCGTCGTGGAACTCGGCTTCGGTGCAAGCATCGAGTCCCGCCGCCTGGGACGGGTTGACCGTGAATCCTTCCGGGAGCGTCATTTCCACCCGCTTCAGCTCAGCGTCGACGGAGAGGTTGGGGGCCTGCAGCCCTTCGTTGGCGAAGGACAGCCCCAGGTCGAGGCCGCTGGGGGCTTCAGCCGCGCTCGCGGTGGGCTCGAGCGACAGGCTGGGTTCGAAGTGAAGCGGTCCACAACCGCTGGCGGCGGGAAGCCCGGCCGTCGCCGTGGCCAGGAAGTTGGGCAGGTTGTACGGCACGGCAGAGATGCCGATGTCGAACGGGCTGCCACAGCGGGTTGGGTAGATCGTGAAGGGGGTCGGCGTCAGCAAGCTGGGACGGCTGACGCCGCCCGGCGCCGTGCAGGGCGAACCGGCGCAGTTGAAGGCCTCGTAGGCGGTGATGCGCTGGGGATCGTGGACTTTGTCGGCGGGGACCCCCCAGAGGGTGGTTTCGGCCGCGAGAATCGGGATCAGCGAGCTCAGTCCATCGGCCGTCGCGGTCGCCGCGTATTCGCGATCGGGCAGCAACTGCGTGTCGATCGTGATCGGGTAGACCTCTCCGATGAAGCCGAACCGCGCCGGCTCACCATAGGCGGGCCGCATATTGAAGACCGGCTCGCGGAAGGAGGCACAGCCCGCTTTGCACAGAACCGCTTCGGTGATGCCGACCTGGGACTCCTGGGGGCAGCCAAGTTCGTTGGAGGGATCGTTGACGTTGGTCGAGAGAAGCTGAGCCATGCTGCACTTGGGAACGGCGTTGGGATTGGCAAGCAGGCCAGGAGGAAGATCGAAGCGCACCTGCTGTGTGGTCGATGGCAGCTTCAAGCCCTCTTCTTTTTCGGTTTTGAGCGCGAAGGTCAGGGTGAAATCCGGGTGACCGCCGGCCAGTTCAGTGGAAACGGCCGCGCTCGCTTCCTTGATTCCGTATTCCTGCGGATCGGCCTGCGCATAGGTGGCGAGCAGCGCCACCGCCACAGCGACCGCGATGGCCGCAACGACCCTCATCGCTTCCCCCTCGGCTTGTGGTGGCTTTTTTGCTTCCGCGCGCAACGGGCCTTGCCGTTGCGATGCACCAAGTGACGACCCCTTGGACAGGCTCGTCGCCTGCCTTTTGAGCTGCCGGGCCTGGCGATCGCCGTTGCGAGACTGGGCCGCTCGGGTGAGGTGACGCTGGGCTGGCAAGCTTCGCCGATGCACTCGACGCTCGGCGGGGGCGAGGCCGGGAAGCCGCCACCAATGCGCGCGTCGTAGATCGAGGGCGTGTGATCGAGGTCCTGCGGGAGAAGGGTGTCTCCGGTCTCGAAGAAGACGTTCGAGCCGTCGGGGGTCGTCGCGTAGAGGTAATCGTCGTCTGCGCTGTTCCCCGAGGAAATGAGATGAATGCAACCTGCTTCCCGATCGCAGCCTCCCCCGCCCTGTGCCTCCCACTCGTAGACATCGATCTTGCCGTCGACGTCGCGGCTGACCAGGCGATCGGCGCTCTGGAAGAAAACCCGTTTGCCGTCGCGGCTCAGGTTGTCGACTTGGGCGAGACTGTTGAGAGGCGGCAGCTGGGCTTCGAATTTGCCGGTCGGGACCGACTCTAGTTCCGCATCGGAAGTGGGCGCCGCGCCGGTCGGGTCACAGGAGACGCAGGCAAGTCGATGGCCCGGATCGGCGTTTGAGTCGTATCGGTAGATCTCCGCGTGTCCGTCGCTGTCGAACGCAGTGAGGTTCGCCCGCGACTCGAAGACCGCAACCGAGCCGTCGGGGGTGGTCCGAGAGGAATCGGTACCGGGCCCGGAGGTGCGGTTCTTGGTTCGCTTGGCGGGCCCCATGACCCAGAGGCCCATCCCGTCGACCGGGCAATTGCTACAAGCCTTACCTGGTTCGCCAACCACATCGCGGACGGTCACGGTCGCGATCAGGCGAACCGACGCACCGTCCCATACAAAGAGATTCTGGGCACCGGGTGTCCCTTTTCCGCCCTGGCTCAGCGTGGAGACGAAGTAGACGTGGGAGCCGTCGGCCGAGATGTTGGCCAGGATCGATTTGGCGCCGGTGCCAACCCGCGTCGGAGGATGGGACCCGGGGCCGGCGCAGGGACCTTCGGCGAGATCACAGACGAAAATTTCGCCGTGCGGCGGCTCATCGCCCACCGGCGCTTCCGACTCGACCATGTAGGCAAGGCGGCGCCCTCCTTCGGAGAGCCCGCCGAAGAGGACTTCACCTTCGGCCGCGGCCACGGTCTGTTCGCCGTTGCGCCGTACGTAGAGGGTTTCGCCAACCCGAAAGGCGACGCCGCGCCCATCCGGGGAGACCCCTTCGAAGGTGGCTGATTCCCCCGAGCCGAAAGCGCTGCCATCCGGCTTCAGCGAGATGACTTCGGTGCCTTGACCGAAGGCTCGCTCGTAAATCGCGTTCCCTGCGGTTGGCGTCGCTTTCTCGAGATGGGCGGCCGAGTCGAAGACAATGTGGGTACCGTCGTCTCCGATCCACCGGCCGACGGCGTTCAGGTCCGTGCCAAGGCTGCCGACCCCGATCGGTTCCGCGCCCCCTGGCGTACGCAGGTAAGCCCCCGGGGGAAGGCTGCCTGGTCCCGGGTCGACCAACCAGAAGGCATAGCCGTGGTCCGGCGAGATGCCCCCCGGCTCAGGCACCCCCGCTTCGGCGCCAGAGAAGCCAATCAGGTGAGTCACCCAACCGGCTCCCTCTTCACGGGTGGCGGCGAAGGTGTCGTGATAACCCCCGCCCCCGAGGCCCGGCAGGGTCCCACCCTCGATACCGAAGGCAAGGCTCGAGCCATCCGGCGAACCAAGCTGAGTGGGGAAAAGCGAACTGCTGAAGCTCCCCAATTCGGTCATCGTCGGGATGTGACCGCCCGTGTCCGCCGGTGTGACCAGCTCGTACGCCCGGCAATCGGGCAGTCGCGACGAAGGACCGCTTCGCAGTGCTTCATTCGAGCAGGGACCGACCGGAAGATCGCCGGGGAAGGTCGCAAAGCGCGCGTCGGCGCCTTTGCCGCACGGAACTCCTTCACCCGCGGTGGGATCTCCCGGCGGACATTCCTCGTTTTCGGCGACGAGCCGGAATCGGTAGGTCGTGCCCGGCAGGAGGCCGGAGATCGCCTGCGACACTCCGGTCGCGGTGCCGCCCGCGCCGCCGTCGGCGTCCGGCACCGGTGCGCTCGCCGCCGCTTCGGGCCCAGAGAAGCTTTTCCCGTTGGCGAGGTAAGCGGCTTCGCTCAGGTATTCAAAGTGATAGTGGGTATCGAGACCGCAGGGGTTGAGTCGCGCCCGCAGGACCGCTTCCGTTTCGGTTATCGCCGTAGCCTGCTGACCGGAGACTTCCGGCGGGCAGGTCGAGGTCGCTCTGTAAGCGAAGAGGTGAGATTTAGCGACGGGCGCACCTGAGGTCACATAGACCTCCCCTTCATTGGGGCTTTGATAACCGGGTTCGCCGGCTTCGCCTGGGGCGTCGACCGCGAGGCTGTTGGAGGGATTCGCCTGTCCGAAGTTGCCGGTTTTGAGCGCCGGCGGCCGCGGCAACTCCCCGACGAATTTGCAGGCGTCGTCGAAGCGATCGACGACGCCGTGCCCAGGAACGTCGGCGACGAAGAAATCGCCGCTGAGCTGATTCACGGCGAGCTGCGCGGCTCCGAACCTGAAGCCGAAGCTGCCCGAGGCGGTCTCCGATCCTTTCGCTTCGCATTGGACCGCATGCGTGACGCCATCGAAGAGAAAGACCCTCTGATTTGCCGCGGCTTCTTCTTCTGAGACGAATTCGTCAGTTTCCGTTCCACTCACGTAGACGTCGTGGTTTTTGCCCAGTACGCTGACGCCGGTGAAGTTCGTACCGAGTCCTTCACCGATATCGGCGGTCACCACTCCCGAGCCGGCAGTTGCCGAGTCGAACTCGGCAACCCGATCTTCCATCGCGACATAAACGTGGTCGTTGGAGGGATCGACGGCCACGCTCCGCGGGCGTTCGGGCGGGAAGCCCCCGTCTTCTTCGACGATCAGGGTCGGGGCTTCGTAAGTGCTGCCTTTGACAGGCGGGAAAGCCTCCGGTTTGAAGAGGAGGACCTCGAAGGTCGAGCTGGCTTCTTCGCCGTGCGGTTGCACCACGCGCGCGTAGAGATTGCCGAGCGAATCGACGGCGAGCGAGCAGGGCTGAGCTTCATCTTCGAGCTCGATCGACGTCAGATAGTCCCCGTCCGGACCGAAGACGTCGATCTTTCCTTGGCCACTGCTGATCTCGGGCGACGAGACGTAGATGTCCCCAAAGCGATCGACGGCAACGCCGCAGGGTTCTTCGAACGGCAGCGCTGGATGATCGCCTGGCCCCCCGGGGCACGGCCCGGGGTCGGGGATTTCATCTTCGGTCGAAACGGCACAGCTTCCCGTCAGGGAAAGGGCTGGGTCGAATGCGTATCCGTCAGCCGCGAAGGCCCGAGGAGCGAACACGACAAGGATCACGAGGACGAAGGAGACAGCTGCGGACAGGACACCAACGGCGCTTTGAAACTCTTCGCTGAACGTCCTCATCTGCATGTTGCCTCCTCTCGACACCGGGCGCCCCGGGCCAAAGACGCCCGGGGCGACTTGGGGGCGGTGGTCGCTATTCCGCGGTCACCGCCCAGGAGCCACTGATCAGCCCGGTTCCACCCGTCGACTGAAAGGACATCAGTACGCCGGCTTCAGGATCGGGGCTGGTCACTCGAGCGGGTTTGGCGAAAATCCCGATATCGAAGCTGGCTTCTTCTTCGATCGCGGTGTAGAGACACACATTGCCCGGTTCTGCCTGTGGGTCAGCGACGCTGCCAGGACAGAGCGCTTCGACTTCTTCCGGTTCTTCTTCGATGATCCCCGTCACCGCACCGTTCTGAGGATTTATCAGGAGCGCCGTTTCGCCATTGCTCTGGATCCACACCTCGGTGCTGGGGGCCGGACTCACCTCGATCGGGAAGCTGATCGAGGCAATGGAAAAGGTCGCTTCTACCTGCGTTCCGTAGACCCCCGTCAGCGTCTGGTTACTGGGAAGGGGTTCGGTGCTGAAGGTTCCTTGGGGGCCTGTATTGCCCGTGTCACCCTTGGGTCCAGCGTCGCCTTTGGGCCCCGGGTCTCCCTTTGCCCCAGGGGGCCCCTGTGGCCCTGAGCCTTGAAATTTCTTCGCCAGCTTTTCAACTTCTTTCTTCTGCTTGCTGTTCAGGCCTGCGCTTTTCTTGGCCGAACTAGCAGCCGGCGGACCGCCGCCGGTCGCCGCAACGGCTCCCCCACCAAGTGCTGCAACTAGAGCGACGACGGCAATAACCAAGCCGGCCGTCCCGAACTGTCTACGGACGCGTTGAAGCATGATGTTCCTTCTCTCTCCTCCGGCGACCTTCCCCCTGGGGCCCGGTGCGCCTATCGATGTCTGTCAAGGGCTCCGACCCGTTAGCCGAGACCATGACATTCCCTGTCTTCCCTGTCGTCGGCCAACATGAGATAGCCCATTGCCGACCGCATGCAACTTTAAAATCCCATCGCGTACCTGTCAAGTACCTCCGCAGTATCGATACTACGGGCACCGGGCGCGGCTGTTCATCAGGGATCCAGTAAAGAGATGCCAAGCGGTCACGGACCGCTTGGCATCTCGAATCCGACTCAGCGATGGTCGTCACTTCGACCACACTGACCTGGGCAATTCAACTTATAATTTGTACGTCGACAGCCAGTGGCCTTTCGCGATGTAGTGAGCATCCCACGTGCCCGAAGAGCCACAGAGGAACGCCGAGCCTTCTGTCAGCGCGAACGGTCCGGCTTTTTCAGCTAACACTAAGAGCCCGCCGGCGGCTGCGTCGTTCTGAGCCGAAAGCGTGACCGATTTAGCTTCAAATCCACACGATATACCGAAGGTGCAGTTGGAGAATTTGGTTTTGCCGGAGGTTTTCAAGGCCCAACTGTTAGCCCCATTCATTTCCAACGTACCTAACCCGGCCGAAGCGGTAACGGTCGAGCACGGGGAGCATTCCGAGAAGGTCAGGCCTCCGCCACCTGCGGGTTCTTTGCCGGCGAGCGGGGTACCCATGCCGCCCGGGCTCTCGATTTCGACTTTGATCGTCGATTTGTTGCATTTCTCGTTGATCTGGCCTAAGAGGACCGGTGCTTTTTCCCCTTCTAACGCTACTGCGGTAATGATTGAACCCTGGGGTAATATTTCTGATGCTCCGCATAATTCGACGTTGCTTTTACAAATCACGGTTTCAGGGTCTAACACCGCAAGCGCGGAGCTGGCGCCGACAAACGCCATGCCCACCACGGCGACGATCGCCGCGAGCCCGAACATCTTGATGAGTCTCATTGATTCTTCTCCCCTTCTGGGATGTTTTTGGTTGGGTTGACCGGCGGCAGTGCGCAGAGTCCATTCAGCCACTCCCCGCCGTTACTGCTGTGCACACCTGAGAGGTGCCACAAGGTGAATGATTGCCAGCTTCCACACGGTGGGTCAAGCAGCCGGCCACGCCGTCTTCTATCTCCTTGGATTACCCGGCGACTTAGATATTCGCAAACCGGTGTGTCCATAATAGGCGATAGTTGTTATCCTAAAAATCCTTCTGATTCCGCTTGGGATCGGTTGGGTTGACCGGCGCCGGGGCGAGGAGTCCGATGCAGTACCTCAGCGCCCCGGCACCGGTTTGTCTCGGAGTCTTTCTTCACCTCTGCGCTGTTATCCGGCCTGCATACCGGCGATCGTCGCTGCCGTAGTCTCCGCGCCTATCGACGGAATGAGCACCATCGCGGCCAACATCGGCGCCATCGAGGGCAGGTAGCGCGTGCGTCCAGATGCGACGTGATACTCGAGAACTCCCCAGACCGCCCCCACAGAAGCTTCGGCGATCAACTTGCAGTCCCCGCGATTTGGAGCGCTGCAATGCATTAACTCGGCAACCTCGTCGATGAGCTTGGCGTGATGACGCACGCCGGCAGTGCCGGGGGAAAAGATCTCGACGAAGACGGCCCGAGCGCGAATGGGGTCGCGTGCGATGTAGGTGCATAGCGCCGAGATAGTCAGGCAAACCCGCTCGGCCCAGTTGTCATTCGCGCCAAGGTGAGCGGCCTCCTCGAAGACACTTCGAGCGGAGAGCTGGAGTGCCGCCAAAAAGCAATCGTCAATGCCCGCGAAGTGGGCATCGAAGCTCTTTCGCGAAACTCCTGCCGCTGCGCGTATCCGGGGCACTGAGAGCTCGGCATAGCCATTACTGGCGGCGAGCTTCCCAGCGGCCGATGCGATTAGTTCTCGCTCACCAGAGAGCGCGCTCCCGCCTCCCGCGGTGACCACGTCTGTGCCCCCATTTCCGATCTTTCCCATCGATATCCGTGATCCGCCCAGGCGCGCAAAATCCTCGATGACGGCGTCGTCGAAGCAAAGGGCCCAATCCGCCAAGCGCCTCGCAAGCATCGGTAGTTCGTGCTCGCGGCCGAGCAGCAATCGCGCTCGCACCACAGTCGCCAGGCCGGCGACGACACCTTTGACCAAAAGCGGCGGCACTGCCGAACCGCTTGGCGCGTCGAGGCAGTCTTTGACGATAGTCGCGAACATCCTCGCGGCCGGCTGAGTTTGCACCAAGGCCGATGGCCCAACCGCAAAGGCCTCCACAAAGCAAATCCGGGCTATCCGTGGCTCTGCCGCGATCTGGTCGGCAAACGCTGAGAAGGCCAACCGCAGCCGGCGGACGGGGTCATTCTCTCCCTCATACGCCGAGGAGACGCGACGCGCCAAACGGTCCATCAGAAGCTCGTAAGTCTGGAAAAAGCAGTCCTCCTTGCCGGCGAAGTGCTCGTAAAGCGTGCCGCTGGAGACCCCCGCCAGGCGAGACAGGCCTCGAACGGTCACTCCTTCGTAACCCCGCTCGGCAACCAGCTCGATCATCGCAGCATGTATGCGCCGACGCTGGTCGACGGCAACCGTCTCGGGGGGACGACTGGGTCCAGGCTTCAGCTTACGATGGCGGCATCGCTTTGAAACGCCCGCGACAGCGCTCGTCGCCTCACCATTCTTCGTATGCCCCTGACCCACTCCCACCTCATTGCTCAAAGGTGCGTCATTTCTTTCAGTTTTCTAACTAAACTGAAAGATTAGAGCAAATCTGCCCTTCTTGATGATCGAGCCCTCGACCGCCTCCTCGAAGCCCGAGAAGTCGTTGCTGCCCTGCCTGAGCGCGGCGTAGATTTGCTCAGCCGCCAGCATCCCGACTTGGCGTTCTTTGCCTTCTCGACCACCGCGACCGGGACTTCGCCGAGCTTTTCCATCGTCTCGGGGTCCTCACCGAGCAGCTGGTTTGGCGCAGGCGAGCCCGGTCGTGCCGCCGACGATCGCGACGCCGGAGCGGCTCGCCGGTGCGGACGATCTCCTTGGCTGCCGAACGCCGCCGAGCACCAAAGGCGACGTGGGCCGTGCCGAGGATCTTCTCGTCTCGAGGATGTTGCCGAAGGTCGCCTCTTCGTTGGTGCCGATTCCGAGCTCGGCGATGTTGGGTGAGGTGGCCCTCGCGCACGGTCAGCTCGACCGGCGTCTCGACTTCGCCGACGGCGGCGATCGAGCCGTCGACGACGAGCGTGCCCTCGCCACCGCTCGGCGCGAGACAGGAGGCGCCCTTGAGCGGCCGACCACCCCGCCGGTCGCCCGCCTCACCGCATCTTCCCGTTGGCCACTCTCTTCCCTCAGTCAAACCCGCGGAGGCGCGAACGTTGCGGCGCCCGTTTTTAAACCCGGGGACGGACCAGCGGACCGCCCCCGGGCCTAGCGTCTAGTCAGACGCCCCAAATGCTCGCGCGCGTCTCTCGACCCTGCTAGAGATCAAAGTAACCCGTTCCAGACTTCTCCGGATTCGAGTTCTAGTTCGATTTCTCCCGAGATGCTCGCTTTGTGTTCTTCGGTTTTGCTCAACGCCCAGATTTCGGTTAAGGGCCCTTCGATATCCGTATGCGTGACCTTTTCTTCTTCCAGCCCTTTATTGCCGCCGACATCCTTGAGGCTGAACTGGGTACCTATGATCGGTACGTTCGAACCGATTGGACATTCCGCCGACATTTTGATGCGGCCGAAGACTGGCTGTTTCACGCCGCCGACAACTTCTTCGACTGTCGATTTGACGAGAATGACGCCTTCACCGGTTGAATGTTTGGTGAGTTCACCTAATAGTTTGTTGGTGAGAATCACTCCAGGTTCTGTGCCGTTGTTGTTCGGTTCACAGGCAGCGTTCACCGTTTCACCAATTTCGGTTACGCATTTGATGCCCTTCAGTTTCCATAAGAGCAGCTTGCGCCAAATCAGGTGGCTTTCCAGTGCTTCCAATTTGGAACATTTAAATAATATTTTCAATCCGCTAATCTTTGTATGTATTAATATAATCGTCTTCGCTCTGGTCCTCAATGTCGGTAAGAAGCCTTCGGCAATGTTGGCTCCTTTCACCATCCAAGTCGTTTCCGCCTGAGCCGAGCCGGCACCGACTCCGGCGATGCCAAGGGCCACGACGCAGATGCAAAGCGCTCTGCGCAACATTCCTGACCGCATTGTTCGCTCCTTCGCTTGAGTTACGGCTTAGGACAGCAATCGCTGTCATTCATCGCTTTAGCACAAAGAAAGAGGTACTCAAAATTATTTGAGTATGTTTTCCAAGGCAAGGCGTGGACGCCCCGCCAGGGACGGCTAGCCGAGTAGCCAAATGGAGCGCTGCTCAGGTGTTCTGGTAAAGCGGCCCATCGCCGCCCTCGGGGGTTGTCAACCGGCCGCCCTTGGCCGTGATCGCGCCGCACTGGACGCAGTTGGTGTAGTTGACGGTCACGTCGACGTCGCCAGTCTCGGGGGCATCGTCGGGAATCTCGTAGACGCCGGCGGGGCACATCCACTTCCAGGTCTCGGCGACCTCGCGGGGGACGCGCTTTTGCACGCGGATGTGGTTGGGGGCGTCGTCGCGGGTGGCGTTGCCGGTGATGAAGACGCTGGAGAGCTTGTCGAAGGTGAGCTTGCCGTCGGGCTGGGGGTAGTCGTCCTTGGTGTCGCCGATGAACATCGGCTGGGCGTCGTTGCGGTGCAGCTTCCAGCGCCCACCCGGAAAACGGCCCTTGGTGAAGACCATCGAGGTAACCGCGGGGCCGCCTTTGAGCAGGCCCTTCTGGAAGGGCTGGCGCGTGTTGCGCTGTTCGTAGAGGTCCTTCTTGATGATCGAGCCCTCGACCGCCTCCTCGAAGCCCGAGAAGTCGTTGCTGCCCTGCTTGAGCGCGGCGTAGATCTGCTCGGCCGCCAGCATCCCCGACTTGATCGCGTTCTTCGCTTCTCGATCACCGCGACCGGGACTTCGCCGACCTTCTCCATCGTCCCGGGGTCCTCGGCGAGCAGCTGCGGCAGGCGGTTGGCGCAGGCGGGGCAGGCCGTGCCGCCGCTGACGATCGCGACGCCGAGAAGCTCGCCGGCGCGGACGATCTCCTTGCCGTCGACCTCGATGCTGGGCTCGAGCACGACGCAGTCGAGGTGGACCGGCACCTGCGCTTTGCCGCCGATCGCCGCCGAGGCGCCAAAGGCGACGTGGGCCGTGCCGAGGATCTTCTCGTCCTCGAGGATGTTGCCGGTCAGGGTCGCCTCTTCGTTGGTGCCGATCCCGAGATCGAGGCCGAGGGCGAACGGCGCCTTCGCGCGACCCTGGCGGTGATCTCCGAGCTCGACTCGAACGGGGCCGAGCCACCGGCCCCGCGGCCCGGTCGCGTCGGTGAGTCTAAGCCCTATCGCCCCGACACGACCACCGGCCCGCCATCGCTACGATCCCATCCCCCGCCGGAGTAGCTCAGCTGGTTGGAGCAGCGGAATCATAATCCGCGTGTCGGGGGTTCGAGTCCCTCCTCCGGCATCGCTAACGGTGCTTAGCCCCGAGATACTCGAGACCGGTCAGGAGATGCTTGGCCCGCCGAAGACCCGGTCGAGCGAGACCGCAACCTTTCGAGGACAAGCTGCTCCAGCACCTTTCGTCTCACCTTCCCGGTGGCCGTTCGAGGGATTTCTTCGCAGTTGAAGAGAAGTGGGTCCGGCGCTAGTCCGAATCTTTCCGCCGCAAACCTCCAGATCCCCTCTTCGGAAGGAACATCCGCCTTTAAGCACAAGACACACACGGGTGAAGCGCTACGGCGCGGAACGATAACCGCCTCAGTGCAGCCAGGCAAAAGGTCCAAAATTTCATCCTCTAGCCTGATGCAACTTTCAAGCCCTGGGATCCGATCGACGGCTCGGTCCAGGAGCTGAAGCGATCCGAAGCGAGACATGCTCCCCATGTCCCCCATTTCCCACCAACCACCTTTTGCTCGCGCAGCCGCGACATCTTCCTGGCCCACCAAGGTTTTGCACAGTCCCACGGATTTCGCTTGTATTGCTCCCACCTGCCCAGAACCGAGCGGCTTTTGAGTTGCGGGATCGACGATCCGCACCTTCGTGTACGGCCAAATCCGTCGACCAACATCCCGCCCATTAAGTCGCCGCCGGACTGATCGCCTTCCGTAAAGCCGAAAAGTGACCCCTCCCGACTCACTTTGAGCATAGATCTGCGCGTAGATTGGGAGCCGGGCCTTAGTTGCATTAAGCAGGGCCCGGATAGTGCGCGGATGGACTGCGTCAAAGGTGCTTAGAAAGAGCCGGACCGACGCAAAGGGCTCGTCTGGATCGCTGGTCAGGACGTCCCAATTCTCAAATGCATTTGGATATGCCTCGAGGTATCGGGGTCGATATCTCAGGAGCAGCTTCTTCACTTGGTCCGGGTCAGGATCGGAAATGGCAAGGACAGGATTTCCCATCAAAGCGATCGCCATGTAAGCGACGACAGAACGAGCGTGGAACCAAGGCAAGCATCCCGCAAGAAGTTCCTTCCGCCTCACCGCCATCGCGCCCAAAGGAATTTGCACTCGGGCCTGGCCGTACAAGGATGAGCCGGTATGCGCCACGAGCTTCGGCACCCCCGTCGTGCCGGAGGTTTGAGTGATAACCGCAACGTCCCCTTGAGACCTAAGCGCAGGTGGTGCCTTGGCACCTCTCGAGCGCGAACGGTCGATCGCCTCCGCGTCGACATCGACGCAGCTGATTCCGTTGAAAGGAATTCTCATGCGATCGCGAGTCGATGCGTCAGCGATGATTGCATCCGGTCGCAGCCGTTCGAACATGACCTCCATCGCACTAGACTGGTTCCCTGTAGATATCAGAGCAGGAACGACGCCCAGTCTCGCCAAGGCGCAAGCCAGGAGAATGATGTCGAAGTTGTTCTGCTTGCAGACCGCCACGGTCTCGCCACAGCGGATCCCCTCGGCGTCCAACCATCCAGCCAAATCCTGAATCAAGATTGCCAAGTCGTGGTGGCTGGGTTCCAAGCCGATCGATGGACAGACATCCAGCGGCTCGGCAAGGAATACCCGTGTGGAGCCGTGCGCTTCGGCTGCCCGCTGCGGCAATTCCGCCAGACTTCCGCTTCTAGGCGGAAACGATCGCTGAAACGGGATTCTCACACTCTCCCCTTGACAGCGAGTGGGTGCGAATCTTGCAGATACGAAGAAGACTGGCGACGCACTCGAGACAGCCCAGCGTACATTTCGCAAAAGGTCCGGGCGTACGGCGGCGAGCTGCAAAGTCGCCTCAGGCGCGCCTCTTGCAGGCCGGCTTGAAAGCGGTCTTTCGGGAAAGCGTGAAAGACGCTTGTCATCTCCATCGAAAATGCCACCGCGTCCCAAACCTCCCGAAGGGCTCGCTCCGAGTAGGAATCGACCCCAGAGGGGTCGGCACGGTGCACATAGTCCGCGAGGGCGGGCGCCAGCATCCGCACGTCGGCGACCGCGAGATTGAGTCCCTTGGCAGCAGTCGGCGGTACGACATGCGCTGCATCACCGGCAAGGAACAGGTTTCCATATCGCAAAGGAGATACCACCAGGGTCCGCAGCTTCACCTCCGCTCTCTGAACGATCTTCCCTTCGTTCAAGGGCCAACCACTGTGGACGCGAAATCGCCGGCGCAGCTCGCGCCAGATATCTTCTTCGCACCACTGCTCTGGGTCTTCGCTGCTCCATGTCTGCAGGTACAGGCGAGTGAGGCTTTGGGAGCGAAAGCTATGCAGAGCAAAGCCGCTCGGGTGGTGGACGTAGATCAGTTCGTCGGTTGTCACTGGCGGAGCGTCGGCCAGAATGCCCAACCATGAAAACGGGTAGCAATGTGAAAAGAACCGCAAATTTGCAGCCGGGATTGCGCTTCTCGCGACGCTGTAGGAACCATCACAACCCACGACCACATCGCAAGAAAGTCTTCCCGGGCGTCTCTTGTGGGCATAGCGGATGAGCGGACGAGGCGTCGCCACCCCGTCGACGCCGATCACCGGTGCCTCAAAAAGGATCGGAATACCCGCTTTATCTATGCCACCAAGCAAATCCTTGAGCAGCTCCTTTTGGCTGTACATCCAAGTTCCCACTCCACCCGTTAGCTGAGCCACGGGGACGCGGTGGCGCTCATCTCCTGCCCTTACCTCGAAAGACGACTGAAAGAACCCCTCCTGGCGCAGCCGCGTATCCTCTCCGACTTCGGCGAGCGCCTCGACAACCCCCTCCTCGATGTGCCCCGCGCGAACCCGGCTTTCGACATACGGCCTGTCTCGAGCCTCCAAGACAACTGAGTCCACCCCTTCGCGGGCAAGCAACAAGCCCAGCATCAGACCCGCAGGCCCGGCTCCGATAATTCCTACCTGCGTGCGACTCATCGTGATGACGGAGCAGCCTCGGAGTCCAGGGAGAACTCCGCAGGCATCGTAGGGAGCCACGTTGATAGGGACTTTGGGAACCACCAGTTCCAGTCTCCGAACAGCTTCATTGCCGCTGGGACCAGGACCAACCGGACAACGGTTGCATCCAATGCCACCGCGAACGCCAGTCCAATTCCGATTTGCTGGATTCCAGGAACTCCAGTCAGGGCAAAGCTCAGAAATATCGCGACCATGATAACTGCAGCGCTCGTAATCACCCCAGCGCTTGACGCGAGCCCCTCGGCGATTGCCCTCTCGCTGTCTTTGGTCACCACATATCGCTCTCTGATCCTCAAGAGCAAAAAGACTTGGTAGTCCATGGTCAAGCCGAAGGTAACCACGAGTATCAGAGGCAAATTGATCGCGCAGATAAAACCGAGATTCGAGCCGATTCCCCACTGAAAAATGACCACCAAAAAGCCATAAGAGGCAGCGACGGTAAGCGTGGTCAGGAGAACCGCCTTGATCGGCAAGAGCACGGATCGCAGAAGCACCGCCAAGAGAATGAACGTCGCGCACACCACGAACAAGAGCACCTGCCAGAGGGAATGCTCAATCAATTGCACGAAGTCAAGAGACTGCGCGGTGGTTCCCCCGATCGCTATCGTCGCCCTACTCCCCAGAGAGCTTTCCTTTGCGGACCGCCGGAGATCTTTGACGAGCTCGCTCGCCTCCGGCGAATCAGGTTGCAGGTCGGGAATCGCTGTCAGGAGGGCGCCGCTGCTGTCCACCGAGACTGCAGGGGGCTGAACAGAGGCAATCCGCGAATCGGACCTAAGCGTAGCTTGAAAGGCGCGTATCGCCTCTGTGTTGCGAGGGTCCGTCGCCTTTCCCGAATGAAATACAGCCATGACGCGAATTGGGCCCGTCACCCCTTCTCCCACCAGCGGCTCGAGCAGATCCAATCCCTTTCGGATCTTGGAATCTTCGGGCAGCATCACCAATGCTCGTTCGTCTGCCTTTAGACCAAGCGCAGGAGCGGCGAGCAGCACAAGCAGGCCGCCGCTCAAGAGCACCGCCAAGACCGGCCGGTGCATTACGCGCCGCGTCCACCCCCGCCAGAAAGGCGTCGATGCCACACTGGGGTCAGTCGGAGTGGAAGTGGTGGTTCGCGCGAAGGCCCTTCGGAATCTTCGTCCTCGAAGCCCAACCTCTTGCGTGAGAACGGGTGTGAGGGTCAGCGCTCCCAAGAGCGCTATGGCAACCACCACGATCGCCCCGACCGCCAGAGACCGCAACACGGTCGAATCGACGATAAACAGGCCCAGCAGTGAGACAATCACCGTAAGGGCTGATACTGCGACGGCAAAGCCAGACGTACGCATCGCGCCAGAAAGCGCTGTGTTTTCGTCCTGTCCCGCCAAGCGATGCTGCCGATAGCGAATCAAAATGAACAGCGAATAATCGATCGCGACGCCAATACCGATCATCGAGACGGCGTTTGTGACGTACGTAGAGACATCGCTCATCTGGGAGAGAAAGGCAATAAACGCTCCCGTCAAAATGATGGCTATGAGGCCCAGCGCCACTGGCAGCAGCGCAGCGGTCAGCGATCCAAAGATACAAATGAGAATCGCGAGAGATACCGGCAGGCCAAAGAACTCGGCTTGCCGGAGATCTTCGTTGGTCTGATGACTAAGGGCAGCCCAATATGCCGACTGGCCGACGAAGTACTGCTGAACACCTTCGCTATCTTCGTTCAGCTCAGGTTCGAGTTCAGCAGCGGCATCCTGAGCCGCGTTGTAGCCGCCGGTGACATCAATGGGCAGGAGAACCGTGCTACTGACCCGTGCCGCTTGGACGGCCTGCCGACGCGAGTGCCCGGTCACGACCACGCCGTCAACCGATTTCACATCCGAGTCCACCCTTCGAACAGCCGCGCCTACTGCAGCAGGATCGGAACCCCGAGTCTGAAGAACGACAGCTAGGTCGTAGCGGGGGGCCCGCGGAAATTTGGAGAAGGCTTCTTCTACCGCGGCAGACTCCGAGCCTGGAACCGCGAATCCGCCCTTGGTCAAGCTCTTGGACTGCTGCGCCGCTAGGGGCAGAGAGAAAACCGCGAGCAGGCCCCACGCGAGCAATATGACCCTTCGGCGGCCGAGGACGAACGTCGCCAAGGAGGCAAATAGACGCTCCATCGTCAAAGGCTCCGAGGCAATGCCGTCTCGATCCGATTTCCGTAGCTTTGACCGTCCAACTTGCCTCTCCCTCGCCTTACGGTTGGACTCGGTAATATACAGAAATATTCTTCTTTAATAGAAAACATTTTAGTGTGGAGGGCGAGTACGTTGCGCGGAAATCGGCTCAACTGTTTCTTACCGGTGCGTATAGACCCCACAGTTGGCCTGCTCGAGACGCTGCTCGTGATCGAGGGGAAGCCGATCTCTTTGGGCGCCCACATCCGTCGACTGTGGCGAAGCGCCGCGGAGCTCTTAGGAGGACCCTTGCCAAAGACATTGGTGCCGTCGGTGCGGCTGGCAGCTTCCGCGTTGAAACTGGGCCGCCTGAGCGCCACTGTGAGTTGGCCCTCTTTGAGTAGACCTCAATGCCACGTTGTGGCGACAGAGGTCAACTCCGACGATGTTTTTCCTCCGACCGGCGAAGGGAGGTCACTTCATACGGTTGCAACAGATCGAAGCCTAGGTCCACATAAGTGGGCGGATAGGTCGTGGGTCAAAGATCTAGATCTGCCGAGCGGCGTCTCGGTGCCCCTGCTTGTCTCGGGACAGACCAAGAATGTGCTCGAGGCCGTTCGCGGGAATATCTTTCTGCTGAATAAGCAAACGCTAGTCACCCCCGCCTTGGACAGACGCATACTGCCGGGGATCACGCGATTACAAACGATCAAGATAGCGCGCGATATGGGAATCCAGGTCGCAGAAAGATGTGTCGCGCTAGATGAGCTCTTCACTGCGGACGAGGTTTTTATGACTGGATCGGTGCGCGGAATTGAGCCAATCAGTGCCATCGATGGAACGGATATTCGGAGCGGTACCAAGACCCTTGAGCTCGCGACGCATCTTCGTCGCGTCTGGTTTCAGGCGGAGAGCGAATCCATTTCGTCTTGAGACAGCTCAGGCCCCAAGGCCAGATGAAGCTGTGCCAAGGGACGCTGCAGTCGATTCCATGACGCCTTGCCAGACGTTCGGTGCCAGCGAGTGATTTTCCGAGATGAAGGTCAGCGTGGTCAAGGCGCGATCATCCACCATCACTGCCTGCTGGAAGTTAAGTTCACCGAAGGGATGGGAGAAATGCAGCTGAAACGCTTTCGCGGTGACCCCGACGAGGGCGGGATCGCCAAGGCGCTTGAACGTTATCGTTCCCCCCGAGCCCGTCAGTTTGACCGAGGTAGCTTGCATCTCACCTTCGATGCAGCGCCTGGCCTGCGCGGAGAGAACTTTTCGAGACGCCTCCGCCGCTTCCGAAGGCTTCCTGAAGATTCCTACCTGTTGGAGAAGTTGGTCTTGCGGCAGGTAGAAGCCGGGCGCGGACAGCACTGACTGAGCATATTTTCGGAAATGACTCGCGGGGCTGCATCGCTCACCCGCAAGCGGTTTGTCGGCGCGCTTGCTTCCGGGCGGGAGATCGGAAAGGCCAAGGATGAGCTGCTGGCTAGCTTCGTTAGCCGTGATTGCCTCCCCAGAGGACCCACAAGAACTAAGACCAACAACCAAGGCGATAAGAAGACTGGCAGCCGATCCGAGCGACAGCAGCAAGGCCCTTCTCTTTCCAGGATGGATCATAAACTTTTTTTAATAATATCATTTAAACCACAATTCGACCAGGCTTCGCTCGGCGGATCAAATGAGATGAAGGCGAGATAACACCTTTACTTTTAAGAGCTAGTACTTCAAGCCCATCATTCCCAGCAAATCCTCGCCACCCACGCCCACTGGGCGCTATGCATCTCAGGTGTTCTGGTAAAGCGGCCCATCGCCGCCCTCGGGGGTTGTCAACCGGCCGCCCTTGGCCGTGATCGCGCCGCACTGGACGCAGTTG
>Ga0070677_10000042_pt1 | contig 39651 bp, 33 predicted proteins | sample KBSM63metaG_FD_64674 | JGI IMG/M metagenome (GOLD analysis project Ga0070677, IMG submission 64674) | Miscanthus rhizosphere microbial communities from Kellogg Biological Station, Michigan, USA - KBS M6-3 metaG | ecosystem: Host-associated > Plants > Roots > Rhizosphere > Soil ... | reverse complement strand
CTCGCGCGAATAGAAGGCGACCTCGACCGCGGCCCAGGCCGGCGACTGGAAGAAGAGCAGCAGCGCCGCGGCCAGGACCAGCCGGTGCCCGAGCGCCCAAGCCTTTTCACGCAACGCAGATTCCCTTTGTCCCACAGGCAGATCGTCCGAATAATCGCCTCCCCGGCCGGGATCAAGACCGGCCGCGATCAAGAGCGGCCCGCGGCGCCGTCGATTGAAGTCGGGGGCGGCGAAGCCTATCTGGTGCACCACTCTTCCGAACAATCGGCGATCCATTGCAACGTCATGCCCGTTAGAGCCCTGCTCAATCTCGTCACCAGAACGCGGCCGCGTGCCTATGAAGTGCCGGAGGGCCGCCGGGTCTATGCCGTGGGCGACATTCATGGTCGGCTCGATTTGCTCGACGAGCTGCTGCGGCTGATCGGGGCGGACGATGGCGCGCGGGGCGGAGCGGCGACCGAGATCATCTTCCTGGGCGACCTGGTCGACCGCGGCCCGGATTCGTGCGGCGTCGTCGAACGGCTGCTCCAGCTGAGTCGCGGGCCCATGCCGACGCGCTTCCTGATGGGCAATCACGAGGAGGTGTTCCTTCGGGCGGCCTCGGGGGACCTGCGCGCGCTGCGCTTCCTGACCCGGATCGGCGGCCGCGAGACGCTGCTCAGCTACGGCATCTCCGCCGACGAATATCGCGGGCTCGACTATGAAGATCTGGCGGCGCTGATGGAGCAGAAGGTGCCGGCGGATCACCTCGCATTCCTGTCCGGCTTCGAAAGCTGGATCGAGGTCGGCGACTATCTGTTCGTTCATGCCGGGCTTCGGCCCGGGGTCGCGATCGAGGAACAGTCGCGCGGCGACCTTTGCTGGATCCGCGAAGATTTCCTCAATCACCGCGACAGCTTCGGCAAAATGGTGGTGCACGGCCATAGCATCACCGACGATGTCGACGAGCGGCATAACCGGATCGGCATCGACACCGGCGCCTATGCCAGCGGCCGGCTCACCGCGATCGGCCTCGAGAGGGGCGACCGCTGGTTCCTGTCGACCTGACGGTCAGCCGGCCGGCAGGGCCGGCAGCGGCAGATGAACGAAGGTCGGGCGCGGGACGGCTCCCGCCTCCCGTGCCTGCCTGATCGACGCAATCTCCGCCTCGATCGCCGTCACCCGGCGGCGCCAGCTGCCATGGGTCGGGCTGCCGAGAAAATTGAGGCCGCGCCCGCCGAGCCGCGACCAGAAACGGACGGCGGCTCGAGGATCGTAGCCGGCCCGGTCGAGCAGATAGACGCCGAGCCGGTCCGCCTCCATTTCGGTTTCGCGGATCAGCCGGGCGTTGCGGCCGAAATTGCCGAGGAAGCCGCGCCTGATCCCCGCCGCGTCGAGCCGGATGCGATGGCGAAGGATATTGTGGGCGAATTCGTGCGCAAGCACCGCCGCCAACTCCCCTTCGTCGGCGGCGAAGGCGGCGATCGCGGTCGTCACCTGCACGTAGCGGCCGTCGGCGCGGGCATTGATGCTGCGGCCGGCGATCAGCTGGAAGCGGCTGGCACAGCCCTGCTCGGCCTGGATCGAAATGGCGACCGACTCGCCGCCGCGCCGAACGCTCACCTCGGCGCGGCCGTCGGCAAAAGCCTGGTCCAGCGCGGCGAGGATGCGCTCCATCTGCTCGAACGAGCCCTCCCTGGAAAGCCGCTCGGCGCGGGGAAGCGGCGCTCCGTCCGCCGATAAAATTATGTCGTCAAGCCTAAGGCCGGCACGGTCTGCCGGCCCTCCCGGCACGAGCGCGAGCACCCCCGGCCCGACGTCAAATCCGAAGGCCCGAATCGCCGCCGCACGATCATCGGCGCCATATTGCGAGACGTCATGCAGGGCGAAGCCCGGCAGGAACTGCCGGTCGGCGCAGAGATCCAGGCTGGCCACGGCAAGACGATGGCCGATTGACGTCACGCTTATGTCGAATGTCCGCGTGTCGCCAGTGGGAGAAACCCCGACCCCGTCCTGAGCGGAAGCCGCGACGGGCGCCCGCGCGAGCAGGGCAGCGCCGACTAAAGCCACAGAAAGGGCTAGCTTAATCAATAGCTTGATCCCTTCGGCAGGCGAGATGAAAGCGGACCATGAACCGACTCGTAACCCTTCAACTGCCAACAGCGCCGCGCTCGGCCTTCGATGCCCCAACCGCCGCCTAAAGGCGACCCTTGCAAAAGGGCAACACTGCTGGAATGGGCGGAAAGCGGGCGAATTTTAGGGTTGTCAACACTGTACCGCTGTGGCACTGCCAACGCCGAACAGCTCAACAGGGAGTTCAAGATGAGTTTCAAGAAAGCATCTGTGGCCGCAATGCTCGCGGTCTCGATGATGGCAACGCCGGTTCTCGCGCAGTCCGCGGCGCCGCTCTCCGTTGCGGCTCGCAGCGGCGCGGATGTCAGCGGGACGAACGAGATTCGCGGCGGCTTCATCATCCCGCTGGTCGCGGTCGTCGCGATCATTCTGGGCATTCTGGCGGCGACCAGCGACGGCGGCGACCGTCCGCACAGCCCCTGATCCGATCCAAATCTACGAAAAATAGCGGCTTCGGCCGCTATTTTTTTGTCTTGGACGCTGTCGCGGATTCGCTGCGTTCAGACGCGCGCCTCCCAGATGAAGCGCCGGGCGCCGCCGCCGCCGAACTCGAGCGAAAAGTGCGTGGCGGTCACCCCGGACACCCTAACGCCTGAGGTGTCCAAAGCACCCGCCGGTATGGCGGAAACGAAACTCGGTGGGAAAATGAGGCCGTGGGGAATGGCGCCGCCGGAGGCGATCGGGGCGCTGAAGCCGCGGGCCTCTGTCTTGACGGCGTCGTCATTGTCCCAAGTCGTGCCCTGGCCCGGCGCCTCGATCGCGGCTGCCCATTCCTGATAACAGCGGGTGTTCCGCACCCGTATCCCGCTGGAGCCGGCAAAATCATAGAGTACGGCGAGCGGTCCGTCGCCGGTCAGCTCCGAATCGGCCAGGGTGACGCCGAGGCAGCTGTGCAGGGCAAAGCCGCGCGCGGCGTCTCGGACGACCGTATTGCTGACGGTCGCCATTTGGACGAAGCTCAGCTGCAAAGCCCAGCCCTGCCCTGGCGCGGGGGCGTGGGGCGGGGACTCGGGCCGGCCGATCAGATTGCCGTGCACGAGCACCCCTTTGGCAGGAGTCCGGCCGGACCCGCGCACGACGATCGCGCTGCCGGCGGGGATCGTGATATTATTCTCGCTGATACGAAGGTCGCGGATGGCGATGCCGTTGTCGCCCAGCGCCGCGATCGCCGCGCTGTCGGCCCCGAAGTGCGGATAGCTCGACGCGATCTCTATGGTGTTGCCGACCGCCGAGCAGCGGCTCGTATCGAATGCCAGCGCCAGCCTCACCGAGGGGTTGGGTCCTCCCCCGCCGCAATTGCTGATGTGATTATCCAGGATGTCGATGCTTTGGCTGCCGTCCACGTTGACGCCGCAGCCGCGGAAGTTGTCGGCTATGTTTGCCGCGATCAGACCGTGGCGGGCGCCGACCATATTGTAACCGATGTCCGCATCGTTTCCCGAGGAACCTCGGGCGATATTGCCTACCATGAGGCCGTGGCTGACATTGTTCATGACGAATCCGCCAACGGCATGGGGCAGGCCGCCGACGGTCTGCTCGACGACATTGGCCGAAAAGACGATGTGATGTTGTCGGTCCGCGTCGCCAGCCTCCACGTCGAAGGCGAAGCCGGCCGTACGCTGATTGGTGTCCTTGGCGGCGTTGTTCGCAACGATGTTATGAGCGCAACTGCCAAGACCCTTCCCATCGACCTGGAAGAAGGCGACCGCAGTATCGCCGAGGCTTTCGAAAACATTGCCGGAGACGATGTTGTGGAGGCAATCCCGGCCTTCATGGAAGCCGAAAATGACGGCGGATAATGCGGTCCGATGGATTTTGCAGCCGGTGACCCGCCAATGGCGCGCGCCATCGGCCCTTATGCCGGTTTCCACATTCCTGATCTCGCTGTTGACGATCGTTACGTTCCGGGCGCCGAGACCGTGACTCGGCGCGTGATAGGCCCGTATGCCGCTGGTTTGGTTGGGCCATCGCCCGGACATCCCGCCGGACCGTGGAAACGAGCCACCGTCGATGTTGACCTGGAGGATATTGTCGCCGAGCGGGGTCAGGAAGGTCAAAGTCGGCTGATCCGGCCCGGCCGTCAGCCAGGCGCCACGCTCCATGTGGACATTGGCGCCAACGGGCAAGGGCGCCAGCGCTCTCTCGACTCCATCGGACACCGTCACCCGATAGAGGCCAGCCGGGAAATAGAGCGTCCGCCCCGGGCCCAGCGTCGCAATCGCGCGGTTGATCGCCGCGCTGTCGTCGGCGACGCCATCGCCGCGGGCCCCGAAAGCACGTACGCTGACCCAGGGTTCGCCGGGCCGCTCGGGCGCCGAAGGCGCGACCGCTCGATCCTGGGCCGTCGTGGCCGTGGGGAAGATCAGGCCTGCGGCGGCACTCGACAGAAGATCCCGGCGGGACGGCATTGCGACATTTCCTCTCCCTATCCCAATATCAATCGCGTTGGAGGCGCGCCACCCGGGCAGGGCCGGCCCGGCATCCCGCACGGATCAAGGCAAGCCGGCAAGATCGGCCCGATCCCGATCGAAGGTTGAACTCCCGCATGGCCAGGCTTAATGGGGCGTTGGCCCCGAGCGAGCGGGTAGGCGATATGACGAAGTCGGGGGTGGAGCTTCATTGACGGTGTTTGCGCGCAATCGCGTCTCCAGGCCGATCACCTTCTGGGTCTTGCTATTCTATCTGAGCTTCGTCCTGCTGCTGGGCGGGGGCGCTCGACCCGACATCGAATCGCTTATCGTCCTTCGCCCTGTCGCGGTGCTGGTTTGCGGATTTGCTCTTTTCGGCCTGAAGCGCGAGCATTTTCGCCAATATCGGTGGCTGCTCCTGTTCGCCGCGGCCCTGTTTCTGCTGCCCGCCATTCATTTGCTGCCGCTGCCTGCCGACCTGTGGGGGTCTCTGCCCGGCCGCTCGATCCTCCGCGAGGGGGATCAACTCGCTGGCCTTAAGGACGTATGGCGCCCGATCAGCATGATCCCGAGCTTGACCTGGAATTCATTCTACGCCCTGTTCGTGCCCTTGGCGGCGCTGCTGCTCGCCATCCAGCTCAAGCCGCAGGAACAATACGACCTCCTGCCCTTCCTTCTGTGCCTCGGCATCGCCACCGGCTTCCTGGGCCTGCTGCAGGTCGTCGGCGCGGAGCGAGGGCCGCTCTATCTCTACCGGATAACGAATTTCGGGGCGGCGGTCGGCTTCTTTGCCAACCGGAACCATCAGGCCGTCTTTCTCGCGTGCCTGTTTCCGATGATCGCGCTGTTCGCCTCGACGGCGGCGGAAACCATCGAGCAGGCTAGGCTTCGAACCGTGATTGCTCTCGCCGGTGGGCTCGTGATCGCGCCGCTTCTTCTGGTGACCGGGTCTCGCGCGGGCTTCATCGCCGGCCTGATCGGAATTGCATCGATTCCGTTGCTCTATCACCGGCCGCGTGTCGCGAAATCCTCGCCGGCGCGACGGGAATCCTCGCTGGTCCTCGCGGCGATTGGCGGCGTCGGAATTTCCGTCCTGGCGGTTGTGACGGTCTTCCTCGGACGGGCCGAGGCGGTAAGCCGCATCGCCGCTTCGGGGAGCGTGGAGGACAATCGTTTCGCCGTGTGGGGCCCGATCGCCGACATGGCCCAATCCTATTTCCCGTTCGGGTCGGGGATTGGCACCTTCCAGGAGGTTTACAAGATCGGCGAGCGGGATGATCTGCTCGACCTTTCCTACCTCAATCACGCGCACAACGATTGGCTCGAAATATTCATGACGGGTGGCGCCGCCGGCTTGCTCCTCCTGGCCCTCGCCGTTGCCGCATGGCTGATCGCCTCGGTGCGGGCCTGGGGCGCGGCCCGCGGTCAGCCGGGGATCAATCATGCGCGGCTGGCCTCGATCGTGCTCCTGATTCTCGGCCTGGCAAGCCTGGCCGATTATCCTCTGCGCGTCCCCTTCCTTTCCTGTTTTGCAGTGATCATGGCGGTCTGGTTGAAATCGGGCGGCAAGGCCCTCCGCGAGCACGCAGCCGATTCGGGTGGAAGTCCAACGCGCTCTTCGATAGACGGCCGAATGTCGAGCAAGGAAAATTGATGCATATTCGCAATTTAGCTCTCTTCCTGTGTTGCTTGGCCGCGGCCTGCGGCGGCCCCGGCCCGCTGGGTCCGATCCAGACGGCGAGCGGCCCGTCCTCCCAGGTGAGCGTGATCGCGGGCGACACGCTCCCGCCGCCGACCGGAGGCGACCTGGTCGGCCAGTCGCGACCCTATCTGATCGGGCCGTACGACACGCTGAGGATCGACGTTTTCGGCATCGAGGAGCTCAGCGGACGCGAAGTGCGCGCGGACTCGGCGGGCCGCATTTCCTTCCCGCTGGCGGGGACGATCGAGGCCGCCGGCAAGACGCCGGCCGAGGTCGAGACCGAGATCGCCGACCGGCTGCGCCGCAACTATGTGCGCGATCCTCAGGTCAGCGTGAATTTGCGCGAGGCCGTCAGTCAGGTCATCACCGTCGACGGGCAGGTCCGTCAGCCCGGCCTGTTCCCGGTGATCGGCCGAATGACGCTGATGCAGGCCGTGGCCCGGGCCTCCGGGATAAGCGAAGACGCCCGGCTCGACGATGTGGTCGTCTTCCGCACGGTCAACGGCCAGCGCTACGCCGCCCTCTACAACCTGCGCGCAATCCGCCGCGGCAATTATGACGACCCGGAAGTTTTCGCACACGACGTGGTCATCGTGGGAGACAATCCGGCGCGGCGCCTCTTCCGGGATCTTCTCCAGGCCGCCCCGCTCCTGACCTCGCCCCTGGTTCTCTTACTCAGCAATAACAATTAAGCTCAGCGCCAAACGAGAAAGTTGACGATGTTACAAACCGTTCAGGCCAACGGCGCGGCAGATGCCGAAATGCGGGAATCCGGTCCTGGCGCAGGGCCGGTGCAGCCGGCCGCGGCGCCGATCCTGGTCCAGTATTGGCAGGTCTTCCTGCGCTGGAAGTGGGTGATCGCGGGCATTTTGGCAGCTTCGCTGGCCATCGCGCTGATCGTCACCTTGCTGACCACGCCGGTCTATACCGCAACGGCCCGCGTCGATATCAGCCGCGAGCAGCAAAATGTAACGAGCGTCGAGGGCCTGGAATCGCGCGACGCGTTTCGCGACGACGAGTTCTACCAGACTCAATATTCTCTTCTCGAGGCGCGATCGCTTGCCGAGCGCGTCGTCCGCGCGCGCAACCTCGCGGCGAACGACGCCTTCTTCGAGGCTCACGGCGTCAGCCAGGACGGCGGCCTGTTCGGCGACGACAGAGGACGTACGCTCGGCGCGGAAGAGCGGCGCCAGCGCGAACAGCTTGCGATCGGCCTCCTGCTTAAAAATGTCACGGTCAGGCCGATCGCCCGTTCCAGGCTGGTGGATGTCAGCTACACCAGCGCCTCGCCGACCATGTCGACCGAAATTGCCAACGCCTGGGTCGAGCAGTTCATCGCCGGCAGCCTCGACCGCCGCTTCGCGTCGACCGCCGACGCCCGGCGGTTCCTGGAAGGGCCTCTCGCCGAGCTCGGACAGCGGCTCGAAGCGTCCGAGCGCGCGGTCGTTCGCTACGCGCGCGAACATGATATCGTCAGCCTCGGGCGGGTGACCGGGCCGGACGGCAGGGTCGAGAGCGACCGTACGCTCGTCGGCAACGATCTGGAGGCGCTCAACGCCGCCCTCACCCAAGCGACCGCGGATCGGATCGCATGGGAGAGCAGGTTGCGCAATTCCGGCGGCAATTCTGCCGAGTCGCTGCAAAGCGCCACGCTGGCGGGCCTGCGGCAGCGGCGCGCGGAAGTGGCGTCGGAACGATCGCGGCTGCTCGTTCAGTTCGAGCCCGGATATCCGGCCGTGCAAGCCCGCGATCAGCAGCTTCGGGTGATCGATGCGAGCATTGCCCGAGAGGAATCGCGCATCGGCGCGACCCGGTCGACCCAGTATCAAGAAGCCCTGCGGCGGGAAGCGGCGTTGCGCCAGGACGTCCAGGCGCTGACGGGCCGGCTCAACCGGCAGCGATCCGACAGCATCCAGTACAATATCTATCAGCGCGAGGCCGACACCAATCGGCAGCTCTATGACAGCCTGTTGCAGCGCTACAAGGAGATCGGCGTCGCCGGCGTGTCGTTGAGCAATATCGCGATCGTCGACCGGGCGCAGATTCCCGGCTCGCCCTCGGCACCGAACCTGCTGGTGAATCTGGCGCTCGCTCTTTTTGCCGGGGTAGGCCTGTCGTTTCTGACCGTCCTCGGGCTCGAGCAGATCGACGAGGGCCTTCGCGAGCCGGCGAGCGTCGGCCGGCTGCTGGGCCTTCCGCTGCTCGGCGCCGTTCCGGACATGCCGGACGGCAGTCCGTCCGAGGCGCTGGCGGATGCGAAGTCCGATTTGTCCGAAGCCTATCTAAGCGTCGAATCGAGCCTGGCATTTTCGACCGATCACGGCTTCCCCCGGACCCTGATGGTGACCAGCTCGCGAGCCGCGGAGGGCAAGTCCACGTCCTCGCTCGGCCTCGCCACGGTGCTCAGCCGGACCGGCGCGAAGGTGCTGCTCATCGACGCGGACATGCGATCGCCTTCGGTGCACGAATATTTCGGCCATCCCAATCACCATGGGCTCAGCAACTTCCTGGCCGGCGACGACAATTGGCGGCAGATGGTCTTGCCGACAGCACAGGCCGGACTTCGCTTCCTGCCTGCGGGCCCGACGCCGCCCAATGCCGCGGAGCTGCTGAGTGGCGAGAGAATGCGCCTGCTGATGCGCGAGGGCGGCGGCGAATTCGATCATATCATCGTCGACAGCCCGCCGATCATGGGCCTAGCCGATGCGCCGCTGCTGAGCCGTTCTGTCGAAGGATGCGCCTTCGTCGTGGAGGCGGAGGGCGTTCCCGTGCGCGGTCTGCGGACGGCGCTCGCCCGGCTCCAGCAGGCCCAGGCCCGTATCTATGGCGTGATCGTCACCAGGTTGAACCAGAAACGGACGGGTTACGGCTACGGCTACGGTTACGGCTACGGCTATGGCAAGTCCGACGAGGAATAGGCGGCGCCATCGCCGCGGCGACGCCGTGCGCGCCCGCTTGGCGCCGAGGCAATTGGTCCGCATCGCCGTCATCCTCTTATTGACCATCCTCGTCGCGGCGCATGCGGGTTTGACTGCGCTGGCGAGTGTGGCCCGGGCGCGAAATCCCGGGTTGATCGCCCGTCTGACCTCGGACCCGCTGGCGCCCATCCACCTCCTGGAGAGCGAATTGCGGACCTCGCCGGAGCACATCCAGAGCGATCGGATGGCTGCCGTGGCACGGGAATCGCTCCGCCGCCAGGCGGTCAGCAGCGGGCCCTACCGGCTTTTGGCCCTGTATTACCTCGCGCGGCGCGAGCCCCGGCGCGCCTCCGCCTTCGCTGCCTTTTCGGAACGGCTTTCCCGGCGCGATCTGATGACTCAATTGTTCCTGATCGAAGAGGCGGTCCAGGCGAACGACACGCGCGCCGCCCTGCGTCACTACGATACGGCGCTTCGTACCAGCGACGGTGCCAAGACGATCTTGTTTCCCGTCCTCAGCGGAGCCATTGCCAACGCCCCCATCCGCCAGGCGGTCGTGCCCTATGTGCGAAGGCAGGTGCCCTGGGCCCGTTTCTTCATCCATTTCGCGGTGCAGGATGGAGACGAGGGCCCCGGCCGAGCGGCCGCTCTCCTGATCGCCGCGGGAGCCGGGAGACAGGCCGAGCTGATTCAGGCGGAAGGCTCTGTCCTGTTCGATCGTCTCGTCGAGCACAACCAGTTCGCCCTGGCGGAACGCCTGTTCCTGCAGGTGCAGGGCACCAGCCCGCAGGCCCTGCGGAGCGTCGGCTTCACGCGCGACACCACGGCGGGACCGTTCGGGCCGCTGGCCTGGCAAACCACCAATACGGGCTCGGTGAGCGCAGCCTTCGAGGGCGGCGGAAGCGGGGACCGGGCAGTGCGGCTCTTTGCCAGTTCCGGGGAACGCGGCGTCTTCCTCCGCCGCGTGCTGAAGCTTCCGGCGGGGCGCTATCGCTTGGCAGAATCGCGCACTCTCATGGCGGGTGGGCCGCCCGCCCGCGTCTATTGGGAAATGAAGTGCGGCGTGGGCCGAAACCTCGCCCCGATCTGGCGGGGCCCGGCAAATGCGCTCGCCTATCGGACATCGGGCGTGCCCGGCCCGACCATTCCGGCCGACTGTCCCTATCAGGTGCTCGAGTTGAATTTTTACGCAGGGGACGGCCAGCAGGGCATCGAGCTGCGGATCAACGCGTTCGATCTGGCTCCGGCCGGGGGCTGAATCGCCCGGCTTCCCGCCGCTCGAGCCGGCTCGGCTCGATCAGGAAGACGGCTGGCGTTCGACCTGGTCCGGAGCGACGGCCACCCTTCGACCGAGCAGGTCGAGGAGGATCCAGATCCGGCGCTCGGAAGGGATCTGATCGACGCAACCGATGAACTCGGCGAACGGCCCCGACAGAATGCGAACCGTGTCGCCCCGGCTCAGCCCTTCTTCATGCACCGTGCCCTGCTCGTCGCAGCGCCGCTTCAAGCCCGCGATCAGCTCGTCGGAGACGCGCGCGGGCCCGTCACCGCCGAAGCCGACGATCCGCTGAACCCCCAGCGTGCTTGCGACGGCGCGCCAGCGGCCCATCTGCGAATAAGCGCTGACGAAGAGATAGCCCGGGAACAGCGAGCGGAGCTCGTTGCGAAACTTTCCGCGCGACCGGCGCGTGCGTGCGATCTTCGGGGCGAACACCTCGAACCCCTGTCGCAGCAGATTGCGCTCCGCCAGTTGCTCGCTATTGAGCCTCAGCTGGACCAGGAACCAGGCGCGGCGTGTTTGGCAGATAGCGTTCATGCGTGAACGCCCTTACGCCGCATAGCTTCAAAGTCAACCGGCAGGGATTGAGATCCTATCTCCTGAAGGCGTTGGCGATGGTGTCGCCACGCCTATTTCGACGGCTCGATCCAGCCGAGCGCGCGGGCGAAAAATGCCTTCCCTTTCGCGCCCGGCCTGCTATGCGTTCACGCGCGAACGCACCCATGCGTCCGCATTCCCACGGTCGGCCGGTCTTCCGCCGCCGTGCGGTAGCTATTCGAACCAGCATGAAAGACCGCCAGGAAAGCTTTCGCGAGGATGTGCACTTCCGCGTGCTGCGCACGCTGGAATCGCATCCTTATTACAGCCAACGCGACCTCGCGGACGCGCTCGGCGTCAGCCTCGGCGGGATCAATTATTGCCTGCGGGCGCTGATCGAGAAGGGCCACCTCAAGGTCGACAATTTCCGGCGATCGGACAACAAGCTGCGCTACGCCTATGTGCTCACGCCGAGCGGGATCGCTGAGCGGGCCAAGCTCGCCGGCCGCTTCCTGCAGCGCAAGATGCGGGAATATGAGGCGATCAAGGCAGAGATCGACGCTTTGACCGCCGAAGCCGCCGAGCAGAACCTGCCCGCATCCGCAACGGGCGCCGACCAGGGCGGAGGGGATTAAGCCGATGCGTATTTTCGTGACTGGGAGCGCCGGCTTCATCGGCTTCCACCTGGCGAGGCTGCTGCTCGCCGAAGGCGCCGAGGTGCACGGCTATGACGGCCTCACCGACTATTACGACGTCGCGCTGAAACGGCGCCGGCATGCGATGCTGGCCGAGTTTCCCAAATTCGCGGCGACCGAAGCGATGCTCGAGGACGAGGCGACCCTGCTCGCCGCCGTCGCGGCGTTCCGGCCGGATGTGATCGTCCACCTCGCCGCGCAGGCGGGGGTTCGCTACAGCCTGGAGAACCCGCGCGCCTATATCGACAGCAACGTGATCGGCACGCTGAACGTCATGGAGGCGGCGCGGCGGCAGGAGGTCGCCCATTTGCTGATGGCCTCCACTTCGTCCGTCTACGGGGCGAACGAGGACATGCCCTTCGTCGAGACCGAGAAGGCGGACACCCAGCTCACCATCTACGCCGCGACCAAGAAGGCGAACGAAGCGATGGGGCATTCCTACGCCCATCTCTGGAACCTGCCGATCACCATGTTCCGCTTCTTCACGGTCTACGGCCCCTGGGGGCGGCCGGACATGGCCTTGTACAAGTTCGTCGAGGCGATCCTGAAGGGCGAGCCGATCGACATCTACAATCATGGCGAGATGTGGCGCGACTTCACCTATGTCGAAGACCTGGTGCGCGCGATCCGCCTGCTGATCGACACACCCCCGGTCCGCCCGGCCTCGCCCGACCAGATCGAGCCCGGCGACAGCCTGAGCCCGGCCGCGCCCTTTCGGATCGTCAATATCGGCAATTCGGACAAGGTTCGGCTGCTCGACTTCATCGAGGCGATCGAGGAGTCGCTCGGGCTGGAAGCGAAGCGCAACATGATGCCGATGCAGAAAGGCGACGTCCCCGCCACCTGGGCCGACGCGTCGTTGCTCCAGCGGCTTACCGGCTATGCGCCGCGCACGGACTATCGCGACGGCATTGCCCGGTTCGTCGCCTGGTACCGGGATTATTACCGGGTCTGATCGTGAGCACGCAGTTCGATGTCATCATAATCGGCGCCGGCGTGATCGGCCTCGCCATCGCCAGGGCGATCGCGCTGGCCGGACGATCCGTGCTGATCGTCGAGCGAAGGCCGCAGTTCGGCAGTGAAACGAGCGCGCGCAACAGCGAGGTCATCCACGCCGGCATCTATTATCCGCCGGGCTCCGCCAAGGCCCGGCTATGCGTCGCCGGCAAGGCAATGCTCTACGACTTTTGCGCCGCGCGAGGAGTGCCGCATCGCCGCTGCGGCAAGCTCATCGTGGCCGCGGACGAGGGGCAGATCGGGCAGCTCGACCAGATCAGGCAGCAAGCGGCGGCCTGCGAGGTCGAGGACCTGGTTCCCCTCGCTTCGGCCGAGGCGGCGCGGCTGGAGCCTGACGTGACCTGCGCCGCCGCGTTGCTTTCCCCGTCGACGGGAATCATCGACAGCCACGCTTATATGCAGGCGCTGCTTGGCGAGGCCGAGGCCCACGGGGCGCTCCTCGTCACCAACACGGAGGTCACCGCGGTCCGGCCGAACGGTCGGGCCTGGTCGATCTGGATCGCGGGCGAGGCGGAGCCGGTGGCCGCCGCGCGGACGATTATCAACAGCGCCGGGCTCGCCGCGAGCGAGCTGGCGGGACGGATCGAAGGCTTTCCGGTCGCGCATCGGCCCGTCACGCGCTTGGCCAAGGGATGCTATTTCAGCTATGCCGGCCGAACGGACTTCCGGCACCTCATCTATCCGCTTCCCGAACCCGGCGGGCTCGGCACGCACCTGACTCTCGACATGGCGGGCCGGGCGCGCTTCGGCCCCGACGTGGAATGGGTCGACGTTCTGGATTATTCGGTCGATCCCGGCCGGCGGGCGGGTTTCGCCGCCGCGATCCGCCGCTACTGGCCCGGCGTTGACGCGGACCGGCTGCAGCCTGATTATGCCGGGATTCGGCCGAAATTGTCGAAGCCCGGCGAGGCCGCCGCCGATTTTTGCATTTCCGGCCCGGCCGAGCATGGCGTAGCGGGCATCGTAAACCTGTTCGGCATCGAATCGCCGGGCCTCACCGCCTCGCTCGCAATCGCCGACGAAGTGCGCGGCCTCGCGCTGGCGGCATGAACCCCGCCGCCGACCTGAAGGAGTTGAAGCTTTGATCCGTTCCCTGGACGACGCGCGCATCGCCGTTATCGGCCTGGGCTATGTCGGGCTGCCCCTGGCGGCGGAGTTCGGCAAGCATTTTCCGGTCGTCGGCTTCGACATCGACGCCAGGCGCGTGGCCGAATTGCGGGCCGGCGAGGACCGGACGCTCGAATTGGACCGGGATGAGCTTTCGGCCGCCGCGCTCCTCTCGTTCGCCACCGACCCGGCCGACATCGCCCATTGCAACCTCTTCATCGTGACGGTGCCGACCCCGATCGACGAGCATAAGCGGCCCGATCTGACGCCGTTGCTCCGCGCGTCCGAGACGGTCGGCAAACTGCTCAAGGCCGGCGACGTCGTCGTCTACGAATCGACCGTCTATCCCGGCGCCACCGAGGAGGATTGCGTCCCGGTGCTGGAGCGTGAATCCGGCCTCGTCTTCAACCGCGACTTCTTTGCCGGCTACAGCCCGGAACGGATCAATCCCGGCGACAAGCAGCATCGCCTGACCACGATCCGGAAGGTGACGTCGGGTTCCACTCCGGAGGTCGCGGACCTGGTCGATGCGCTCTATGCCAGGATCGTCGTCGCCGGCACGCACAAGGCCGGATCGATCCGGGTCGCCGAAGCGGCGAAGGTGATCGAAAATACCCAGCGGGACCTCAACATCGCGTTGATCAACGAGCTTGCGATCATCTTCAACCGGATGGGCATCGACACCGAGGAGGTCCTGGTGGCGGCGGGCACGAAATGGAACTTCCTGCCGTTCCGGCCCGGCCTGGTCGGCGGTCATTGCATCGGCATCGACCCCTATTACCTCACCCACAAGGCCCAGGAGATCGGCTACCATCCGGAGCTCATTCTCGCCGGCCGCCGGCTCAACGACGGCATGGGGGCCTATGTCGCCAACCAGCTCGTCAAGGCGATGTTGAACGGGGGCATCCAGATGGCGGGCGCCAGGGTGCTGGTGATGGGCCTCACCTTCAAGGAGAATTGCCCGGACCTTCGCAACACCCGAGTGATCGACGTGGTGCGCGAACTGGAGGAATACGGCCTCGCGGTCGACGTCCATGATCCCTGGGTCGATGCGGCGGAGACGCAACAGGAATATGGCGTCACTCCGATCGCGGCTCCGCAGCAGGCCGCTTATGACGGCATCGTGCTGGCCGTTGCGCACGCGGACTTCGTTGCGATGGGCGAAACGGCGATCCGCGCGTTCGGCAAGGCTCGGCACGTTCTCTACGACCTCAAATATGCGCTCCCCGCGGATGCGCCCGACTTGAGGCTCTGAGGCGGAACGGTGACCGGCGAAACCAAACGCTTCGCGCTGATCGGTGCGGCGGGTTACATCGCGCCGCGGCACATGCAGGCGATTCGCGACACCGGTCATTCGCTGGTGGCGGCGCTCGATATCAATGATTCGGTCGGCATCATCGACAGCTACTTCCCCGAGGCCAGCTTCTTCACCGAGTTCGAGCGCTTCGACCGCCATGTCGACAAGCTGCGGCGCGGCGCGGAGGCGGTCGACCACGTCTCCATCTGTTCGCCCAACTATCTGCACGACTCGCACATCCGTTTCGCCTTGCGCTCCGGCGCCGACGCGGTCTGCGAAAAGCCGCTCGTGCTCAATCCCTGGAATCTGGACGGTCTCGCCGAGGTGGAGCGCGATACCGGCCGGCGGATCAACACCATCCTTCAGCTGCGCCTGCATCCGGCGATCACGGCGTTGCGCGAGCGGGTCCTGGCGGCGCCGCGCGACCGCAAGTTCGAGGTCGACCTGACCTACGTCACCTCGCGCGGCCTGTGGTACTTCCACAGCTGGAAGGGCGACGAGCGCAAGTCGGGCGGGATCGCGACCAATATCGGGGTGCATTTCTTCGACATGCTCCACTATCTGTTCGGCGCCGTGCAGGAAAATCGGGTCCATCTCTCCACGCCGTCGCGCGCCGGCGGCTACCTGGAGTTCGAGCGGGCGCGGGCGCGCTGGTTCCTTTCGCTGGACGTTGCCGACGTGCCGGCGGCGGCGCGCGGCCAGCGCACGTTCCGCTCGATCACCGTGGACGGCGAGGAAATCGAGTTCAGCGGCGGCTTCGGCGATCTTCACACCTTGAGCTATCGCGAGATCCTGGCCGGCCGGGGCTTCGGCCTGGCGGACAATCGCTGCGCGATCGAGACCGTCTCGACGATTCGGACCACAGCGCCAAGTCGCGATCAGGGCGACGCCCATCCGATGGCCGCAGGCCTGCGCGAATGACGGCGACGATCCATCCGAGCGCGATCGTCGACGAGGGCGCCGAGATCGGCGCGGGGAGCCGCGTCTGGCATTTCGTCCATGTCTGCGCCGGAGCGCGGATCGGCGCCGGCGTCTCGCTGGGCCAGGGCGTGTTCGTCGGCAATCGGGTGACGATCGGCGATCGCTGCAAGGTGCAGAACAATGTGTCCGTCTACGACAACGTCACGCTCGAAGAGGGCGTCTTCTGCGGGCCGAGCATGGTGTTCACCAACGTGCACAATCCGCGCGCGCTGATCGAGCGCAAGGATGAGTATCGCGACACTTTGGTCCGCAGGGGCGCGAGCCTCGGCGCGAATTGCACGATCGTGTGCGGAGTCACGATCGGCGCCTTCGCCTTTGTCGGCGCGGGCGCGGTGGTGACCGGCGACGTGCCGGATTTCGCGCTGATCGTCGGCGTTCCGGGCCGGCAGATCGGCTGGATGAGCGCCTTCGGCGAGCGCCTCGCTTTGCCGCTGGCCGGGCAGGGCGAAGCGGTCTGCCGCCATACGGGGGACCATTATCGGCTGAAGGATGGCGTGGTTACACGCGAAGAGGCCCAAGGATGATGCCGTTCGTCGATCTCGCCGCCCAGCAGGAGCGGCTGCGCGCCGAGATCGAGGGCGGGATCGCCCGCGTCCTCGCGCACGGCCAATATATTCTAGGCCCGGAAGTCGCCGAGCTCGAGGAGAAGCTCGCCGCTTATTGCGGAGCCGCCCACTGCATCAGCTGCGCCAACGGGACGGACGCGCTCCAGATCGCGCTCATGGCGCTCGGCGTCGGACCGGGCGACGAAGTGATCACGCCGAGCTTTTCCTATATCGCGACGGCCGAAGCAGTGGCCCTGCTTGGCGGCAAGCCCGTCTATGTCGATATCGATCCGGCGACCTACAATCTCGATCCGGCCGGCCTCGCCGCGGCGATCACCCCGCGGACGAAGGCGATCATTCCGGTGTCGCTCTATGGCCAGTGCGCCGATTTCGACGCGATCAATGCAATCGCCGCCCGCAACGCCGTTCCGGTGATCGAGGACGGCGCGCAAAGCTTCGGCGCCGGTTACAAGGGGCGCAAATCGGGCGCCCTCACGACGATCGGCTGCACCAGCTTCTTTCCGTCGAAGCCGCTGGGCTGCTACGGCGACGGCGGCGCGATCTTCACCGACGATCCCGAGCTTGCGGCCGTGATCCGGCAGATCGCCCGCCACGGCCAGGACCGGCGCTACCATCACGTGCGGGTCGGCGTGAACAGCCGGCTCGACACCCTGCAGGCAGCGATCCTGCTGCCCAAGCTCGCGATCCTCGACGAGGAGCTGGAGCGTCGCGAGCAGGTCGCCGCGCTCTACGCGGAGAAGCTGCCGCGCAGCAACGTCGTCGCCCTCCCGAGCATCGAGCGGCATAATCGCTGCGCCTGGGCGCAATATACGATCCGCGTGCCCCAGCGCGAAACGGTGCAGAGCGTGCTGAAGGAGCACGGCGTCCCGACCGCGGTGCATTATCCGCTGCCTTTGGCCAGCCAGCCCGCGGTGGCGGATGCGACGGCGACCTTGCCGCACAGCGACGCTGCTGCGGCCAGCGTGCTGAGCCTGCCCATGCATCCCTATATGACCGCGAACGACGTGGAGAGGGTGGCCGCCGCGCTCGCCGACGCGTTGAAGACGGTCGTCGAAACCGCCTGACCCGGGCGCAAGCACCAGATGGAGCTTTAAGGAATGGACTTACAAGGAAAGAAGCTGCTCGTGATCGGCGGCGCCGGCCTGATCGGCTCGCACACGGTCGACAAGCTGCTCAAGCAGGACGTGGCCGAGGTCGTGATCTACGACAATTTCGCGCGCGGCCGGCAGGAGAATCTGGCCGAGGCGCTGAAGGACCCGCGCGTGCGGATTTACGAGATCGGCGGCGACATTCTGCACACCGACATTCTCGACAGCGCGATGCAGGGCATGGACGGCGTCTTCCATTTCGCCGCTTTGTGGCTGCTGCAGTGCCACGAGTACCCGCGTTCGGCCTTCAACGTGAATGTCGGCGGCACGTTCAACGTGATGGACGCCTGCGTTCGCAACGGCGTCAAGCGGCTGGTCTATTCCTCGTCGGCCTCGGTCTATGGCGACGCGGTCACCGACCCGATGGCGGAGGACCACCCGTTCAACAACCAGAACTTCTACGGCGCCACCAAGATCTGCGGCGAGGCCATGCTGCGCGCCTATCACCACCGCTACGGGCTCGATTATGTCGGGCTGCGCTACATGAACGTCTATGGGCCGCGGCAGGATTATCACGGCGCCTATATCGCAGTGATCATGAAGATGCTGGACGCGATCGACCGCGGCGACGCGCCGACCATCCTCGGCGACGGCTCCGAAGCGTTCGATTTCGTCGCGGTCGAGGATTGCGCGGCCGCCAATGTCTGCGCGATGGGCGCGAGAGCGAGCGACGAATTCTACAATGTCGGCACGGGCATCCGCACCAGCCTCAAGGAGCTGGCCGAGAAGCTGCTCAACCTCACCGGCTGCAACAAGGAGATCGTCTACGCCCCGCGCAGCCAGGCCACTCTCGTGCGCAACCGGATCGGCGATCCGCAAAAAGCCGGCGCGGAAATCGGCTTCACCGCCGCGATCGACCTGGACGACGGCCTGCGCCGCCTGATCGACTGGCGCCAGGGGCACAAGAGCGAGGTCGAGGCGCGCCGGGCGGCAGTGGGGCTGGCGGCATGAGCGACCCGATGAACGTGCCGATCGCCCGGACCTCGCTGACCGAGGCCGAGATCGAAAGCGTGCTCGGCCCGCTGCGCAGCGGCTGGCTCGTCCAGGGTCCCAAGGTTCGCGAATTCGAGGAGAAGTGGTCGGCCTTCACCGGCGCGCCGCATTCGATCGCGGTGACCTCCTGCACGACCGGCCTGCATCTCGCCGCGGTGGCGCTCGGGCTCGAGCCCGGCGACGAGGTGGTCGTCCCCGCTTTCACCTGGATCGCCACCGCGAACATCGTCGAGCACCAGCAGGCGAAGGTCGTCTTCTGCGACATCGACCTCGACACGTTCAACCTCGATCCGGCCTCACTCGAAGCGGCGATCACGCCCCGGACCAAAGGCGTGATCCCGGTCCATCTGTTCGGCCTCGCCGCCGACATGGACGCGGTCGGCCGGATCGCGAAGCAGCATGGCCTGTGGGTGATCGAGGACGCCGCCTGCGGCTTCGGCGCTACTCTCCACGGCCGCCATGTCGGCACGTTCGGCGACGCCGCCGCCTTCAGCTTTCATCCGCGCAAGGCGATCACCACCGGCGAAGGCGGCATGGTGACGCTGAACGACGAGGCTCTGGCGGAGCGGATCCGCCGCCTGCGCGACCATGGCGCCGCGATCTCGGACCATCAGCGCCATCTCGGGCCGCGCCCCTATCTCCTCGCCGATCATCCGCTCGCCGGCTACAACCAGCGGATGACCGATTTCCAGGCGGCGCTGGGATCGGCCCAGATGGACCGCGCCGAGGCGATCGTCGCCGAGCGCCGCCGGCTCGCGGCCCGCTACGACGACGCCTTCGCCGACCTCGACTGGCTGCGCACGCCGCCGCGGATCAATGCCTGCGGCCACGGCTATCAGAGCTATGCCTGCCTGTTCCAGCCGGAGCCGGTGACCCCCGCCTCGGTCGCCCGGGTCAACGCGCTGCGCAACGCCTGGATGGACCGGCTCCAGCAGCAGGGCATCTCGACCCGGCCGGCCACCCATGCCGTCCACATGCTGAGCTATTATCGCGACAAATACGGCCTCGCCCGCGAAGATTTCCCCAACGCCTATGCGGCGAACGACTGTTCGATCTCGCTGCCGCTGTTCCACGGCATGACCGAAGCCGAGCAGGACCATGTCATCGCCATCGTCCGCCAGGGACCGGCCTGAGCGGCCAATCCGAACGTCGATCCGATCATATGTGTGGCATAGCAGGTTTCATTGAGCTCGACGGCGCGCCGGCCTCCCCGGCGCTGCTGCAGAACATGACGGACGCGATCGCCCATCGCGGCCCGGACGGCGAAGGCCATTGGCTCGAAGCCAATGTCGCTCTCGGCCACCGCCGGCTCGCAATTATCGACCTTTCGCCGCTCGCCCACCAGCCGATGGTGAGCGTCGAGCATCGCTACGTCCTCACCTACAATGGCGAGATCTACAATTACCGCGAGCTGCGCGCCGAGCTCGAAGCGGCCGGCTGCTGGTTCCGCTCGCATTCGGACAGCGAGGTGCTGCTGGCCGCGTTGAGCCATTGGGGCACGGACGCGCTGCCCAGGCTCAATGGCATGTTCGCCTTTGCGCTGTGGGACCGCAAGGAGCGCACGCTGCTGCTCGCCCGCGACCGTTACGGCGTGAAGCCCCTCTACGTGGCCCGGCAGGATGACCGCTTCGCTTTCGCCTCGGAGCAGAAGGCGTTCCTCGCCGATTCCCGCTTCCGGCGTAAGCTCGATAAGCGCGCCCTGCTGGAATATTTCACCTTTCAGAACCTGTTCACCGACCGCACCCTGCTGGAGGATGTCAGCCTCATCCCGGCGGGCCATTACGCGACTCTCGACCTCGGCAAGAGCGAGCCCGAACTGCAGCTGACCCGCTATTGGGACTATCATTTTCGCGAGCCGGCCCAGCCCGCGAAGCCCGAGGACTATCGGGAAGAGCTCGATCGATTGTTCCGCCAGGCGGTGACGCGCCAGCTGGTGAGCGACGTCGAGCTCGGCAGCTATCTGAGCGGGGGCATGGATTCGGGTTCGATCACCGCGATCGCCGCCCAGCATTTCCCCAACCTCAAGACCTTCACCTGCGGCTTCGACCTGAGCTCGGCTTCCGGCATCGAGCTGGCGTTCGACGAGCGGGTGAAGGCCGAGGCGATGTCCGCCCGCTTCCGCACCGAACATTATGAGATGGTGCTGAAGGCCGGCGACATGGAGCGGTCGCTGCCCACCCTGGCCTGGCACCTGGAAGAGCCGCGGGTCGGCCAGAGCTATCCCAATTTCTACGCCGCGCAACTGGCCAGCCGCTTCGTCAAGGTGGTGCTGTCGGGGGCTGGCGGCGACGAGCTCTTCGGCGGCTATCCGTGGCGCTACTATCGCGCCGCGGTGAACGAGGATTTCGATCATTATGTCGATCAATATTACGGCTATTGGCAGCGGCTGGTCGACAACACCCACCTGAAGCGGATGTTCGCGCCGATCGGCGCCGACGTGGCGGATGTCTGGACGCGCGACATCTTCCGGGACGTTTTCGACACGCACGCCAATGCGCTGGAACGGCCCGAGGACTATATCAACCATTCGCTCTATTTCGAGGCGAAGACCTTCCTTCACGGCCTGTTCGTGGTCGAGGACAAGCTTTCCATGGCGCACAGCCTGGAGACGCGGGTGCCGTTCATGGACAACGACCTGGTCGACTTCGCCATGCAATGCCCGGTCAGCCTCAAGCTCAACCGGCTGCAGGAGGTGATCCGGCTCAACGAGAACGAGGCCGGCGACAAGCAGGGCCAGTATTTCCGCAAGACGAACGACGGCAAGCAGATCCTGCGCGACATGATGGCGCGCTACATCCCGGAGGACATCACCAAGGCCGAGAAGCAAGGCTTCTCCTCGCCCGACGCGAGCTGGTTCAAGGGCGAAAGCATCGATTTCGTCCGCAACCGTCTGCTCGGCAACGGTGCGCGGATCTACGACGTGCTGGACCGGGGCGCGGTCGAGGAACTGATCGGCCAGCACCTGAACGGCACGGAGAACCGCCGCCTGCTGATCTGGTCGCTGCTCAACGTCAATGAATGGATGGAGCAGGTGCTGTGAGCGGGCTGCTCGACCAGCTGCGGGCCTTGTTCCGCGCGCGGCGGGATGAGGTTGACGCCCGTTTCAAGCGGACGCTCCCGTTCGGCGATTATGTGTCGGACCGCTGGGAGAAGGCGCGAATGCTGGACTTCGGCGAGGGCACGTCCGTTTACGATAGCGCGCACGTGTTCGGCGAGGTCCGCGTGGGGAAGCATAGCTGGATCGGCCCGTTCACCATTCTCGACGGGTCCGGCGGCCTCACCATCGGCGACCATTGCTCGATCTCCGCCGGCGTGCAGATCTACACGCACGACACCGTGGCCTGGGCGACGTCGGGCGGCGCGGAGCCCCACGCCAATGCACCGACCCGGATCGGCAACCGCTGCTACCTCGGGCCCAACACGATCGTGGCGAAAGGGGTGACGATCGGCGACGGCGCGGTCGTCGGCGCGAACAGCCTCGTCCTTCACGATATCCCGCCCGGGGCGACCGCTTACGGCAGCCCGGCCCGGGTCGTGAAGACGCGGGAAGAAGGGTCCCGGGATGCCGACTGACCCGGCGGCGGACGCCCTGCTGTCGCACACTCCCCTCAGGGTCTGCTCGCGCTGCATCTACGACGAGCGGGTGTCGGGCATCGCCTTCGACGCGGAGGGGGTCTGCAATTACTGCCACCAGATCGACGGGCTGATCGAGCAATACGGCACCGGTCGCCCACAGGGAGAGCAGGTGCTCTCAGGGATCGTGGAAGACATCCGCCGCGCCGGCCGCGGCCGACGATATGACTGCATCGTCGGCGTCAGCGGTGGCACCGACAGCAGCTACATGGTCTATCTCGCCAAGAAGGTGTGGGGCTTGCGCCCGCTGGCGGTGCATTACGACAACACCTGGAACACGGCGATCGCCACCCAGAACATCCGCCGCGTCCTTTCCGCGCTGGATGTCGACCTTTACACCCATGTCATCGACAACAAGGAAGCGGACGACATCTTCGCCGCATTTTTCCACGCGGGCGTCGCCGAGATCGAGGCGGCGACCGATCTCGCCCTGGCCGAGGTGATGAACCGCGCCGCCTGGAAATATGGCGTGCGCTACGTGCTCGAAGGCCACAGCTTCGTCACCGAGGGCATCACGCCGGTAGGGCGCAATTATTTCGATGGCCAGTATATCCGGGGCATCCACCGCCGCTACGGCAAGCAGCCGCTCAAGACGTATCCGCTGATGACTTTCGAGCGGATGCTGTTCTGGAGCGTCGCCGCGCGCATCCGCAAGATCCGCCCCTTCTGGTACATGGATTACAACAAGGAGGATGCTCGCGCGATGCTCGAGCGCGAATATGGCTGGGAATATTATGGCGGTCACCATCTGGAAAACCGGATGACCGCCTTCTTCCACAGCGTCTACGCGCCGCAGAAGTTCGACACGGATTTTCGCAACAACACCCTCTCCGCGCTGGTCCGCCAGGGCGCGATGAGCCGCGAAGACGCATGGGCCAGGTACAATGAGCCGCCCCACGTGGAGGAGGAGCTGGTCGCCTATTTCCAGAAACGGCTCGGGCTTTCGGACAATGAGTATAAGAGCGTCATGGCCGCGCCGCCGCGCTCGTGGCACGAATTCCCGACCTACAAGAAACGCTTCGAACGGTTCAGGCCGCTGTTCAAGCTGCTCGCCGACGCCAATCTGGTGACCCGCTCCTTCTATCTCAAATACTGCTTTCCCGCCCCCGAGGCCCCGCGATCGTGAGCCCCATTCTCATCATCGATTACGGCCTGGGCAATATCGGTTCGCTCAGGAACATGTTCCGGCGGATCGGCGCTGCGGTCGACGTCGCGGGCGACGAAGCCAGCATCGCTCGGGCCGCCAAGCTGCTGCTGCCCGGCGTCGGCGCCTTCGATCCGGCGATGCGGCGCCTGCGCGAGACCGGCCTGGCCGAGCTCGTCCGCCGGCGCGCGCTGGTGGATCGGATTCCGGTGCTGGGCATCTGCCTCGGCATGCAGCTCCTCACCGAGGGCAGCGACGAAGGGCGAGAGCCGGGGCTCGGCATCGTTCCCGCCCGCGCCCATCGCTTCCCGGCTTCGGAGACGCTCAAGGTGCCGCACATGGGCTGGAACCTGGTGCGCAAATCCGCCCCCAGCCCGCTCACCGCGGGCCTGCCGGACGACAGCCGCTTCTATTTCGTCCATTCCTATCACGTGCAGGTGGCGAACCCGCGCCACAGCATCCTCAAGGCGCATTACGGGCTCGATTTCGACGCCGCGATCCAGCGGGAGAACGTGTTCGGCGCGCAATTTCATCCGGAAAAGAGCCACCGCTTCGGCATGACCCTGCTCAAGGCCTTCGCCGAGATGCCATGCTGAGGACCCGCGTCATTCCCGCGCTGCTGCTGCGCGGCGAAAGCCTGGTGAAGACCGAACGGTTCGGCCGGTTCCGCTACATCGGCGATCCTTGCAACACCGTGCGTATCTTCAATGAGCTCGAGGTGGACGAGCTCGCCTTCCTCGACATCACCGCCACGATCGAGCGGCGGCCGCCCAATTTCGCGCTGCTCCGCGACATCGCGTCGGAATGCTTCATGCCGCTTTCCTATGGCGGCGGCCTGCGCACCTTCGACGATGCCGCCCGCCTGTTCGACACCGGCTTCGAGAAAGTGGTGATCAACAGCCATGCCGTGGAGCGGCCCGCTTTCGTCAGCGAGGTGGCCGAGGTGTACGGTGCCCAGGCCGTCGTCGCTTCGATCGACGTCCGGCGCACGCTTCTCGGCGGCGAGCGGGTGGTCACGCATGCCGGCCGTCAGGCGCACAGGATCGAGCCGGTCGCGTGGGCGGTCGAGATGGAGCGAAGGGGCGCCGGCGAGATCCTGCTGACCGCGATCGACCGGGAAGGCACTTGGTCCGGCTTCGACCTCGATCTGACCCGGCGCGTGGCGGACGCGGTTTCGATTCCCGTCATCGCCCAGGGCGGTGCCGGCGGCGTCCCCGACATCGTCCGTGCGGTGCGCGAAGGCGGCGCCTCGTCCGTCGCCGTCGGCAGCATGGTCGTCTTTCAGAAGCAGGGGTTTGGCGTTCTGGTCAACTTCCCCCAGCCCGCCGAGCTCCGGGCGTCGGGCTTGTGAACGCGCCGGGTTCGAAATCGAAGGATCGGCCCGATCCTTCCCGGCCGGGCTCGCGGATCGCGATCATCGGCAATATGAACAATAACGGCTTCGCGATCATGCGCTATTTTCGCGATCTCGGCGCCGATGCGTGGCTGCTGCCCTACGCGACCGATGCCCAGGGCGCGTCGGGCCACTTCGCGCCGGAGGCGGATTCGTGGCAATTCGCCAATTGGCAGCAATTCATCCGGCCATTGCCGGTACCCAATACCACCGCGGCGATCGTCGGGCGGCCCGCCCGGCTTCGCCCGCCGCCCTCGAAGCGCCGGCTTCGCCAGGCTTTGTCGCCCTACGACCGGTTCGTCGGCTCGGGGGTGGCGCCGGCTCTGTTCGAGCGGCTCGGCGCTCGCCTCGACATCTTTTTCCCCTACAGCAACGGTATCGAGCTTTACGGCACTCCGGAAATCAAGGGGCAGATGGCGCGCTCTTCGCTCCGGCGGCGCTTCTACCAGCCCGTCCGCCGGCTGCAGGCCCGGGGGATCCGCAACGCCCGCTACTGCCTGAATTCCGAGCTCAGCCTCACCCGGCGCTCCTTCGAGGAAATCGGCAAACCCTTTCTCAGGCTGGGCGTCCCCATGGTCTACAACCGGGAGCCCTATGCCGGCGCCGAGCCGCCTAGGCACCTGCGTCCCGCGCTGTCGCGGATCCGCTCTGCCGGGCTTTCGCTTTTCTGCTCCGCCCGGCAGATGTGGATCCGCCCTCCGGGGATCGCGCCCGCGGACTGGCCCGCCGCCACGAAGAACAGCGATTGGCTGTTTCGCGGGCTGGCCGAGTTCGTGCGGGCCCGTCCGCGCGCGAAGCCGCTGCTCACCATCGTCGAATATGGGCCCGATGTCGACGCGACCAAAGCCCTGGCCGCGGAACTCGGCCTGACGGATTACGTGCAATGGCTTCCGGTCCTGCCGCGGCGCGAGATCATGCTTCTCCTTGGCGCCTGCGACATCGGCGTCGGCGAGTTCTACACCGCGACCGGGATGCTTTGGGGCGGCACCGGCTGGGAGGCGCTGGCCTGCGGGCGGCCGCTCCTCCAGGCCTTCAATTTCCCGGGCCGGACCTTCATCGAGGCGTTCGGGCATCCGCCGCCGCCGATCCTCGATTCAAGATCGCCGGCGGACATCGCGCGACACCTTTGCGACCGCCATGATTCCCCCGGCAAGGACCGGGAAACGGGACGCCGTGGCGCGCAATGGTTCGACGCGCATGGCGGCATCGGCCTGGCCCGGCAATGGCTCGCGCTGGTCGAAGCGGAGCGGGAGCCGGGCGCGTGAACACGCCCGGCCTGCTTTCTCTGCGCGGCCGGCTCGGCTTCCTCGCGCGCGATACGGCCGTCTACGGCGTCGGCGAGGCGCTCATCCGCGCCCTCGCCCTGATCACCTTCCCTTTGCTCGCCCGCCATTTCTCGGTGGCCGATTTCGGGATCATCGATTTCATGACGACCTGCGTCCTGCTGCTGGTCGTGCTGCTCATCTTCGGGCAGGATTCCGCGACCGCGAGATACTTTTACGAGACCGAGGACCGCGCCACCCGCCAGCAGGTGGTCAGCCAGTCCCTCGCCTTCGAAATCGGCGTCATGGCGCTCGTCCTGCCGATCGGCTGGGTGCTGGCGCCGGCGATTGCCGATTTCCTGGGATTGCCCGCGGCGAACGGGGCCCTGCTGGTCAGGCTCGCGATTCTTCAGGCGCCGTTTTTCGTGTTCGTGAGCCTGTCGTTGAGCTTGCTGAAATGGACCTTCAAGCGCTGGCAATTCCTGCTCATGGCCGTCGGCACGACGGTGGCGACGCTGGCCGGCCTGCTGATCACCATCTTCTTTTTCGAGCTCGACATGGTCGGCGTCTTCACGGTCTATTTCGTCGTCCGGGCCATGTTCGCCCTCCTGGGGCTCTGGCTGGTTCGCGAATGGCTGGCCTTCCCCACCGACTCGAAGCAGCTCAGGCAGCTCCTGCCGTTCGCGATCTCGTTCGGGTTCATCTCGGGCATCACCGCGCTGCTGCCGGTGCTCGAACGCGGGCTGGTCGGGAACATGGTAGGCAATGAAGCGCTCGGCCTCTATGCCGCCGGTGCGAAGGTGGCGATGCTGATCGCCCTCGTCATCAACGCGATCGAGACCGCCTGGGGTCCGTTTTCGCTGGCCCTTCACCGGGAAGAAAATGCGGTGGAAACCTATAATCACGTTCTGAAAGGGGTTTGCTTGCTTCTCTTCGGCGCGGTTCTGGGCCTCACGGCCTTTTCGGACGCCATCGTCTCGTTGCTCGGATCTGCGCGTTACACCGGCGCCGGGTCGGTGACCTTTCCGCTTTGCTTCGCTCTTGCCGCCAGCGCCGTCGGCGCGATCACGAGCATCGGCATCATCCTTTCGAAGCGCGCTCACCTGAAGCTTTACGCTTATGGCGTGTTGCTTGCCGTGGCGGCGGTCGCCATTCCGCTCGGGGCCTCGCTTTACGGCATCGCAGGCGCCGCCTGGGGCAGCGCGGCCGCAATGCTTGCCAAGACCTTCGTCGAGACCGTGCTCGCCCGTCGCGCCTATCCTCTCGTCTGGGACTATCGGGCGCCGTTGCTGCTCGGGGGACTCGCCGTCGCAGTGGGCGGCATTCATCAATTGACCTTCGGCCTGCTCGAGGTGGGAGGAGTCAGCCTTCTCCCGCTCGGCGGCCTGGTGCTTCTCGCTGCCGTGGCGTGGTTTCATCTGCTCGATGCAAGCGAGCGGGGGCACGTTTTGGCGATGCTGCGCGGCCTGAACAAGCGCGAGGCTGACCGGACATGCTGACCTGGGTTCTGCTACCGGCGATCGTTGTCGGCGCCGCCTTCCTGATGGGGCGGCGGCAACAGGATCGTGCCTTCACGATCGCGATGGTCGCTTACGCGGTGCTCGTCTCGCTGGGCGCTATTCTGTCGATCAATGACAGCGTGCTCGGTTCGCCATGGCATACCCCCTACCTCACCGGCAGCGACGGCGAGGGCTATTTCGAACAGGCGCAGCTGCTGGTGAGAGAGGGGATCACCAACTTCCAGACGGCGATCAGATCCAATTATCTGGGATACCAGATTTTCCTCGCGATCCTGTTCAGCGTCTTCGGAACCGACCTCGCGGTCGGCATCGCCGCCAACCTGCTGATCCTGCTTCTTTCGATTACCTGCCTGTATCGGGCCACCCTGTTGCTGACCGGATCGCCGCGCGCGGCGCGGCTCGCCGCCGTCGCCTTCATGTTGACCACCGCCAATGTCTTCTACGCGCTGGTGCTGCTCAAGGAGCCCGCCCTGGGCCTCGCCTTCGCCCTCGTCCTGCTCTCGGTGACGAAGGCGATCACCGACGATCGCATCGGCCCGCGCGCCGCGCTTTATTTCCTGCTTGCGCTGGCGGTGATCATCACGATGCGCGCGACCGTCCTCCTGTTCCTGGTCATCTTGTTCGCGTGCACGGCGCGCCTGCTGATCAAGCGCCGGGCCCACGCCCTCGTCGGCGTGATCGGCCTGCTCGCCCTCGCCGCCCCGGTGGCGCAAAACTTCACCGTCAACGAGCTCAGCTCCGATTTCCTCGCTCGGGAAGTGACCGCGAATACTGTGATCATCAATCGGTTCGAGGCCGGCGACCTGGACGTTTCCGGCATCGCCGGCCAGCTCGGCGGGGCCTATGTGCGTCAGCCGTTCCCCGTGAAGATCGCGCTGTTTCCGCTTCCGACGGCGATACAGATCCTGCTGCCGTTCGATTTCTGGAGCGGTCAGTTTCTCGAGGATCATTTTTCGATATTCTTCTTTCGCAACCTCAACCTCATCTGGCTGCTCGTCGTCGCGCCGTGGTTCCTTTTCGCCGTCGTCAACATCCGGAAGACCGGTCGCCCGCTCCTCTCGCGATTCCTGTTCGCCGGGATCATCTATTATGTCGCCATCGCGGTCATCTATGGCGGCCTGATTCCGCGTTATGTCGCGCCGGCTCTCTACTTCGTCTATCCGGCCATCGGGCTGTGGTGGGCCCGCGCCCGGGAAAATGTGGCGGACAAGGCAAGGGTCGCCCGCTTCTTCATGCATTATTACGCCTTCTTCACCTTGGCCGGCCTTGGCTACATGGCCGTGCAGATCATGCGCTGAGCCGACCAAGATGGCATCGCGATCGCAAATGACCGGCCTCGGCAAAGCCGCCTCCGGGCATCGACGGCTGCTCGTCGTCGGCAACGGACCGAGCGGGATCGGCGACGACGGCTCCTATCATGTCGATCGGACCTGCGGGCAGGTATTGCTCGGCCTTGCGGAGCGCGGTTTCGACGTGACCTTCGCGCAGCCCATCGAGCCTCTCGGCGCCCTGCTCAATTATTATGGCTGCGTCCTTCCCCCGGATCGGGTTCGCGCCATCGGGCTGGACAAGGCGCGCCCGCTCGCTTCCCTGCGCGGTGTTGCCGCGGTCGCTCGAGCGATGCTTCGCGCCGATTTCGTCCACCTCTTCTTTCCGGGCACCCTGCCCCGGCTGATCGCCCGGTTCCTGCGCCGGCTCGGCATCCCCTATGGCCTCTATCTTCGCGGGGACCAGTTCTCCGACGAGGGCAGCGATGCCCGCATCGTGCGGCATGCCCGCTTCGTTCTGGCCGTGTCGGAAGGATTGGCCGATCGGGTGAGTGGATTGAACGCGCAGGTCGGCGTCGTCCGCCCAAGCTTCGAGCTGACCGCGAAGGACGCGCACGTGCGGCAGTTCGGCCCGCTGCGGGAGCGCGCGGCGCGGCTGCTCTTCGTCGGTCGGATCGACGAGACGAAAGGGGTGCCGGAGCTGATCGCCGCCACCGAGCGCCTTCGTGCCCGCGGCGTGCGGGTCGAGCTCAAGCTGGTCGGCTTCGGTTATCTTCACGAGGCGCTGTCGGCGCGCTTCCCGGATGAGGACGGCCAGGCTATCCGCGTGGTCGGCGCCCTCGATGATCGCGCGCAGCTGCTGCGCGCCTATCAGGAAGCCGACATCTTCGTGCTGCCGACTCATCAGGAAGGATTTCCGCGCGTTCTCTACGAAGCCATGATCAAGTCCGCCGTCGTCGTCACCACCATGGTGGGCGGGATTCCGGGCGTGATGAAGGACGAGGTCAATTGCCTCGCGGTGCCGGTCGACGATGCCGAGGCCATCGCCCGCGCGATCGAAAGGCTTGTCGACGACCCCGGGCTGATGGAACGCCTGGCCACCGCGGGGCTCGCGACGGTGCTGAACATCTTCGGCGCTTATCCCACGCAGGAGCAGGCGCTGCATGCCCGGCTTACGGCGGGCCAAGCAGGCGTGACGCATTCCACCGGCGAAGAAGCCTCGTCCGGATGAACGACCAGCGACGCCGGATAGGCCAGAGAAGAAATGCGTAGATCGACCCTCGACATCCTCCGCTGCCCCGCCTGCCGCTCGCCGCTCGGCCTCGTCACCGACGAAGCCGGGGACGATGTGGAGACGGGCTCGCTCGCCTGCGACCGCTGCGGCGCCGCCTATCCGATCAAGGATGGTGTCGCCCGCTTCGTGCCGGCCGACAATTATGCGCAGAATTTCGGCGTCCAGTGGAACAAGTTCCGCCAGACCCAGCTCGACAGCTTCAGCGGATCCAGCATCTCGCGCGACCGCTTCACGTCCTATACGGGTTGGACCGATGACGAGCTCCAGGGCGCGCTGGTCCTCGATGCCGGCTGCGGCGCGGGCCGTTTCGCCGAAGTCGCGCTCGCCGCGGGCGCGAGGGTCATCGCGATCGATTTCTCGACGGCGGTGGAAGCGGCCCGGGCCAATCTGCTGGGCAAAGGCGACGTGGATTTCATCCAGGCGGATATCCGCGCCCTGCCGTTCGCGGACGGCACCTTCCCCTTCGTCTATTGTCTGGGCGTCATCCAGCATACGCCCAGTCCTCCGGAAACCTTCGACAAGCTGGCGGCGGTCACCGCCCCGGGCGGCGAGCTCGCCCTCGACGTCTACGCCGCCGGCTGGAAAAATATCTTCTTCGCCAAATATTGGATTCGCCCGCTCACCCGGCGGATGAGCGCCGAGCGATCGTACCGTCTCGTCGAAAAGATCTTCCCGCCGCTCTACGCGGTGAGCCGGCTGGTGGGCCGCATTCCGGTGCTCGGCCACTATCTGCGCTATCTCATTCCCGTCGTGAACTATGAAGGGGTCTATCCCCTGAACGACGCGCAGCAGCGCGAATGGGCGCTGCTCGACACGTTCGACATGTGGGCGCCCGCCTACGATCAGCCGCAGACGATGGCGACGCTGAGCGCCTGGTTCCGCGCCGGGAATTTCGAAGAGGTCGAAGTCTTTCATGCCGGCTTCTTCGTCGGCCGCGGCCGCAAGCCGATCGAGCCGCGCTGATGTGCGGGATCGTCGGCTATCTGTCGGACCGGCAGCCGATCGACGCGGCGCTGCTCGTGCGGATGCGCGATACCATCGCCCATCGCGGGCCGGACGGGGAAGGCCATTGGCTCTCGGCGGACGGACGGGTCGGCTTTGGCCACCGGCGCCTGGCGATCATCGATCTCAGCGAGGGCGGGCATCAGCCGATGCTGTCGCAGGACGGCCGGCAGCTGATCGTCTACAATGGCGAGATCTACAATCACCGGGAGCTGCGCCGCGAGCTCGAGGCGCTGGGCCGGTCCTTTCGAAGCACGAGCGATACGGAGGTGCTGCTCGCCGCCTGGCAGCAATGGGGGGAGGCGGCGCTCGACCGCCTGTCCGGCATGTACGCCTTCGCGATCTACGATCTCGAGGCGCGGCGGCTGTTCGCGGCGCGGGACCGCGCGGGCGAAAAGCCTTTCTTCTATCGCCATGACCGGGGCCGTTTCGTCTTCGCCTCGGAGCTGAAGGCGATCTTCGCCCACCCCGAAATGCCGCGCGAGGCCGATCCGGTGGCGCTCGATCACTATCTCGCTTACGGCTACGTCCCGCGCGAGCTGTGCATGCTGAAGGGCTATGCGAAGCTCCCTGCGGGGCACAAGCTGCGCTATGATCTCGCCTCCGACCGGCTGGAGGTCGAGCCCTACTGGCAGCTGCCGCGCTGGACCGGCGGGCCGGCGCAGCCGCTCGCCGCGCTTGCCGAGGAGTTGGCGCCGCTGCTCGACACGGCGGTGCGGCGCCAGCTTACCGCCGCCGACGTCCCCGTGGGCATCCTGTTGAGCGGCGGCCTCGACAGCAGCCTCGTCGCGGCCACCGCCGCCCGCGTGTCCGACAAGGTGACCACTTTCACGATCGGCTTTCCGGGCCATGCGGGCTTCGACGAAAGCCCGATCGCCAAGCGGCTCGCGAACGAGCTCGGCACCGACCATGTCGAGCTGATGGCCGAGCCCGACACGGTCGACCTGCTGCCCAGCCTCGCCGCGCAGTTCGACGAACCGCTCGCGGACAGCTCGATGATCCCGACCCATCTCGTCAGCCGCCTCGTTCGGACCCGGGCCACCGTGGCCTTGGGGGGCGATGGCGGGGACGAGCTGTTCGGCGGCTATCCGAGCTATAGCTGGGTGACCTGGTTCGCGCGCGCGCGCCGCTTCGGCCTGCATCATCTGCCGCTGTCCCGGGCGGCCGCGGCGCTGCTTCCCTATTCGATGCGGCTGCGCAAGACGGCGCTGCGCGCGCTCGATCCCTACGATCCGGCGACGACCGTCCTGCGGCTGGCCGAACCCAGGCAGCGGGCGGCCATGCTCGCCGGTCATGCGGTCGGCCGCCAGCTCTCGGCCGAGGCGTTCCGGGCGCCGCTGATGGCGGGCCGGAGCGATGTCCGCGAGCGCGCCATGGCGTTGGATTTCCAAACCTTCATGTGCGACGACATCCTGGTGAAGGTCGATCGGGCGAGCATGCTGACCTCGCTCGAGGTGCGCGCGCCCCTGCTCGACCCGGCGATCATCGAATTCGCTTTTTCGCGCCTGGCTCCGGACCAGCGCACCAACGGCGGGGCGCGAAAATTGCTGCTCCGCGAATTGGGCCGGGAACGGCTCCCGGCCTGGTTCGACCTGAAGCGCAAGCAGGGCTTTTCCATTCCCTTGGCGGCGTGGCTGCGCGGCCCCTGGGCGGCGCTGCTGGAAGATCTCGCCTCCCAGGCGACGGACGGCCTGCTCGATCCCGGCGCGGTGCGTCGCTTCCTGCGCGAAGGCCGCAAGACGGGGCGCGTCGCCCATCAAATCTACGGCCTGGCGATGCTGGAGCTGTGGCGGCGCGAATATCGCGTGAGCATGGGCTGAGCCGTGGCCAGGATCCTGTTCAGCGCGCTCTCGGCCCGACGCGGCGGCGGTCTCACCTATATCCGCCGGATCGTCGGCAGCTTCCCGGCCGATGCGGCCCACCGGCTTTCGGTGCTTTCGGCTGCTCCGATCGACGGCCTGCCCGTGCGCGACAACATAGAATGGATCCAGGCGCCGGGCTGGACGCTCCGCCCGATCGCGCGCTTCCTGTTCGGCGCCGTCTATTATCGCTTCTTCTGGCGCCGTCGGCACGAATTCGACGCCGTCTATTATGCGGGCGGCAGCTTCGATGTCGCGCTGCCGCGCAAGGTCGGGAAGATCGTCGCCTTCCGCAACATGCTGCCGTTCGATCTCGAGGCGCGGCGGCGTTATCATTGGGGCTGGGTCCGCTTCCGCCACTGGCTGCTGCGCTATGTCCAGGGCTGGGCCTTCCGCCGCGCGGATCTCGTCATCTTCATTTCCGACTATGCGCGCGGCCGGATCGACGCGGCGGAGCCCCGGCGCCGCGGCCTTTCCGTCGTCATCCCGCACGGAGCGACCAGCACGGGCACGCCGCTCGCTCCGGCACTGTCGGGGCGCTTGCCCGAGCGCTTCGTCCTCTATCTGTCCATCCTCGACGTATACAAGGCGCAAGTGGAGCTGGTGGAGGCCTGGGCCCGCCTCATCCGAGGGTCCCCGCGGCCGGAGAAGCTGGTCCTCGCCGGGCCGGAAAACCCGCGCTACGCGGCGGAGGTCCGGAGCGCGATCGCACGCTTGGGCCTCGAAGACGAGGTCATCCTGCTCGGCAACGTCCCGCACGATCAGGTTTCGGACCTCGCCCGCCGCGCCGTCCTCAACGTCTTCCTCTCCTCGTGCGAGAATTGCCCCAACATCCTGCTCGAGCTGCTTTGCACCGGCACCCCGCTGCTGGTCTCCAGCCGCGAGCCCATGCCCGAGCTCGGCGGGCCGGGTCTCGACTATGTCGAGCCCTACGACGTCGAGGCGATCGCGGACGGCCTGGCGCGGCTGCTCGACGATCCGGGCCGCCGCGACCGCATCGCCCAAGCGGCCCTGGAGCGCTCGCGCCGCTTTTCCTGGGACGACACGGGCGAGCGCACCTGGCGCGCGATCCTGGATTGCGCGCAAAACCGCCGCGACGCCATTGCCGCCCGCCCGGAGCGAGGCTAGATCGATGGCGCACGGACGAGCTTCACGGCTTCGAAGGGCGGCGCCCGAAACGGCCGCGTCCCCGTTCCCCCGAATCGATAGACGCCAGGTAAGAGACCTTTATGTTCAAGAATAAGACGCTGCTCGTCTCCGGAGGCACCGGTTCGTTCGGCAGCACGGTCCTCCGTCGCTTCCTCGATACCGACATCGCCGAGATCCGGATCTTCAGCCGCGACGAGAAGAAGCAGGACGACATGCGCGGCCGCTATCGCAGCGACAAGCTGCGCTTCATCATCGGCGACGTGCGCGACACGGTCAGTGTCGGGAACGCCACGCACGGTGTGGATTACATCTTTCACGCCGCCGCCCTGAAGCAGGTCCCCTCCTGCGAATTCCATCCGATGGAGGCGGTTCGGACGAACGTGCTCGGAACGGCGAATCTGCTCGAGGCCGCGGTCGCCAACCGGGTCTCGCGGGTGATCTGCCTCAGCACCGACAAGGCCGTCTATCCGATCAACGCCATGGGCATGTCCAAGGCGCTGATGGAGAAGGTGATGGTCGCCAAGTCCCGCCTCCTGAAGGGAAGCGACAGCGTCATCTGCGGCACCCGCTACGGCAACGTCATGGCTTCGCGCGGCTCGGTGATCCCCCTGTTCGTGCGACAGATCGCCCAGGGCCAGCCGATCACGGTCACCGATCCTGGCATGACCCGCTTCATGATGTCGCTCGATTCCGCGGTCGAGCTGGTCCTGCACGCCTTCAAGGAGGGCGAGAATGGCGACATCTTCGTCCAGAAATCGCCGGCTTCGACCGTGGGCGACGTCGCCGAGGCGGTTCGCCAGCTGCTGGGCCGTCCCGATCATCCGATCGCCGTCATCGGCACCAGGCACGGCGAGAAGCTCTACGAGACCCTGCTGACCCGCGAGGAGATGGCCGAAGCGGAGGATCAGGGCGATTATTATCGCATTCCCCCCGACATGCGCGACCTGCGCTACGAAAAATATTTCGAGGAGGGGGAGGCGCGGATCACCGAGGCGGTCGACTACAATTCCCACAACACCACCCGCCTCGACGTCGAGCAGACCAAGGCGCTGCTGATGACGCTTCCCTTCATGCAGGCCGCGGTCCGCGGGGATCAGGCCATCCCGGAGGCATAACGGGGCGTGGGCGAGGAACGGATCGCGGCTTCGGCCGACCCGGCGGCCCGGCGCCCGGGCGAGCCCCTGCGGCTCCTCGTCATCAGCCAGCATTATTGGCCCGAAGCCTTCCGCATCAACAGCTTCGTCGAGACTCTGATCGCCGCGGGGGCGGAGGTCGCGGTGCTGACCGGGCAGCCGAATTACCCGGCCGGCGAGACCTTCGAAGGCTATCGCTGGTACCGGGCCGGAACGGAGCGTCATCCGGGCGGCTACGACATCTATCGCGTGCCGCTTTTCCCGCGCGGCCGGGCGGGGGCGGTGCGGCTGGCGCTCAACTACCTGAGCTTCATCCTCGCCGGCTGGCTCGTGGCGCCCGTGCTGCTCAGGGGACGGCGCTTCGACGTCCTGTTCGTCTATGGCACCTCGCCGATCCTGCAGGGCGTCGTCGGCCTGCCGCTGAGGCGACTGAAACGGGCCCGGCTGGTCTTGTGGGTGCAGGATCTCTGGCCGCATGTCCTGGTCGCGACCGGCTATGTCCGCAGCCCCCGCATCCTGCGCGGCGTCCAGCGCCTGGTCGGCTGGCTCTACCGCCGCAACGACCTCATCCTGGCGCAATCGGAAGCCTTCGCCGAGGCGATCCGGCCGCATGCCGGCCGCGTGCCGGTGCGCTACTTCCCCAATCCGGGCGACGTGGCCGCGACGGTGGCGGGCCCGCCGGCCCGCGACCTGCCCAAGGCCTTCAATGTCGTTTTCGCGGGGAATCTCGGCCGCGCCCAGTCGCTCGACACCGTCGTCGAGGCCGCGGCCTTGCTTCGCGAACGACCGGACATCCGGATCACCCTGTTCGGTTCCGGCGCGATGGAGGCCGAGCTGGCGGCGCAGATCGAACGGGGCGGCCTCGGCAATCTCGTCCTCGGCGGCCGCCTTCCCCCCGAGGCGATGGCCGGCATCTACGCCCAGGCGGATGCGCTTCTGCTCACCCTGGTCGACGACGAGATGATCGCCAGGACGATCCCGAGCAAGCTGCAATCCTATCTGGCCGCAGGCGTGCCGGTCGTCGCGGCGACGGGGGGCGAAGCGGCCCGCATCGTCGAGGGATCGGGGGCCGGACTGGTCTGCCCGCCGGAGGACGCCTCCGCCCTCGCCGCGACGATCCTTGCCCTGCGCGAGGCGGAGCCCCGTCGCCGAGCGGAGATGGGCGTTGCGGCACGCGAATATTATCGCGCCCATTTCGATCCGGAACGGCTGGCGCAAAGCCTGCTCGAGCAGCTAACCATGCTTCCCGGCAGATGGGCTCGAGCGGACGAGGATCGAGGACAATGAAGATATTGGTGCTTGGCGCCACTGGCATGCTCGGCAGCGCGATGGTGCGCCTGCTGGCGGCGAGCGATGATCATGAGGTCGTCGCCGCGACCCGGGCAGCGGGCGCGGAGGAGCGCTTCCCGAAAGAGACGAAAGCGCGGTTCATCGGCCATGTCGATGCCGAGAATCCCGACAGCCTCGCCCGCCTGTTCGCCGCTGCCCGGCCCGAGGCGGTGGTGAACTGCGTCGGCCTGGTGAAGCAGCTCGACAATGCCAAGGACGTGATGGCGGCGATCCCCGTCAACACGCTGCTCCCGCACCGTCTGCTCGCCCTCTGCGAGGCGGGCGGGGCCAGGCTCGTCCATGTCAGCACCGACTGCGTGTTTTCGGGCCGCACCGGCGGCTATTGCGAGGCCGACCAGCCCGACGCGAGCGACGTCTACGGCCTCAGCAAATATCTCGGCGAAGTGGGCGGTCCGAGCGCCATCACCTTGCGCACCTCGATCATCGGCCACGAGCTGCGCGGCGGCCACAGCCTGCTCGAATGGTTCCTCGCCCGGGAAGGCGAGGTCGACGGCTTCACCCGCGCGATCTTCAGCGGCGTTCCCACCGTCGAGCTGGCCCGGATCGTCCGCGATTTCGTGCTGCCCCGCCCCGATCTGCACGGCCTCTATCATGTGTCCGCCGCCCCGATCGCCAAATATGAGCTTTTGCGCCTGATCGCGGCCCAATATGACAAACGGATCGAAATCAGGCCGAAGGCGGAGCCCGCCATCGACCGCTCGCTGGATTCCGGCCGGTTCCGGGCCGCGACCGGCTATGCGCCGCCGGAGTGGCCCGAACTGATCGCCCGCATGCACCGCTTCGGCTGAAGGAACGCGACGAGATGAAAGTCATGACCATCGTCGGGACCAGGCCCGAGCTCATCCGCCTGTCCCGCGTCATCGCGCTGCTCGATCGGCATTGCGAGCACCGGCTCGTCCATACCGGCCAGAATTACGATTACGAGCTCAACCAGATCTTCTTCGAGGACCTGGGCATCAGGCAGCCGGACGCCTTTCTGGAGACGGCGGGAAGCAATGCGGCGGAAACGATCGGCAACGTGATCATCGCGGCCGATCGGGTGCTCGAGGCCGAGCGTCCCGACGCCGTCCTGATCCTGGGCGACACCAACAGCTGCCTGGCCGCGATCCCCGCCAAGCGGCGCCGGATTCCCGTCTTCCACATGGAGGCCGGCAATCGCTGCTTCGATCAGCGCGTGCCGGAGGAGATCAACCGCCGGATCGTCGACAGCATCGCCGACATCAACCTTCCCTACAGCACGATCGCGCGCGAGCATCTGCTCCGCGAAGGCTTCCCGCCCGACCAGATCGTCAAGACCGGCAGTCCGATGTTCGAAGTGCTCGCGCACCACAAGGCCGACATCGAAGCGTCGGATGTGCTCGGCCGGCTGGCGCTGGAGCCCCACAATTATTTCGTGGTGAGCGCGCATCGCGAGGAGAATGTCGATTCGGACGCGAACTTCGCCAGGCTGGCCGGCATCCTGAACGGCGTGGCGTCGAAATTCGGGCTTCCCGTTATTCTTTCGACGCACCCCAGGACCCGCAAGCGCCTCGAGGCCACCGGCCTGGCGCTGGATCCCCTGGTGCGGCCGCTGAAGCCGCTGGGCTTTCGCGATTATGTGAAGCTGCAGCTGGAGGCGCGCGCGACCTTGTCGGACAGCGGCACGATCAGCGAGGAATCCTCGATCCTGAACTTCCCCGCGCTGAACCTGCGCGAAGCGCACGAGCGGCCCGAAGCGATGGAGGAGGGCGCCGTCATCATGACCGGGCTGAGCATCGATCGGGTGCTGCAGGGTCTCGCCGTGCTCGAGACCCAGGGCCGCGGCGCGCAGCGCACGCTGCTGCCGGTCGGCGATTACGGCGCGCCCAACGTCTCCGAAAAGGTGCTGCGGATCATCCTGAGCTATACCGACTACGTTTCGCGGGTGGTCTGGAAACGATATTGACCCGGGGTAACGAAGGGAGTCACCCCGGCGAAAGCCGGGGCCCATGAACCGAAGCGGTCGGCGGCGGGCGATGACGACTGCGCCTCATCCTCAAGACCGTGTTCACGGGTCCCGGCTTTCGCCGGGATGACTCTGAAATAGCCGGCTAATCTGACCGATCTTTAAATCGGCTATTGAGTACCGCCCCTTAGCGCGCGCCGAAGCCGCTGAGCACCGTCTTGATGGTGCGGGCCACGATCAGCAGGTCCAGCCAGAACGAATAGTTTTTGACGTAGTAGAAATCGTAGCGGAGCTTCCACAGCACGTCCTCGACCTCCGCGACATGGCCCTGATTCACCTGGGCCCAGCCGGTGATCCCCGGCCGCACGATATGGCGGTAGCGGTAGAACGGGAGCTCCTTCTCATACCATAAAGAAAGCGGCACGGCCTCCGGCCGCGGGCCGATCCAGCTCATGTCACCGCGCAGGACGTTCCAGATCTGCGGCAGCTCGTCGATCCGGCAGCGGCGAAGAAAGGCGCCGACGCGCGTGATCCGATCGTCGTTGCTGCGCGTCATCGCCGCCGCGCGATCATTGTCGAGCCGCGAGTCCCGCTGCATCGTGCGCAGCTTGAACACCGTGAAGGTGCGGCCGCGATAGCCCATCCGCGCTTGCCGAAACAGTGCCGGTCCGGGCGAATCGAGGCGAACGAGCAGCGCGGCGGCGAGGATGACCGGGATGAAAATGGGCAGGGCAAGGACGGCCACCATCAGGTCCCCGACCCGCTTGATCTTCGTGTACACGATCCCGGGGATGAGCGAGCCCAGATTGTTTTCCGAAATATGGTCGATCTGCACGCACCCGGTCAGCGATTCGGTCAGCTGCTTCACATGGAGCACCAGCACGCCCTCGAGCGCCCGATCGGCGAGATAGGTCTCCCATTCGCTGGGAATCTCGGCGTGAAGGTCGGCGACGACCGCGT